>Ga0209347_1004980_pt1 | contig 13143 bp, 14 predicted proteins | sample AutmiccommuBRH23_FD_187382 | JGI IMG/M metagenome (GOLD analysis project Ga0209347, IMG submission 187382) | Deep subsurface microbial communities from Mt. Terri, Switzerland - Autotrophic microbial communities BRH/23 (SPAdes) (version 2) | ecosystem: Environmental > Aquatic > Deep subsurface >... | reverse complement strand
TGTTCATGCCCAGCATCTGCGAACTCTCTGTCCTCCTCGACCGCGACATCCCAAGCGTCACCTTGGGAGTGACGACTGGAGATCATAAACACGAGTTCAACGAGAGCATCCACATTGCCCCCATGTTCCGCGGCTTGGCGCAACTGGCCGCCACCATCCAGGCTTTCGACGCCTGTCTGACCGATGAATACGATCAATAAGTGGCTTGAAACCAACACCTTTCACCACGGTGAATTCTGGGATATCCTCGGCTTGGTCCAAGCGAAGGAACGGCAAGGCCTGACCATCAGCCTGTGCATTCCGACCTTTAACGAGGAGAAGACGATCGGAAAGGAGATCGTCATTTTCAAAAGCGAATTGATGGACCGCTACCCGCTAATCGACGAATTTGCGGTGATCGACTCCGGTTCCGCGGATCGCACCCAAGAAGTGGCCCGCGCGTATGGTGCGGACGTTTACTTTTCCGGGGACATTTTACCCGGGCAGGGCTTTAAACGCGGCAAAGGTGAAAACCTCTGGAAAGCAATCTATCAGCTGCGGGGAGACATCATCGTCTACGTCGATGCGGACATTAAGAACATCCATCCGCGTTTCGTTACAGGACTGGTCGGACCGCTCATTTACCATCCGCAGATTCAATACGTCAAAGCCTTCTACGACCGGCCACTTGCGTTCAGCCAAGGAGTCCGTCCCTCCGGAGGAGGGCGTGTCACCGAAATTCTGGTACGGCCGTTGTTCTCCCTGTTTTTCCCGGAATTGACCGCCCTCATGCAGCCGCTCTCCGGAGAATATGCGGTCCGTCGGGAGGTCCTTGAAGACATTCCATTCCCGATCGGCTACGGGGTTGAGACATCCCACATCCTCGATGTTTACCATAAACGGGGACTATCCGCCTTTGGGCAAACCGACCTCGATCAGCGCATCCATCGCAACCAATCGACACTCGATCTAGGCAAAATGTCGTTCGGCATTCTCCAGAGCTTCCTCATCCGAATCGAGCAGTTCGGACTCGTCGACAAGCTGCCGGAGATGAGCAATATTTTCCGCCAATTCCAAGCCGAGGGAAACCGCTACGAGCAGGTACTCAAGGAAATCGTGGAGGAAGAACGCCCCCCGATGAACACCCTTCCCGCCTACCGCGAGAGATTTGGGATGCGCTAGTCGCGGTCTGGAAACGTCTTAATGGTCGTGGCAGCAGGCAACCCGTCGGCAGAGGCGAAAGTTCCGCACATGCCCGAAAGCGAGCAGCACCCCGCCGATTAACGTAAGCACCTTGTCCGCCACGTGAAAATGATGATGGTGCCCGAAAAATACCGCCAGCCCGAGAAAACACAGCCCAACTATTGTAAAAGCAAAAACCGCGCGATCCTTGTGCTTCCGGCAGCCGAGAAACGTGGCAATGCCAGCGGTCGGGAGGATGCCCATTAACATCCAAGCATGAAAATGCTCTTCCGCAAGAAAGCTTCCCCCGAGAATCGGAAAGGCAATGAGAAGGACCGGAGTCAAAAGACAGTGGATGCCACAGACACCCGTCAGCGCCAAGGCGATGCCATCGAGCCGGCGCTGCGCGCGGTTGCTCCTCGCCGGAACAGCTGGGGCGGAAACCGGCGTGGGGTTATGGATTGCAGAAGGTTCCGATGACGGCATGGTGCTCGAGTTGGAAATCGATAAATTGACCAGCCTGCAAGGCTTCTCACTTATTGCAAGTCAGTTTCGCTAAACAATCACTTCCAGCCAGCGGGCTGAAATCGATGTTGTCCCGTGGAGCGGATCTACCAAGCTGGTTTCCACCCTTGAATCAAGGTGTGCTCATGCCTCCCCGGAAAGAAACTGTCCTCACGATGCAAACCGTCTCCGAACGGCTCAAAAACCGGGGACTACGCATGACACGGAGTCGCGAACGGGTGATTGATACCCTCTTGGCCGCCGACCGGCCCCTCAGCGCCGATGACATTCGACAGCGTGGCGATTTCCTGCCCTCCGACCTCGTCACTATTTACCGCAACACCGAAGCGTTGGAAGCCGCGGGTGTGCTGCAGCGAATCCTGATGGAAAATGGAACCCAGCTGTTCGAGATCACGGCACCCGACGAACATTACCACCATTTAATTTGCCGAGACTGCCACCGAACCGAGCGGCTTGATGTCTGCCTGGATCACGCGGTTGAAGCGGAAGCACGGGCAAAGGGATTCACCATCGGCTCGCACCACCTCGAAGTGTATGGCTTTTGCGAGTCGTGCGCGCCCCGCCATTAAGAATCCCAAGCGACAACGACCGACGTCAACGTTCGCGATAGACAATCCGGCCGCAACTGTCACAACGGGCCAGCGTATCTGAAGAGCGGCGAGCCTGGGAATCGACGTCTGAAGAAACCCGGATGCGACAGCCCATACACCGTCCCTCCTCAAGGGGGCACACATAAGGCGGGCGGCGGACCTGCCCTTTGACAAAATCGTAAGTCTGCAAGGCGTTTGCGCCCGTTTTGCTGCGGGCGTGCTCCACGGCGGCAACCGCATCGTCCAGCTGACCCTGATTTTCTACCTCCGATTCGGAAAGCGCAGCCAAACGCTTTTCCAAAAGGGAAATCTCTTTCGCGCAGGCTTCTTTAACCGTCTGCAGCTGTTCCCGTTTGCCATCGATCAAGTCGAGGAGTGCGAGTTGTTCGTCTTCGAGTTCCGAGACACGGGCATTGAGCAGGTCTATTTCGTGTTCGAGGGCTTTGTATTCCTCGTTCTTCTTTACCTGCATCTGCTGCGTCTTGTATTTGACGATCTTGCTGGCTACTTCTTCAGCATCACCTTCAAGACGTTGGTTCTGCGCCAACAAGGCTGTGACCGCGACTTCGACCTCCGCCACCGCCTGTCGTTCCTTCTCGATATCGGCAGCAATCTGAGCTCTTTCGAGCGGAATCTGCGCGAGCTGTTTTTGAATGTGCTCACACCGCGCATCGCGGTCCTGGAGGATGAGAAGTTGCTCAATCGGCTCGGAAACCATCTGGCGCGATTGAGCAAGACTGCTCCCGGCGAGGCAACGCAAAAGCTTTTTCAACAGCGGAATGCCATTGCGAGCCTCCCGGCCAGTCCGCCTAATCGAAGTAATGATCGGTCTAAACGATCCTTACGCCGGCCAATCGGAGCCTTCCGAAACGAGCAATCTGGCGACTGCAGCCTTCCTGCCGGACTTGGTCGAAAACGTTTTTAGCCCAAGTGGTCCGCTGGTGCGCGACCTCAAACTCGAACATCGTCCCGAGCAAGCCCAGATGGCGCTCGCAGTCGCTCAAGCCCTGTCCAGCAATGAACCCCTTCTTTTCGAAGCCGGAACCGGTGTCGGCAAAAGCCTCGCCTACCTGCTGCCCGGACTCATTTTCGCGGTGGCGACCAAGCGGCAGTTTCTCGTTTCCAGCCACACCATCGCGCTGCAGGAACAGATTCTTCACAACGATCTGGGCCTCTGCCGCCGACTCTTCCATCAGCTTCCGGAGCTCCATCCCTATCAGGATTTCAAAACAGCACTCTTGGTGGGCCGGGGAAATTACCTGTGTGGAACCCGCCTCGGACAAGCGATCGAGACTAAAACTGAATTGTTTCCCAACGATCAGATGGCGGAACTCGAACGACTGGCCGACTGGTCGCAAACCACCGAAACAGGGCTCCTGCAGGAGCTGATGCCCGGACCGCTCCATGAAGTCTGGGATTGGGTAAACGCGGACGGCTCCGCCTGCAACAGCCGCAACTGCACGCCCGAAACCTGCTTCTACCGCAAAGCCCTGCTCAAGGTCCGCCAGGCAAACCTGATCATCGTCAATCACAGCCTGCTGTTTGCCTTATTGGGGGCCGGGAAACACCCTCGGACCGATGTTGCCGGCATCCTGCATCCGCAAGATTTCGCCGTGCTGGATGAAGCCCACCGGGTTCCCGCGATCGCCACCGAGCACTTTGGCGACCGCCTCAGCTCTTACGGACTCAATCGCTTACTCGCCCGCCTCTACGCGGCACCGGGAAAAGGGAAGAAGGCCCGCGGTCTGCTGGCCCGGATCGGCTCAGAGCGGGATCGTGAATGCGTCCGTCGGGCAAAATCTGCCAGCGATACATTCTTTGCCACCATGCGAGAGACCCTGCTCGAAAAACGGGACATCGTTCGTTGCAACGAAGAGAACTGGGCAGAACCATTGCTCGAAACGCCGCTCAGTGATCTTCACAAGACTTTGGGCGACCGTCTCAATCAGCTGGAGGACGGCCCCTTGCGGGATGAGCTGAATGGTCTCCGCCAACAAGTGTCCAGCTACGCAACCGGCATTCGCAATTGTCTGTCTCTGGCGGGCGAAGATCACGTTTACTGGGTGGAACGGGTTGGCCGGAAACGTGAAACCATCGCGCTGCGATCCGCTCCCATTGATGTCTCTGCTCAGCTGAGGGAACGGCTGTTTCTGCGGAAAACAGGCGTGGTTCTCACCTCGGCGACACTTGCTGAAGGCACCTCCATGGAGAGCTTTCAAGCCAAGGTGGGCGCAGACGGTCAAACAGCCGAACAGGTTTTCTCACCGTTTGACTTCGACCGGAACATGCGGGTTTTCATCGCGTCGGATGCGCCGCAGCCAAGTCCCCGAGAATCTCGCCTCGATGCCGACTATCTTGTGGAGATGGTTCAGTTTTGCTGCCTCCGTATGCGCGGCGGTTCTCTCGTACTTTTTACCAGCTATCAGGATCTTCGCCGAACGGCCGAAGGAGTGGCCGCGGCCTTTGCCCGGGAGAGCCGCCCTTTTTATCAGCAGGGTCGTGATGGATCGCGCCAGGAACTCGCTCGCCGCCTGCTGCAGGATGGCAATGCGATCTTGTTTGGAACCGAAAGTTTCTGGACGGGTATCGACGTGCCCGGACCCTCGCTTTCACAGGTCATCATTACTCGCCTTCCCTTTGAAAACCCGAGCCATCCCATCGCGGAAGCCAAAGGCGAAGCTTGCCGCGCCGCCGGGGGGAGTCCCTTCGTGGAGCTAACGCTACCCGATGCGCTCGTGAAGTTCCGGCAAGGCATCGGGCGCTTGATCCGACGGCAGAATGATCAGGGAACCATCACGATTCTTGATAGCCGCATTCTCCACCGCCCTTACGGGCGCGAGTTTCTGGCGGTTCTTCCGCAACGGCAATTCACGCGATTTACCAAGACCGATTGCGACGAAGTCTTTCAGCCCTTGGAGGTCTAACAGGATCAGGCTTTCGCTTGCACCATCGACATCGGATCGAGCGCCTTGTCCAGAGTCGCTTCATCGAGCAGCCCAAGCTCCAGCACCACCTGCCGCAGCGTCTTGTTCTCCGCGAACGCTTTTTTGGCTACCTTGGCGGCATTGTCGTAGCCGATAAACGGATTCAAGGCAGTAACCAGCATGAGGCTGCGATTGACGAGCTCCTCGCACTGAGCCTGATTGACCTCGATACCATCGATACAGCGTTCTGCGAACGTTTTGGATCCATTGGCCAGCACCGTGATCGCGTCGAGCAGTGACTTGGCAATCAACGGAATCGTCACGTTAAGTTCAAAGTGGCCGTCCCGCCCACACATCACCACCACTTGGCAGAGACCTTGGGCATAAATTGAACTCTGCACCAACATTTCACTCATAACAGGATTCACTTTCCCCGGCATGATCGAGCTCCCCGGCTGGGTCGAGGGCAGCGTAATTTCGCCAATCCCACTGCGCGGACCGCTGCCAAGGAGGCGGATATCGTTGGCGATCTTGGTCAGACTGGCCGCGATTGTCGCAAGATAACCGGCCACTTCCACGCAATCATCGCGGCCTCCTTGAGCTTCAAAGTGGTTGTCCGCTTCGCGAAACATTAAACCGGTCTTCTCACTGAGAAAGCCGCAAACCAGACTGGAAAAATCGGGATGGCAGTTGATGCCCGTACCCACTGCGGTACCTCCGATTGCCAATTCCTCCAGCGCAGAAATCGCTTTTTTTGTGCGGACAATGCCTTTCCGAACCTGTGCTGCGTAACCGCTGAACTCCTGCCCCAGCGTCAGGGGAGTCGCATCCATGAGGTGCGTCCGACCGATCTTCACAACGTCTGTGTAAGCCTGGGCTTTCGCCTCGAGGGAGGTGGCCAATTGTTCGAGCGCGGGCAGTAAGGACTCTTTCAATGCCAAAGCCACAGCCACATGCAGTGTGGTCGGCACGATGTCGTTGGAGGACTGGCCAAGGTTGACGTCGTCGTTCGGGTGAATCGGATCCTTGGAACCGATGGGCTTTCCCAGCTTCTGGCTCACGCGGTTGGCGATCACCTCGTTGGCATTCATGTTCGACGAGGTTCCCGAACCGGTTTGAAACACATCGACGGGAAAATGTGCGTCGAGCGCACCCGAAGCCACCTCCAGCGCCGCTTCCTGAATGTGTGCGGCCTTTTCCTCCGAAAGTTTTCCGAGTGACTGATTGGCCGCGGCACAAGCCCATTTTACCCATCCAAGACCATGAATAAATGCCGGGGGCATGGGCTGTCCGCTGATAGGAAAGTTGATTACCGCTCGTTGCGTCGATGCACCGTAGAGGGCATTCTCCGGTACTTCCATTTCGCCCATGGAGTCGCGTTCCAGTCTCATGATATGCCTGTCGAAAAGGGGTGGCCAAAAATCAGGTTTGAGCTTCAATCAGGCCGCAGGCCGGCGGAGAGGTCAAACGTGAAGCCGGATAAATCGCCACACTGGGCGCTGATCAACTACGTTAGTTGGGCTTCTGCAAGGGCACCCGCCCAGCTTTTTCTTCGTCTTTGGGCTCCCGCGTCGGCACCGGAAACCGTGGATCCTCCAGCGGATCCCCCGTTTGCGGCCGCATGGGCGAAAAGGTTTCCCGGGAAGGATTCAGCGGCCGGATAATCTCCATCGGTTCATCAGCAGGCCGTTCCGCTAAACGAACGGAAAATTCCATGGGTTGACCCTCGCGATGCACGCCCACGGTTACATATTGGCCCACCCTCGTGTAAAACATGGCGTTACGGAGGTCATCGACACTTTTCACGGAGAACTCTCCGACGCGCACCAAAATGTCATCCGCCCGCAGTCCCGCATCTTCGGCCGGTGCTCCGGGTATCACCTCCGCCAATGCGAGGCGTTTGCCACTTTCTACATTGGACTCTTCGCGAACTTCGAATCCGATCCAGCCGTAGCTGATCTTGCCCGTAAACAGAAAATCATCCCTGAGCCGCATCGCCGCCCGCGCCGGCAGCACGTAGGTGGCACCGACTTCCGGTAACGAGCCAACTTGCAAACCGACCAAACGCCCGGACAGGTCGAGATAGGCCGCACCACCATCTCCCGGTGCGGCACCGATTGAAGTGCGGATATATTTGCAGGGGAAAAAGCGCCCCCCAAAGCGGCTTTCGAATCCGGCCACGAGCCCCAGATCGGGGGTGGGCGCAAAATCAAGGGGCATACTCAACCGAACCAGAAACCGACCAATAGCCGGCATTTCCGTGCTATCGGCCAAATGAAGGTAACCAAACTCTCGGGGCAAAGTGTCGAGACGCAACAACGCCAAGTTCGAGGACGCGTCCGAACCGACGACTTCCGCCGAGTAACCAACATCCCGGTGCTCCACCCATACCCGATCCGGCTGGTGCACCACACTGGCGTTCGTCAGGACCAAGCCCTGATTACTGATGAAAAACCCTGTCCCGATGACCACTTGCGGCCCGCCTTCGCCCGTTTCGCTGTCGTAGGCAGCTTTAACTCGCACAAGGGAATCCTTGTTTTCCTCGTAGATCTCCACCAAGCGCCGTTGCAGTGCCATCCAGTCGCCCTGCTGGGCAACCGCCAAGGGACTGAACAGCCCCACCAGCCATATGAGGAGGGCACCTCTACACCAACGGGATCGCATGGGTGCTAAAAATGCGACCGTGGACGCATCACCACCGAAGTGGCCTCCATCCGGCCAGTCGTCAGAGGATCCGCCACGTAGCGCGAACCTACGGCGGCGGGAACACTCAGCGACGCACTTGAAAGCACCCTCCTGAAATTGCGGGGCTCTTCTTGGGTCGCCAGCTCATCCCTGATAAAGCGAGACTGTAACGGAGTGGACAGAGAGGCCACATAAGGTGTACCCCGTTCAGGACTCGGCTGGGCCTCCACCGTTCGCTGCGCCCCCCCCTCCGACAGCGCTGTCGCCGCAACCGGCGGCATCACGTCCATCCCTGCGACCAAAGCATTGTCTTCAAAATCGGGATCCATGACGCTGAGGGAAATGGGTGATACGAACACAGCCAGAACAGCCACGGCACCGGCCGTGATCGGCGACCATTTCACCAAACGCCACCAAAACCCCGCAGACATCAAACGAGGCTCGCCCCCTTCCATCAGCGCACGGAGGCGACGGCGTTGAAAGTCCCTCTCGAAACTGTCCCAGAACTCTCCTTGTGGGCGTTCGTGACGCTTCAGCTTGAGGAGGTCTTCCAGAGAAACCGGGGGTTCCGACATGTTCGCCATCAATCGTTACTTGAGATAATCTTGAAGGTAGGCCTGCAACTGTTGTTTCGCATAATGAAGTCGCGAACGAACAGTTCCGACGGAACAGCCCATGATTTCCGAAATCTCTTGATGGGAAAGCCCTTCGATCTCGAAAAGCACCACGACCGTCCTATGCTTGGGAGACAGTTTCTGAAGGGCGTCGTTCAATCTTTCCTGGAGCTCGCTGATCATCGCTCCCTTCTCGGTCCGCGTCTTGACGGACAAGGCCTCGACGATCTCCGAGGAACTGGCTTCGTCATTGATATTCTCCAGAGAAAAGAAGCGCCGGTAACGGTTTCGCTTGAGGTGACTCAAGGAGGTGTTCACCGCGATCCGGTAGAGCCAGGTAAAGAAGGAAGACTTTCCTTGGAACCGTTTGATCGAGCGGAATGCCTTAATGAAGGATTCCTGCGTCAGATCGGCCGCGTCCTCACGATTGGAGGTCAGGTTGTAGACGATCGAAAAGAGCCGTTCCCGATATTTGCTAACGAGAAAATCAAACGCCGCTACATCACCTGACTGCACGCGCTCCACGTAAACCGCGTCGACATCTGCCTCGCGGATCGGTTCGGAGGCGAGCTCTGCAGAGGCGTCGCGTTCAATAGATCCAGATACCGCCATCATCATCAGGGGGTCGAAAATTTGTAGTTGAGTTAGGTGGGCCGAACTCCGGGTGATCGCAATCAGACCACACCCGGATTCACTTGGAAAGCTTAAACCCCACACGCTCCAAAAGGTATCATCGCGCCAGATCGGGCGCAAACCGCTCCATCGCTTGGCAGATATAATCGCCCAACAGGCGCAGGGGCATCGTGTCTTGTTGGCCCTCATAGGGAGCCAACCGCGCAGTAGCCGCATCAAGGCGCGCGCGAAACTGCTCTGCCACTGTGTTAAACACGCCCGCGTCGAGCATGGCTTTCCGCAATTCATCCAGCGTAACAACGCCCGCTTTCAGCCGCGCCGCCCAATCCTCGGCTTGGGCAGGCTCCATTTGATTCAGAAAAAGCAGCACAGGCAGGGTGAACTTTCCGCTCTCGAGATCCGTTCCCAGCGTCTTGCCCGCCTTTTCCTCGCGGGAAAGAAAATCTGCCACGTCATCAAACATCTGATAGGCCACCCCTAGTGCCCGGGCATACTCGCCAACCGCGGTCGCATATCCCGAATTACCGTTTTTCAAAAAGGCCCCCAGCCACGCCGAGACCGCAAAGAGTTCCGCCGTTTTCAAGTCAATCATCCGGTAGTAGGCGTTCAGCGCAATGCGCGGCTCCCCCCGGGCAAAGGTCTGGGCAATTTCACCGGAACACACTTGGCGCGTGGCTGCCGCGACGGCACGGCAAACGTCCACCGTCGGAAAATCCGCCGCCAGTTTCAAAGCATGGGCGAATAGTGCATCTCCGAGCAAAACTGCCACATCAGCCCCATGCTTCGCGGCAACGGTCGGCATCCGGTGGCGCATATCGGCATCATCCAGGATATCGTCATGCACCAGCGTCGCGAGATGCACCATTTCCACCACCGCAGCCGCGCGGATCAACTCATCGCTCACCGGACCTTCATTCTCCCAACCACCATAAAAAACAAGAATTGGTCGAATTTTTTTCCCACTATGGAGCAGCGTGTATTCCACCAACGGTTGGACCTCCGGCTCGAACTCCTTGACCTGAGACGCAAGAAACGCTTCCAAACGGCGCAAGTCAGCTTCGATCGGCGCGGTGACCGCAGCAATGCCTTCCGGTCGCACTGATTGAGGAGAGGCAGATGTCGGGGTGTCAGCCATTTGCCGGAATCCACACTTCCCACGATCAAAATGCAAGGAACTTGCATTCACTCCGCAGCCGTCCACGCTCGAATTCACCCTTCGTCTCTCTCCTCCAAGTCCTTATAGATGAACGAATCCCCTTGGTTCACAATCGCCGCAGCGGCTGTCGCTGCTTATCTTTTTTCACTCTGGTGGAATGACTATCGTACGGTCCGCGAAAGCCGTGCGAAGGCGGGAGCGCTCCCAGGCGCTGCACCGGTCTCAAAGTGCTGGACCATGGTGGGAATCATCGGGGCACTCGTCCTCGTCGGCATCGAATCAACCGGCGAATATGCCCTCGGCGTGGTCGGAGAACAATCAACCGTTACGGTGCTGGCGCTGCTGGGTTTCCTGGCAGCGGGCTTTTACGAGGAGCTGATCTTCCGCGGTTTCATTTTTTACGACCGTGGCGGCCGTCGTTGCCTCATACTCAGTATTCTGGGAGCCTCGCTCCTCTTTGCCCTGCTCCACTACCAATATTATCTCGCGTTTCCGGATACGGGTGGCTGGCAATTAAACCTCGGAGCCAAGTCCGGCTGGACGCTTCTCCTGCTGTTTCTGAACTCCCTCTGGTTCTATTATTTGAGATTCAGCAGGCACAATGCTCAGCGCTCACTGCTCCCCTGTTTCCTTGCTCACATGGCAAGCAACGCGGCAGTCTTCGGGGTCAAGGCTGCTCAAGGGTTTGTCAGCGGGTGGTGGTAAGAGTGTGATCGTCGAGAATTCGGATACATTTTCAGCACACTGCATTCTTCCGCAGTGAACGAAGCGCCATCAACGACTCCTCCCCCTCTTCAACCGGAAGAATGCTGCCCACCACATGCCTGCGCTTCCGCCGCCCGGGAGCAGCCTCTGAGGCCTCGCCCCGATGGGACGTCATGCCCATCACAAACGCCTTTGAGCCGAGCACCGCGCCGTCCGACAGAAACTTGAGCCGACAACGTAAGAGTTCCGCCAGAGGAACCTTTCCTCCTTGGGCAATCACCTCAAGCACCCGCTCCCTTGGAATTATCCCCTGATCGTTCACCCGTCCATTGGAGCCTTTTCCAAACAAAATCAAACGGTACTCCAGCCCTGCCTCGCGCCAGTCGGTGTGGCCCAATACTGACGCCAGCCCACATCGCGCCCGCTCTTGCCCCGCCAAAGCCTCGCCATAACTCGACCAACGGTAAGCGCCCGGATCCTCAACCAAGCCCGCCCGAACCGGATTCAAGTCGATGTAAGCGGCAACCACGCGCAGTACAGACGGAGCATTCTCGATCAAAGTGCTCTTAAAGCGTTCTGCCCAGAGGGTTCCAAACCTTCCGTGCGAGTGGTTGAACCAGATCGTGAAACGCTGCTTGAGCGTCTGCATGAATGCAGAAACGTCATGCATCCGCACTCGCAAACGAGCCTCCCATCGAGCCGCTTCGTCCGACTCCCGGTCAGCGAATAGCGCAGCCAATACATCGGGCTCCGGAAAGAAGCCGGACTTACCCTCTCCATAAAGCGCGCGATAACGACGCAGAATTTCGACACGATCTAGATCTTGTTCCCGCATTTCCGGAACGCGCACGAGCACATGTACGTGATTGGACATGATGCAGTAAGCAAGGATTTCCACCCCACAAAAGTCCGCCACCCGCCAAAGCATCCGCCGAAGAATCTCTTTATCCACATCCCCCAGAAGCCGCTCACCAGCCACAGTCCGAGTGATACAATGATAAACCGCAGCCCCTACCGAGCTATCCAATTTAAGACGTCCCTGCCGCATCCCCCCCACCTTTTTCACATCCATCCCACCGTCAAGATTAATTTTGTCTGTCCCTTTTAAATGGGCGCTTGCGGGCTGCGGGAGGCTGTGGTGCTTTGGCGGGATGATGGGGTATGCAACAGTGCTGGCGGCGATTGTTCCGGTGTTTTTGCTGATGGGGCTGGGCGCTGCGCTGCGGGCGACGCGGCGTCTGGAGGCAGAGGCTGACTCGAGTTTGATGCGGATGGTGGTGCAGGTTTTTTATCCCGCCTTGATCTTGCGCTTCATTCTGGGGAATGAGGCACTGGCCGAGCCAAGCAACCTTATCCTCGCCCCGGCGGTGGGGTTTGGGACGATTTGCGTGGGATTTGTCTTTGCGTGGGTGCTTGGCCGAATCCTGGGCTTAAAGCGAGGAGCCGGTCACCGCACCTTTGCGTTTACCGGGGGAATCAACAACTACGGTTATATGGCCATTCCGGTGGTTGCGGCCATTTTCCCGGAAAACCAGGAGAGCATTCTGGGGGTTCTGCTCCTTTTCAATGTGGGGATCGAAGTTGCCATCTGGACCGTGGGTATCGTGTTAATAACCGGTCAGTTCAAACGCGATGCTTGGCGGCACCTGTTCAATCCTCCGGTGATTGCTTTAGCTGTGGCAGTCACCTTGAGCCTTACTGGTGCGGCACCTCACCTTCCGGGATGGTTTTATGCCTTTATTGATTTTCTGGCACGATGCGCAATTCCCTTAGGCTTGATCCTGGCGGGGGCGTCACTCGCGGATCTGGCCGCCCAGAAGTCCGATTTCATTCGCCCATTAAAGGTTCCGATTGGAGCCTGTTTTCAGCGCCTGGCCTTGATGCCGGTATTTCTCCTCCTCGTCGCGGTGTGGGTTCCGGGACTGAGCTTGGAACTGCGAACCGTGCTGATGGTTCAGGCTGCGATGCCGGCCGGTATTTTTCCGATCGTGATGGCGCGGCACTACGGTGGCCATGAACTGACTGCGATTCAGGTAGTGCTGGCAACAAGCATCTTTTCCCTGCTGACCACACCGCTCTGGATCGACTTTGGGGTGCAGCTGCTTCACTAAGCTGGCGAGGCTTTGTCGAAAATGCGTTTCATCCTTTAA
>Ga0209347_1004979_pt1 | contig 13143 bp, 12 predicted proteins | sample AutmiccommuBRH23_FD_187382 | JGI IMG/M metagenome (GOLD analysis project Ga0209347, IMG submission 187382) | Deep subsurface microbial communities from Mt. Terri, Switzerland - Autotrophic microbial communities BRH/23 (SPAdes) (version 2) | ecosystem: Environmental > Aquatic > Deep subsurface >... | reverse complement strand
GTTCCCTGAATCATCTCATTGGTTTTGTCAACATATGCTTTGTGGTGCTTTCCATAGTGAAATTCCAAAGTTCTTTCACTGATGTAAGGCTCAAGGGCAGATTTCTCATAAGGTAACTGCGGTAATTCAAATGCCATAATTTCTTCGTTTAAAGGATGATTAAATAACTTAATTTTTCCTATTAAAGTTAAGACTTTTAAATTTGAAAAAAAAAATATATTTATCCTTTAAAACATCATCAATAAAGAAAACTGCTTCCTCCCAGAAACTCACGCAGCAGCGAGGTAGGAGGTATTTCCTCATCATCGATGGGTTTAAAAAACGAAAGGAATTTTAAAAGCCGCGTTGCCTCCATATACTCCTCCTGATTCTCAAGCACCAGCTTCAACAAAGGATCAGCGTATTTTTTCAAAACTCCAAGTTCATAGAGGGTTGCTGAATTGAACATGACATCTGCATTTTCCTGATAGGGAAATATGTTCTTTTCCTCTCCCCTTTTTACTGATGGCCAACGCTTTATTGTGTCGGAGGATTTATAGCCCCTGTACTTGCTGTCGCGTATGATTCTTCGTATAAGCCTGTTGTCGGATGTGGAAATATGGGTGTGTTCATCCATAGAAACCTGCGTGAGGGCGCTTATGAAAATTTTGAAGGTGCTTTGTCCATCGATACGGGGAATAAGGTATGGGTTCATACCATGAATTCCTTCCACAACGAGGATATCCCCCTCACGCAGACGCAACCGTTCACCGTTCATATAGCGCCTGCCACGATGAAAATCAAATTTTGGCAACTGCACTTCATTGCCTTTCATCAATTCCAGGAGCTGTTCGTTAAAAAAGGCAATGTCGATGGCTTCGAGTGCTTCAAAATCATAGTTGCCATATTCATCCAGGGGAGTATGCTCCCGATCGACAAAATAGTTATCCAGCGATATCTGGTAAGGCCGCAGTCCATTAACAGCCAGTTGAACACCAAGGCGCATGCTGAAAGTAGTTTTCCCTGATGCAGAAGGACCGGCTACCAGCACTACTCGTATTTCATTTTTACGTTTATGAATTTCATTGGCAATTTCAGCAATCTTCTTCTCATGCAATGCCTCTGAAATTTTGATGATATAGCCACCTTTTTTATTCAAAGTAAGCTCGTTCAGGTTTGAAACAGTGGCGACATTTAGAATCTGTGCCCACTTTTTATGTTCCTGGTAGATGTCGAAGAGTTTCTTTTGTTTGGGTGCTTCCTGTAACTCATTAAAGTTACCCGGTTTGGGAACCTGTAACAGCAATCCATCAAAATACCTGATAAGATTGTAATTACTGATGTATCCCGTGGAAGGCAAAAGGTTGCCATAGAAGTAATTCCCCAGTTCTTCAAGAAAATACAGACTGGAATACAGATGACCCTTTTGCTCGAACAACTGGGCTTTCTCATTCAGCCCTTCTTTCATCAGATGATCCACAGCATCTTCTGTCAGGAGCCTTCCCTTAATAAAGGGAATATCTTTGTTTATCAGGTTCTGCATTTCCTGTTTTATGGTTATTACATCCTTTTCATCGATTTCCCTGCCGAAATTATTGAGCTCACAGAAGTAACCATTCGAAATTCCTTTCCTGATGCGCAGTGAAACATGGGGGAAAGCCTGTTTAAGGGCAGCATAGACCACAAAAATCAAACTGCGGATATACATCCTGATCCCATCGGGATGCGATACATCAAAAAACTCGATCTGCTTTGGTTTAACAACGCAAAAAGATAACTCCCGTGCCTGATGGTTAGCAATGGCACCACAAACCGTATGATTTAGCTTAATGTTTAAATCATTGCTTATTTCCATCAGTGAGATACCCATGGGATATACATGTTTGGTGCCTGTATTATGGCAAAAAATCTCCACCTTTTTATTCGAATCAATCATCTCTGTTTTTTTGGTTAAATGTTAATTTCCTGATCTTTTGGTTTTTCAGAAAGACCGTAAAAATTATCTGCAGCCATGCAGGTTTTATTATTCCTGTACAAACAATGTTACAAATCTGCCGTAATCATTTGTTTGGGATAAATCTACAAATTGTACCTCAAAATTAACAGGAAAAACATGGTATTGTTTCATTCCAAAAACTGCAGTTTTACTAAAATCTAACGCCATGCCGGCAACAACAGTAAATTCTCAGGTATTATCAATCATGTGATTGTTTCATTCCTTGCCGTCAGCTTCAAGAAATGCCAGAAGTTCATAGATGCTTACAAAATCTTTAACCAAATTCTGGTACGACAACCTCCAGTGATGATCTCCTGCATGCACTGTAAAATCGGGTTTTGCCTGCATCACAATCTGGTATCCCTTACGGTTGAGTGCCCTCAGCGTCCATATTAGCGGCAGGCCATCACCTTCCACCTTCACCTTTTTTCTAAATTCCTTTTTAAAGAAAAACTCCCCTTCATTGATGTCAAAACCGATGTGATCGTTATTAAACAACTGGTTGAGCCAACCGCTCAGTACAGCATCTTCTGGTGCTCCCTGAAAGTTGCCTGCAGGTGCAATCAGCCATAGCTTATCCACCTCACGCAGGGCAATATTTAAATCATGGGTTGAAAGCACCACAGTCTTTCCTTTTTCAGCAGCCAGCATACGGAGCAGGTGAAAGATTTCGTACTTGTTGCTGACATCAAGATAAGCTGTAGGCTCATCAAGGACAACAACAGGTGTATCCTGGGCCAGCGCCCTTGCAATCATGGTCCTCTGCCGTTCACCGTCGCTGATGTGCATCACTGACCGGTTTTCGAATCCCGTAAGGCCTACTTTTCTTATAGCTTCAGAAACAATGAATTTATCTTCTGTGGTAAGCATGCCAATCCAGTTGGTATATGGAAAACGCCCGTAGGCAACCATATCAAATACCGACAGGTTAGGTATCCTGACGTTTTCAGTTGAAACAAAACACATCAGCTTTGCGGTTTCACCGGGAGTAAGTTCCTTTAAACTTTTTCCGCCAACTGTGATGTCGCCTGCAAACCATGGCTGGAATCCGGCAAGTGACCGCAGTAAAGTACTTTTGCCAATGCCATTGCTGCCAATCAAAGCCACCATTTCTCCACTGGCGGCAGAAAGGTTAACATTCTTCAGTACTTCAATGGTTGTTCTCCCTGACTGCCCGTAACCAACAGAAAGTTGTTTTAATTCAATATTTGATTTTTCCTCCCTCATCAGACTGAAGCGAATTTCCTGTTTTTAACGATCATCCATATTATCACAGGTATGCCGATCAGGGCAGTCACTGAATTAATAGGCAAAGTGGTTTGCATACCTGGCAACTGGGATATGATATCACTCACCAGCATAACAACACTTCCGGTTAATATGACGGCAGGTACCAGTACAAGGTGGTTGGCAGTTTTAAACAAAACCCGGCAGATATGCGGGACAGCAATTCCGATGAAACCAATAGGCCCGCAAAAGGCTGTAATGGTTCCTGCAAGCAGGCTTGTACTCAGGAAAATCAGAATCCGGCTTCTTTTGATGGAAACGCCAAGTGAACGGGCATAATCTTCACCCAACAAGAATGCGTTCAGATCCTTTACCTTGAAAAATGCAAGGATTATACCCGCAATTGTAGCAGGAACCATCACAGCCAGCTGTGATTTGGTCACGCTTCCCAGGCTCCCCATTGTCCATATGATAAATGCCTTTAACATTGATTCACTGCTGAAGTACTGCAGGATACTGACTACCGATGTTACTGCACTTGTAAAAAGAATGCCCAATATAAGCAATGTCATAATATCATTCACCCTAACAGAAACATACAATACAAGCATCATTACAAGAAAAGATCCGGCCCACGCCACAAGAGCCAGCGACCATGCACCTGTGGCTGAGAAGAAACCAATGGCAGCCACAGAGGAAAATCCAAGTACAAATAATGCCACTCCCAGGCTTGCACCGGCACTTATACCCAGCACATATGGCCCTGCCAGCGGATTGCGGAAAACAGTCTGCATCTGTAACCCGCTCAATGATAAAGCGGCTCCTGTGAACACCGCAGTTATTGCTTTTGGCATTCTGAAATCCATGATGATTGTACGAAAGACCTCACCGGCTTCAGGAGAAAAAGTCAGTACACGGAACACCTGTGATACAGGTATGATCACAGAACCCAGCAGCAGGTCGGCAGTGAAAAAGATAAAAAACAGGATGCCCAGCATCATAAATATGAGCCCGTTATAGAGTGTCTTATTTCTGTTTGCCGGTATCATTTGATTTCCTGATAATAGATCAGATCACCTTCTGACAAATCCGGATGAAAAACCGAAATTAAATCGTGCAGCACGAGATGGGGGTTGACAGTGCCGCTTTCCCAAAAGTCATTGCCTCCATGGGCACTAAGCCTTTTGATATTATTATAGATTTTCCCTTCCCGGAATACCCTGAACATGCCAAACCTTTCATCTGCAGCTAAAATTTCCTGCCGGGAAGAAAGATTTCCCATATTTATCCATACGTCAGCCTGGCTTGCCCACTCAAGTGCATTTTCAAAGGAAATCACATAACTCTCATGTGAATCATTGTCCTTTCCGGGATAATCAGCTCCTGCATCAGCAATTAAATTGGCCATATAGGAATTGCCACCGGGAACCCACCAAGCATCCTTATATGGGGAACCCACAAGTACGGAAGGTTTTTGTTCTTCCACTGCAGCCAGGTTTTTCAGCCGGTTATATTCATGCTCAACCTTGGTAAAATACTCATTTGCAATATCTTCCTTTTCAAAAAGAGCTCCTGCAAATTTTATCCATTCCGCTTTTCCAAGAGGGGTTTCTTCGAGGTATTCTGCCATCATTACCACCCGGATACCCAGTTCTTCAAGTTTCCTGGCCTGGCCTGTAACTTCGCTGCCTATGCCATAAAGAATCACCACATCAGGTTTTTGGCTCACGATCAACTCATAGTTCAGGTTCTGCCCATATCCTACATCAGGCACCAGGCCTTTTTCCATCCGTTCCCTGACAGCCGGATTGGTTATATACCGGCTACCTGAAATACCTGTAATGGATTCGGTTTCACCTAGCACATCAAGGTATGCCACATGGGTTGTAGAAAGACAGATTACCCTTCGCACCGGTGTTTTTATATATTGTTTTCCATTAAGCGCCTCAGGAATTATGCTGTCCCTGTTTACCAGGTAATATGTCATCGATATGTTCCTCGCGCTGCCCCAGGGATTGTATACTGTTGCATGAGTGATTCCATCTTTTTTTTCAAGTACAAAACCGCTTGCATAGTTGCCTGGAATTAAGGATTCCTGCTGTCCTCCGGTACTTGTACACCCTGAGATAATCACTGTTGCTAAAAATAAACAGGTAACAAAACGCATATCTTATACTTATCGGGGAATATAGGTAACTTTTTTTGACATGATGCCGCTGATGGTTCCGTACTTCACAAAGTAAACCCCAGGAATGTTGCCGCTAAGATCAATCAATATCTTTCTACCTGTATGATTAGAAAGCCGGGCCTTTACCTCCTGGCCGATAAGATTGTAAACCTTTACATTCTCAGGGCTGAAATCCATTCCTGCTTCAAGTGTAAAAGCCGAATGGGCAGGATTGGGATATATAAGTGCCTCTGTAGGTTTGGCAACATGCGGCGTATCGGCCACAAAGGCATCAGCATTACAGACCAACAGTTCAAACACATTCGTCATAGAGCTGTTGCCGGTGTTGGCTGCATTAAAATCGTACCACCAGCCGTTTTTCCTGAACCAAAAGAAGTTATCTTTCACCGAAGGCCGCAACGACTGATAAACAACAAATTTTTCAGAGGGCTGCAGGTTGCTTAGTTCAAAACCTACAAAAAATGTGTCGGCAGGTGCAACCGCTCTGCTGAAACTAATGTAATTCATTGCATTGGCCACCAAATTCCTGAGCAGAACGGTCTCGGAATAGATGACTGTTTCAGGCATTGCCTGTCCGTTATAAACCTTAACTGTGATGCTGCTGTTGCTTATTTGACTGGAAAGGGTAACCAAACCAACACCTATGGAAACCCCGTAAAGAAACTCCTCACCCGGAATGGAAAACCTTTCAGTAAATTCAGTAATGCCCAAAGTATTTGTTCCACCCCAGAAGCCTGCACTTACTCCGCCATCGGTTAATTGAACATTCTGGTGCTGATCAAAATCTTTAAGGTTTGTAAAAGCCATGCAGAAGTTGTCATCGGTATAAAACCTTTTCCCCTGCACCCTTAAAGGATTCAGATTTAGCGGGTCGAGCCAATATTTCAACTGCCCTGAAGAATCGGATTTATAATCCCATGCAACACTGAAACGTGAGAAATAATCATTCACAGGGTTGTGGCAAGTTGCAGATCCCCCTGTAAGAGTCCCGATCACACTCCCGAAAGGATTAAAAAGCGGACCTCCTGATGACCCCTGTTCAGTGACTCCTGTTTCCCAACGAAGTATCTTTAGGAACCCCATTGGGGTATAGTCGGAAAGAAAATTTGAAACAACCGGAGGATTCCTGTCGATGGATTTCTTCTTGATATCGCCCTGCGGATGGTGTATGCTCAATGATGAGTCGGGTAATGCAGTGCTCCTGTCCCAGCCTGCAAAGTAAGGCATGAAACCGGGAGGGGGTAACACGCTCAGTTCCACAAGGGAGAAATCAAGGCTGTCGTTTGAAGCCTTCATCATGGCTCCTGATACGGAATTTCGCGGATCACCATCAAGCGGAGCACAGTAAGGACTTTCATAATTAAAAGTAAAAACTGAAACTTCTGCTAATTCGGGACGGTCGTAACAATGAGCTGCTGAAAGGATAAAAGGCCGTTCATTTTCTGATGTATTATTAACGAGAACACCCGTGCATAGCTCCCTGCCATTTACAATGATCCTTGTAACAGCATCCCTCAGATCTTCATGCAGTCTCCTGCAATTAACATCCTCGTTGCAGGAACCGGCTGTAATGCCTAACGGCCTGCGGTCGCTGAACTTAAGAATACCTTCAAAATCATGGTTTACCTGTGTGATCCTGAAACTTTGTGTCCTGTCGGAACCTGCAGGTATTTCATACTGCACAGTCAAAGCATCCCCTGCAACGGGCGAAACAGCAAATTTTCCGGATTCTTTATTGTTCACCGAAGTAAATGCACCAAGCACATAACGCTCCTCTTCATTAAAAAGAAACAGCCTGGCTCCCTGAGGCAGTTTGAAATCATCAAAAATCAGATTAAGAGAGAAAGCTCCTTCTGATATGATATTTACCTTCCAGACATCAAATCCATCCACGTTGTTAATCCAGATTCCATCTTTTAGAGGAGAAATATCCAGTTCAAAAGTATGTGCAAACCGCAAAGGTTTTAATACGGGACTATCATGCAGTTCTTCTGCCCTCTGCATTTTGAGTTGATTATTGTCTACTGCCGGCATCCGTAATTGAGGCACCCTTCTGCTTTTAAGAACAGGTGCATCAAGCGGTTGCCCACCCTGTGAAATCTGGGCTGAGGCATTTATAAGATAACCGGCAAAAAAGACGATTAAGAAAAAACGATACATCCTTTTCCTATACTTTTTGCCAAAGGTAATATTTAAAATAAAAGCACCATTTGTGTTTATTTCAATTTCAGGAACAGAGCATAAAAAACGTTCTTTAAAATCAAGTTTGTAGTTTAGGGATAAAATCGTATATTTTGTTTCAGATTACAACAAGCTTAAATTTAAAATCATGAAGCGTTTTATTTATCCGGCCTTTTTTATAATGTTGTTCATTTCCGGCATCATTATTACCAATTCTTTTACAACTGTTCAGAAACCAGGTAAAGATAAATTACCTGAAAATGTTAAATCCATTGTTGACAAATCCTGTTTTGGCTGCCACAATTCAGAGTCGACCAATGACGATGCGAAGGAAGCACTGGATTTTAACACCTTCAATGAGTTAAGAAAGGTACGTAAGATTACCAAGCTCAAAGAAATAGGAGAAACATTAACAGAAGGTGAAATGCCTCCGAAAAAGTTTCTGGAGAAATTTCCTGAAAAAAATCTCACGGATGAAGAAAGACAGGCCCTGATCACATGGACAAAAAGTGAAACCGACAGGTTAATCAAAAACTGATTCACATGAAGTGGTTTATAAGAATCCTGTTGATTCTTGTGGTTATCTTTATTATCCTCCAGTTTTTCCGGCCGGAAAGGATAACTGAAGAAATAACGGCAGATCATATATTTGAACAGGAGGATATTCCTGAGGAAATCAGGTCACTGCTTGTAAAATCCTGCCTCGACTGCCATTCCATGCAAACCCGTTATTTATGGTATCACCGGATTATGCCTGCTTCCTATCTTGTCAATAATCACATTACCGGAGGCAGGGAAGATCTGAACCTTTCATATTGGGGAAAAATGGAACAAATGCAGAAGTTGACTGCACTTGACAAGATGTGTGAAGAAGTAGAAAACGGAAACATGCCTCTTAAATCCTATCTGCTGTTGCACCCGGGCGCTAAGTTTTCTGATGAAGAAAAAGAAATATTCTGCAACTGGATCGAAAATATGAACGAATCCATCCTGATACAAATGATCGAATAAATGAAGGTTCTTGTAATTTATGCCGATGAATTCAGCTTCCTGCCTGCACAAAAAAACCTTGATGAAGCAGATGATATTACTGAAGGCGCCACTTTTACCGACTCAGTCATCGCATTTATACATATGGAAGAAGCAGATGCTGAATCGGATGTAAAGAGCCGTGAGAAGAAACTTGTTAACCACCTGAAGTGGACTGCACGGAAAAACAAATGTAATAAAATTGTACTCCATTCATTTGCCCATCTTGCGGATTCAAAAGCACCGGCAGCTTTCACAAAAGAAGTATTCGACCTTGCTGAAAAACGGCTTCAAAACGGTGGATTTGAAACTGCACAGACTCCCTTTGGTTATTTTCTTGATTTAGTTATAAAAGCTCCCGGCCATTCACTTGCCAGGATATGGGCCTCACTTTAGCAACTCATAAAACCTTATTTTGCCCATTGCGGAACCTGATCGAGCACCACACCAAATGTATAACCGATAAGCAGATAGGTTATCAGAGTTATAATCATTACACCAAGCATATTAAGCACAAAGCCTGTCCGCATCATACGGTCGATACTGATACGTCCTGTTCCAAAAATGATGGCATTTGGCGGGGTACCAGTGGGAAGCATAAATGCCAGCGAGGAAGCAATGGTTGCAGGAATCATAAACAGCAGCGGATTATCGCCTGTTGCCACCGCAATGCCTGCAAAAACAGGGAGCAACATCTGCGTTGAAGCAACATTGGAGGTAAGTTCTGTAAGGAATGACATCATGGTCACAATCGCCAGCACAAACAAAATGGAAGGAATGCCTGCTCCCCATGCCAGTTGTTCACCAAACCAGAGTGCCAGTCCTGATCTTTCAAAACCCAATGCCAAAGCAAACCCTCCGCCAAAAAGCAGCACGATGTTCCATGGCAGCCTGCTTGCTGTTTCCCAGTCCATAATCTTGCCATTCTTTTTATTCCTTGCCGGCCATATAAAAAGGACCACTGAAATAAAAACTGCCACTGTCCCGTCGTTGATGTAACCAGGAGCTTTGAAGACTGAGGACCACCCCCTGAATGTAAAATTCTCAGAAGTAATATCTGCTCTTGTAATCCACAGAATTGCAAGCAGGAGGAACAGAAAAAATACAACCTTTTCTTCATAAGTGGCTTTTCCGAGTTCTTTCAGCTGGACCCGAAATGTATCGGATGACAAATTATCCCACTTTTCCCGGGGCCTGTATAACAGGTACAGCAACATGAAAGCAGCACAAAACATGAAGATTGTGATGGGGAAAGCAAATAAAAACCATTGAGTAAAGGTAATTTCAGGTGCCATTGGATAAAGTACCGACAGGATGCGGACACAAATGAGATTGGATGGAGTACCCACCAGTGTTGCATTCCCTCCGATGGAAGCACTGTAGGCAATTCCAAGCAGCAAGCCGAATGCATATTTCGACACTTGTTTTTGTCCTGCACTTTCTTCAATTTTAAAGATTATGGAAGTAACAATGGGTATCATCATCATGGTAGTGGCAGTATTTGATATCCACATGGAAAGCATCATGGAAGCAAACATGAATCCGAATAAAATACGTGCAGGACTCACTCCCACCCATTTTAGAATAACAAGTGCAATCCTTTTATGCAGGTTCCACTGTTCCATGGCGAGTGCCATAATAAAACCGCCTATAAACAGAAAAATAATGTGGTTCATATAAGCTTCCGAAACTGTTGTGCCATCAATTATCCCCAGCAACGGGAACGCAGCGGCAGGCACAAGTGCAGTGACCGCAAGTGGCAGGGCTTCTGATACCCACCAGATGGCCATCAGCATAGCAACTGCAAAAGTACTGGTGATCTCAGGCTTCCCAGGCTCAAGATCTGTAAAAAGCAGGATGTAAATGAATACAATAAAACCTGCCATCAACCCGAGGGTGCTTTTAATTCCTCTTTGCCGTTTAATCCTCAGCAGTATTTCCATGTTTAACCCCCTTCGTCTTTATGATGATTCAATATCAGGTTAATTCACCAGCCTGTGCCTGTTAATGTATGCGGGATCAATCTCCACTCCAAGCCCCGGACCTGAGGGTACCTTTACAATACCACCATGACTTTTCAAATCTGAGGTGGGGCAGTTTAAAGGAAGTTCATTGTTAAAACCTTTGAATTCGTGATACGGCCCTGCATTGGGAACAGCCGAAACGAAATGCATCATATAAAGGTATCCCAGGCCTGAACCTGAAATATGAGGTGTGCATTCCATGTTTTTAACGGCAGCCATTCGGGCTACCTTCATCGAGCGGATCATCCCTCCAAAATAAAAAATATCGGGCTGAACAATCTGTAGTGCATCATTGGCAATAAGCCAGCGGAAATTACGCATACTTGGTTCCTGCTCGCCACCTGCTATGGGAACTTGCAATGCAGCGGCAACCTCCCTTGTTTCTTCATACCAGTCGAAGGGAACCGGCTCTTCATAAAAATCAAATTGATATTCCTCTATCAGCTTTCCAATACGAATCGCCTCCGCTACATCATAGGATCCGTTTGAATCAGCATAGATTGTCATTTCACTGCCAAAAGTTTTTCTTACAAGGGGGATCAGCTTTTCAGAGCGGCCGGGAGGGATTTCAGGATCACTCATTCTGCCTCCCACTTTAAATTTTAAGGCTTTGGCACCTGTTTCTTCCACCTGCTTCTTAATACCTTCAATTGATTCCTCAGCCGACCTGCCCCTGAAATTGTTAGCCTGGTAAACAGCAATCTCACGATGATGAATATCACCGATGAGTTCTCCCATTGATTTTCCAGCTATTTTGCCAAGCATATCGAGGATGGCAAATTCAATGGTTGCAAGCGGGATCCACAATGAAAGCCCCTGCAGTTTGTAGTTACTCTGATATACATACACCTCCTCCAGCAGTTGTTCAAGGTTTCTTGCATCCTTCCCGGGGAAAAATGGCTGCAGGCGCAGGGTAAACACAGGATATAAAGATACCATTTGCATGTTGTTGCTCACAGAAAGGCCTTCAGCGCCATCCTTTGAACGGACCCTGCATAGGAAGTTATCCTCCAGCCTCAGCAGTTCAAGTGAATCAATGATAACAGGGTCAGGGAATAAAGTATTATTCAGCACGGGGAGGGAAAATGCCTCATCAATCAGGGCGTATTTGTTCGAAATACTGCTGTAGCGGGCACCGGAACTGTAGCCCATAAAAGCCGTTCCGGCTGCAGTCAACCCCGATTTTTTAAGAAAATCCCGGCGGTTGGTCTTCATAGTTTATATCTGTTTAGTTCATATCACAAAGCCCCTGATTTCAGAAGCTGGCTGTTAACACATATTCAGGCAAACATCTTCCGGGCATTCTCTAGCTCATGGGGCTTACCCACATCAATCCACAGATCCGATTCATCAAAATAACCTTTCAGAAGATAATCCTTTGCCAGGCTGAGGTATAAACTTATAATAGAAAAGCGTTCCTCAGCGGGCATCAGGTTAAATATTTCAGGATTGACTACATGAATGCCGCTGAATGCCATTTCAGCAGCTTCTTCAAATGCTTCAGGCACCGCAATCAACCTGTCGCCGGTTTTTTTATTCACCCAACCCACCAAACGTTTTTCGCTGTTGAATTTAAAATACCGTTCTGTTTTCCGGTTCCGTACCACAAGCGTTGCCAGCGCTCCAGATCTGACATGCTCAAGAACCAGGCCCGGGAGGTACAGATTGCTTAAAACATCTACATTGTATACCAGAACAGGATGGTCTGCGCCAAGCAGTGGTGCTGCTTTTTTAAGGGCACCGCCTGTATCAAGCAATTTATCTGACTCATCAGAAACCAGTGTGGGAATGCCAAAGTCACGGCTGCTGATAAATTCAATAACCTGACTGGAAAAATGATGCACATTGACAACCACTTCAGAAAAACCCTCCCGTGCCAGTTTCTCAATGGCATGTTGAAGCAAGGTCTTGCCGCCAATTTCCACAAGAGCTTTCGGCTTGTCCCGGGTTTCTTCTCCCAGACGGGTGCCTAATCCTGCAGAAAATACCATCGCCTTCATGACTCCTTATCTGATCCTGTTCAGACTTCGTACCAGCGCTTCATCCTTTCCAATAGCTCTGATGGCAAGATAATCGAGTATGGCTGCAATCAGGGGGAAAGCCATTGGTATTTTATAGGCAACATCAACCTGCTCAAAACCTGCATGCAGGAAATAGTACATTAAACCAATCAATCCAAGAAGCAAAATGATTGTAAAGGAAAGAACCCTCATCTGCCTGATCCTGTTTTTGTACATAAAAATGACGAAGACATGCAGCAGTAAGATAAGAATGATAAATGCCATGACAGGTAATCCGCTAAGAAGTGTCTCACCATCACCTATGATACCTTGAGCATTATAAACAAATAAACGGCCATTTACAGCCAGTTCGGCAAAATCAAGTACAAGGAGCAACCCTGTAAGCAAAGCTGCAAAAAATACATACACAGTCTGAATTCGTTGGATCATAATATTTTGAAAATAATGTTGAATCGTTTAAAGTATCAGCTAAAGACAAAAGTACAAATTATTTTTTAG
>Ga0209347_1004978_pt1 | contig 13144 bp, 11 predicted proteins | sample AutmiccommuBRH23_FD_187382 | JGI IMG/M metagenome (GOLD analysis project Ga0209347, IMG submission 187382) | Deep subsurface microbial communities from Mt. Terri, Switzerland - Autotrophic microbial communities BRH/23 (SPAdes) (version 2) | ecosystem: Environmental > Aquatic > Deep subsurface >... | reverse complement strand
TCCCTTGCGGCGATTGCGCCATCGCCGACACCAGCCCCAGATCGAAATCCCCATAGCCTTCGGTTGTGGCCCGCGGGTTCCTTCCTCGGGGACTTTCGTACGCCTGCCGGCGCCCGAAACTCTTCACGAAAGAAGACAGTCAGCTTCAGAGCAAATTCCCAAGACGAAGCGGCCGTTCCGCGCCCGACCCATTACCGTCATTTCCCTTCCAACCACATATTGTTGAAAGCGGTCATGTTCGCGGCTCGCGCACTCGGAGACGGTCTATGAACCGTCCTGCTAAAAGAGCCTCGACCCGGTCGCCCGATGTTCGGATGGCTGGGGCCGATGCGGCAGCCTGAGACGCCTTGACGTAGCCTCATGTCATGGTCAAATCCGCATATCGATGCCAATGCCCTACAGGTGTTGGTGCTCTCCATACATGCTCCTCAGGACAAGGCGGTCGACTATGGGAATTGTCGCGAAGGCGACTGAAGTCGTGGGTGGCGCTGTCGCGTTCGTCAGGCGCTTTGGTTCTCCGCCGCATCAAGCGGTCGGGCTGACACCCCAGATTCCGGAGGCGCGAAAACAGGGAATCATGACCTTGAAACTTCCCGCCGCAGAGGGCTGGAAGGAGGGGCGCCTGCCCACCTGCGCGCCGGGGCTTCAGGTCAATGCCTTTGCGTCGAACCTCGATCATCCCCGCTGGATCGAGGTCCTGCCGAACAGCGACGTCCTCGTGGCGGAGTCGAAGGAACAGCCGGAGAGGCCGCGCACCCTCATGGACCACGCTCAGCAGGCCACGATGCGCCGCGTCAAGGCGATCGGCCCCAGCGCCAATCGTGTCACCCTTTGGCGTGACGCGGATGGGGACGGTGTCGCCGAACGCCGCGAGGTCTTCGTGGAAAACCAGAACCAACCCTTCGGCATGGCGCTGGTCGGCGACCGGTTCTACCTCGGGAACACGGACGGCATTCGGTGTTTCGACTACCGGCCAGGCGATACGAGCCTCACGGGCGGTGGTGAAAAGCTCGTCGACTTCAAGCCGCACGGGCACTGGACCCGCAGCCTGATCGTCTCGCCGGATCGGGCGAAGATCTACGCTGGCGTCGGATCGCTGTCCAACATCGGCGACAAGGGGATGGCGGCGGAAGAGGGTCGCGCGGCGATCTGGGAACTGGACGTTCCCACCGGAAGGGCGCGGATTTTTGCCTCCGGGCTGCGAAACCCGGTCGGCATGGCCTTCGAGCCGGTCACGGGAAAGCTCTGGACCGTCGTCAACGAGCGCGACGGGCTTGGGGACGAAACGCCGCCCGACTACCTTACGTCCGTCGAAGAGGGTGGGTTTTACGGCTGGCCCTATTGCTACTGGGGCAGGACCGTGGACGATCGTGTCACGCAGGCTCCGGACCTCGTCGCCCGTTCCATCCAGCCGGATTATGCTCTCGGCGGCCACACGGCATCGCTCGGCCTCTGCTGGATGCCGGGCGGCACCTTGCCGGGGTTCGGCGAGGGCATGGTGATCGGCCAGCACGGATCGTGGAATCGCTCGACGCTCAGCGGCTACAAGCTGATCTTCGTCCCCTTCGACAATGGCGCGCCGAACGGACCGGCTCGCGATATCCTGTCCGGCTTCCTGTCCGAGGACGAGAAACTTGCCTATGGGCGTCCCGTCGGCGTGGCGATCGGCCCGGACGGCAGATCGCTGCTGATGGCCGACGATGTGGGAGATGTCATCTGGCGCGTGACCGCCGTGTGACGCAGTCGGTCGCACCGTAGCGGTGATCGCGGAGGCTGAAATAAAGCCGTGGACCTGGAATGGGCGCATGAAGGCGATCTTGATCATGCGGGAGTCTTGACCGTGAGCCGCCAACCCAATGGTCGAGCGATCGCGCCGGATTGCGTCACCGAAACAGTAGTGAAGATCGGTCTAGGACGGGCCGATTGAAGACCGGCAGGTTTCGGGCGCACATAGGCGCGAAGCTGACATTCGTTAACGAAGTTTGCGGTGCCAGAAGACCCATTCGCGGACATTCAGCGAGACTTGAACACCTTCCCGTAAGCGGCCGCTCATTCACCCGCGCCCGCGTTCGGCACAGCCGCGTCCGCCTCACTCCGCGCAGAAGATGCGCAGGTCGGCGCCCACCGAGACGCAGGCGGAATATGTCGAGAGCACCAAGTGGTAGAACTGCAACACGTGCGGTTCGGGGTTGGGTTGAAGGAATGCCGCTTCCAGCGCTGCCTTAGACAATATGCCGCCCCCGAGCACCATCCAGAGCTGGCGCTGGCAGCTTGGATCGCCGCGCGCCGTCCTAAAAGCCAACCGGAACGCGGCCGCGTCGCCGCCCGCCCGGATCCTGGCGACCCTCGCGTGGCGATGGACCCAGTCCTCGTCCCAATGGTCGGTGCGCCCAGGGAGCTCCTGCGCGTCGACCTTCATATAAGCTAGGTTCTTCACGATCTGGGCGCACACGTCGTACAGTGCGGAGGCCGAGACCCCGGGGTTGCCCGCTTTCCACTTAGCCGCGACTAGCACCGCCCTCGGGTTTGCTACGCTCCCGCCGTCGTCGACGGCGATGAAATCGCCCGCCTCCTGTCCGAGGTCGTCGCAGATCACGTTGTCGAACGGCTGCCCCAGTCGCCCCGTCCGCGTAGCGGTGAGTGCGGTGTCGACGAACTCGAACAGCGAGCGCCGGGGCCACGAGGTGAACGCCCGTCGCGTGTCGCCCTTCTCCGAGGTCATCAACTCCAATCCGGGGACGCCCGTAACTAAGTTGAGGACCAGCCGGCTCGCCCCTTCGGCCTGCGCGAGGTCGAAGTTCGCACGGTAAAACTGGCCGTAGGCGTAGGACATCGCCGGCGTGCCGGGGATGATGCGGAACGGCTGGCGCTGGTTGAGCCGCCGCGCGAGCGAGATGTTCTCGTTCTCCTTCAGCTTGATCCGGCTGAGCTCGTCGGAGCGTAGCCAGTAGCGCGCCTTTCTGCGGTCCCATCTGATCCAAACCTTCACGGCCCCGCCGTCGATCATCAGGTCGAACGAGTGGCGAAAGTCCTCCGGACCAATCTCGGCCCGGACGTCTTGGCAGACGGAGTCGAGGTCGAACTGCGTCGAGTCGGCGTCCTCGCTGCGATACTCGCCGACGAACGCGTCGAGATCGACGAGAATATTGCGTGGCGAGGTGTCGGCAGGCGCCGCAATCGGCAGGGCGAAGCGTCTAAAGAGCGGCGCGATCTCGGGCGCCGCGTGCAGTTCGGCACCCACTGCATCAGTCCAGTCGTAGAACTCGACGGGCGTCGCCCTCGCGCCGTCCTTCTCCCGCACCCTGCCCCTCGAGAAGGAGACGCTCCTCCTTCCGTCCTTCAACCGCGCGGCGGCCCTGGTCACGACGTGAAGGTGCTCGCCGACGAAGGCGCCGGCCCGGTCCACCGACCTGGCGACGAAGCTGCGGCTCCGGACGGCGGATGGACCAAGGTCGGTGTTCGCCATCGCGATCTGCGTGATGACGCACTCCGGGTCGTCGGGCAGCAGCGAACGCATGGCCGCCGGGCCTTCCCGTCCGGCGATGCCCGCCTCATCCACCCAGAGCCCGGCGCTGTCGTAGAAGAACAGTCGGCTGCCGTGGAGCGAGTATATCGTGGCCTCGACCGAAGCCACTTGGAACAGCGACTTGCCGAGAAAGGGCGTCTGGGAGAGGCGGAACGAGAGGTGGTATCGGCAGGCGCCGCCGGCGATTTCCCCCGCCATCACCTCGGTCCGGTCGCCGTCGAAGAGTGCGGCCGATACCCCCGAGCGGAACTCCTCCAAGTCGAAGCCGGCAGCAACGGTGAAGACGGTCGCCGAGTACGGGACTCGCAGGTCGTCCACTAGGTCGCCATCCAGATCGAGTCTCGCGCGGAACCTTCCCTCTACATAGTCCACGCTGGGCAAATCTTCGATCAGCGCATGCAGGATTGCCTGGTCGTTGCGCAGCGGCGGCCTGCCGCCCTGCGCCACGCACTCGCGGTCGAACTTGAGGAAACCGTCCCACATCCTCGCCAGGTCGGTGCCCGCCCGCCCCGCGACGAGTGCGGGCGCAGCTCCGGCGGCGCCCGGATACGGATGCCGGATTACGCGCCCGACCTGTTGCACCATCTGGCGTTCCGTCGAAAAGCCGTCGTGCAACGCGACCATCGTGCAGGCGGGGTCGTCGATGCCCTCGGTCAGCATGAACTGGTGGATAAGGAACCGCTCAGTCCGATTGCGCAGGTTCGCGGGGACCTCGCCGGTTGTGAAGCGGCCATCGGCGCCTTCGTCGTCGAACGTGTTATGCATCGCGAGCACGCCCTCCGGGCGATCGCCGAGGACCGCGGAGAAGGCAGCGAAGAGGCCGCGCACGCCGAGCGCGTCGGCCGCGCGCACGATCATTTTGCAGTCCGGGCCGTAGTCGCCCGCCGCAATGCGGGTGTCGCGCAGCGCGACCGCGGCGGCGGCGAACGCCTGAAAGCCACCAGGCAGTGGCTCTTCGACTATCGAGACCGCGCGGACAAGGTCCGCCGCCACGGCATCCTCGAAGGAGAGGAAGGACACGTGGTCCAGGTCAACCGCGAAGATCTTGAGGTCGTTGCGGAAGGGGGTCGCGCTGAAGAGCACCGTCGGCACGCCTAACTCACGGACGGCAACCGCCCAAGCAGGCGCCGGCTCGCGATGGCCCTCGTCGAAAAGAACCGTGCCGACACGGCCCGCGAGGAGGGCGAAGCGGTCACCGGATGCGTGCAGCTGCTGGAGAGCCTGAATGGTGCCAACCACCACGATGCGTCCGGCCGCCGGGTCGTCGAACACCTCCACCAGCTGGTCGACTGTGCTGGGGAGGAGCTGCTTGACCCTCTCAGGCGCCCAGCCGTCCGGCGCGCCGACGCGCTGCCAGAACGCGCCGCCGATCTCTCGCATGATCTGGTCGACCAGCGCCGCGGATGGGCACACGACCAGCACGGGCGCATCGGCCGCGCGGCGGCTCGCGATCGTGGCCATCACACCGGTCTTCCCGGTCCCGGTCGGCAGCTGGACGAGCGCGGCCCTGCCGGCAGCTGCGGCGAAGTAGGCGTCGCACATGCCGACGGCCGCCGACTGATGCGGCCAGAGGGCCAGTCCTGTGGGATCGGGATACATGTCTCTGCTTCTTAATCGAAAGACGTGCCGACTCAACCGTCAAACCGATCCAATCTGCTGACGTAATGATCGCGCCGCTCCACCGCAGCTGCCCGTCGCACCCGCATCTGGTTCCGACCTCAGGGCGCGCCCGCGGGCGCTTTGCCAAGAGTATCGGCGGCCGCTCATTGACGACTGCAATCGGAAACGCATCCCGCTGAGGCCGGCCGCAACTATGCGGTCACGAACCGTTTGGATAAAAATTTGCTTGAATTAAAGGGCGACGCGGTGTTCCTTCCCGCTCCCGGGGGGATTCAGTGCGCGAACTTGGAACGAATGACTTCATATTGCTGAGTTGTGCGCTTGTTCAGCGAGGCTGCGCAGGTGGATAGCTGCAAGGAATCGTCCGAGCCAGCCATCATTTGGCCATCTGTCGGCGAAATTGCGCCGATTGAGGAGGGTGGACCGAACGCGCGGAAGGGCTTCAACTATCAAGACGAGATCGCTGTCAGTTTTTACATTGCGATGCTCGAAGATCAAAGCCTGCTGCGCGTTCAATGTGAGACCCATGACGATTTGGTGCTGATCTGGGCGGGCGCCGATGACGCGAGCGAGAAAGCCGAGTACGTCCAGGTCAAGGGTAGCGAGCAGGATAAATATTGGTCGGTCGCGGACCTTTGCTCCAGGAAGACCAAGACGACCCCATCGATATTCGAAGCCTCGCTCGCACGAGATCGGCACATGGAGCCCGGCAGGTTTCGCATCGTGACCTTGCGGCCGGTAAGCGAGGCCCTCGTTCCGCTTACCTATGCCTGCGCTTCCGAAGCTCGCACGCTCGCGGCCGAAAAGATCGCCGAGCTTCGCGCCAGCCTCGACGGCAAGTTTCCCGGAGTGAAGTCGCCAAAGGGCAACGACTGCCAATATTGGATCGACCACTGCGGGTGGGAGGTTCGAAACGACCTCACGGTGGCGCGGCGGGACAATCTTCGCCGTCTGCTCCTCCTGAGTAACGCAGCCGGTGTCCTCCTGGTCGGCGAGCAGCTCGAACTGCTGCTCGATGAATTGCGGGCCTGGGCGAAAGCCGCAGGTGACGCCAAATGGGTGCCCGACAAGGCGAAGAAGATCATCTCGCGAAGCCAGCTTCAGGCTTGGTGGACCGCCCGCCTCGCCGAGCTTCTCGACGCGCGCGGGGCGAGCGCCGGCGGGCAGCTCGCGGCCAAGATGGAAGCGGCCGGCCTTCCAGAGGAAGTGATCTCCCTCGCGATCGATCTTCGCCGCAGCTATGCGGCCGAGGTGCGGGCGCCGCGCTACATGGAATCGGATCGCGCCGAACACCTTCAGAGCCGAGTCAAATCCGAGGCGATGTCCTTACGTGCCAGCCTCATCGCTGGAGACTTGAAGCTTAGCGGTCCGGCCTTCCACGCGACTTGCGTCAAGCGCATGGACGAGATAAGCGCCGCTGCGGCTGGGGAGGATGTATCGGCATTCCTCAAAGGCTGCCTCTACGACATCGCTGACCGGTGCCTGCTCCGCTTCGAGCAGCCTCAGCCATGAAGTCGATTGATCACCTCGGCATGCAGTCCGCGAGCTTGCCGCTGGCCGCCGACGACATACTGGAATTCCATGCTGCCCGGCTGATGCTGTTGATGGAGATCTGCGGATCGGCCGGAAGGATCGACGGGCTGACCAAGATGGCCAAACTCGATTTCTTCACCCGCTATCCGGACTTTTTCGAAGTCGCCCGCGCGAGCGTTTCACCCGACAGCGACAATCCTTCATCGACAGCCGCGGACGGTGCGGTCGAGGCGTCGATGGTCCGGCATCACTACGGCCCCTGGGACAAGCGCTATTATCATGTGCTCGCCCATCTCGAGGCGCGACAGCTGATCAGCGTGGTCAAGAAGGGCAAATCCTACCAGATCGCGCTCACCGGGCTCGGCCGCGAGCGGGCGAACATTTTGGCGGCGAAAGGATCGTTCGCTCCTCTTGTCGCGCGGCTCAAGCAAATCAAGGCTGTGTTCGGACGCAAGTCGGGCACCTATCTCAAGGACCTGATCTACCGCCTGTTCGACCAGGAGGTCGGCCGGCGCGAAATGGGCAAGGCAATCGTGAAATGACCCACGCCTTCCTCTCGATCGCGCGGTTGGAGCGCCGGCTGGTCATCGGAGCGACCGAGGCCCTCGATTTCGAGACCGGGGTCTGCCTGCTGGTTGGACGGCCCAACACCGGCAAGACCAAATGGCTGCAGACGCTTGACTTCCTTCTCGGCGATCCTGGCGCCAATCCGTATGAAGGTGCGGACGAGACCGGGCTGGCTGAGAAATATGAGAGCGCTTCGGTTGCGCTGCGTATTGGCGAGAATCGTTTCCAGGTCGAGCGCCGCTGGCGCGAGCCCGGTGGCAAGGGCAAGGTGTATATCGACGGCCAAGCGATGCTGCCGAAGGATTTCCAGCACTGGCTGCTCGAGCAACTCGCCATTCCGCTGCTGCACTACCCCAAGGGCAATCCGATGTCCGGCCAGACTTGGCCGGAGCTCAGTTTCCGGTCGCTGCTGCGGCACATCTACCGCCAGCAACGATTTTGGAGCTCGTTGGTCGACCAGCAATCCGACAGCGAATTTCTCGCCAGCCTGCTGCAATTATTGGGCCTAGCCGAGCATATCTTCACCGATGACTATGGGGAGCTGGTCACCCTGAAGCTCGAGGTCGAACGGCTGCGGGCCCGACGCGATCAATATGGCCAGACGCTGGGCGAGCTCGCCCGCGACCTGCTTGCTGATGACGACATCACGGTCGATGTGAACATTGCGACCGTGGCTGCGGCCCAGGCCCGGCTCACGGCTCAGATCGGCCAGCTGCGCGCCCGCCGGATCGAACTGCTGATGCGTACCGGGGAGCAAGCCATCGATCCTGGCGAGCGCAGCCGCATTGCCGAGCTGGGCGAGCAACGCGCGGCGGTTGCGACCCAGCTGGAAAATCTTGCGCGCAAGCAGAAAGCATTGAGCGAGCGCGCTCAGGAAATCGGCCTTTACCGGGTCGATCTTGCTGAGGAACTTGAGCGGATCGCGCGCGCCGAGGATGCCGGGGCGGTGCTCGCGGATCTCAAGGTCACTCATTGCCCGGCGTGCGATCAGACGCTTGCCGCGTGGACGGTACCCGCAGGAGATTGCTTCCTGTGTCACCAGCACCTGCCGGCCGCACCGACGATCGAGGGGTTGGGCGCAGTCCGGCTCAGGTTCGAGCGCGACCGTCTAGCGGGCGAGCTAAAGGAAGCCGATGCGCTTGCGGAAGTCATCGTGCGCGACATCGCCCGACATGCCGAAGAACGCGCAAGCGCGGAGGAACGTCTCCGTCAGATTGAGAACGAACTGATCCCTGCACGCGAAGCCGTGGCGGCGATCGCCCAGTCGGAAATCAGCGAAATCGACATGGGGCTTGGGCAGGCGAGCGAACGCCAGCGGCAGCTTGAGCGCGTCAGTGGGGCGCTGGTGCTAGAGACTGGCCTGACCGACCGCATTCTGGCATTTGAGAAGCAGATTCAGCCCATCCAGAACCGCGTTGACGAAGCCATTCAGTCGATCGATTTCGACGCCGCTTCGGGATATCTGGAAGACGGAATGAACGCCTATCTCGAGGCGCTCAATTATCTGCGGCCGAACACCTGGCGGCATAGCCCGGTCCGCGTCGACCTCTCGCGCCGCGGCGCGACGTTCCGAGTCGGTAGCAGGCGCTGGTCGATGGCTCTCGGCGGCACCGATACGCTCTACTTCCTGATGGCGTATCATTACGGGCTGCTGTCGATTTCTCCGCGCCCTTCCTGCCATTATCCCGGCATCGCCATCATCGACCTGCCTGGGGAGTTTTTGGGCGAGGCCATTGAGGACAAGGAGAATTTCATCGTCCAGCCATTTGTCGACCTGCTCGGCAAGGAGGGTTTCGAGGGGGTGCAGCTCATAATCACTGGCGCGTCCTTCACCGGCCTTGCCGGAGCGCATGTCGAGACGCTGCGCCAAGTTTATGTCGCCTAATGCGTAGCTGCCGATGTCTTGGAATGAATTAAGGGCAGCTTTCGTCAGTTCACCGCCATTCAGCTTTCCATCAATCGTGCCCGTCGACGCCACCCGAACGACCGGCGGCTTTCGGGATCTTCTGTCAGCCCGCCGAACGACTGGAATGGGCGCATTTCTGCCTTTGCGACCACTTGTCACGAATCTCCGGGTTGGCTGGGCACCTGAACGGGGGCTATTCGTGCCGCTGCCACCAGTCGGAACATGGCACAGATAACAGTTTGGCAACAATGAGTGACTGGCGTTCGTCTATTTCCTGCCCCACTCAGCAAGTGCGGAGACTGGGGGAGGATGACATGATCAGGGATGATATCGGCATCACCATCATTGTATCGATGATCGTTGGCGCCATTCTCCTGATCGTTCCCTTTACCATCCAGGTGGCCGGCTAGAGTGCGGTCTAGTCGCTCTCAATTGTCTGGGGCCCTCCCCGTCCTTCCGCTCGCCCTTCGCAACAATCTGCAGTGCCCCGTTCCGCAGCGGCCGCTGCAACGCCGCCGCCTCGTGCCACGCCGCGTATCCAGACGTCGATTTCGTCGGGCTCGGTGAGGATTCCCGGCATCGTCTTTGGATGCACCGCACCGACTTCCACGTCGGGCTCGCAGGTAAGAAAGGCGTAGAGGTCGGCGGTCAGCTCGCCTTCCTTGATCTTCAGGCTCGATGTCCAGTTCGTCCAGATGCCAGCGAAGGCTACCAGGGGCCATGTCTCGTCGAGAGCGTACCAGACCGGCACTTTCTTGCCGCCCTCCCCGATCTCATATTCGGAAAAGCTGGTGAAGGGCACCACGCAGCGATGCGCCGGCGCGAGCCAGCGGCCCCAGTGCGGTGATTTGACGTTGCGCACATTGGTGACGCCGCTATCGGTTTTGCGGCCCATTAGGACGAACTGCGGCGACGGCATGCCCCAGCGCATCATCGGCAGCACGCGGCCGTTCGACGCGGTGCGGACCACCGGCGCCGGATAATCGGGAAAGACGCCGGCAGCGACGGCAAGTTGCCGGTGGTGTCGCGCATCGCCCGTGAACTCGCGGATCTCCGCCTGGCCCTTGGTGATGGAATCGAGGTTGCACATACGCCGCGATATAGGGCGGCTCTGAACGGGGCGCCCACCTACCGTGTCAACCTCGCAGCTGTCGGCTGTGTCGCGACCGCTCTTGGCGATCGGACGAAGTGCCGGCTCGTCCATAGATGGTCTGGTCGAGTAGATCCTGCACGTCGCTCTCTCGCAACGGGCCGAAGTCCAAGCCCGGTTCTGGGACGTCTGCCGCACTCTCTCCCGGAGCTCGCAGGTGCAAGGCGGATACGACGTAGCCGACGAGTGTCACTGCTTTCCCTCCCAAGCTCAGCAACGCCCCGTCGAGTATGAACACCCGCGTGTCCAGACCATGACGTCTGATGACATCGCCGTCCTCGACGCGCGAGCTACCGGATTAGCGCTGGCTCCAAAACGCGAAAAGCCCGCCGCACCACGCAGGTGCAACGGGCTCGGACAGGGCGGCATGAATAGGGCGAACAGCTCAGATCGGCGCCCGCTGCTGACCTTATTGGAGGTGAGCCACGGCATCACGGTTTCGGGCTCTAACCATGACACTCAAAGGTCTTCACGACGTCGTTAAGGCAGCCATGCCATTCCAGGACTATCACCTGTTCGAGTTCCGGGCCGACGGTAAGCGCGACGCGATTCCCGATCCCGAATGGGACTCCTTCGGCGAGAAGACCCAACAGTTCAGTTGTAGTCTTCCCTCCATGCGGTGATCTTCTCGCGGGTCTCTGCCAACATACGCTTTGGCAGCATGTGAGTTCATTCTCCACTGCCGCTTTTGCTAGACGATCGCGATAACAACGCAATGCGATCAGAGCCGGGCACAAATCGATCTGGCTGAGCTTTTCGGGCGATGCGCACGAGGTCGACAAGCGCCGAACGGAGAAAGGGCCAGGGGAACTCCGGACATTCAGCAGAGCTTTCTCCCTCGCGTAAGATGGCATCGAGCTTGCCCGCGACGCCGGCAAGTGATGTGGCAGATGCACTCATCAGCGCATCGACCAGCTGTTGTTCGCGGAAGGCTGCGGCCTCTTCGGTCTCTTTGGCGACGGAGTATCCCAACTCGCCATCTGCGGCATCCCAGCGGGCCTGGTGTGCCGTGAGCTCAACGTCCGCGATTGCCCGCGTCGCTGCCATCGCCGGATCGTCGCCGAAGGTCTCTTCAATCTGATCACGGGTATGCACGGAGATCGATCTGCCCTCGTCAGGCAGATCGACCTCTGCACGAGGAAACCCAATCGTCTCGACCAATCGGGTCTCAAGCTTCTGCTGCTTGCAGCAAGCCTCATAAGTGCGAAGGTGAGCGTCGTTCCATTCGTGCCAGAGCTGCAATGCGACATCCGGCTCGCCGCTATTCCTTGCTGGCGATCTCCTCAATGGATTGGTCGTCCATGCCGCTGCCATCAATGTGGTGCCGGCTAGCAGCATGCGACGGGTGACGGTAGACAGACTCGTGCTAGTCTCAGAATCAGCCATGATCCGAGCTCCTTACAGCTTGGCGAGTGGTCAGGCTAAGTACGGTGTGCCTGCACCGTGCTTGGCCGCACTTCGGATTTCAGGTCCAAGGGTGTCTTTGACACCTTTGGATCATACAGGAATGATCTAAAAGGATCAATACGTATTGGTGACGGCAGGACAGATGCGGGCAGCCCGCGCGTTAATTGGTCTCTCACAAACCGAGCTTGCAGATCGAGCCGGCGTGTCTGTTCCAACGATCAAGCGCTGCGAGAGCGAAAGCCAAAGTGTTCCAACCGTGTCCGTTGAAACAAAGAACAGAATTCGCGCTGTTCTGGAGGCGGAAGGTGTGGAATTCACCAATGGCGACCAACCGGGCGTACGGTTGGCACGACGTTAAATTCTCCAGATCCGGATAGCCTTTCAAACAGGCGGTAAGGACATGCGCTATCGGACCCGGCGGCATTGAACTGACCTCGCACCAAACCTGATCGAACGAGGTGATGGAAGCTGGTGCGCGCGAGCTTGCCGGTGACACAGGCTCGTGTCGCCACGACGGGTAAGCTGAAGGATCCGCGCCGCGACGCAGGCAACAGCGACCAACGCTCCGATCGATCTGTCTCCGCACAGCCCGCCATCTGTCATGCGCGATCCTGTAACCGAGCGAACATCTTAAGCTGACCTGTTATTTGCGCGTTTCTGTTCCGCCGCGAATGCCTGTTTCCCCTTCTGGGCCCAGAGCGTTCGCGCTCGTTGTCCATCGTCGCTCTTGAGCTTTTCGGCGATCCAGATCATCGCGCCGTAGAGCATGGCGCGATCATCGCCGGTCAGGTCCACAATGCCCGCCTTGACGACGAGGCCGCCGAGTTCAATCAGATGCCGCGTGCGTTTGCGGCGCTCGACCTGCCAGGTGCGCATGTCATGCCGCGCCCGCGCCGCCTGATGCCGATTGCGCGCTGCCCGATTGCGCCGGAGCGCTGCCAATGTCGCAATCAGAAGCTTTTGCAGATCGCCGCGATTTGCTGCGAAAGAACGCGGCCCCGCGCTTGGCCCAGGACTCCTTCCTTCCGGCATCCGTTGTTTCGGCCAACACGATCAGCGCGCCCGCCAGTTCCTCGGGGCTGAACGCATCCGCGCCGGTGGCGATCACCAATTCGCCGAGTTGTTGCACCTTGCGGGTCTTCAGGTCTTTGGCCTTGTCTTCGAGAGCTTTCAGTTCGGCGTCATAGTCCCGTGGCTTGCGCATGGCATCCTCCATAAGCTGTCGATGCAGCGATGTTAGTTGAGGGCCTGCCGCAATGCTGTAAGGTTGTCGGGACGGTCTGGCACGCGCCGGTCCATCCCGAGATCTTTTCGAGGGAGGGCGCGCTTATACGTCGTTCCGACGTGCGCTTGACCGTGCCAATGCTTGATCGCGATGGCGATCTATCATCTTCACGTCAAGGTCATTGGCCGCAAGGCCGGGAGCAGCGCGGTG
>Ga0209347_1004976_pt1 | contig 13147 bp, 9 predicted proteins | sample AutmiccommuBRH23_FD_187382 | JGI IMG/M metagenome (GOLD analysis project Ga0209347, IMG submission 187382) | Deep subsurface microbial communities from Mt. Terri, Switzerland - Autotrophic microbial communities BRH/23 (SPAdes) (version 2) | ecosystem: Environmental > Aquatic > Deep subsurface >... | reverse complement strand
GCTCATTATAAAGCGAAGTTCCGTCAGGAAGTTCAAAAAAAAACCTATTGAAAAAAGGAAGCTGGAAGCAGTTCTTGAAGCTGCCCGTATGGCTCCTTCAGCGGTCAATTACCAGCCCTGGCATTTTGTTGTAGTACAGGATCCTCAAAATCTGGAGAAGATACAGAAAACCTACCACCGCGATTGGTTCAAAACAGCACCTGTTGTTATAATGGCCTGTGCCGATCATTCTCTGTCGTGGAAAAGAGGTGTCGACGGAAAAGATTTTGCCGATATTGATGTAGCCATTGCCATTGACCATCTCATGCTTCAGGCAACTGAAATGGGATTGGGAACATGCTGGGTCTGCAACTTCGATGCACAAAAATGTGCTGAATCATTTAAATTTCCGGGATATGTCACACCTGTTGCACTTATACCTATAGGTTATCCTGAAGATGAGATTATTCCCGTAAAAAAGAGAAAACCACTTGAAGAGATCGTCCACTGGGAATCCTTTGAAGGAGTATAGCTTTATCATATAAGAAGTGGTTTCAGCGCAAGATACTTCTCAAGCCGGTTCATCCCTTCTTCAATATTCTCCAGTGAACTGGCATATGAAAACCTGAGAAATCCTTCCCCGTTCTCACCAAAATCAATGCCCGGAGTTACACCTACATATGCTTTCTCCAGGATATCGAATGCAAGTTTATAGCTGTCTTTAGAAAGATGCCGGGCATTCACGAAAACATAAAAAGCACCTGTAGGAATATGAGGAATTGAAAATCCCATCCCCTTTAACCTCGAAATCATATACAGTCGGCGACGGTTGTATGTCTCCTTCATTTTTCCCACATCAGGTGCAGCAGACTGCAAGGCGGCAATCCCTGCCCTTTGTGCCACAGAACCTGCACATATAAAAAGGTTTTGCTGCAATTTCTGCATGGGACGGATGTATTCATGCGGTGCAATCACATAACCCAGCCGAAGGCCAGTCATTGCAAAGAGTTTTGAAAATCCATTCAGTACAAAGGCCCTTCCTGAATATTCCAGCATGGAACAGGCCTTCCCTACATAAACAAGTCCATGGTATATTTCATCGGAAATAACAGGTATATCATACCTTGTCAGTTCCTTCATTACTTCAGGTTCCAGCAGATTGCCTGTCGGGTTCATCGGACTGTTGATGATGATGGCTTTGGTTCTTTTTGTAATTCGCTTACATATTTCTTCAATCTTATATTGAAATCCATCTTCTTCATAAACGGGTACCTTCACTGGTTTGGCACCGATGAACTTTATAAAATTGGGATAACAGGCATATCCGGGATCCGATAAGATCACCTCATCATCCGTGTCGCACAGAACCCCCAGTGCCAGAAGAATGGCAGGAGAACTGCCTGATGTTACGATAATTTGGTCAGGACTAATCTTCACATTGTATTCCTGATCATACCGCTTAACTATTTCAGAACGAAGCTCCGGATCTCCCAGGCTGTGGGTATAATGCGACCTCCCTTCGGCATAAGCCTGCCTGGCTGCATCAGCAATACACTGCGGCAAATCAAAATCAGGTTCTCCAACCTCCAGATGAATAATATGAATTCCCCTGCGTTCCATCTCTGCAGCCTTCTCCAGTACCTCCATCACAATAAACGGAGAAATATCCTTAACCCTTTCTGCCAGCATGATCTATTAAATTTAATCCTGTATAATCCTTTCTCTTCACTTCCTGACTTGCGCTCTGAACTGCCGAGGAACTTGGGGGACTTGTGGGACACTGGGGCCATGCTTTCCCTTGAAGCTTGCAGCTATCATCTTGTAGCTCTCCTACATCAACTGCTTCGAAATCTGCAGCGCCTGGCCTCCATACCCTCCCCCAAACAAATAATAATGGTTCAGCACATGATACAACTGGTAAAGCCTGTTACGTTCCTTCCAGTCAGGCGGCAATGGAAGTATTTCATTATAGGCACTGTAAAACCTTTGGGAGAATCCTCCAAACATGGTCATGATACCCATCTCCATTTCCCTGTCGGAATAACTGGACGCCGGATCAATCAGGGCAGGGCCCAGTTTTGTCTGCATATAATTTCCTGACCATAAGTCACCATGAATAAGGACGGGAACTGAATGTTGCGGAACCAGAGCTTCTATCCTGGCAAGAAGGTGTTCATGCACTTTCATTTCATCTGAAGGAAGAGGCCTCTCCTTTTGAATCAGATTAAGCAGGAAGCGCAGGCGGTTCTCCCTAAAAAAAACAGCCCAGGTTTCTTTCCATGAATTATCCTGCACAGTGGAACCGCAGTAGTTATCATTGTAAAAACCGAACTTTTCGTTCTGATACTGATGTATGGAAGCCAGTCCACGTCCCAGAATTTCATCGGAGTTGATCGCATTGCCAGGTTCAAGAAATTCCTGCACAAGAAATCCCGCTGTATCATTTACTTCTTTTGAAGCAATCACCTCCGGAACAATCAGCTGTCCTCCGGCTGCTTTTTTGAGCTCCCTCAGGCTTTCTGCCTCCCTTACAAATATATCAGCCTGACAGTCACCGTTCCATTTCAAAAAGAAAATACCTTCACCGGTTTCAATTTTTGAAGCATGATTGATACACCCCCCTCCAAGTCTGGAGGAAGATTTTATTTTTACATTCCTGCCAAATACTTCAGAAAGCTTCGTCTCCACAATTTCTTCAACTGATTGTTGCCCCTGAAAGAGTTTCATTGAAACAATATTTTGAATTAAAAAAAAACCAGCCTGCCCTCTGCCGCTGCCTGCCGGTGGGCAGGCAGGCAGGATCTGCCCTCTGCTTAATTATTCGGCAGTAAAAACATATTTCCCAGCGGCAGCCAATATTTTCCCGGATTCTGTTTTAGAAATACCTTCTATTTCTTCAGAACCAATTTCCTTTCCTCCTTCCTTCACAACAGAACTTTTAAAATCATCAGGCAATTCAACAACCGCCGTGGTATTTGCAGGAACTGTAAGATTCAGGGTGAATTTACCTTCATCCAGCTGCCAGTCTACAGCCAGCAATCCGTAATTGGTTTCATATTCTGCTTTGGCCCATTTAAGATCGCCGGCAGGCTGCGGTTTAATAATGACCTGCTTGAAGCCCGGGTACTCATCACTTATGTTGATCCCTGCCAGTGTATTCCATATCCACTCGCCTACACATCCCAGGGCAAAATGGTTGCGGGAGTTCATGCCCTCAGGCTTCTCTGTATCCGAATTCCACAGCTCCCAGATAGTGGTTGCTCCCTGTTTCACCATATATCCCCAGCTCGGATAATCTGTTTTGTTCATCATCTCATAGGCCAGGTGATGGTGATTGTGCCTGCTAAGCATGGGCAAAATGTATCCCGTACCAAGGAATCCTGTCGTAGGATGTACATTTTTTTCCATAACATTATCCACAAGATTCTTCACCACCTGGTCTTCCAATTCGGGTGGAGTTAACCCAAAAGCCAGAGGAAGAAGATTGGCAGTCTGTGTACCCCCAGGATAATTCTGATTTTCTTTTTCCCAGTACTCATTATGGAATGCAACTGCTATCTTTTGTGCAAGCTCATTATATTCCTTTGCATCATCCATTTTGCCTATGACCTCTGCCATTTCAGCCAGCAGTTTCACAGAATAAAAATAATAGGCGCTGCCGATAGGCTTCCCGGGCGAAGGTTCAACTGCAATCCAGTCGCCATAACCATACCAGTTGCCTTCCTGCCAGAAGTAGATGTCATTGTCGCTTTTTTCCCTCATATATTCCACCCACGCTTTCATCCCCTCATAGCTGTCTTCGATGGTTCGCTTGTTTCCAAAATACCTGTAGTTCAGCCAGGGAATTATGACAACAGCATCGCCCCAACCGGGTTTTGAAGGACCACCTACAACAATGGGAGGATTGACATCGTAAACCCAACCTTCTTCATCCTGGCCATCGGTGATGTCAAACATCCATTTCGACCAGTACCTGTCGAGGTTCATGTTGAAGTTGGCAGTGGGTGCAAAAATCTGTGCATCGCCCATCCAGCCCAGGCGTTCGTCGCGTTGCGGGCAGTCGGTGGGTGCAGGATAGAAATTCCCCTTCTGGGCCCATACCACATTTTTGTTGATGTTGTTTATTAAATCATTTGAAGATTCAAAATGTCCGATCATGGGCTGGTCGGTGTAAATGACCTTTCCAACTACATCTTCAATGGCGGGCTTCTCTTTCAGCCCTGAAACCTGTATATACCTGAACCCGTGATAAGTAAATTTAGGCTCCCAAACCAGTTCTTCTCCTGCTGAGACAACCTTATCCGTTACTTTTGCCGACCGGAGGTTTTCCTGTGCAACAGTGCCATCATCGTGCAACAGTTCAGCATACCTGAAAACAATGGTATCGCCCTTGGGAGCGTTGATCCTGATCTGTGCCCAGCCTACCATGTTCTGTCCGAAATCATATACATATTCGCCCTGAACAGGTTCATTCAGTGCAACAGGATTCAGGTCCTCGTGATGCCGCATGGCAGGTGCATTAGGACCTTTAAGCATACCTTCATAATCTGCAGGTTCTACCGGCAACCATGCAGAATCATCAAAACCCGGCTTATCCCATCCCGGTTGCTCAAGGTTTGCATCATACTTTTCACCATCATATATATGGTCTGCCCAGATTGGTGAGTCGAACCACTTCCATGATTCATCAGAAACAACAACCTGTTTCGAACCATCTTCGAATTCCACCTGCAGTTGCATGAGAAACTTCAGCGGGCCTTCACTATATTTTTGTCCGCCCGACCAGCCAAGGCCACCCGACCACCACATATTCCCCAGAACAGCTCCGGCAGCATTGGCTCCGCTTTGAAGTAGTTCCTGCACATCATACACCTGGTATTCAAGCCGCACCGGATAATGGGTCCACCCGGGAGTAAGCAAATCCTGCCCTACCCGCCTACCATTCAAAAACAGAACATAGTTGCCCAATCCTGTAACATAAACCCTGGCTTTACTGATATTTTTATTCTCAATGGTAAACTCCTTTCTCATATTGGCAGAACGCCCGGGATTTTCAGCTGAACGGGCTATCCACTTTGCCTGCCAGTCGCTTTCGTTGAGCAGCCCCATTTCCCATGAAGCAGTATAGCTCCAGGAAGTGGCTTCTCCATCCATATCCCATACGCGCACCCGCCAGAAATAGGTTTTGCCCGTTTCCAGTTCAGGTCCATTATAAGCTACATGCACCGACTGGTCAGACTCCACTTTACCTGAATCCCATACATCGCTTTCATTTCGACCGGCATTCCTGTCGGTACTGGAAACAATCACCTGGTAAGCTGTTTGGCTGGCACCACGCCTGTCATCCCTGATCTTCCACTGCAATAAAGGTTGAGCACGGTCAATACCCAGCGGGTTCTCCTGAAACTCAGTTTTCAGTTCCCCTACCCCTGCGGGTGAATCAGCTTCCTGACAGGCAATCATGATGATCAGAGAAACAGCCAGGAAAAATCCGGTTAATAATTTTGTAGGTTTCATTTTTCTTATTATTAAAGTTAGTAATTCTTATTATTGAACCCTTTCAGGGTTCTGTGGAACGAACCACATTTCTACCATGGGTTGCCATCCATGGCTATTATTATTGAACCCTTTCAGGGTTTAGATCCCTGCCATAAACAGGCTGCCACTACAACCAATGGCTTCCTTAACAATGTCCTGCGGGTTCTATGCCCTGCAAATTGGTACCCTGCCCATGCGGCATCCTATAATCCCGCAGGGATTGAACAACAATAGCCACGGGTGCAACCCGTGGTCAACTGCACATCCCCTAACTTCCCTCAACCCTGAAGGGGTTGAATTTTTAACAACACCATCAATTCAATACTGTGCATCAATGAACTCCTTCTTCAACCCAATCTACAAAATGTCACTATCCTATAAAGGACCAATTATGCACTGCACCCTCCTAAATCCCGCAGGGATTGAACAATTATAGCCACAGGTGGAACCTGGGGTCAACTGCACCCCGTTTCCTGTCAACCCTGAAAGGGTTGAACTAAGAACTCTTCACCTTTCCTCCCAGCCAAAAACCTGCGCTGCCAAACCACACCACTGCACCTATAAGCATCAGTGTATTCTGTACCTGATAATTTATACTTCCATAAAACAACAGCACTGACGGAACGATTGTCAATAAAATTCCTGCCAGTGATAATATTTGCAATAATGTTTTCATCATACTTGTTTTTTCTGGTAAAACTTACTCAGCAGCACGAAAAGTCCCACTGCCAGGATCCATGCCGGCAACGGAAGGAAATACAGTTCAACGCCAGCAACCCTGTTCATCAACAGGGCAGCTGCCAGCAGGATAAACCATGTAAGACCCGCTGCCCAGTTGAAGTTGAGATTCATTCGTTCAGCATAGTAATCTTTTAATCCTGCTTTGCGCATCAGGTAGAAATCAGCAAAGATGACCCCTCCCATGGGTATAAGTATCAATCCGTACAATGCTACAAAATCCAATAGTTTCATTACAAGTGCAGGGAATAAAGCGGCTACCGTTGTGATTAGTCCTGCCAGCAGAGTCACTTTCCACCGGCTCCAACCTGGGGAGGCCACCTGCAATGCCAGCCCTGCACGATACAAGGTAGGATTGGCAGTAGTCCATCCTGCAACAATCACGCATAATGCACCTGCAATGCCTATAGCCTGATAGGCCACCTCACCCGGTGCATCACTGGTTGCTGCGGCATATAATATACCTGAAGAAATCCAGGCTACATAATGACCTAAAAACATTCCAACGGCTGAAGCATACCCATACTGCCATTTTTTTGCGTACCGGAATATGGTAAGATCGCTCATACCAAGGTGCATGGCTGCATTGGCAAACCATGTAAAGAATATGACATGCCACATGGTAAACTGCGACTGCCCTGGAAGGGCGGTGCCGTTCCATATTTTAGTGCGGGCAACTTCCCAAAAATTGCTTAAATCCGTTTCCACGCCAAGCCTCGGAAACGACGCAATAGCTGCAGCCACAAAAATGAAGAACATCCACGGGGCTGCCACTTTTGAAAACCGTGCAAGTTTCTCGAAGCCCATGATGGCAAAGGTGGTAATGACTGCACCCACCACAAATACGGTAATCACCCATCCGGTACTGGAAGGATACAAATCACTCAGTGTTGGCATTTCCACGTTAAACGGGATACCAACGGCTGTGGCCGAAACAGCTACCATGGCACCAGCCAGGAAGCAGAACATAAGTGCATTGACTATATTGTACATGAACACCAGCACACTGCCGCAGATTTTCTTCAGCTGCCAGTAAAGCGACAGCCGCACCTTAACTGCGATGGGGGCCGTAATAAGCGCCCAACTCAGAACAGCCAGAACGTTGCCAATAAGCCCGCCCAGGAACATATCGGTAACCGACACGCCATGGGCTACAAACAGCATCCCGATAACGAATTCAGTCCCCGCCACATGCTCCCCTGCATAACTCCCAAGAAAATTCCCGATTCCCTGTAAAGATTTGTTATTTACAGGTTCCCTGTCGAACTCGTACAGGGCATCCAGCTTTTTAGAAATGGTTGCGATCTTCATTCCAAAGGTTTAGATTTTATTCAACGGCCTAAGTTAAATAAATATTCGGGAAAGGATTATCCTGTGGTGTCGGGATTTTTTTTATCGCCTTCTGCGGTTTACATACAGACTAATTGCACTTTTTAAAAGATAAATTAGCCTGGAATTTTTTACCTTTAATTTTTATGTAAACTTAAAAAAGATATATTTGAGAGATAACTAAACCATTCAAAAGATGGAACAAAGCTATTTTGGGAAGAGATTAACGAAGATAATCAGTACTGAAAATGCTTACTTTCAATTATATAACAATTAATTTTTATGATATGAAATATATTCTAATTATTTGCTTTGTTATAATTTCTTCTACAGTATTTTCTCAAGAAATTGAAACAAATTTTCCTCAGGTAGTTCAGCCAGGGAAAAGAACCAAAGCACCATCGGATGCCATTGTTTTATTTGATAAGGGCTCTTTGGAAAATTTTGAAAGTATTACTGAAGGAAATCAAATTTCTCCCCTTGATGGTAGTGCTGCAAAATGGAAAGTTAAAGGAAGAAAATTTACGATAGTGCCGGGAACACCCAACATTCAGACAAAAGATCATTTTGGGGATTGCCAGTTACATATAGAGTGGAAAACACCATATAAAGATGTTAAAAGGGGGAAAACGGGACAAGAATCAGGTAATTCCGGAATATATTTAATGGGAAAATACGAATTGCAGATTTTAAATTCCTACGAAAATTCTACTAAACCAACCACACAGGCAGGAGCAATATACAATCAATATCCACCTTTGGTGAATGCTTCACAAAAGGCAGGTAAATGGCAGACATACGATGTAATTTTCACAGCTCCCCGTTTCGATGCTGATGGAAAAGAAACGAAACCTGGCTACTTTACTATCCTTCATAACGGAGTCCTCATACAAAATCATGTTGTAATAAAGGGTCCCTCACATGCAGGGAATGAAAAAACAAATGTTAATAGTAAGGAACTACCATTAATGTTGCAAAACCACCAAAATGAAGTTCAGTTTAAAAATATCTGGATCCGAAAATTATAAAGATAATACCTTTTTATGCCCAGATGGAAACACCATCGTTTTATTTTCCCAGCCCATTCAATTCTATTTTTACGCCATACTTTCTCTACAAATAATTGAATTTAATCTGTACCTGATATAGCCTTGGTATCGTGAAAGCCCGGATCTGAATGGTAAATTATTCTTACCTGTCGTGAAAGGAAAATGAAGTTCAACAGTGTTTTAAATAAAGCTTTTCCTGAAAATCCATGACTTCACGATTAAACAACTTGGGGAGTAATAAAATGCACTTCTTCATTTTTTTACTAAATTGGCAGAAGCTCTGTGCTATATAATCTTTACTTTGTGCCACTTAAAACCGAATGACATGAAATTCACATCATTATTTTTCTTTACCATTTTTCTTTCTTCCATTGCCTCAGCTCAGGCCCCGTTTGCCCAGCTTCTCAGCGGACCAATGGTGGCCCATACTACCTCATCTGAGGCAACTATTTGGGTGGAAACAGACATTCCGGCCGAGGTGAAGGTACATTACTGGTTCGATTCGGGTGCTCATCCCATTGTTAAAGGCACTGCCACAGGCAAAACAAACCGTGAAGCACCACATGTGGGAACCATAAAGCTGGAAGGATTGGCGCCGCGTGCACAGGTACATTATGAGCTGGAGATCAACGGACGGGCTGTGAGGCCGGAAACTGTACAGTCGTTTATTATGATGCCCGCCCAGGAATCCTCTGCTAATTTTAAAGTGGCATTTGCCTCCTGCATGAACCCCATCCGGGTGCCCATTCAGCCTGTGTGGACGCAGGTGGGTGTTTTTCGTCCTGATGTGCTCCTGCTTATTGGCGACAACAACTACATGCCCAACCGTCCGGAAGCGTATGAGGCGCCGCAAAACACGATTTCATATGCACTGGCCCGGTACCACCGTTATCTTCGCGATGTCCCCGGTCTCAGGTCCATATTGTCATCCACACCTACCTACGGCATTTGGGATGACCATGATTTCGGCCCCAACAATTCTGACCGTACCTTCAGGTGGCGTGAACTTACTCTTGACCTTTTTAAGAAATACTGGCCAAACCCCGCAGCGGGTACGCCAAAAACAGCAGGGGCTTTCTTTTCCTTTAAAATCGCAGATGTTGAGTTCTTCATGCTCGACGACCGCTATCACCGCGACCCGAATGATGCACCCGACCGGAAAACAATGCTGGGTGAAGAACAGCTTGCGTGGTTCAAAGAGCAGCTAAAGGCAAGCACAGCTACTTTCAAGGTTGTTGTTAACGGGCATACCACTACTATCGACAGGAAGGATCGTGCTGAATACTGGGCAAACTTTGGGAATGAGCGGGAAGAGTTCCTGCAATGGATGTTCTCCGAAAATATTAACGGCGTATTCTTCATTTCCGGCGACTGGCACGTTGGTTCCCTCAGCCGGATCGACTTTTCTGACAAAGGTTATCCACTCTTCGAACTGATCAGCTCGAATGCAGGGGTACACTCTGTGGAAGCTGACAATAACCTGTACAGTTACAACCGCCAGGTTACAGGTCACAACCGGAGGTTTGACGGCCCCATCATCAATGATATACAGGATTACAATTTTGGACTGTTGGAATTTTCAGGCACCGGGGATAACCGGTCTGTTACCTTGAAAATTGTCGACCATCATGGAGAGGTTCGTGTTGCACACCGCCTCACCCAAAAAGATCTGACAGTTAAGCAGGAATAAGAAAAAATATCTTTTATGGCAGAAGGTGAGAATATAAACCTGGGAGCAGGGGTATTGCCCTTGCTGCTTCAACCAATCTTGGAAAAAGCATCCTGAATTTTGCTGATTAACCATTGGGAAACAAGAGGTGAAACTTTGTCTTCAACAATTTATTAAATTTGGCTGAATCAATAATACTTCATTCTAATGAACAGAAAAAACTTTATCAGGTCGGCCACCTTTATGGCAGGGGCATCCATATTCTCTTCTGCTCCTGTGTCAGCTGCCGTGTTACAAACAAACACCACAGTAAAAATAAAGCTGAAAAAAGGATTAGGATTTGGAATGATCAAAGAAGATTTATCGCTTGCCGATAAATTTAAACTTGTAAAAGACTTGGGGTTTGATGGAGTTGAGGTGAACAGTCCTGCTGAAATAAATAAATCTGAGCTTTTAAGTGCAAAAGAAAAATCAGGCATTGATCTTCCCAGTGTGGTAAATAAAGACCACTGGCAAATGCCTCTTTCAGATCCCGATCCCAAAGTCAGAGAACAGATCATAAAATCGGTTGCCACATCCCTCCAGGAAGTAAAGGAATTTGGAGGTGATACGGTGCTTGTGGTCCCCGGTGTTGTAAATGAAAAGGTTTCCTATGAACAGGCTTACATCACTGCCATGAATTCAATCCGTGAACTGATTCCCTATGCGGAGAAAACAGGAATGCAGATAGGGCTTGAGAATGTCTGGAACAACTTCCTTATCAGCCCGGTGGAAGCAAAACGTTTCATCGACGAAATCAATCATCCGCTTGTAGGCTGGTATTTCGATATTGGAAATGTTTTGCGCTACGGCTGGCCGGAGCACTGGATTGAAACACTGAATTCGCGGATCATGAAACTTCACATCAAGGAATTCAGCCGAAAGATCATGAATGAAAAAGGGTTGCGTGAAGGATTCAATGTAAATCTGCTGGAAGGTGACAACAACTGGCCTTCCGTCATGAATGCAATCAGTAAAATCAGGCACCAGGGAGGCTGGCTCATTGCTGAAGTAAATGGTGGCGACAGGATTAGGCTGAAGGATGTATCTGAGAGAATGGATAAGATTATTTCATACCTGTGATTTAGCATAGGGCACAGGGCCCAGGGCGAGGAGCAAAAAGCTTAGGGCAGAGAATGAATAGACTGGGGCGACTGAGAGACTGGGCGACTAAAAGAAAAAAGAGAAGGATAACAGGGCAAGCTGTAGCAGAGCGCAAGGAATAAAGAGGCGAATAAGACCCGATTGAGAAAAAATGAGACAGGAAGCTTGTGTCCCAAAAGTCCCTTAAGTCCCTTTAAAGAGCATAGGGTACACCTGCCTGCCGTCAGGCAGGGGGCAAAGAGCAGAGGAATAATCACATTCTTTTGTGCTAATGATTAAATTCCTGCAAATCTTTCTTAAATTGAAATGCTTTTAGAATAAATCTAATCTGAAACAACTGTAATAATCTATGAAACGAAGAGAAATACTCAAAAGTGCGGCTTTATTGCCATTTATTTCTTCCTTCCCGGCAGTTTCCGGTATATCTCAAAATCAGGAATATAATAACAATTATTCTGATGATTTCAGCAACATTAAAATTACAAAAGTTCGGTCAATTGTAACTGCCCCTAACGGAATTGAGCTGATCGTAGTGAAGGTTGAAACCGATCAGCCCGGGCTGTACGGGGTGGGTTGTGCAACCTTCCGGCAGCGAGCCCATGCTGTCGCTGTTGCTGTTGATCAATATCTCGATGATTTTTGCCGGGGAAGAAATGTGAACAATATAGAGGATATCTGGCAGATGGCCTATGTAAGTTCCTACTGGAGAAACGGGCCTGTGCTGAACAATGCCCTCAGCGGCCTCGACCAGGCTCTCTGGGACATCAAGGGAAAGATCGCCGGAATGCCGGTTTACCAGTTACTGGGCGGGAAGTGCCGATTTGCAGTGGATACCTATACCCATGCGGGGGGAAGAACACCTGAAGAAGTACCCGATGATGTGCTGAAATATATGGAGCAGGGATTCCGGCATATACGGATCCAGTTAGGCGGTTATGGAGCCACGCATCTTACCGGGCAGCCTGATTATAAAAAGCACGGATTTGGTATGCCTGATGATAATACAATGAGCGAATATGCCTATTCGTCAGGTGTGGCAAAGATGTTCGACATCGTGCGTCAAAAGGCGGGAGAAGAGGTTGAACTGTTGCACGATATTCATGAACGGCTGCAACCAATGGATGCCATCAATCTGATAAAAAAACTGGAACCCTACCGTCCCTATTTCATAGAAGACCCGTTTTCACCTGAGAATATGGGCTGGTTCGAATTGCTGCGCCAGCAAACAAGTGTACCCATTGCAATGGGTGAGTTATTTAATAATCAGAATGAATGGCTTGACCCGATGAAAAACCGGATGTTCGACTTTATCCGTATTCATATTTCACAAATAGGGGGAATAACACCGGCTATGAAAGTGGCACGTCTGGGTGAATGGTTTAACATACGCACTGCATGGCATGGTCCGGGTGATGTATCACCGGTAGGTCATGCGGCCAATGGGCACATCGATCTGGCAGTATGGAATTTTGGTATACAGGAGGCACCGCGGATTAACGACCGCCTGAGAGAAGTCTTTCCCGGTTCACCTGAGGTTAAAGATGGTTACATGTTTGTGAACGAAGCTCCTGGTTTGGGCATCGATATCAATGAAAAAGAAGCTGCCAAATACCCGCTTCCCAAATTCAATTACAACTGGACGCAAGTAAGAAAAAATGACGGGACATCAATCAGGCCGTAAACAGGATCATTAAAATTTAAA
>Ga0209347_1004973_pt1 | contig 13157 bp, 14 predicted proteins | sample AutmiccommuBRH23_FD_187382 | JGI IMG/M metagenome (GOLD analysis project Ga0209347, IMG submission 187382) | Deep subsurface microbial communities from Mt. Terri, Switzerland - Autotrophic microbial communities BRH/23 (SPAdes) (version 2) | ecosystem: Environmental > Aquatic > Deep subsurface >... | reverse complement strand
CGCACCTCCCCCCACGCGGAAGAAGAAATTCGGCTGGTAACCGGGCAGATCGCGGAAATCTGCAAGGAACAGTATCCCAGCGTATTTCAGGATATGACGTTTGACAGTGCGTCCGGGGCATGGACCTTCGAACAACCGAAAGTCTGAGAACGGTCCCGGTGTTTCACGGGATGATCAGAAAGTAGTCGTGGTATCGCAAGGCTTACCCTCGTTTAGAAGCAGGTTCACTCACCTGAAACTGATATCGAAGGAGACCACCATGCGCACGCCGACGAACCGAATCCTGTTCTACACCGCGTTATCCCTCTTTATCCCGCTGCTGATCGTACCAACCCTCCATGCCCGGACCTTTCCCCATATCGTGGCATTTGGCGACAGCCTGACCGATCACGAAGGAGCTCGATCTATAATCGAGCCATCGGAAATCGATTTCATTGTACCGGAGGCTTGGACCAATTGTCCCGAGTCGGGTCCATGTGTCTGGGTCGAATACATGGCGGAAAAGTGGGGGGCAACTATTGACAATAACGCCATCGGCGGGGCACTGACCGACGGGCATGAAAGCGAGGATATCGAGACCGCCATCGACCTCGGACTCCTTCCTCCGCTCGGGTTGATCGGCCGGGTGGATGAGTATGTGGATGACGCTCCCGCATTCGATCCGAACAATACCCTTTTTTCCGTCTGGATCGGCGCAAACGATCTGCTCGAATTTTCCCGGGGCCAATCGGATGCCGCTACGCCGGAAGCGCTGATCACGGATGCCATTGGAAATATTCAGACCGCATTAAATGAACTGGCGGTAATCGGCGCCCAACATTTTCTCATCCTCTCCCTCCCGGATATTTCCCAGAGCCCGAGATTCATTAGCCGGACGACGGAAGAGCGCGCCGCCGCGCAGGCGCTGGTCCAGAGCTTCAATACTGCCCTGGAAAATGCGGTCAACAACTTTGACGCCGCCAACCCTGCAATCACCGTCTACCGATTCAACGTTTTTTCATTCCTGAACAGCGCTATGCAGGATGGTACGTTCGCGAACACCACCGGAACCCTTCTTGTTGATCCCGACGATCCGGCCGGAGCGGTCAATGAACCCGTGAATGATTACCTCTTTTGGGACGAAATCCACCCGACCACCCGGGCGCACGGACTGCTCGGTGACGCCGTTGCCGAAAGCGTGGAAGACCGGGATGATGACGATGACGACGATGACAATACCTGTTTCATTGCCGTTGCATCCGGAACAGGCAGGGCCTCATCCTCCTGGATGACCGTGGTTCTTTTTGCCGTGGGCATGGGAATGGCGGCCATGCGGGGGCTCCATTCCAAAAATGAACAAACCGACGGATCCTGACACCCGGAAACTCGCCATCGACCGCTTCAGCCTTTATTATGCGCAATCCGGTAACGGCGATCCGCTGATTCTCCTTCACGGGGGCGGCACCTGGCATTACACCTACCGGCATAATCTCGGCACGTTGTCCCGGCACTTCCGGGTCATCGCCCCGGATATGCCCGGGCATGGGTTCACCCGGCCGGTCGACAGGGTGCGGCGTTATAACATGGCGACCATCATCAAAACCCTGCGTGGCCTGATGGATCGGCTCGGCATCGAAAAAGCGGACCTGCTCGGCCATTCCTGGGGCGGCGGGTGGGCCATCCATTTCGCCAAGGCGTTTCCGGACCGGGTCCGCCGGCTGGTCCTCATCGATTCCAGCGGGCTGAACCCGAGGGAACGGCCGGAATGGGAACTGCTGAAGCTGCCGGTTATCGGAAGGATACTTGCCCGGATGGTCACCCGCAATTCCGTGCGGAAGGGATTGAAAGCGGCGTTTCACGATTCAGCCCACGTGACCCCTGAAATGGTTGAGGCAGTCTACACCCCTCTGACCATTCCCAGCGTCCGCTTTGCCCAGCACAGTTTTTCCAGACACCTGGACTGGACCCGGACCGAAACGATTCTGCCGCAACTCCGGCTTCCGGTTCTTGTCCTGTGGGGAAGAGAGGACCGGTACATACCCGTCGCATATGGCAGTAAAATGGCGGACCTGCTACCCGATTCCCGCCTGGTGATCATTGATGGATGCGGTCACTCTGCCCACGAGGAAAAGCCGGAAACCGTAAATCGTTGTATTCTCGATTTCCTGCTGAGGAATCCGGGATAGAAGGAATCCGACCCATCTGAATCGAGTCAGCGCGTTTCCGGTTCCACATTCCGAACGCATTTTTTCCGTTCTTCCTCGGTCAGTTCGGAAACGGGTTTCAGGTCCTTGATGTGGCAGACGAACTCGTTCCCCTGGGCATCTCTGACCAGGACCAGTTCGTTCACGTTCGATTCCGACAGATTGAGATCATCGAGTGTGGCCATGAATCCTCCTCCCCTGTTCATTTTCTCTCTGTCTGGAAACATAGGCTGTTGCGGCTATGATGACAAGGGGGTGACGATTCCGGGATCCCCTGAAGAACAGTTTTGATGGTTTCGTAAAAAGTCGGTTTTGGATGGCAAAGTAAAAAGTTCAAGATCAAGGCGTCGCAAATCCCGAGTCATGTAGCGTACTGTTCGTACGTGAAATGACGAGGGATGCAGCGCAACGCAGATATTGGACTTTTTACGAAGCCATCAGTTTTGCCGGGAATGATTTTCCATGATGGCCACCACCCGGGCCGGCGCGGCCGATGCCCCTTCGATCCGGAGGGGAAAAACCGCCACCTTAAATCCGGATGGCGGGAGCGCTTTCAGGTTGGTGAGCTGTTCCATGTGGAGGTATTCGTGCTCTCGCCCTACCAGGTGCCCCTGCCAGAACAGGGACCGGTCATTTGTCCGCTTGGCCTCCCGGATCTGCCAGGTCAGCGGCAGATCCCATCCCCACTGGTCGATCCCCATCACCTTCACCCCCTGGTCGATGAGCCACCGGGTGGCCGCCGCGCTCATGCCGGTCCCCTTTTTAAAAAAATCCGGCGTCCCCATGAATCGATCCCGGTCGGTTCGAATCAGGACGATGGTGCCGGGCTTGATTGAAGCACCGGTCGTTCCCAGCGCCTCCCGGAGGTCGGCGGCAGTGATCGGGTCGAAATCGGGCTTTTGGGACATGTCGAGTACAACTCCGTCGCCATAACACCATTCGAGCGGGATCTGGTCGATCGTCCGGGCAGGTTTGCCATTCACCTGGGGGTGATAATGCCAGGGGGCGTCGATATGGGTAGTGGAATGGACGCCCATGGTGATCGAATCGTCGGCCCACCCGATGAATCCCGGCGGAAAGAGCCGGAACGGCAGGCCAAGAAAGCGGATGAGGATGCGGCCCAGTCGGTGCGGCTTGTGCCGGATCTTCACCCGCATGAACCAGGGATCGCCGGGATTGTAGCGGATCGGTTTGGACAAGTCGATGATGGTGGTCATGACGAGGCTTCTCCTGGGGTGCGGTGATCGAAGTGGTCAGGGTGCCGACGTGGTCTGTACATCGCGGAAAGGGCGGGCTGAACAGACGGACGAAACGGATTTCATGGCTAGTCGATCCCCATTTGACGGAACCGGACCCGGCTGTTATGAACAGATAGCGGTTATGCTGCTGTATAAGGAAAAAAAATGATTGCGGTCCGATTCGAAAATAAAACCATATCCCTGCTCGACCTTCCGGTTCCGGAACCCGGGGACGGCGAGGCGCTGGTCAGGGTGGTCATGGCCGGCATCTGTGCGACTGACGTGGAGATCTTCCATGGCTATGCCGGTTTTGCCGGAGTGCCGGGCCACGAATTCATTGGTATAGTGGAGAGCTGTCCGTCGCGTCCGGAATTCGTCGGAAGTCGCGTGGTGGCGGATATCAATTGCGGGTGCGGCCGATGCCGTGCGTGTCTCCGGGAAGACGCCCGCCACTGCCCGGATCGGAAAGTGATCGGCATCCGGGGACGGGATGGTGTCTTTGCCGAATACTGCGTTATCCCTGCCCGGAACCTTCACCGGGTCCCTAAAACCGTGGAGACGATCGATGCCGTGTTTGCCGAACCCCTGGCCGCGGCGCTCGAAATTCCGCAACAATGGCATGTTACGGGCAGCACCCGAATTGCGGTGCTCGGTGATGGCAAGCTGGGACTGCTGGCCGCCATCGGCCTGAATCATTTCAGCGGCCGGGTGCTCCTGATCGGCCGGCACTCCGGAAAACTCGCCATTGCGGAAAAGCAGGGGATCCCCACCTTCTTGATTGACCCGGATATCCCGGTTGAAACGGTTCGCCATCAACTCGGCCGCTTTGACATGACCGTGGATGCGACCGGAAACCCGGACGGGGTAAATATGGCCATCTCCCTGACCCGGCCCCGGGGAACGGTGGTGGTCAAGACCACGACTCGCGAGATGACCACAATCGATCTTGCCGAGATTACCGTGAATGAACTCCGCCTGGCCGGGTCCCGGTGCGGGGACCTGCCGCTGGCCCTCCGGTTTCTCGAAAACCGCTGGATCGATGTCAAACCCCTTGTGGAAGCGGTTTACCCCCTCTCCCGCTTTGATGCCGCCTTTTCCCATGCCATGCGGAAAGGAAGCCTGAAGGTGCTGATCAGCAATGATCAGGTATAACCTCTTGGTTATTTCTTGAAAAGTTTTTCGAACAACTGGTCGACTGACGGCTGTTTTTCACCGGACCCGGGAGGGGTTTCTCCCGGCGGGGGTTGTTCCCCGGGAGGAGGTGTCTTTCCTGGTGCCGGTTCCTTGGACTTGGGGATCCGTTTAAAGAGTTCGTCCTGCAGTCTCTGCTTTACCTCTTCCTGTGCTTTCTGCTGTAGCTGCTGTTTGACAGCCGTTGTATCCAGGGAAAAACGCGGCGAGATCAGGGAACCGCCGACCTCCACCGGAATGAGCGCCCACCCCGTTTGATTCTGCAGCAACTGGGTGATGGTTTTGTTCCCGCCCACTTTTTTAGCGAGGTCCGGGGCCAGCCGCATGTTCAGGGACAAGTCGAGCGTGCCGTCCAGGCCGATCGTTCCGGTAGGCGTCATGCGCACCCGGTCACTGTTGTAGTCCGTCTCAATATTGAATCGTCCTTCATCAAGCCGAATTTTTCCTTTTATGGCATCGAAACTGAGGACCTGAAGTTCGTTCAAATCCATAAACGACGCGAGACTCTTGGCAAATCCGGCGCCGGTCAGCTTGCCATCGGTCATCCGAAGGTCACCCCGCGCGGAAAGACTCTTCTTGATGGAATCGGCATCAATCCCCTTTCCCGTGAGATCGATATCGAGGAACAGATTGCCAAACACGGTATTCGCTGCTTTCGGGAATAGGGCCGAAACCAGGGTTTCGGTCCGGGTACCGTCGATCGCCAGATCAGTTTCATAGACGATCGGCTCACGGCTCAGGTCCGCACGCAGGATTCCCGCCACTGTCCCGCCGGCCACCTGCCCGCTCACCGGGTTGACGGTGATAATATTGTTTTCAAGCTGATAGCGCATCTCGAACTTGTTGATATCGATTCCCGAGTAGACGGCACGACCCACACGGATCGTCCCATCCGCCGTCAACGGCAGGTCAATCGGTTTGGCGGGACCGGGCTTTTCCGGTTCCTGTTTTCCAGCAGGCGCTTTTTTATCACCGGCCGTTGGTTTCGTTGCTTCTGCCGGCTTCTTTTCCCTTCCGCCTAAAGCGGCGGTCAGCTGATCGACATTCAGGCTGTCCGCGACCAACGTATGGGTCAAACGGATCGGTTTTCCCATCAGATTGGATGCTTGCAGGTCGAGAACGGCCGCGCTGTCGTTCAGGCGGATATTCAAACCTTGGCCCGTGACCGTATCGTTTTTCATCTGGAGCGTTCCGGCAATACCCGCCTGAAGCGCGTTGATCGACACCTGCACTGCATCGAGTGTGATTCGGCCGTTCCGTACAAGCGATTGCGGCTGCTCCGGTGTTCCCGCCAGGTCGAACTCGGCACCGATTCTGCCGGCCGGTTTCATGGCCGCGGCCGGTTGCACCAGGGCGCCCGGCAACGCCTTGAGGATGCGTTCAATTTCCGTCGGCGGCAGAATGGTCCGCAGGTCCAGCTTTGGATCGGCGGAATAGGATGCAATCGATCCGGTTACGGATACCGGAATCCCGTTAATATCCGCGTCGGCGCGGGTAATTCCAACGGTTTCAGCTTTCGTGTCCACGGAAAGCGCATAGGATAGCCCAAGCCGCGCGTCCGTAATCGGCGCATCCGGCAGGGAATCGAGGACCATGTCGATATCTTCCAGCGTAATCTGTCCGGAAGATTCGAGTTTTTCCGGATTCCCCGTTACGGTGAGGTCAAGTGCGAGTGCCGTGGAGGCCAGTTTTCCAGGGAATTGATCCGCGGCATAAGGCATAATCCCGGCGACATTGAAGTTTTTGAGTTCAAGACGAGCATCGGCTTGCAGTGTGCGGGGGTTTACTTTTCCGGTAACCGTCAAGGGCGCACCGTTGATCCGGGCATCGAGGGCCAGGGGGAACGCCTGATCCAGTGCGATGTCGTTCGCCGTCAGGTCCAGGTCGGAAACTCTGTATTCCATGGCCTTCGGACCGGTCGCCCGGTCGATGAACAGCAGTTCTCCTCCCGTGATCGCCAGTTCGTTCACGATCAGGTCGATCGTCGGACCGCCGTCGGGTTCAGCCGGGCGTTCCGGATCTGCCTTCTTACCGGTTTCCTGCGGTTTATCAAGGAGATCGCTGAAATTGAACCGGCCGTTTTCGAATCGTACAACACGGATTTGAGGTGCTTCCAGGCGGGCTTCGTCGATGACCACCCGGCGTTTCAGCAGCGGCCAGATCTGGTATCTCAATACCAGGGCGTCGGCCGAAATGAAGGTCTCTTTTCCTTCCCTGGACCCAACGATAAAATCGTTGATTTCAATGCCGGAAAAGAGGCGGACGTCGATTTTCCCGATCGACACCGGCCGATCAAGAGCTTTTTCCGCGACCGGAACCACTCTTTCACGGACCCGTTCGGGTGTGATGATGATCTTTGCCGCAATAAAAAGACCGATGATTGCGACCGAGATCACCCCGAGAATGACGACAAGGACTTTCAGGAGCGTTTTCATGACCTCTCCCCCGACAGATAGCAAAAAACGGCCACCCGCGAACGGGTGGCATCAATGCTGTTTGCCGCAATGGCAAAAATTCAGATGGTGAGCAGAGGACTTGCGCTTTTCAGGAGGTTGGTGAGCCGCCGGCCCCAGTAGATGACTTCGATGCCCAGCTGCTCAAGTTTTTCCGTGGCACCCAACTGATCGGCGCATGCCTTGCAGGCGGAAAACGCCACTCCCGAGGCGATCAGTTTTTTAATCTGTTCCTGGATGCCCGTATCTTCAGCTGCAAAATTGACGGTTGCTCCCCAGATAATAATGGTGACGTTTTCCCACCATCCCTGTTGCAGGGCATTAAAACCGTACATGAACACCATTTTTTCGGCGGTAATTGGGTTGATATCTGTCCACAGAATATGCAGGTGCTGGTCGTGCTGATCATCCATAAAAGAGCGGCTTTCAATCCCGATCGGTTAGGTACTTACATCCAGGAGAAGTTAGCTTTGGAATCTTCTTTTCTTCTTGGTTTTCTTTTTGCCGCCGGGATCCGCCGGATTTACCTTGATGGCGCGCCCGTCCATGGGCTTGCCATTCAAGGCTTTTATCGCCTGATCGGCTTCCGAGTTGCTGGGCATCTCAACAAACCCGAATCCCTTGGAGCGCCCGGAGAATTTATCCGTGATGATCTTGGAGCTCTCAACTTCGCCGAATTCGCTGAACATGGTTTTCAAATCGTCGGCCGTGACATTATAAGACAAATTTCCCACGTAGATGTTCATTGCTGATCCTTTCCCGATGTTGTGCTATTCCGTTAAATAAAAAATAATCAGTCTCTCAATCAATAGCACCGAAATCGAGACCTGATAGCTTCCCGGCAGGAACCGCCCGCCACCATTGCCGGGGTTTCGTTAATGCCGCCGGGCGTTTAAAGAAGGAGTATGCCACAGTTTGTCAATAAATGGAAACAAACAAAAATCCCCGGGCATTTCCGCTCATTCATTTCGCGGGTCGATTTTCCCCCGCAATGCCTTAATCCGCCCATGCCGGGTTTTTAAATCCATCCGTTTTTTCACGGCGCCTCGGCTCGGCCGCGTGGGTTTCCGGCTTTTCCGAGTCGCGGCGGCCCTGTGGATAAGAGCGTGCAGCCGGCGTAATGCTTCTTCCCGGTTGTCTTCCAGACTTCGATGCCGCTGGGACTTGATAACGATGACTCCCAACCGGGTCACTCGCTGATCGTTTAAAGCCAGCAATCTTTCCTTATAGACGTTCGGGAGAGATGATGCCCTGATATCGAAACGCAAATGCACCGCGGTTGCCGACTTATTCACGTTCTGTCCGCCCGGCCCCTGGGCGCCGGTGGCATGAAATTCGATCTCGTTATCGGGAATGACGATCTTGTCCGAAATATTAAGCACGTTTCAGCTTTCCGCATCTATGAATTCAGCGCGTCAAATTCACGCTCCTGAGCATAATTATAGTCATGAAATTGACACTCCCCGAAAAAAATCCGGAAATCGACAACAGAGGGCTACGTCGGAGCGGGACTCCAAAATAGACGGGACGGATATGACTGTCAATCGTTTTACCCGCGATCGCGGCAGGGTGCGGTGCTATGGCATTCGAACGAGTTCCGGTAAAGAACAAGTCCGTCTTTAGGATACAGCGCAAACACGAAGGGCGCACCTGGTATCAGGGCGCCCTTACGATTGCGACGGAGGTTACGGAATTAGACGGCTCAGACCGCCTATGACGCCTTTGCGCGCAGAAACCGGGGATGGGTCAGGGGAGTCAGCATTGTGTCGTTGGACTTTTCTCCCTTTGAAACATACAGACGGCTATCGGCCAGTTTCAACAGCTCCTGTGGCGAAGCGACTTCCTGCTCCCCGAGTGTGGAAATACCGTAGCTCAGTGAAATGGTCAATGAGGTCTCCCTGTGGTGCAGGGGGTTGCTGTCCAGATGGTCCTGAATCCTCTGCATATTGGCTTCCGCGTTTTCCGCTGAAGTTTCCGGAAGGATCATCACGAATTCGTCCCCGGCAAAACGCGCCACAATATCTTCCCGTCGGCAGAGGGATTCGAGATTCTGCCCGACGTATTTCAGCGCCTCATCCCCGTACTCATGCCCGTAACGGTCGTTTATCTGCTTCAATCCGTTCAGATCGATAAACACGAGGGAAAGGTTTGCATTGTACCGCGTGGCCCGGCTGAATTCCTGCTGGAGCGATTTTTCAAATGACCGGCGGTTGAGAAGACCGGTCAACGGGTCATGAAAGGCGAAGAATTCGAGAAGTTCATGCGCGGCAACATTCGACAGGCAAAGCGAAATCTTGCGCATGAGTTGTTCGAGAAGCGATGTATCCATTTTCGGATCAAACCGTGTGGATGTCAGATCGCCCTGATTCAGGCTCCCGACGACCTTGCCATCCATGGTGACGGGGGCGATCGCTATCGATCGCAGCGGATAATTGCGTTCGGCCGGAAAAAAAACAGACAGCGGGGAAAGATAGCGATTGATCAGGACCGGACGGGTGCTGCTCTTGACAAACCGTGTGAAATCGGATTCCTTGATAAAATTCGTGCGCTGGCGGATAAGTTCCGAATCCTTGATCCGATGGATCAGATCGGCAAGGGGGCTGTTTTCGATTACAGATAACCATACGTACGGTACATTGAAAATAGTGGTGATCTCGGTCATCAATTTTTCAAAAAAATCCCTGAAATTAAGGATAGAAAGGATTTTCGTTTCAAGTTCACAGAATTTCAGTTGGGTTTCTTCATTCTCTTTTAATCGTTTCAGAACCGATTCAAAATCATTGATCTTGATGATCCTGAGCAACTCCGCACCACTCATCCGGAACGGCGCCCCGTTGATCCGCCTTTTGCATTCATATTCATCGATAAGCCGGGTAACTGAATCGTAAGAGAACCGCCTGTTTTCCATTAAAACCACCTCTTTGCTGACCGATTGATTGCCTTTCGCATCCGTTGCGCTGACCTGACGAATACCTGAGCAATTCCAATGCCAAAGAGTTTGCGGAATTAAAATTATTATTACAAACTTTCGATCTATGGATTATGCGGTCGATTAAATCCTCGTGAAATGGGTTTTCTAAAGGATCTACATTTTTGAACTACTTGCAATGGAACAGGTTTGGTCAATAAACAGGCAAGGATCAGAGGGTTAATTAGGAAAATGATCTGAAGATCAGGTGATTTGTGTCTATTTTTATTTACATATGTATACGATCGAATACATCCGTGGCTTTCCTGTAAAGAAGCGAGGAAAAAATAAGGGGGAGCAAGCTCCCCCTGTTTGCTTCTTCATTCATTTCATACCCGGATTAAATATGACCTCCGTAAACGCCGGGCTGGATATCCCGGTCGGCTGCCCATTTGGCCTTTGGATAATCTTCAACGTAGTCAAGTTCGTCGGAGACGATTTCGCGCTGACGTTCCAGGCGGCCTTCCAGATCACGATTGCGGCATTCACCTTCGCAATGTCCCGATTTATCTCTTTCGAGTATATCCATGGGAAACCTCCATTTCATAATATAATGCTTCAGCCATGCTAAAGGCAATATAGGGACAGTATGCCGGGTGTCAAGACAAGTCGCCAGCACGGAGGAATCCTTTTACGGAGAGCGCCAGCCAAGAAGGCACGGTGAGGGAAATGCGCGTATGGAAATAGCATTTCCAGTGCCGGTTTAGTCAGAAATTTGACGATTAGACTCGATTATTGAGAAATAACGAAAAATTTTATTTGACGAACGGGATCATATCTGCAAAAAAGTCGAAAGGGGAAAATCAGGGGATCACCCACTTATCTATTTGAAACCATAGCGCTTGTAGATGTTTGCCGCGGTCGTCCGTCATCGGGGGGGCATGGCCGGGAAAGCATATCCATGTGCCATCCATCCCATTCTAATGAAAATGACACCGAATCAGAAAGCAAAAGAGCTCTATTTTCACCAGCAGGCGCAAAAACGGGCAGATGCCGAGGGAATCCTTGAGGAAATCGATGGACTTGTCATCGAAGACATTCGGCGCCTGTATTACGATTTACGTGTCAACAAAATCGCCCTGGAGATGCGGAACGAAATGCTGTCCCGGGAAAGACGGGAAGCCGAAGATGCCTGGCAACGCTACATGAATTTGTACGATTTTTCACCGGTGGGATACATCAGTCTGGACAAATCCGGCAACATTCATTCGGCAAACCTCACCGCCGCATCGGTCCTTGAAATCGAGCGGGAAGAGCTGATCGGCTGCCATTTTTCCCAATTTGTCTCCCCTGATCATAAAGACCGATTCGAACGGAACCGGCAGGCGATGATCAATATTCGGGAGCGGCGGAGCTGCTCCCTCAATCTGGTGAAACCGGATAAAACCCAATTCCATGCCCGGCTTGAATTGATCATCGTCGAGAATGACGCTGAAAATGACCCGGAAATCCGATTCTCCGTGACGGATATATCCGAACAGAAAAAAGCGGAATCGGAACTGGAGGCGTCCCGGGAAAAACTTCGCCGGCTTTCACGTCACCTCCAATCCCTCCGGGAACGCGAACGGTATACGGTTTCACGGGCCATTCACGATGAGTTAAGCCAGGTCCTTGCCGTCCTGAAGATGGATCTGTCGTCCCTCGGGGACTCTTTTATCCCTGGGGATATCACGGCCGTTGAAAAACTCGAAAATATCCGGACGCTTGTGGATCGCACCATAAAAGTTACAAAATACCTGGTAAACGATCTTCGCCCCTATCTCCTTGATGAACTTGGATTGAAATCAGCGGTTCATTGGGCCGCCAGGGAATTCAGCAACAGATCCGGTATCGAAATTGAAACCATCATTGAACCGGCGGAATTGTCTGTTGATGAACCCCGCGCCATATCCGTTTTCCGGATACTCCAGGAACTCCTCACCAATGTGGAGCGGCATTCGAATGCCGCCGCCGTGACAATCCAACTGAACCAGAGCGACGACGTCCTTCTTCTGGATGTATGCGATAACGGCCGGGGAATTTCCAGCACACAAATGAATGAAACCGCATTCGGTTTGATGGGAATTCAGGAAAGGGCATACGAGTTCGGGGGGGAGATAAAAATTGACGACCTTTCCCCCAGGGGGACCCGGGTGCGGGTGCGAATTCCCCTTGGACCGGCGGTTTTACGTTCTACCGCCCCTTGAATTCCGGGAGGCGTTTGTCGAATATGGCGGACAGCGCTTCGCTATGGTCCTCGCTCCAGTGGCAAAGCGCCTGGAAAGCGGCGGACTGGTCGAGCAGTTCGCGCAGTGAAGTTGTCTGACCCGCATAGAGCAGCCGCTTGGCCATCCGGAGTGCTTCGGGAGGTTTGGTGGCAATTTTTTCCGCAAGGGCCGTGGCGCTGTCAAGCAGCGCGTCGTGTGGAACAACGTAGTTGACCAGGCCGATCGCTTCGGCCCGGGCGGCATCGAGCACGTCACCGGTAAACGTCATTTCACAGGCCCGCGCCATTCCGACCACCCGGGGAAGAAAATAGGCCCCGCCATCGCCGGGAATCAAACCCACATTGAGGAAGGTCTCGCCCAAAGATGCCTTTTCGGACGCGATCCGCATGTCGCACATGAGGGCCAGATCACATCCCGCCCCGATTGCCGGCCCGTTGACCGCGGCAATGGTGGGCACGGCAACCCCGTGCACCGCCAGCGGTATCCGCTGGATTTTGGTTCGGTAATTTTCCATGATCCGGGCGGGCGGCCCGGCGAACATCCCCTGCCGATTCGCCATCTCCTTGATGTTGCCGCCCGAGGAAAATGCCGGATCGGCGCCGGTGATGATTAGCACCCGGATCCCCATGTCCGCGTTTACTTCTTTGCAGGCAGCCTCGATTTCGTCGATAATTGCCGTCCCGGAAATCGCGTTCCGGGTGTCCGGCCGGTTCAGGGTGAGAATCGCGACCCCGTCTTTCCGCTCGAACAGAATTTCCTGGTATGCCATGCCGGCTCCTGAGGAATGATGATGTGTAAACGCTCAGGATCTGGGATAGCTCACTTCAGTACCCATTCCGAGTTCGCAAGTCTCAATTGATATCCACAATTGATTCGTCATTGAAACCAATTGTGAATCCAATTGTCAATCGCGAATC
>Ga0209347_1004972_pt1 | contig 13160 bp, 6 predicted proteins | sample AutmiccommuBRH23_FD_187382 | JGI IMG/M metagenome (GOLD analysis project Ga0209347, IMG submission 187382) | Deep subsurface microbial communities from Mt. Terri, Switzerland - Autotrophic microbial communities BRH/23 (SPAdes) (version 2) | ecosystem: Environmental > Aquatic > Deep subsurface >... | reverse complement strand
TATGACACCAGAACGTTAGAAGTTTTAAGGCCCTTTTATATATCCAGTGTGGATAGTGGAAATTTTGTGTCTTATTTAATAGCTGTCAAGGAAGGGCTATTAGAATATATTCATAAACCTGTAATTGATGTAAATCTGCTGCAGGGGTTGAAAGATACAATAGAGATGGAAGAAAATCATAAATTTGAGACAGAATACATTGATGAGGTCATTACAAGCGGAAGAGTTTCATTAACGGAGTGGTTTATTTTACTTGAAAGCCTATCCATCGGGCAGTATGGAAGTATAGGCTTAGATACAAAGGTAAAGGAAATGATCGATCATTATAAAAAAGAAAACGATCTTTTATTTCCCCATGCAGAGTTTTTAACTACTATACAAATGTTTGTTGGTGATGAGAAATTCAAAGAATTCATACATCAGTTTGAAGAGCTTCAAGGGAATATTTCTCTTATAGGATTAAAAGACCTTTACAGCCTAATGATTCATGAGATTGACAGGTTAATAGAAGTAAAGAATCAAGAAAAGGAAAAAGAATATCTGGCAAAACTCAAAACTGAGATTATTAGGTTAAAGAATAACGTTGAAAACCTGCTGGAACAAATGAACGATTTAATGGATAGGATGAATCAAATCATTGATGCTGCCCAGTTCATTCACCTATTTGACGCAAAGAGAAATTTATTTTCCATTGGATATGATGCGGAGAAAGAAAGTCTTACAAGTTCATATTATGATCTTTTAGCTTCAGAAGCCAGAGCAACAAGTTATTTGGCAATAGCCCGCAGAGAAATACCCAAAACTCATTGGTTCAAGTTGGGTAGAGCCTTATCTGTGATAAACGGGTATAGAGGACTTGTTTCATGGACGGGAACGATGTTTGAATATTTTATGCCCAATATTATCTTGAAAAATTTTGATAATACTCTTATGGATGAAAGTTATGCCACAGTCGTAAAAGCACAAAAGAGATATGGTGATAAAAGAAATGTACCTTGGGGAGTTTCTGAATCAGGATACTATGCCTTTGACATGCTGTTAAATTACCAGTATAAGGCTTTTGGAGTTCCTGACCTGGGATTGAAGAGGGGGCTCATTGAGGATATGGTTGTATCGCCATATTCCACGTTTTTAGCACTTCCTTTTGACACAAGAGGAGCCATAGAGAATTTAAAGAGATTATTAATGGACGGGCTTGAGGGGGATTACGGACTCTATGAAGCAGTGGACTATACCCTAAAAAGGCTGCCTCCAGGCAGGAAGAAAGAAATCATTCAGAGCTTTATGGCCCATCATCAGGGAATGACATTTACTGTACTGAATAACTATTTGCATGGAAATATCATGCAAAAGAGATTTCATGCTGATCCACGGATGAAAGCCGGTGAAATTTTGCTTCAAGAAAAGGTTCCTTTAAGAGTGATTATTACAAAGGAATATAAGGAACATATTGAGCCCTTGAAAGATGTGGACGCGAAATTTGAGAAGGTCGTCAGAAACTATGGAATACCTGATGAAATCGTTCCAAAATGTCACCTGCTTTCTAATGGAAGATATTCTGTTATCATTACAAACGGAGGCAGTGGATACAGCAAAATGGAAGATATTCAGGTCACAAGATGGAGAGAAGACAGAATTACGGGAAAATATGGAATGTACATTTTTGTTAATAATTTGACATCGAATGAGTCTTGGTCTGCAACCTATGAACCGATAAACAAAGAGCCGGATGGGTATAAAGCATCATTTTCACAGGATAAAGCTGAATTTTCCAGAACTGATGAGAATATTACTACTCATACTGAAATTGTTGTATCTACCGAAGACAATACAGAGATAAGAAGAATTACACTTACAAATCATGGGAGTCAGGCGGTTATCCTTGAATTAACCAGTTATTTTGAGATAGTAATTGGGTCACAATCAGGAGATATTGCCCATCCTGCATTCAGTAATTTATTTGTCAGGTCGGAGTTGGTTCCTGAATATAACTGCTTGATAGCTTCCAGGAGACCTAGAGAGGAGCGTCAGGCAGCTACATGGGCATTTCATACTGTAAATGTTGAAGGTGAAACGATTGGTGGATTACAATATGAAACCAATAGGGGAAATTTCATAGGAAGGGGTAGAAATATCTCAAACCCTGCCGCATTTACTCAGCCACTTACAAATACAGTGGGGATTGTCCTGGACCCAATTATGAGTTTAAGAAGAAAAATCAAAGTAGAACCGGGCAAGACTACGGTTGTATCTTATATTACCGGTATTGTGAATAATAGAGATGAAGCCGTTGAATCAGCCAGAAAGTATCATGACTATGCTGCTGTTCTCCGGGCTTTCCAACTGGCCATTACGAGGAGTGAAGTAGAAGCAGCCTATTTGAATTTAAAAGCAGAGGAAATCATGACTTATCAGGACATGATCTCACAAATTGTTTACTTAAGTCCCTTAAGAAGAAAAAACGAGAAAATTTTAAAGAAAAATCAGAAAGGTCAATCAGGCCTTTGGGCATATGGTATTTCGGGAGATATCCCAATTGTGCTTGTAAGCATTAAACGGGCAGAGGATATTGATATTGTTCGAAAATTAATTAAAGCCCATGAATATTGGAGAACGAAAGGACTAAACGTAGACCTTGTAATATTAAATGAGGATGAGAGCAATTACTTACAACCATTACAGCAATTGATCCATGATGTGGTGTTGGGAAGTAATGGAAAGCACATGCTGGACAAACCTGGAGGAATTTATATACGAAATGTAAATACAATGCCGGAAGAGGATAGGACATTATTATATACTGCGGCCAGGATTGTTCTGAAGGGTGAAGGGGAAGCGATCCGTAAACAAATTGAATTAAATGATCCGGTAATAATATTACCGAAACAAAATAAATTCCACAAGAAGAGCATCATTTATATTGATAAGGATGATCCTCTAGATATTGAATATTTTAATGGATATGGCGGATTTAGTAAAGATGGCAGGGAATATATTATTCGATTGAAAGAAAATATGCAAACACCAGCTCCTTGGATAAACATTATTGGGAACAATAAATTTGGTTTTCAGGTATCGGAGAATGGTTCCGGATATACATGGTCTGAAAATAGTAGAGAAAATAAGCTGACACCTTGGTCTAATGATCCGGTATCGGATACATCTGGGGAGATCATTTATATTACAGACGAGGAAACGGAAGAATTTTGGACGATAACACCACTGCCAATACGGGAAGAGGAAAGCTATACGATACGACATGGACAAGGATATTCGGTTTTCGAGCACAACAGTCATGGTATCAGACAGGAGCTGACAATGTTTGTACCTGTTGACGAGTCTGTAAAAATTAATTTTATCAGACTTAAAAATGTTTCAAACACAAGAAGAAAGTTTACCGTCACCTATTATCTACGACCAGTGCTGGGAGTAAATGAACAGTCTACTCAACAATTTATTACCACTGAGATGGATAAGGAAAAAGAAGTAATACTGGTTAAGAATTCTTATAGTTCTGATTTTCCGGGGAGAATAGCCTTCGTAGGTTCGTCAGAAAAGATTATTTCTCATACATGTGATCGCACCGAATTTTTAGGGATAAATGGTGATTTGTCCAATCCAACGGCTTTAAAGAGAAAGTTTCTTTCAAATTCATTAGGGGCAGGCTATGATCCTTGCGTATGTACTCAGGCTGAAATTGAGATGACTGAAAATGAAGAAAAGGAATTGGTATTCTTATTTGGACAAATAAATAAAGTAGAGGAAGCTAAAGAAGTTGTTGATCGATATAAAAGTATCATGAATTGTAAAGAAGCATTAGAAAGCGTAAAGAATTATTGGGCAGAATTACTTGAAATCATTCAAGTGAAAACACCGGACTTATCTATGGATTTCATGCTGAACCATTGGCTAATGTATCAAACAATAGCTTGTAGGGTTTGGGCAAGATCAGCCTTTTATCAGTCTGGTGGGGCTTATGGTTTTAGAGATCAATTGCAAGATACAATGAATGCTGTTATTGTTTTTCCAGAAGCTGCAAAAGAGCAAATCCTTAAACATTGTGCCCATCAATTTGTAGAAGGGGATGTTCAGCACTGGTGGCATCCCGGAGCTGGAGACAAGGGTATACGAACGAGATTTTCCGATGATTTGGTGTGGCTTCCTTTTGTGACTGCTGAGTATATCCATATCACAGAGGATTATGAAATATTGAAAGAAGAAATTCATTTTCTTGAAGAAGAACCATTAAGGGAACATGAGGATGAAAGATACGGTATACCAAGAATATCTGAGGAGAAGGCTTCTGTATATGACCACTGCATCAGAGCCATAGAGAAATCACTGAGATTTGGGGAGCATCAGATTCCTCTCATGGGTTCAGGTGATTGGAATGATGGAATGAATACAGTTGGAAACAAGGGTAAAGGAGAAAGTATCTGGTTAGGTTGGTTTATTTATTCTACTTTAATGAAATTTGCTCCCATATGCAAAAAAATGAATGACTTACATAGAGGAGAAAGATACCTTGAAATTGCCGAAAAAATTGCACTGGACATGGAAGAAAACGCGTGGGATGGAGCCTGGTATATAAGAGCTTTCTATGATAATGGAAATCCTTTAGGTTCATCGAAAAATACGGAATGTATCATAGATTCCCTTGCTCAATCATGGGCAGTTATTTCAAAAGGAGGAAGAGAGAGCCGGGCAAAAGAAGCGATGAAGGCAGTGGAACAGTATCTCATAAAAAAAGAGGAAGGGTTAATTCAGCTCTTCACACCACCCTTTGATAAGAGTGACCAAAATCCCGGATATATCAAAGGCTATGTTCCGGGAGTGCGGGAAAACGGAGGCCAGTACACCCATGCAGCAACATGGGTGATCAATGCTTTTGCCATGATGGGAGAAGGTGATAAAGCTTGGGAATTATATCATCTCATCAATCCTATCAATCATGCAAGAACACCAATAGAATGTGCCACATACAAAGTAGAGCCCTATGTTATGGCAGCGGATGTATATGCTGTCAGACCTCATGTGGGAAGAGGCGGGTGGACTTGGTATACTGGAGCTGCAGGATGGATGTATAAGGTTGGTTTAGAAAATATCTTAGGATTCAAGAAGAAAGGAAATCTCCTAATCATAGAGCCTTGTATTCCAAAGGATTGGACGGAATATATCATGAAGTATAAATACATAGATACAGACTACATGATTGTCGTTAAAAATCCAGACCATGTAAACAGCAAAATAAAGGTGTTTCGTTTAGATGGTAAAGAAGTTGAAGAGAAACAAATTCCATTGGTGAATGATAAAAATCATCACAGCATAGAGGTCATTTTAGGTGACTGATAATCTCTGATTGACTATGAAAAAAAGGTGTGATGTTGTTGGTATCACACCTTGTCTTCTTCATCAGATTTCAGACTTTGATTTTCCTTTTCATTCAATAGTTCCTTCACCTTATCTCTGAACAGAATCATGCAGTCGTCCAAATCAGAGTAACCCAAGACGATATCTTCAGCTAAGGCCTTGCAGGATGGAGAACCACAGGCACCGCAATCTAAATCAGGAAGCATTTCATATACATAGTCAATCTTTTCTACTTTTTTCATGGCTGCAACAATATCATCATCCAATTTCATTACATTTTTCGGATGGATATCCTCCTTAAATGTAAAATCCTTTAGGGTTTTATTTAGAATCATTTGCTTGCTGGTCATGTATTTTTCTGAAAGCCGTCTGATTCTGTTTCTTGCTACGAAGGCATTCTCCACTGTCAAAGAGCCTCCCACACAACCGTTAATACAGGCTAAACACTCAATAAATTCTATGCCTTCAATTTTTCCGTTTTCGATCTCGTCCAATATGGTGATAACGTTTTCTATCCCATCCACACATAGATAATTCTTTATGCCCAATGAAAAGGTTTCGCCACCTGATCTTGCCCACCCTATGGCTTTACCTGAATCATAGAATTCTTCTTGGGGAATATCTTTTTTCAGATTTTTTTTGATACTTGGATATAGGTCTTTCATGGAGATGACACCATCCACGTTGGAACTGCTGTTGCCCAGCGGAGTTTTTACACTGGTTACCTTCGCAGGACAGGGGCTAATAAAGAAAACACCTATTTCCTCAGAAGTCAGGCTTGTTTTTTCCATGGCTCTTTGTCTGGCCAGCATGGCAGATACTTCCATGGGTGATTCTATAGGGACTATTTGATCAATTAGGCTTGGAAACCGTATTTGTATCATGCGGACTATGGCAGGACAAGAGGAGGATAATATGGGCAGCTTTGACTTGGTTTTAATGAGTTTTTTTGTAAAATGAGAAACTATATCCGCACCTCTTGATACCTCATAAACATCATCAAACCCCAACTGCTTTAAAGCAGTGAGAATTTTCCCGGGCGCATAGGTGTCGTCAAATTGTCCAAGTAAAGTGGGTGCAGGTAGTGCAATCTTATATTTAAAATCGTTAATTTTTTCTATAGGATCTGTTATGCTGTTTTTAGCGTGCTGAGGGCAAATACGAATACATTCACCACAGTCTATACAGCGTTCCTTAATGATTCTTGCCTTCCCGTTTTTTACTCGAATTGCTTCAGTGGGGCATCTTTTTATACAATTTGTGCATCCAATACACTTTTCCTCATCCAAAATAACGGAATGGAAATATTCATTCATGACAAGCCCTCCTAATCTCGTAAACCCTGGCCGTATAATAAACCACAACCGATAAAGAGTTTATGATGTGTGCCGAGCAATGTGATATTGTTTTCAGCTGCTAATTTGATCATTTCCATGGTAGGCTGCTTATCCCGTACCAGTACCACCACTTTAATATCCATCATTTCGGCAGTCCTTATGACTTGCGGATTTACCAGACCTGTAAGCAAAATAGAATTTTCTGCAGGATTCACCAAAACATCACTTAATAAATCAGAGGCTCTGCATCGTTCAATAACCATATTGTTGTCGAATAGTTCGGTATAAGCCTTGGCTGACAGCAATTCCATAATTTCAGAAAGAGTCATTTCCACACCTCCAATAATACTATTATACACCATGTTTAGATATTATCAATATATTGCTTAAATGTGGAAGTGAAACATAAACAAATACTATTGGGAATAAGATTAATTTTGGGTATAATAATAGAAGAAAATACCAAATAATAGTAGGAATTCTGAAACCTTAATAAATGAAGGGAGATGAAGTGGATTTACCACGAGTAATTATGGAGAAAAAGAATAATAGTAAGATTCCCAAAAGAAGTGAAATATCTAATGAATTTAAATGGAAGCTGGAGAAAATGTACGAAAACGATGAAAAGTGGTATTCAGATTTTGAAATGATCAGGAAGATGCTAAAGGACATAAAACAATACACCGGAAAACTAGGAGATTCTTCCCAGAATCTGTACCAAGCACTTAAACTGAGGGATGAAGTTTCCCAAAAAATGGAGAACGTATTTGTCTATGCAAGAATGCGAAAGGACGAGGATAATACAATTGCTAAGTATCAAGCTATGAGTGACAAGGCTGAGGGATTAAGCGTAGAGGTCGGCAGCAGCTTGTCCTTTATAGTACCTGAGATCATAAGTATTGAGGAAAAGAAGATAAAGAATTTTTTAAAGGAAAACAAGAATTTACAACTGTATGATTTTTATCTGGAAGAGATGCTGAGACAAAAAGAACATATCCTATCCAAAGAAGAGGAGCAAATCCTGGCTCAAATGGGAGAGCTGGCTGCAGCTCCCAGGAATATATTCGGAATGATCAACAATGCAGATATTAAATTTCCCGTCATTACCGATGAAAACGGTAATGAGGTGGAGGTTACAAAGGGAAGATATGTCAAGCTGCTGGAAAGCCCTGACAAAAGAGTAAGAAAAGATGCTTTCAAAGCATTATATTCATCCTATGAGGCTCAGAAAAATACCATAGCATCAACCTTGAATTATAGTATAAAAAAGGATACATTCTATGCCCGGGTAAGAAAATATAATTCTGCCATAGAAGCATCTCTGGATGATGACAATATTCCTGTGGAAGTATATGATAATCTGATTAAAACCGTGGAAAAACATTTGGATACCATGTACAGATATGTAGGACTTAGAAAAAAAGCATTGGGCCTTGAGGAACTTCATATGTATGACTTATACACACCCATGGTAAAGGAAATCAAACTTGAAATTCCCTATGAAAAGGCAAAGGAAGAAGTGAAAAACGGATTAAAGTCTCTGGGGAGTACGTATACAGAACTACTGCAAAAAGGCTTTGACGAAGGCTGGATCGATGTATATGAGAATGTGGGCAAGACCAGCGGTGCCTATTCATGGGGTACTTACGCCAGTCCTCCATATGTACTATTAAATCATCAGGATTCAGTACATGATATGTTTACCCTTGCTCATGAAATGGGCCATTCATTACACTCCTATTACTCCCACGAGAATCAGCCCTACATTTATTCAGGATATAAGATTTTCGTAGCAGAGGTTGCATCCACAGTTAATGAAGCCCTGCTGATGGAATATATGTTAAATAAAACCTCTGATAAGTTTCAAAAAATGTATTTACTCAATCATTATCTGGAACAATTTAGAGGCACGGTATATCGTCAAACAATGTTTGCTGAGTTTGAGAGAATCATCCATGATAAGGCTGAAAAGGGAGAAGCATTGACTCCTGATATGCTGAGTGAACTATATGGTGAACTGAACAGGAAGTATTACGGTCCCGATATGGTCATAGATGAGGAAATAAAAATGGAATGGGCAAGAGTTCCTCATTTCTACAATGCTTTTTATGTCTATAAGTATGCTACAGGTTATTCAGCAGCTATTTCACTTTCCCAGAAGATTTTAAAAGAAGGAGAAAGCGCCGTTGAAAAATATATCAACTTCCTTAAGGGTGGAGGCTCTGATTACCCGATTGAACTGCTAAAAGGAGCCGGAGTAGATATGACAACTCCAGAACCCGTGGATAAAGCACTGGAGGTTTTTTCTAAACTGATGGATGAAATGGAAAAGCTGGTGAAGTAGTAATTAATAACACGTCTGAAAAATACTTTTCAGACGTGTGCCATTATTGGCATAGAAGGAAAATATAAATAATATGAAATTTATGGATCAGGCTAAATACCTATATTAAGGTATGCACCAGCTAAGAAGTGGATAAAATGAATAGATAATTAAACTTGCTGCTATACTGAATTATGCTGAAATCTTTTAAAAATCCATCTTTTATGTTACATTATCTATATGAAACAAACAAGAATCTTTTATCCGATTATGGCAGGTGATAAAATGTTTAGTGTACTTTCCTTGATATTCAGATATTTTTTTATACTCATCATATATTTATTTATTTTTGGAATTATCAGGTTGATTTATATGGATATTAAAGCAATCAGTGAAGTATCTGTCAGTAATTTTCCTTATTTGAAACTGATTAACAGGAAGGACAGCCTACCATTTAGTATAAAGGAAGTGTATACTTTAAGTGATACGATCACCATCGGCAGGAACAATGATAACGACATTGTTATTAAAGATCCCTATGTATCTAACCAGCATGCAAAGATTATTTTAGATGAGGAGTACTTTTTCCTTGAAGATTCAGACAGTGCCAATGGTACATATTTTAACGGAGACAGATTGGCAGATGCTGTTAAGCTTAAAAACGGAGACCGGATCAGACTGGGACAGGTTGAATTCTTGTTTGTAAGCAGCGATTGAAGAGGTGCAGCTATGTTTAAAAAAATTTTCAGTTACAAAATTCCTCAAAATCTTATGGTTATAATGAATACTATGGCTTTGCTTTTGCTTTACCTGTATAAGGACCATCTGGACAGTCTTGTTTTAATCTCTGGATTGCTGCTGATTTTTATTATTTATATGTCTAACTTTATTTTGTTGAAGGTTTCAACCGGGGATCATTATATCTTTCTTATCATTTCAATGTTGGTGAGTATTGGTATTATAATGATTTACCGTATTAATCCAATCTATGGCTTCAAGCAGATTGTCTGGTTTGGCTTAGGTATTGCAAACTTTTTTTTGTTTTATTTAATTGTACGCAAAGCAAAATATTGGAATAAATGGTTGAAAATGTATGTGGTGCTGTCTTTCATTTTATTTTTATCTACCTTGATTTTCGGTATTAAGGTTAAAGGAGCCACGAATTGGATCAAGATCGGAGGCCACAGCTTTCAGCCTGCTGAAATAATAAAGGTATTGTTTATTTTTTTTCTGGCTTCCTATTATGCCAATAAGAAGAAGTTGATTAAACCTACTATTTTTTTGGGAATTGTCTATGGGCATATCGGATTCTTATTCCTCCAGCGGGATTTGGGAACTGCAATGCTGTTTTACTTCATATTCATAACCATTTCTTATATCTATGAAGAAAAAAGAAAACTGATTTTTTATAATCTGGGTGGAGCTTTGGTAATGGCAGGGCTCAGTTATTTATTGGTAAATCATGTGAGAGTCAGAGTTTTAACATGGATAAATCCATGGCAGTATGTGGACAACAAAGGGTATCAAATTACCCAATCTTTATTTGCCATTGCCAGCGGCGGTTTTTTCGGAACAGGAATAGGCCTGGGGCATCCGGAATATATACCGGAGGTACACAATGACTTTATTTTCTCAGCCATTTGTGAAGAAATGGGCATATTTGGAGGAATAGCTGTTATTATGCTGTTTTTGATTCTTGTCTATAGGGGCTTTAAGATAGCCCTCCAACAGCAGAATAAATTTTTTAGAATTATCGCCATAGGAATTACTACAATGCTGGGTTTTCAGGCATTTATCATTTTAGGTGGAGTAACAAAGCTTATTCCTCTCACCGGTGTTACATTGCCATTTGTCAGCTATGGAGGCAGCTCTTTGGTATCCAGCTTTGCTGCCTTGGGTATTTTGCAGGTGGCTTCCGAGGAATTGGATTTGGAACAGGAGGAAGAACATGGAGAAAGAATCCAAAAGGATCATTAGAGTATTAATGGCTTTGAGTGCCATGTTAGTCAGCCTGGTTGTCTACCTCAGTTATTTTGAGATATTTCAAGCTGCAAAAATTGAAGTGCACAGTTATAACAAACGGCAGTGGCTTAATGAAGAATATGTTTTACGGGGCTTTATTGTGGATAGAAATGGGAAAGTATTGGCTTACAGCGAAAAGACCCAGGATACCCAGACCAGATTTTATAAATATGGTAGGCTATATGGACATATCATAGGCTACAGCTACAAGGAATATGGAAAAGCAGGTTTAGAGGCCTCCTATAATAAGGCTTTGATCGGGGCTGATGAACTAAATCCTATACGGGTTATCACGGAAAAAATTACAGGACCAAAGGAAAAGGGAAACAATCTGATTCTTACCATTGACCACGAAATGCAGCAGTATGCAGAGCAGCGTTTAAAAGGAAACAAGGGTGCCATCGTGGTAATGAATCCCAGGAATGGTGAAATATATGCCATGGTCAGTAAGCCTGACTTTAATCCGGCTGCAATTAAAGAAAATTGGGAAGATATTATCGAGGACAAAGACAGTCCACTGCTGAACAGGGCAGCCATGGGGCTATATACGCCTGGGTCTGTCTTCAAAGTAATAACTGCCACAGCCGCTATACAGGATGAAAATATCGAAACCTCTTTCAACTGTGAAGGATCAATCAATATTAATGGCTATGTATTAAAGGAGTATAACGGAGCTGCTCACGGTGAGGTGGATTTAACAAAAGCCTTGGCTGATTCATGTAATGTGGCGTTTTCTCAGATAGGGCTGCTGTTGGGGGAAGTTAAACTGAAATCGGCTGCTGAGAAGTATATGTTTAATGAAATCATACCATTTGATTTAGTTACTAAATCCTCAATCTTTCCTAAGACGACTTTGATGACAAAACCTGAGCTGGGAGCAACGGCCATCGGCCAAGGAAAACTGTTGACTACACCATTAAATATGGCCATGGTGGCGTCGACCATAGCCAATGACGGTCTAATGATGAAACCCATTATTGTTAAAGAAGTCATAACTCCTGAAGGAAAAACACTGCGAGCAAATAATCCTCAAATACTCAATAGATCGTGCAGTGCAGAAGATGCAGAGATTATTAAAGATATGATGATTCAGGTAGTTAAGAATGGAACCGGGAAAAATGCTGCCCTTAGTAAGGTGGAAGTTGCCGGGAAAACCGGGACTGCTGAGAATGAGACTGGAAAAGAGCATGCCTGGTTTATAGGCTTTGCTCCAGCCGATAATCCAAAGGTTGCTGTGGCAGTTATCCTGGAAAATGCAGGCACTACGGGAGGCAAAGGTGCTGCGCCTATTGCCAGAGATATGATGAGTGCCACTTTGAAAAAATTCAAGTAGGGGCGGGTTTCAAACCCGCCTGCCTCCTGTTGGGCGGACGAACCTGCTGCCCGGTATCAAATAACTAAATTAAGAATAATTTCCGCTTCATGGAAATGTTATTGTATTAGCCTATTTAAGATATTCTATATTGATGAAGGAGTGGATTTATGAATACTTTGTTAAAGGATAAAACGATTTTAGTAATGGGTGTAGCCAATAAGTGGAGTATTGCCTGGGCAATAGCAGAGGCCTGCCATAGGGCCGGAGCAAGACTGGCCTTCACTTATCAGGGAGAGAGGAGCCTTGAAAGTCTGAAGAAGCTAACTGATGACATACCTGAGGCGGTATTGATTCCCTGTGATGTGACAAAAGATGCAGAAATTGAGGAAGCATTTAATTTGTTGAAGGAACAATTCGGAGTTCTTCATGGTGTTGTACATAGTATAGCCCATGCCAAAAAGGAGGAATTGGATGGCCTATATCTGAACACCTCCAGAGAGGGCTATGGGATGGCTCAGGATATCAGTGCATATTCCCTTGTGGCGGTCACCAGGTTTGCAAGACCATTGATGGCTGAAGGGGGAAGTATTGTAACCTTAACATATTTAGGTGGGGAAAGGGTAGTTAAAAACTATAATGTCATGGGCGTGGCAAAGGCAGCGTTGGATGCCAGCGTAAGGTATCTGGCAGCGGATCTGGGCAGAGAGAATATCAGAGTAAATGCAATTTCTGCAGGACCTATAAAGACCTTGGCCGCCAAGGGAGTAAAGGATTTTACTACCATGCTGAAGGA
>Ga0209347_1004969_pt1 | contig 13172 bp, 11 predicted proteins | sample AutmiccommuBRH23_FD_187382 | JGI IMG/M metagenome (GOLD analysis project Ga0209347, IMG submission 187382) | Deep subsurface microbial communities from Mt. Terri, Switzerland - Autotrophic microbial communities BRH/23 (SPAdes) (version 2) | ecosystem: Environmental > Aquatic > Deep subsurface >... | reverse complement strand
AGCAACCGGATCAGCGCATGGACCGGGGCCAGCACCAGATTGACGGGGGCGCGCAGGATATCACCGCCCAATGCCGCCCCATGCAGATGCAAGGTGCCGCGCAAGCGAAAATGACGGGCCACAAAGGCATCGACCAGCGCCGCACGCGCCCGGATCTGCTGCGCCGCCTGCGCCCGCACCGGATCGCCCCCTCCGGCTGGTCGTGCCGCCGCGCCCGCCATGGGTCGCGTGATGATCCTGCTCATGACTTTCGTGTTCCGCTGCGATCCGCCGCGATCCGGCGGCATGCTACATATATATACGCATGTCACAGGTTGGATGCAGCCGTCCCCGCGTCAAGATGTGATCCACCGATCAGGAAGGCAGGCGCGCGGAACAGACGCAACCGTGACGGGTCGGAGTCACACAGCGGCAGGATTATTTTCAGGCGGGGGTTGCAGGCTTGAACCTTCATCTACACCTCACGCAACATGGCCGGACGACCCGGCGCAAAGGACCCTGATCTTGGACTATCTTTATCTGCTTGGTGGCATCGTCGGACTGTTTCTCGGCGGCGAAGCCCTCGTGCGCGGCAGCGTCGATATCGCCCGCCGCTTGGCCATCCCTCCCCTGCTGATCGGCCTGACCGTGGTCGGCTTCGGCACCTCAACCCCCGAACTGCTGGTCTCGGTCGATGCCGCCCTCCGCGGCGTGCCCGATATCGCGCTTGGCAATGTCGTGGGCTCCAACATCGCCAATATCCTGCTGATCGTGGGCCTGTCCGCGATGGTCTGGCCCATCCGCGTGCTGGGCGACACGCTGCGCCGCGACACCGCCGTGATGATGGCGGCAGCCGTGGCGCTGGTGCCGATCTTCGCCATGGGCGTGATGGGCCGCCCCGCCGGCGCCCTGCTGGTGGCCGGCCTTGCCGCCTATCTGGTCTGGGCCTACCGCCAGTCCGGCTCCGCCCCCGAGGAAGAGGACGGCGCCAAGCCCCCCGCCACCATGCTGATCTCGCTGCTCTGGGTCGCGGGCGGTCTGGCCGCGCTGATGGTCGGTGCCCGGTTTCTGGTGGACGGGGCCGTGTCCATCGCACGCGACTTCGGCGTGTCCGAGGCGTTCATCGGCCTGACCATCGTCGCAGTCGGCACCTCCCTGCCGGAACTGGCCACCTCGCTGATCGCCGCCTTCCGCCGTCAGTCTGAAATCGCCATCGGCAATATCGTCGGCTCCAACATCTTCAACATTCTGGGCATCCTCGGCGTCACCGCCCTGATCGCCCCGATCCCGGTCTCGACCCGCTTCCTGACCTTCGACGTGCCGATCATGATCGCTGTCTCGGCCGTGCTGACCTTTCTGCTGGTCACGCGCCCCAGCATCGGGCGCGGCATCGGTCTGATGATGCTGGTGGCCTATGTCGCCTATGTGGTAGCAGCACAGGGATGAAGATGCCCGCAACCCTGTTCAGAACCAGTGCCGCCGCGATCCTGTCGCGGCTGCTGCTGGTTCTGGGGTTGCTGCTGGGCGATCTGATCCCCGACCCGCGTGCCGCACAAGCCGCTGTCGCCCCCACCGGGGCGGCGGACCTCATGGCCGATGCGACGCCTGCGATCCTGCCCACGGACAGCGCGCGCCTGATCGCCGCCCTGCCGCAGGACGACACCCCCGATGCCGTGACGGCGCGGCCCTCGACCCTGCCACCGCAGCGCGCCACCGCGCAGACCATCGCCCCCGCGCTTCGCATCGCGACACCACCCCGCGCCGCCCATCTGCGCCCCTATCCCCACGGTCCCCCCGCGGTCTGAGTCTTCGACGCCAGACAACCGCAACACATCAAGGACCGTTTCCACATGAAAAGATCACCATGGGTCGTCATGACCTATGCCGTGCTGCTGCTGCTCGCAGTGGCCACGGCCATTCCCAACTTCCTGACCGACAGCCAACGCGCGCGCCTGCCCCAATGGGCCACGGCGCAGACCGTCTCGCTGGGTCTCGACCTGCAAGGCGGCGCGCATCTGCTGCTGGCGGTGGACCGCCCCGCGCTGTCCGAAGCGCGGCGCGACGACCTGCGCGCCCTCGTGGCCGAGGCGCTGCGCGACGCGGACCTGCCCCCGGCCCGGATCACCATGACCGACCAGGGCATCATCCTGCCCGCCTCACCCGCCGCGGAACAGACCATCGCCACCGCCCTGTCGCAAGCCGCCATTCCCGGCGCGCCCATCGCGGTGACGCTGGACCGGACCGGTGACCAACTCACCCTCACGCTGACCGAGGCCGGGCTGGACCATGCCGCTACCGACGCCGCCGACCGCAGCCTCGAGGTGATCCGCCACCGCGTCGATCAGGTCGGCGTGTCCGAGCCGGTGATCAGCCGCGTCGGGGCCGACCGCATCCTTGTGCAGATGCCCGGTGTGGAAAACCCCGGCCAATTGCGCGACCTTCTGGGATCGACCGCGAAGATGAGCTTTCACATGGTCGCCCCCGCCACCGGACCGGGCGTCAGCGCCCTGCCGATGCGCGACGGCACGGGCACCCTGCCCGTCGAGGACCGCGTCGCCCTGTCCGGCGAAAGGCTGGACCGCGCTGCGCTGGCCTTCGACCAACAGACAAAACGCCCCGTCATCAGCTTCGGCTTCGACCGCGCCGGGGCCATCCGCTTTGGCGAGCTGACGGCCGAGAACGTGGGCCAGCGCTTTGCCGTGGTGCTGGACGGTCAGGTCCTGACCGCCCCGGTCATCCAGCAGGCCATCCCCGGCGGTCAGGGCCAGATCACCGGCGATTTCACCGTGGACGAGGCCCAGACCCTCGCGGCGCTGCTGAACTCCGGCGCCCTGCCTGCCTCGCTCGAAGTGATCGAGGAACGCAGCGTCGGGGCCGCCCTTGGCAGCGACTCCATCATCACCGGCCTGATCACCGGTGCGCTGGGTCTGGCGCTGGTCGTGGCGATCATGGTCACGCTTTATGGTGGCTGGGGCCTGCTCGCCAGCGCCGTGCTGGGGCTGAACGTGATGCTCACCCTCACGGCCTTGGGGATGCTGGGCGCGACCCTCACCCTGCCGGGCATCGCGGGCATCATCCTGTGCCTTGGCATCGCGGTGGACAGCAACATCCTCATCTTCAGCCGCATCCGCGAGGAAACCGCGGGCGGCGCGTCGGCCACCAAGGCGTTGCGCCTTGGCTACGAGCGCGCCTGGGCCACGATCCTCGACGCCAACCTGACGACGCTTCTGGCGATGCTTGTCCTGTTCTGGTTCGGAGCCGGTGCGATCCGGGGCTTTGCCGTGACCATGAGCCTGGGCATCGTGATCTCGATGTTCACCGCCATCGTGCTGATGCGGGCCATGATGGAGTCCATCCTGCACTGGCGCGCCATGCGGCGGCTCGACATCGCGCCCCTGATCGGCCGCGTCACCGCACCCGGCACCTTCGGCTTCATGCGGCAGGGCGCGCTGGCCCTGTCCGTCTCGGCGCTGCTGTCCCTCGGGGCCATCGGCGCGCTGGTCTGGCCCGGCCCCACGCTGGGCATCGACTTCACCGGCGGCGTGCAGATGGTGCTGCAATCCCCCACCCCCGTGCCTCTGGCCGAGATGCGCACCGCCCTGGCAACTGCCCTGCCGGGCGATGCCAGCCTGCAAGCCTTCGCCGATCCGACGCAAGTCTTGCTGCGCGTGCAGGGCGCGGCCGGACCCGACACCGTTCAGGCCGTCGAACAGGCCGCCGCCAGCGTCGTGCCGGGCATCAACTTTCCGCAGATCGACCTTGTCGGCCCCAGTTTCAGCGCCGATCTGGCATGGGCGGGCGCGCTGGCCCTGTCCCTCGCGGTCTTTGCCATGCTCGCCTATATCTGGCTCCGGTTCGAGTGGCACTTCGCGCTGGGGGCCATCGCCGTCCTGTTTCTGGACGTGACCAAGACCTTCGGCCTCATCGCCCTGATGGGATGGGAAGTGAACCTGACCACCATCGTCGCCTTGCTCACGCTGATCGGCTATTCGGTCAATGACAAGGTCGTCGTCTATGACCGCATCCGCGAACATCTGCACGACGGCGGCGATCAGCCCCTGTCACAGGTGATCGACCGCAGCCTCAATCAGGTGCTGGGCCGCTGCCTCTTCACCTCGGGCACCACCATCGCCGCGCTTCTGCCGATGGCGCTCTGGGGTGGTCCGGCGGTGGCGGGCTTTGCCGCCCCGATGATCGCGGGCGTGGTGATCGCCACGGCCTCGTCGCTCTTCGTCGCAGGCCCGGTGCTGGCATGGCTGGCCCGCCACGGTCTGGCACAGCCCGCGCCCCTGCCCTATGGCGACAAGGTCGAGGGGATGGTGGCGCAGGCGGAACGCTAAACCCCGCCCCCCAGCGCAGACAAAGGAAAACCCCGCCCGCAGCACGGCGGACGGGGTCAATCGCTCTCAGCGCAATCGGTTTACAGGACGACCAGCAAGGTCCCGATGATCGTCCCCGTGATCACCAGATGGATCAGGCAAAAGCCCATGATGTCCTTGGCCTTCAACCCGGCAACCCCCAGCATCGGCAGCGCCCAGAACGGTTGCAGCAGGTTCGTCCAGGAATCCCCCCAGGCCACCGCCATCACCACGCGCGAGATATCCGCGCCCAGCGCCTGCGCCGCCGGCAGGATCACCGGCGCCTGCACCGCCCATTGACCGCCGCCCGATGGCACGAACAGGTTCACGATCCCCGCGCTCAGAAAGGTCCAGAACGGCAGCGTGGCGGCGGTCGAAATGCTCACGAACCCTTCCGACAGGCTCTCCGCCAGACCCGACTGGGTCATGATCGCCATGATCCCCGCGTAAAACGGAAACTGGATCACGATACCCGCGCCTCCCTTGATGCCATCGTTCAGCGCATCCAGCAGATTGCGCGCCGTGCCATGCATCACGATCCCCAGAAACAGGAACATGAAGTTCACGATGTTCAGATTGATCGCGCCACCGCGCACAAACCAGTAGTGCCCCAGAAACAGCAACCCCGGCACCCCGATCAGCAGCATCAGCACCCGGCTGTTCTCAAGGTATTCCGCCGGACGGGTCGGCGTGAAGACGGGCTTCTCATCCTCGCCCAACTGGTCGCGCGTGACATAGACGCTGTCCTGTTCGGTGGGCAGCATCAGCCGGTTGACCAACGGGATCACCACGAACAGCACCGCCACGATGATCAGGTTGAACCCGGCAAAGATCGTGTCACCCGTGCCGATCACGCCGATCTGGCCTTCGGTGAAATGCCCCGGCGTCGCCACCGTCAACGGGATCGACCCGGACACGCCCCCATGCCAGATCACGAAACCCGAATAGGCCGCCGCGATCAGCAAACGGTAATCCACGCGCACCTGACGTGCCAGTTCCTTGGCGAACAATGCGCCCACCACCAGACCGAATCCCCAGTTGATCCATGACGCCAGCAACGACACAACCGAGACGAGCAGAATCGCCGCCCCGGGCGTCTTGGCCAGCCCGGCCAGCAGCGCGAGGACCTTCTTCACCGGCGGCGAGGAGGCCAGAATGAACCCCGTCACCAGCACCAGCAACATCTGCATCGAGAACGCCAGCAGCGCCCAGAACCCGTCGCCCCACATCTGCGCGACCGCGACCGGATGGGTGCCTTCGAACAGAATCGCCGCCGCAGCAGCGATCAGGGTCAGTAGCACCACGAAGATGAAAGGATCGGGCAGATACCGCTCCATCAGCTTTACGGCGGGTTGGGATAGGGCTCTCAGCATCCGGCTCTCCTATAGATGGTGTATTTGATAACGAAGCGCCCTATTGGTTGCGTAGCGCCCCGGTGTCAACCAATGCGCCCCGGAACGGACACCGCAGCCCCCCGCTCCACGGTCGCCCCGATGCCTCCATGCCGCCCCGCAGGATGCCTGATGCCCGCCTTTGCATCCGCAGCATCCGCTCTGCCCGAAAATTAGGCAGCACCCGAACGGCCCTATTGGCCCTTTCCCGCGCATATCGTTAGCGCAAGCGAAGCGGACTTGCGTTGCAGCCCCGCTAGCCCATATATGCGCAGAAACGGGTGCCGGCGTTCGGCGCCGGAAATGCTTGGGTTTAAACGCGAAATGTTCGTCTCTGCCGATCTGAAACCCGCACTCTCGCGCCGCCATTTCCTGGCCGCGACGGCGGCCATTGCCAGCACCTTTCCCCTGCGGCTTTCCGCACAGGAAAGCGGCACTCCCGCCGATGCTGCGCCGCAGCAATTTTCCTTCGACATCCTGTCCGAAGAGATGCGGCTTCTCTCGACCGAACCGCACCGCGTGCCCGAACCCGTGGGCGGCTTTCTGGCCGAACTGGATTACGACGACTACCGCCTCGTGCGCTTCCGCCCCGACCGCATGCGTTGGGCCTCCGAGACCAGCACGCTGGCGCTCGCCGCCTTCCCGATGGGCTGGCTCTTCAAGGAACCCGTCATCCTTTATGAAGTGGCAGGCGGCATGGCCACCGAGATGCGCTTCACGACCGAGGATTTCGAGTATCTGAACGATCTGGGCGACCGTATCCCGCCGATGACCGACATGCCCGGCGTCGCGGGCTTCCGCCTGCACCACCCGCTGAACCGCCCCGATGTGATGGACGAACTGGTGGCCTTTGTCGGCGCCAGCTATTTCCGCGCGCTCGGGCGCGGCTCGGCCTATGGTCTCTCGGCCCGCGGCCTTGCCCTGAACACCGCCACCGCCACGGGCGAGGAATTTCCCCGCTTCTCGCGCTTCTACATGGAACGCGGCACCGGCCCCGGCCTGATCACGATCTACGCCGCGCTGGAAAGCCCCAAGGTGACAGGGGCCTACCGCTTTGTCTTCTTCCCGGGCGCTACGACCACGATCGAAGTCACCGCGCGGCTTTTCTTCCGCGAGGATGTCGAAGAACTGGGCATCGCCCCGCTCACCTCGATGTATCTCTATTCGGAAAAGAACCACACCCAGTTCGACGATTTCCGCCCCAAGGTGCATGACAGCGACGGCCTGCGGATCCTGCGCGCCGATGGCGAGGCGATCTGGCGGCCGCTCAACAACCCGCCGCGCCTGTCGGGCAGCTATTTCCCCGAAACCGCCCCGCGCAGTTTCGGCCTGCACCAGCGCGAGCGGGATTTCGAACAGTTTCAGGACACCGAGGCGAATTACCACCGCCGCCCCTCGCTCGACATCGAACCGATGGGCGACTGGGGCAACGGGCATGTGCGTCTGGTCGAGATCCCCTCGGATCTGGAAGCCAATGACAATATCGTCGCCTATTGGGTGCCCGAAGCCCCGGCCCGTGCCGGAGACTCGCGTGAATTCGCCTATAGAATGCACTGGGGCGACCTGCCGCTTGATCCCGCCGACCCCATCGCCCATGTGGAAGTCACCCGCGCCGGTCATGGGGGTGTGGCGGGCGTCGAGATCGAAGACGGCCTGCGCAAATTCGTGATCGACTTCCGTGGCGGCTTCCTTGACCGCCTCGGAGCCGAGGCCGAAATTGCCCCGGTGGTGACCGTCGCCAATGGCGAGGTGATCAGCAACGTGTTGCAGCGGGTGCCGCAGAACGGTGTCTGGCGGTTGTTCATCGACGTGCGCGCCGAGGATGACGCGGTCGTGGAACTGTCAGCCCATCTCGCGGGTTACGGACGCAAATTGACGGAAAACTGGCTTTATCAGTGGATCAACGCAAGATGAATGACCTTTCAGGCATATTCCAGGCCGATCCCGACAGCCTGGCCCTGCAACAATCGACGCCGCCCGAGGCCCCCATGGCGATGCCGCCGCAAGTGCTGGAGCAGCGCCCGCGCAGCGTGCTGTCTTTCGTTCTGGCCGCGTTCCGCCCAGCCCGGCAACCCTCTCGCGGGGTCTGACCCATGGCCTTGCCCTCTGACCGGCGGGTATTCCTGATCCGCACCGGTCTGCTGATGGGCAGCGTGCTCATCGGATGGGGCGGGTTTCTGCTCTTCCTGCGCTATGGCGCGGCCGATGGGCTGGACGCCATGGATCTGGTGCGCGCCGCACTGATCCTGATTTCCACCTTCTGGCTGGCGTGGGGCGCATTGCAGGCATTCGCCGGTCTGACCACGCGCCCCCCCGCCGTGCCGCGCCATGACGGGCCGATCACATCGCGCTGCGTCATCCTCGTCCCCGTCTATAACGAGGACCCGGCCGCCACCTTTCCCCGCATCGCGGCAATGGACGCATCCCTGCGCCGCACCGGCTGTGCCGAGCGGTTTCACATCGCTATCCTCTCCGATACCCGCGACGACACGGTGGCCGAGGCCGAGCAGCGTGGCTTCCTGCGCCTTTTGAACCTGACCGGGGCCGAAGGCCGCATCTTCTATCGCCGCCGCGACAACAACCGTGGCCGCAAGGCCGGCAATATCGAGGATTTCATCACCCGTTCGGGTGCCGCCTATGATCTGGCCGTGATCCTTGACGCCGACAGCCTGATGGAAGGCGCGACCATGGTCGAGATGGTCCGCCGGATGGAAGCCGACCCCAAGCTGGGCCTGCTGCAAACCCTGCCGCAGATCGTGAATGCGCAATCCCGCTTTGGCCGCATCCAGCAATTCGCCGCCGCTTTCTACTCACCCATCTTCTGCCGTGGCCTTGCCATGATGCAGGGTCGAACCGGCCCCTTCTGGGGCCATAACGCCATCGTCCGCGTCCGCGCCTTCGCCGAAAGCTGCGGACTGCCCGAACTCTCGGGCCGCCCGCCCTTCGGCGGCCATATCCTCAGCCATGATTATGTCGAAGCCGCCCTTCTGGCCCGCGCAGGCTGGACCGTGCGCGTCGATGACGATCTCACCGGCAGCTTCGAGGAAGGCCCCGAAAACATGGTGCTCCACGCCAAGCGCGACCGCCGCTGGTGTCAGGGCAACCTGCAACATTCCCGTCTGCTCACCGCGCCCGGCCTCAAACCCTGGAGTCGCTTTGTCTTCGTCCAGGGCATCCTCGCCTATCTCTCGCCGGTGATCTGGCTGGCCTTCCTGCTCTGCTCCATCGCGGCCCCCGTCTTTGCCCCGCCCATCGACTATTTCCCCATCGAAGGCTGGCGCTGGCCGGTCATCCCGGTGTCGCATGCTTCCAAGGCGCTGGCGCTGGCGATCTGCATCGTGGGCCTGCTGTTCCTGCCCAAGATCCTGATCCTGATCGACGCGGCCCTGCGCGGCCGCGCCCGCGGTTTCGGCTGGGCCGGGGCCGCCGCCCGCGCCGTCGGGGCGGAACTCCTGTTCTCGGCCCTCTCGGCCCCGGTCTTTCTGATGTTCAACACCCGCTCGGTCCTGCAGGTCGTGGCCGGGGTCGATGGTGGCTGGCCCGCACAGACACGCGGCGACGGTACGATGACGGTGGCCGAGTCATGGGCCGCCAGCCGCTGGATCGTGATCAGCGGCGTCCTGGGCGCGGCCCTCGCGGCATGGCTCTCGCCCGCGCTGCTGCCCTGGCTGGCCCCGGTGCTGCTGCCCATGATGGCCGCCCCCCTCATCATCGCCTGGTCCTCCGCGCCCGCGCGCAGTCCGCTCTTCCAGACCCCGAACGAGGCCGCGATGCCCGAGGTCCTGATGCTGGACCGCCAATTCCGCGCCATCTGGCAACCCGACAGCAAGGTCGTCCGCATCAGCGCCGCCTGACGAATGCCGCTTGCATGTCGCGCGTCTTGCGCCACAGTCTGCCCCGCACCACAGTTTCAGCCGCATGAAAGGACAGACCGATGGACAAGGCCACCCATGACAAGGGAATGGAGATCCGCCGCGCCACCCTGGGCGACGCCTATGTCGACCGCGCCATCGCCAATATGGACGATTTCACCCGCGAGCTTCAGGAACTGGTCACCACCTATTGCTGGGGCGAGGTCTGGGGCCGCGACGGGCTGGAGCGCAAGACACGCTCGACCATCAATCTGGCCATGCTGGCCGCCTTGAACCGCCCCCACGAATTGGGCGCGCATGTCCGCGGGGCCATCAACAACGGCATGACCCCGGACGAGATCAAGGAAGTCCTGCTTCAGGTCGGCATCTATTGCGGCGTGCCCGCGATGATCGACAGCTTCCGCGTCGCCCGCACCGTGCTGGACGACATGCGGTCCGAGGGCGCGCTGGACTGATCCCGCTCAGGCGTCGATCGGCACGCGCAACCCCTCTCCTTCGGCCCGGTTGGAATTCACCGCCGGGTCCACACGCCACGCCTCCAGCAAACCGGGGCCGGGTGGCCGCATCAAGGCCGCCGCCCCATGCCCCGCCTCGCCCAGCCAGAGCGGCCAGTCCTCGGGCCCAAGGATCAGCGGCACCCGGTCATGCAGCGCCGCCGTATCCGGCCCCGCCGCCGTGGTCACGACCGCACAGGTGGCCATCCGCGCCTCCTCGGGCCCCCAGTCCTGCCAGATCCCGGCCATCACCATCAGCGCCTCATCCCGCCGCCGGATATACCATGGCAGCCGCGCACCCCCGGCGCCCTTGGTCCATTCGTAAAACCCGTCCGCCGGGATCAGACAGCGCCGGGCCCGCGCCGCCGCGCGAAAGGCGGGTTTCTCGGCCAAGGTCTCGGCCCTCGCATTGATCAGCAGCGGGCCATCCGTCGGGCTTTTGTACCACTGCGGCACAAAACCCCAGCGCATCCCGCGCAAGCGCCGCCCCCCCTCGCCCGCCGTCGTCACCACATGCACCTGCACCGTGGGACAGATATTGAACCGCGGTACCGGCGGCAGGTCATTGGCAGGCTGCGCCTGAAACAGGCGCGCCATCGCATCATGGGGCAGGGTCAGGGCGAAACGTCCACACATCCCGCCAGACTGCCGCAACCGCAGCCACAAATCCAGCGCCCGCCCCCTCACCGTTCGTCAAATAGGCGAAATCCGGACCTCACCCCAGCCGGACCGACAGCCGCAAATGCGCCAGCGCCAGCCCCATCAGCGCCGCCGCCACCAGACCCAGCGGTGCCAGCCCGACCCCGGCCAGCACCAGCCCGCCAAGGGCCGATCCCAATGCCGCGCCCACATAGATGCCCGCCGCATTCAGCGCCAGCATCACAGGGGCCGCCGCGGGGGCCATCCCGATCAGCCGCGCCTGCTGCGCCGCCATGAAGGACCAGCCGAACACCGACCACAGCACCAGCAACCCCATCGCAAACGTGCCGGACAGAGCCGTGCTCTCGCCCTCCGCCAGCGGCAGGGCCGAAAATCCCGGCAGCACCCCGATCTGCGCCAGACACAGGAAGGTCAGCGTGCGCGCGGGCCCCACCCGGTCGCTCAGCGCGCCGCCCATCACATTGCCGAACACGGCCCCGATCCCGCAGACCAGCAGCGCCAGCGTGATCCCGTCGCGCCCCCAGCCCAAGTTCTGTGACAGAAGCGGCGCGAGGAACGTGTTCACCACATAGCCCGCCGTCAGGAAACTAGCCGTGAACCCCACCGCCAGCATCAGCCGTCCGTTCCGCATCACGCGCCCCAGATCGCGCAGGGTGACCGGCTGGAACGACAACCCGCGTGGCACGATGGTCCAGATCAGCCATAAACAGGGGACCAGCACCAGCAGCACCACGGCAAAGGCCACCCGCCAGCCATAGGTATAGGCGATGAAGCTGCCCAGCGGCAGGCCCAGCACCTGACTCATCGTCATGCCGAAGAATACCGCCGCCAAGGCCTTGGCCCGCCGCTCCGGTGCGCTCAACCCCGCCGCCACCGCTGCGGCCACGGGCGTAAATATCCCCGCGCCTGCGGCTGCGAAAACGCGGCTCGCATGCAAAGCCGCTTCCGTCGGCCAGAGCACTGGGATCAGGCATCCCAGCCCGAACAGCGCCAGCCCTGCCGCCAGAACCCGCCTGCGCCCGATCCCCCCGGTCACCGAGACCAGCACCGGCGACAGCACCGCATAGGCCAGGGCATAGGTCGTCAACACCGCCCCCGCCCGCGCCGGCGACACCTCCAGATCCGCCGCCAAAGGCTCCAGCAACCCGATGATCATGAAGGCCCCCATGCCGATGACGAAATTCGACACCGACAGGACCGCGATCAGCAGGCCGGGCGCGGCCTGCACAGAGGCCGAGACAGGAGAGGGGCTGGCAGACAACATGCCGCCTCATGCCACAGCCGCCCAGCGCCCGCATCCGCAAAACGACGCGCCGCGGCCTGCCTCATTTCATCGTGATCCGCCCGTCCACATAGGGCTGATAGGGGGCGTTCGCGGCCATGTAATCCGCCAGAACATCCGCAAGATCGGGGCCGAAATCATAGGCATTCATCCCCTCCGTCTCGAACATGGCGTAACCGTCACCGCCGCCGCGCATGTAATTGTTGGTGACCACGCCATAGGTCCTGCCGGGGTCCAGCGCCACCCAGACGCCACCCTCCATCACCTCGGCACGGACCAGGCGCGCACCGGCCTCGGCCGCAGGATCAAAGACATAGCGCAGCCCCGCCACCTGCGGGAAACGCCCCGCGCCCTCGTCGATCTGGCTCAACCCGTTCTCCAGCGCGGCCATTACTGTGGCCCCCGTCGCTTGAAACTTGGACAGCGTGTTCTGAAAGGGCAGCACGCCCAGCACATCGCCCATCGTCACCTGCCCCGCCGCGATACTGGCGCGCAGGCCCCCGCCGTTCTGGATCGCGATGCTGATCCCCTGATCCTTCACGCGGGCCAGCATGGCATCGGCCACCAGATTGCCCATGGTGCATTCCCTGATGCGACAGGTCTCCCGCCCGCCGTCGATATCCGCCGCCGCCTCGGCCACCACGCGGGCTTTGACCTCCGCGATGGGACCGGCCAATTCCGCCACCCGCGCCGCGATCACCGGATCAGGCGTCACGCTGGCATCCAGCAGGATCGTATCCCCGCTGGCCGCCGTCACATGCCCCGCCGCATCGAAGTCCAACACCAGATGCCCCAGATACTTGCCATAGGCAAAGGCCTGCACCACCGGCACGCTGCCCACCATCTGCGGATAGGGCAGCGCTCCTTCGGCGGTATTGCTCATCAGCGTATGGGAATGACCGCCCACGATGGCATCCAGCCCCGGCACCGCCGCCGCCAGATCCAGATCGCGCGGCAGGCCCACATGGGTCAGGGCGATGATCTTGTCCACGCCTGCCCCCTCCAGCATCGCCACATCTTCCCTCAAGGCCGCTGCCTCATCCGCAAAGACGACATCGTCGCCGGGGCTCGAGGTTTCGACCGTATCCACCGCCAGCGCCGACACGATCCCGATCCGTGCCCCCTCGACCTCCAGC
>Ga0209347_1004967_pt1 | contig 13176 bp, 11 predicted proteins | sample AutmiccommuBRH23_FD_187382 | JGI IMG/M metagenome (GOLD analysis project Ga0209347, IMG submission 187382) | Deep subsurface microbial communities from Mt. Terri, Switzerland - Autotrophic microbial communities BRH/23 (SPAdes) (version 2) | ecosystem: Environmental > Aquatic > Deep subsurface >... | reverse complement strand
CATAAGGCGGGATTTTCCATCCCGGGGCTTAAAAATTCAACAATGACAGGGGATAAAAAAATCTACCGGGGATATAATACTAATGCTGCATCAGGCAGTAAACCAGCCTCCTAAATCTCTCTCAGCCCCCCGCCGACCGGCGGGGTTTTTTTTTTTGTGCAGGTTAGAGAAAGAGGGGCAAAGGCCTTTATGCCTTTGCCCCTCTTAAAACGCTTAAGGGCTTTTTAATATTTCAGTATTATTTGCCCTTCGGGATCAGTTTTTCATATTTGTCGATGAGCTTGAATACGTCGGAAACAGCCTTTTGCAGTTCATCGCCGCCCAGTGGCGCGGCTGCATAACCTGCTTTTTTCATGGTCTCGGTAAACTGGGAATCCCTGGTGGCTTTGCCGATTGCATCCTCCAGGGCTTTTTTGGCTCCGGGCTCCAGATTGGCCGGGCCGGCGATGATTACCCGGCACAGTCCGGTGCTCTCATCCAGCTTGAGACCAAGCTCCGAGGCGGTTTTAATGGAGTCGGGAAGCTGCGCCGAGCGGCCTCCCACCAGTAGAACGGGTTTGAGCTTTCCTTCCAGGGTCTTGGTTTGCTTGAATACCGTATCGGCGGTGGCAATCCAGGTGTCTAGGTCGCCCCGGGCCACTGCCAGGCAACCTTCAGGTGTGCTTTCGTAAGACACCAGGGTGGGTTTGGCTCCCACGGCCTCGGCTACGGCCAGATTGACCAGGGTGTTGGTGCCCAGCATGCCGAAGCTCATATTCTGCCCCTTCATATCCTCAAGCTTGGTAAATTTGCCGCCGGCCTTGATTACCATCAGGCTGGCGTCCGCGTCCAACTGGCCCAGAAAGGTGAACTTTCTGGGGTCCACAGAACCAAAGCCTCCCTGAGCCTGCATGGTTCCGAGCTGGATTGGATCCACCAGGGCCAGGGTATAGCCGTCGGGTTTGCTGTTAGCCATTTCCGTGGTGCCTACCTTGGCCTCGGCGCCAGGCACGTTTTTAACCACCACATTGATTTTTTTGGGCAGGTATTTTTCTATTAAGGGGGCCACGGCCCGGGCTTTGATGTCATAACCTCCACCGGCCTTGTACGGTACGATGATGACTATATCTTTCTCCGGCCAGGCAGGCTCAGACTGCTTTTTGGCCTCACCCTGGGCTGCCTGTTTAGACCCGCAACCGGTCAGTGAAAGGGCCAGCAACAGTAGAGCGACAAGTCCCAAGAACAGCTTCCTGCGGTTAACCATGTCTCAAGCCTCCTTATTATTTGTATAACAAATAGTTGGTCAAGGTAATAGCAGTTCGAGAATCACCCCCCGGGGCAGTATTATGCTCAGGGCGTCGGCGAAGATTAGGGTGAAGATACCCATGCAGACCCCTAAGAAGGCCAAAATCAGCCACTTACGGTAGCCGGCATAATATGCCGAGGCAACCACGAACAGGCTGCTGGCCAGGATAAAACCCAGTATGTAAACCAAGGCGACGTAAATAAGAAAAAAGGTCACCGTAACCGTCCACGGCACAAGGGGCCGGGACTCACGGCCCGATTCCGCCGCAGCCCCGGGCTTTGTATTTTGGCGGGCCAGCACAATCAGATAAATAAGGCGGGGGACAATGAGCATAAAGGTGATGATAATCACCACCAGCGGGAAAATCCTGGCCGCTTGGTTAAAATCTCTGGCTTCCCAGGCAAAGAGCGCCATCAGGGCGCCGATGGCAAGAAGGGTGGCTATCTCTCCCGGGCGGTGTTTTTTATTACTGGTGTCACTGCCGCAGGTTGCCGCCTCCCCGGCATTTTTAAGAAAGCCCAGGCGATCTTTGAAATAAGGCCAGGCCAGGAAAAGAAGTGTGATCGTCAACAGGGTCAAGGCGATGGGGCGGTGGAGGAAGATGGCGTATGACCCGTAGTCAATGGCCAGGGAACGGCTGAAATTTATTTCCACGATGGGTCCCAGGATTAGCCCCAGCACCATGCAGACCACAGGGTAGCCTATTCTGCCCAGGCCGTACGACATGATGCCGATGGCCACCATGAGCAGAATATCAAAGGTGTAGTTCCTCTCGGTGAAGGCCCCAAGGAAGCAGAGAACCGTGATTATGGGAGCCAGCAGGGGGATGGGGAAAAAGATGACCCTGGCCAGCAACTTACATGCCAGAGGGCCCATAATCAGATAGGACAGCTGACCCAGGAGCAGGCCGGCAAAAACTATGTAGGGTAAATCGCCTGAAAGAAGAAATCTCGGGCCTGGATCAATGCCGTGAATAATCAGGGCACCCATCAGTATGGCCCCGGTAACGGACCCCGGTATGCCCAGGGTGAAGGTGGGGATCAGGTCCCCCACCACGCAGGCGCCTTTCCCGGTTTCGGCGGCCACTACGCCGCCCGGCGCCCCCTTGCCGAAATTTTCCCTCTCAGGAGAGTAATTCTTTTCCACCAGGTATGAGGTTATGCCAGCCAGGGCAACCCCCAGGGCCGGCAAAATGCCCAGAAACCAGCCCACCACCCCTGACCGCAGCAGTGTCAACGGCCGGCGCAGAACCTCCTTAAACCCGGAGAGAACGCTGTCCTGCACGTCCAGAGCCTTGCCGGCTATTTTTCCTTCTTCAAAAAGAATTATGATCTGGGAGATGGCAAATATGCCAAGGGTCGAGACCACGATGGGGATGCCGGCCTCCAGCCAGAGAGTGCCGAAAGTGAAGCGGTAGGCAAGGCCCGTTACAGGGTCCTGCCCGATGGTGGACAGGATCAGTCCAAAACAGGCCATGATCAGCCCTTTTGCTGTTTCGCCCCGGGAGGCCACCGAGACCAGACTTAATGCCATCAGCCCCAGCATAAAGTACTCCGGGGCACCGATGATCATGGCCAGCTCGCCGATGGGTTTGGCCAGGGCGGCCAGGGAAAGCCAGGCGATGGCGCCGCCGATAAATGAGCTTAAGGTGGCAATACCCAGGGCCTGGCCGGCCTTGCCCTGCTGTGCCATGGGGTAGCCGTCCCAGCAGGTGGCCACCGTTCCCGGTCCTCCAGGCACATTCAGCAAAATGGAGGCGATGGAGTCTCCGTAATTGGTGGAGGCGTGGATGGCGCATAGAAAAATCAGCGCGGCGGCAGGATCAAGCCCGAAGGTGAAGGGGAGCATCAGGGCTACGCCGAAATTTGCCCCCAAAGCGGGGAGAACGCCAATAATCAGCCCCAGAAAGGTGCCCAGGAAGAGCCAGATTATATTCTCACTGCTTAGCGCTCCTACAAATCCGTCAAGCCACAAAAAGAACCACTCCAGTTACCTTTTTAAAGGCAGGCTTTAGTTTATCTTGACCTTGACGGTTATGGCCCCGGCCCGGCAAAAATCCTGGCAGAGAAAGCAGTTGACGCATTCCTTGGCCTTTGGCGCGATGACGCTGCTGCTCTCCGGCCGGAATGAAAACACATGCTTGCCGCAGACAAATACGCAGATCCCGCAGCCTTCACATTTTTTCCTGTCTATTTGTGGTGGCATCAGACTCTTCCTTTCTCAATTGTCATTGCCGGCTTGAGCGGGTAGCTGTCAAAGGGCAGTTCATGCACCGAGACCCGCATGTCGTTGTTGTCTTTCTGCAGTGTCAGCCATTTCAGCCACTGGCCGTCGTTTCTTTCCGGGTAGTCCTCCCGGATGTGTTCTCCCCGGCTTTCGGTTCTTTCCAAGGCGGCCCGGATGACCATCCTGGCGGTATGGGCCAGGTTTTTTACCTCCAAGGCCTCCACCAGCTCCGGAACACTGTCGGCCTTCACCGGAGAATGCTCAATCCCGGAGATCATCTCCAGGCCTGCGGCCAGGTCCCTAGCGTTGCGGATGATGCCGGCGCTGTCCCAGCACACCTGCTGTATTTTTTGGCGAAGTTCCCGGGGCCTTGCGCCCTTTGCCTCCGGCAGCGACCGCCATCTTTTCTCTTCCTGTTCAACAACACTCTCCGCAATCTCCGGATCACCCGTCTCCAGGGCCTCAAGGGCGGCATATTTACCGGCCCGGTGCCCGAAGACCTGGCAGGCCGCGATGGCGCCGGCCACCCGGTCGGCCCCGAATGCCCCGCCGTGGCCAGCCGTCTCGCCGGCGGAATACAGACCGGGTATGCCGGTGAAGCCTTTTTCATCAATCATGACCCCGCCCAGGAAGGTGTGCACAGCCGGCACCCAGGGTATTTTCTCCTGCCGCCAGTCGATGCCGCAGGCCTCCTGAAGCTTTCTCAGGGGCATGGTGGGCGCCTTCAGGGAGGTGGCGTCCAGGCAGCACGGGCCGTTTCCGGACTTCAGCTCGGTGTAGATGGCCCGGACTATTGTTCCCCGGCTGGTTAGCTCCATTTTTTCAGGGTCGTATTTGGCCATGAACCTTTCACCCAGCCGGTTGAAGAATATGGCGCCCCTGCCGGTGGTGGGCTTGATTCCTCCGGTAGGGAAGGGTATTCCGTTGGGGGCAGGGATCAGGGTGTACTCAATGAACTCCATATTGGCAAATTTTAGCCCCAGGTCCCAGCAAAGGGCATAGCCGTCGCCGGTGGTAAGGTAGCTTGCGCTGCTATACGGGTAGATGGCCAGGGCGCTGCCGGCTGCCACGATCACACATTTTGCTTTGAATAGGTATGGCACACCGGAAAAAACATGTATCCCCGCCGCTCCCTGCACCCTTCCGTCACCGCAGATGAGCCTGGTGATCATTACATCTTCCACCGGCCGGGCGCCGCGGTGCAGGGCCTCCTTGCGCAGGGCCTGCATCATTCCTCCGCCGTCGAGCCTGACCGGACCCACCCGGGGGTAGGACATGCCGAAGGTAATATAGGTTTCAAATTTGCCGTCGGGCTTCTTTAAAAAAGGCACCCCCATGCGGTCTTCTTCAATGGTGCGCTGGGGCGCCTCATCCACCAGTATGGCGGCCTTGTGCTGGTCGGACAGGTAATCGCTGCCCCTGACAATGTCGGAAAAGTAGATCTCACTGCTGTCATCCGGGTGCCCGCCCAGTTCAGGGGGAAGAAGAACCTGGGGGCTGGCCCCTGAAGTGGGACTGGATCCGCTTGATCCGATCCGGCCTTTGTCGGCAATGGTCACATCCACCCCGTATTTACAGCACTCTATGGCTGCACACAGTGAGGCCAGTCCACCGCCAATGATTAAAACGTCGGTCTTAACTGTTTCCATATAATACCTCCAGAAATATAATTATCGAGTTGAGAAAATCAATGTGAGAAATAAAAAGTCAAGCTACTTACATATATTGCCACACCGCAAAAATAATGAAATGATTTGCTGGTTAAGCTAAATAACTTAAACTACTTCTTATATGTACTAATCCTTCAACTTTTTATCAAATTATCCTTTAAAAAAATTTCGCAAATTTCGACAAAACATAAACTCGTCCCTTTGTGCATGTTCCGGCGACAACTTAAAACCCGGTTAGACCGGGTTTTGGCGGGCAATTTATTTAAGGTGTTTTTTGCGAAATAGGTTTATACTTTTTTCAGCAGAATATCAACTTTATGCAACTCGGCTTCCAGGAACGGGTCTTCAAACATTTTCACCAGGGCGCCAAAGGCGGCTATGAGCGATCTCTTCTCCCGGGACCCGGAGAGGGATGGGCTGGGGGAGGTGGCTGCCTGATCCAGGTGCAGCACCTGCCCGGGGGCGGTTTTAACGTACTCATAGGCAGCCGAGACGGACTTGGCCAGAGATCCGAAAACCTCTTTTTCCGCCGGGAAGACATTCTCTTTACCCACCAGGGAGAGGATGTGGGCGCTTTCCAGGAGAGGCAGTATTTCCTGGCGGACACCGCTCAGCATTATTTTTTTGCCGTCGGCCAGGGCCCTTTGGATAAAGTTTTCAATTACCTCCAGGGCGGTAATATCCATGTAATAAACATGCTTGAACCGGATGATGATCACCATGGACCCGGCGGAATAGAAGTTGTTCAGCTTTTCATCCAGGTCTGCGGAAGAGGCAAAATAAAGGTTGCCCTCCAGTTGAACGGTTGTCACTGCGGAGTCACTGCCGCCTGGGCTCTCAATAAAACTGCATCTCTCGGTACCCGCCGCCTCCAGCAGGGAAACACCTGCGGTTCCGGTGTTTCTGAGGAACAGCAGCAGTGAAATGAGGACACCCGAGTAAATGGCGTACTCCAACTCCGGGGCCAGCACCGTGGCCAGAAAGGTGACCCCCAGGACGGCGGCGTCGTTTCTATTTGACTGCAGCACCTTTTTCACTGCCTGCTTATCCACCATGGAGTAGGCCACCACCATAATCACCCCGGCCAGGGCGGCGCTGGGTATGTACTTGGCGTAGGGGGCCAGAAAAATAAGTATCACCAGCACGGCGGCCCCGGCCAGGACTCCCGTCAGTCTTGTCATGCCGCCGTTTTGAAAGGTGATGGCCGACCTCGTAAAGGACCCGGAACCGGCTATGCTGCCAAAGAAGGCTCCGCCTATGTTGGCGATGCCCTGGCCGATGAACTCCTGGTTGGAATCCAGCTTCTGGCGGGTCTGGGAGGCAATGGCCTTGGAGATGGAAACAGCCTCCACCAGGCCGATAACGGCGATGACAGCCGCCCCGCCGGCCAGGGAGGTGATGTAGTCAAGGTTCAGGTCCAGCATCTTAAAGGGCGGGATAGCCGAAGGTATGTCCCCGGTGAGCTTGATTCCGTACCTGCCCAAGTCAAAAAGCATTACCGTCGCGACGCAGAAGACCAGGGCCAGCAGTGACCCAGGCAGGTTCTTGTTTAATTTTTTCAGGGCGATGGTAATTGCCACGGTGGCCAGCCCCAGCCCCAGGGCCACGTAATTTGTCTGACTCAGGTGCTGAACAGTCAGGACAACTTTGCCCAGGGTGGAGAAGTGACCTTGGGGCAGGCTTATGCCCAGCAGTTGGTTGAGCTGGCCCAGGGCGATAATCACCCCGGCCCCGGCGGTGAAGCCTACGATTACCGAGTGGGACACATAATTGACCAGTTTGCCCAGCCTGAGCACACCCATGGCCAGCTGCATGACTCCCACCAGAAAGGTCAGCACGAAAAGCAGCTGATAAAAATTGGGCTGTCCTATATATACACCCATGGCGCTGGCGATCAACAGCGAGATGGCATTGGTGGGTCCGGTGGCCAGGTGGTTGGAGTTGCCGAAGGCAGCCCCCAGTATGGACAGCACAATGGCCGAGTACAGCCCGTAGACCGGATCGACTCCGGCAATGACGGCATAGGCCATGGACTGCGGCAGTGCCACCACGGCCACCGTAAGGGCGGCAATGATGTCCCGCTTTAAGTAGCCGCCCTGGTAGTTGGTGATGGTTTCAATGAGGGGAAAATACTTAAACAACCAGGTCAACCTCCATCCCTTAAATGAGATTGCTATTTATTTAATTTTATACCGGTAAATCAGGCATATAAAATTAGCAATATTCCCTATTTACTAGCCATAATGTTGACAAATAGATTGAAAAAGCACAAAAAGATATGTGATTTATCGGACATGGGGGATTTGCTGGTTTATATGTAATTGTTTACTTCTATGTTAGTTTATATATTCCTCTCTGAATATATAAAAAAATAAACCCCACTGATGAGGTTTATTTTTAAGGTTATGATGTTTAACGATGAACTTCTTTAAGCTTTAATTGGCTTTGCTTAGGCAGGCCAGATGACGCTCCGGTATCTTCCGAGGCTTGTTTGAGCACTTCAACTCGATTCAGCTCTATGTCATAAAAGGGTTTTTCCAAAAAGCTTTCCACCCAGTTCTTAAGTTCTTTGAGCAATTTAAAACATCTCCTGCGAAACAATTTTTTATTAATATAATTTTACTCCTCATCTACACAACTTTAAACTGGAAAAAGCTGAAATGCAGTATATTAAAGTCGAGCGTTTCACAAGAGCCAGGATGTGGGGCAAAATATGATCAAGTCTTTATTAAATAGATCTAGTTAGTATATTCACAGATTTGACTGGGATATCAACAGGATCAGACGACCTGGGGGCAGGTAGGCAAAAGCCGGCCAAAGTCCGGTCAGGGGGTTTTGTACACCCGGTAGCGTCTGGTCAGGGAAGACCCGATAACCTGGGTGATTATTTTAATCATTACCTTGTTTTCTTCATGGATCATGGAAATATCCGCCTGCCGGTAACCCTTTCGGATCATGGTCCGGATTGCCTCGGCAATCAGGCAGGAATCAAGTCCCCGGTGACGGTATTCCGGCACCACACCTAAAATGGCCGCCCTTACTGTACTGGGGCGGGCCGGACCGGAGGGGGAGGCCGGCAGGAACATTAGTATGCCGGCCGGCTGTCCGTCATCCATAACGGTGAGAATCAATTCCGGATCGGCGAAGATACAGCAGTAATTCAGCATGGCGGCGGATTCCTGAAGGGTTAGGGGGATAAACCCCCAGTTGGCTGACATCGACCGGTTGAAGAGATCTCTGACCACGGCGGTCTCAGCCATGGCATTGTATGGGTTAAGTCTCCTTAGGCCGACTTTTTTATTACTCAAGGCCCTTTGGCTGGCCTGAACAACTTTTTCCGGGATGCCCATCTCTGAAAACCAGCTGAAGGTTACCAGGTCAGTCTCCTTTAACAGCCCGGCATTTTCCAGCAGGTTGCGGTAATAGGGGGGGTTATAAGGGAGCATAATCTGCGGGCCGGCTTCATGCCCTTCGATCAGCAGCCCTACCTGCTGGTTGGTGTTGAAGGTGGCCGGACCGATCATCCTGGGACAGCCGTTATTGATAAGCCACTGCCGGGCGGCAGCCACCAGGGCCGCCGCCGCCTCCGGGTCGTTTTCACACTCAAAGCAGCCAAAAAAGCCGGTTTCAGGATCGGGATTCAGAGAATCCCTGATGGCGGCGATCCTGCCTACCGGGAACTGTTCCCTGAGGGCGATGAAATAGCCCGCCGTCAGGTGCTGGTGGACCGGGTTGCAGGCCGGGTCATAGTTGGACAGGCTGTCCGGCTGGGGCTGGCGGCCTGGCTCTCTGTATGCCGCCAGGGCCCGGGGGATCCGGGTGAAAGCGGCCAGTTGGTGGTAATTCTCCACGATTTTAATTTCCAGAGACAAAAAAAACCATCCCTTTACTTTTTGTTTAGAATATGCCCGCCCCCTCCCCAAGGTTAAAAAAACCGGGCGGACCCTTTGTCCAAGGGTCCGCCCGGTTTTTTTAACCATATCTGGGATTTGGCAGTTGTATTCTAAAACTTGAAGAAACTGCCGATGATAAGTCCCGAAGCTACGGCCACCAACACGCTAAACAGCACCCAGACCAGATCCTTTTTGACCCGGGCTGCGGTTATCTCAAAGGTGTTAACCTCGGCAACCGCCTGTGCAACCTGTTTCTGCCTGACCAAGACTGTACCTCCTTTGTTGGAAGTATTACTTATATTAATATACCACAAAAATTATGGCCACTGGATCGGTATTTTTATGGTGTCCTGGGGTTCTCCGCCACCGGGGCCGGTCCGGTAGACCTCCAGCAGGCCGCTTCCTTTGCCCGGGGGGGTAAAGGTCAGTTTCATTTCAAAATCCCACCTGCCGGCAGAGAACTGGGGTGCTGCAACCTTTTCTTCGGCTATTTTTCTGTCGCCGGAGTCCAGCAGGCGTGCGTTTACCGACCCCTCGAAATCTTTGGCGCTGCCCCGAACCAGCAGTGGCACCCCGGCTGCCTGCCGGTCCACCGGGTGGGTTACCCAGATGGCGGGTTCCAGCACCTTGTCCAGGCTGCGCTTGAAGGGCTGTTCATACAGGCCCACATGGCCCCACCAGTCTCTGGCCCGGCCTTCGGAACTGCCCTCCACCTGGAAAGAGACCTCCCTGATCTGGGGAAACTCGGTCAGGGTGTTGACCAGGCTCTGGATGCCCAGTGCTTCCCCGGAGGACCCCACATTGGCTGCCAGCACCTGGCTGGAAAAATTGACCACGGCCCGGCCGTCCTTTAAGGAAATACCCAGCAGGCGGGTATCCGGGGGCAGTATCCGGACCGCTCCCTCAGTGCGCGGGGCGGAAATGATCAACTCGCCGATGGCGGCCTCAGGGCCTTTTTCAGTGTAGGGCACCTGATGGATTTCCCGCACCAGGTAGGCGTCGTTGGCGGTGTACTTAACATAATAAAGGGCCAGGCCGATGTCTGCCTTTTGTTCCGGGGCTTTTGGCGGGGCAGGGGGAACCGCCGGAGAAGGGGCTTTAGGGGACTGCTGCCCACATCCGGCTAAAAAGGCGGACAGCGCCAGGGCCAATAAAATAATAAGCCATCTTTTGATACAGGCTCCCCCCTTGTCATTTTAATACTTCTCTCCACATCAAACCAAAAGGCAGGCCGTGGTGGCCTGCCTCCCCCAGCAGACATCAGTGAGCCACGCGTCCGTTGGCTTTTTCCTCGGTATCCTCCATAGCCCTGGCCACGGACTTTTTATAGACGGCCGAGAAAAGTCCGATCAGCAGGCAAATGAATGTTGCCCAGTAAAAGTAAGTAAAATTAAATGTGGTTTCCATTCTTGCAACGCCTCCTCCCTGTTAATCCAGCCATTTGCTTCTACTCTATTAAGTTCGAATTGATCATAAATATTATCGCATAATTTAATTAGTAAGGGAAGAGGGCTTAGATCTCCTCCCCGAAGGTTTGCTGGTATTGATCAAGGGTCATTTTGATGCTGCGGGGCTTGCTGCCCTCAAAACCACCGACGATGCCGCGCCGCTCCATAATGTCCACCAGCCTTGCGGCCCGGGCATAGCCCACGTGCAGCCGGCGCTGGAGCAGGGAGATGGAGGCCGTGCCGCTCTCAATAAATATTTTCACCGCCTGGGGAAGCAGTTCGTCGTGATCGTCGCTGGTCCCCCCATTGCCCCCCTCAGCCGGGGGAGCGGTGAGCACCTGATCGTCGTATACCGGCTGGGCCTGTTCCTTGAGGTAGGTGACCAGGGCTTCCACCTCCTGGTCGGACAGGAATGCCCCCTGCACCCGCACCGGTTTGGCTGCCCCCACCGGGAAGAAAAGCATGTCCCCCCGCCCCAGCAACTTTTCTGCGCCGCCCATGTCCAGTATGGTGCGGGAGTCCACCAGGGAGGAGACCGCAAAAGAAATACGGGAGGGTATGTTGGCCTTGATCAGACCGGTTATGACGTCCACCGAAGGCCTTTGGGTGGCGATGACCAGGTGAATGCCGGCGGCCCTGGCCATCTGGGCCAGGCGGCAGATGGAATCCTCCACATCGGCCGGCGCCACCATCATCAGGTCGGCCAGCTCGTCGATAATGATCACTATATAAGGTAAAGGGCTGCACTGTTCTTCGCTGAAATTCCTGCAGTTCTTGTTGTACCTGCCGATGTCCCGCACCGCTGCCGCCGCAAAAAGTTCATAGCGGCGCTCCATTTCCTTTACCGCCCAGCGCAGGGTTCCGGCGGCCTTCTTGGGGTCGGTGACCACCGGGGAGATCAGGTGGGGTATGCCGTTGTAGTTGGTCAGCTCCACCATTTTGGGGTCCACCATTAAAAGCTTGACCTCATCCGGGGTGGCCTTGAACAATATTCCGGCGATAATGGTGTTGATGCAGACGCTTTTGCCGGCTCCGGTGGCTCCGGCCACCAGGAGGTGGGGCATCTTGCCCAGATCGGCGATGATGGGCATACCGGCGATATCCTTGCCCAGGGCCACCGTGAGTCTGGACTGGGAGCTTAAAAATTCCCTGCTTTCAAGCAGCTCCCGCAGCGCCACCGGGGAGATCTCACGGTTGGGTACCTCAATGCCCACCGCCGCCTTGCCTGGGATAGGCGCTTCAATCCGCACCCCCGGGGCGGCCAGACTGAGCGCAATGTCGTCGGCCAGCCCCACAATGCGGCTGACCTTGACCCCGGGCGGGGGCTGCAGTTCATAGCGGGTGATGGCCGGGCCGATGGAAATGCCGGATACTCTCGAGGCTATGTTGAAGCTCTCCAGGGTGGACTCAAGTATGCGGGTCCTCTCGGCCACCTCTTTTTCGGAAACCTCGCCCCGGGCCTTTTCGGGCTGCTTCAGCAGGGTTACCGGGGGCAGGCGGTAGATGCGGCCGTCGGCCAGGGGCATGGCGGGTAGGTCGGGTATCTCGGTGACCTCCGCCTGGGCCCTGACGTTTTTCTTTTTGGTCCTGGCGTCAGACCCGGGCTCCGGCCCCTTTTCCCTGGCCGGCTCAGGGCCGGAGGCTGGTTCCGGGGCAGGGCTGAGGCCGGCGATAATTTCTGTGGCCCGTTCTTCCCGGTAGTTCCGGTGGTCCACCTCTTCGGTAAGAAAATTGAAAACCCAGGTCCAGATCCGGCTGCCGGCTTTTCTTGCCCTAAGAGCCGCCAGGAGTCCCAGTTGGCCCAGGGTGTACCCGGTGATCAGGATCAGTGACACCAGGGTCAAAGAGGCCAGAACGATGTAAGTACCCACAGTGCCGAAGCAGCCGGTGGCGGAGTACACCGCCGCGGCGCCCACGACACCCCCGCCCCTCCCCTTAAGCCCCTGGTCGAAGAGTTCCTCCCGGGGCAGATCCAGGTGGGCCAGGGTCAGGAAAACCAGAGCCAGGACGGCAAATCCCGCCGCCCTGGGGGTAATCTTAAAGCCGCTCTTTTCGGAAGCCAGCTTGTAACCCACCATGACCAGGGCAAGTATGATCAGGTACCTGCTCTCCCCGGCCAGTATCTCCATGCCTCTGACCAGCAGGGACCCCACGGCGCCCAGGGCGGTGGTAAACAGGCTGGCGGCGCCCAGGGCGGCCAGGGTGATCAAAGCAATACCCAGCAATTCAAATCTGAGGTCGCTGTTTAAATTCCTGGGGGCGGTTTTCACGCTCTTGCTTCTAACCTTCATGCTTCTGTCCGGAAAAGCGGCCTTGCTCATAAAACTGCTCCATAAGCTAATTTTTGTGATAAAGAGTATTCACGACAAAAAAGTACATATTAGATTGTTTTCCGTCATACTGAGCTTACCATAAAAAGGTTATCAGGGCAAGTACAGGCAATTCCGGGGTTTGGGGCGGCATAAAAAAACCGCCCCAGGCGCCAGGTAGGGATTAGGGATTGGGGGTTAGGGGTTGGGGCTGTGGTCTGGGGATTAAGCCATCATCCAACCGTCCCCGTGGCGGATTGAGGAAGGTCAAACCCCTAACCCCTTTCTTCTCCGGTAAAACAGCAGCAGGCCGCCGGCAATCAGGGCCAGGCTGACCAGTTGGGC
>Ga0209347_1004966_pt1 | contig 13179 bp, 14 predicted proteins | sample AutmiccommuBRH23_FD_187382 | JGI IMG/M metagenome (GOLD analysis project Ga0209347, IMG submission 187382) | Deep subsurface microbial communities from Mt. Terri, Switzerland - Autotrophic microbial communities BRH/23 (SPAdes) (version 2) | ecosystem: Environmental > Aquatic > Deep subsurface >... | reverse complement strand
GCGGCGCTGGCCAGGTACAGCAGGATGGCGAGGGGGGCGAGCAAGGGCAGGCTCATGATGGCTTCGATGGCACCGTTCAGCGCCAGCATAATGGCACAAGCGCCGCTGTGATTGAAGCTCCCCCGCCGCCCGCCGATAACGGATTTGTGACCTGTGGTTCGTTTTGAGTCAACCCGTTATGGCACTCTCCGGGCTCGGGGGCGAAGCAAAGATCCGGTCTTCATCGCATGAGAATGCAGGTGCTTGGTTGCAGTGGTGGCATCGGCCAGGGGCTCGATACCACCGCGCTGCTGCTCAATAAGCAGATCCTGGTCGATGCCGGCACCGGCCTCGGGCGGCTTCCGCTGTCCGATCTGCGGCGGATTCGACACGTATTCGTCACGCACTCCCACCTGGACCACGTCGCCGGGATTCCCTTGCTGGTGGATACCATTTTCGACTCCCTGGAAACGCCGCTTACCGTGTACGGTCGCCCCGAGACCATTCGTGCCCTGCAGGACCACATTTTCAACAACGTAATCTGGCCCGACTTCGCCACGATTCCCTCCCGAGCCGAGCCGGTGCTGCGCTATCGGGTGCTGAACCCCGGGGAGACAGTATCCATCGGCGATTGCGTCATCGAGCTGATCGCGGTCAATCACGCCGTCCCGGGTGCCGGGTACCGCGTGGAGTGTGCCGGCGGCGCGTTCGCCTTCAGTGGCGATACCACCACCAACGATCAGTTCTGGGCGGCGTTGAACCAGCATCGGCGGCTCGACTTGCTGATCGTGGAGACAGCGTTCCAGGATCGCGACGTGGAGCTGTGTCGCCTCGCCCGCCACTATTGCCCCAGTCTGCTCGCAACCGACCTGGCGAAGCTGCACCATCGGCCGCGGGTCTACATCACCCATCTGAAGCCCGGCGCCGAGGAGGAAATCGTGGCCGAGTGCAGGCGCGCCATCCAGGGGTTGGAGGTGAACCCGCTGGTCGGCGGCGAGGTATTCGAATTCTGATCCCGCTTGCCGTGCACTGCGCGGTTTAGGGTCGCCTGCCCGATTCGGCTACAATAGTCCCTCGTCGCCGAACCCAGCCGAGCTGTCATGTTCGAAAGCCTATCCGAGCGCCTGTCGCGCAGCATCAAGAAGCTGCGCGGCCAAGGCCGCCTGACCGAAGACAACATCAAGGAAACCCTGCGGGAAGTGCGCATGGCCCTGCTCGAGGCGGACGTCGCGCTGCCTGTGGTGCGGGAGTTCATCGAGCGCGTGCGTGCCAGGGCGGTGGGCCAGGAGGTACTGCAAAGTCTCACGCCGGGCCAAGCGCTGGTCAAGGTGGTCAAGGACGAGTTGGTGGCGATCATGGGTCAGGCCAACGAAGGCCTGGAGCTCAACGTCCGCCCGCCCGCGGTGATTCTGCTGGCGGGCCTGCAGGGCGCCGGCAAAACGACCACCGTGGCCAAGCTGGGCCACTGGCTGAAGGAGCGTAGCAAGAAGTCGGTGTTGGTGGTGAGCTGCGACGTGTACCGCCCGGCGGCCATCCAGCAGCTGGAGCGCTTGGCAGAACAGGTCGGCGTGGAGTTCTTCCCCAGCCAGGCGAGTCAGGACCCGGTGGCCATCGCCCGCGCCGCCGTGGACCATGCGCGCAAGTACTTTATCGACGTGGTGCTCGTGGATACTGCGGGGCGGCTGCACATCGACGAAAACATGATGGACGAAATCCGGCGCCTGCACGAGGCGCTGGGTCCCGCTGAGACCCTGTTCGTGGTCGACAGCATGACCGGACAGGATGCCGCCAACACCGCCCGCGCATTCCACGAGGCGCTGCCACTGACCGGAGTGGTGCTCACCAAGACCGACGGCGATGCCCGTGGGGGCGCCGCCCTGTCCATCCGACAACTCACCGGCAAGCCGATCAAGTTCCTGGGCGCGGGCGAGAAGCCAACGGCCCTGGAGCCCTTCCATCCGGACCGGGTGGCCTCCCGCATTCTCGGCATGGGCGACGTGCTCAGCCTGGTGGAGGAGGCGGAGCAGAAGGTCGACCGCGACAAGGCCGTGAAGCTCGCCACCAAGCTCAACAAGGGCAAGGGCTTCGACCTGGAGGACTTTCGCGATCAGCTGCAGCAGATGACCGCCATGGGAGGGTTGAGCGGACTGCTGGACAAACTGCCGGGCGCCGCCGGCCTGCCCGCGGGCGTCAAGGCCCAGGTGAACGACCGCGACATCACTCGGCTGGTGGCCATTATCGATTCAATGACGCCCGGTGAACGCCGGCGACCGGAGGTGATCAAGGGCTCGCGCAAGCGCCGCATCGCCGGCGGTTCCGGCACCCAGGTCCAGGACGTGAACCGGCTGCTGAAGCAGTTCGCTCAGATGCAGAAGATGATGAAGAAGATGAGCAAGGGCGGCATCGGCAAGATGATGCGGATGATGAAGGGGCGGATGCCTCCCGGAATGCCGCCGATGGGGTAGCTCCAGGACTCGGCCGGGTGCCTGGTCGCTCCGGACCGGGTGGTGAAGTACTCGAGCCCCCGGAGCCGCCCGCGCTGATTCCCCCTGGCCGCTCACACCTCGCTACGGGCCACTCGGACCCGGAACGGCCTCCGGGTACCGCCGGGAGCCAGGGACGCTTCACTTTCCCACCCATTAAGGTACAATTCGCACTTTTCCCCGGCGCGCCCATGGGGGCGGCGCCGTTTGCACAGAATCCCAAGAGGAACTCCAGGTTATGGTTACCATTCGTCTGGCCCGCGGCGGCGCCAAGAAGCGCCCCTTCTATCACATCGTGGTGACGGACAGCCGCAACCGCCGTGACGGCCGCTACATCGAGCGCTTGGGGTTCTTCAATCCCATTGCCAGGGGCCAGGACCAGAGCCTCAGCATCAACAGCGAGCGGGTGGATTACTGGATCTCCCAGGGCGCGAAGCCATCCGAGCGGGTGGCCAAGCTGATCAAACAGCAGCAGAGCGCCTGATACCGCTGGCCGTGGCGCGGGCGCCGCGGCGATGAAGGGACATGACGAAGCTGTCCGCAGATCGGGTGACGCTGGGTCGGATCAGCGGTCTGTTCGGTGTTCGGGGCTGGATCAAGGTGTTCTCCCATACCGAGCCTCGCGAGCGTATTTTGCAGTACAGCCCCTGGTCCCTGCGCGTGCAGGGGGAATGGCGTGAGAATGCCGTGGCCGAGGGCCAGCGCCACGGCAAGGCGGTGATCGCCCGCCTCGAGGGCATGACCGAGCGGGACGCCGCGGCCGCGCTGGTCGGTGCGGAGATCGCCGTCCCCCGGAGCCGCCTTCCGGCCCTCGGAGAAGGGGAATATTACTGGTCGGACCTCGAAGGTCTGCAGGTGGTGACCCTCGACGGTCAGGATCTGGGCCATGTGGACCACCTCCTGGAGACCGGGGCAAACGACGTCCTGGTGGTTCAGGGAGAGCGGGAGCGGTTGATTCCCTTCCTGCCCCCGGAGGTTGTGCGGGCCGTGGACCTGGACGCAGGCGTGATTCGCGTCGACTGGGACCCGGAGTTCTGAGCGCGGCCATGCGCATCGACGTGGTCACGCTGTTCCCGGAGATGGTGCAGGGACTGGTGGAGTACGGCATCACCGGTCGGGCGGCCAAGCAGGGTCTGTTGCGGCTGGAGACCTGGAATCCCCGGGACTTCACCCACGACCGGCACCGCACCGTCGACGATCGCCCCTATGGCGGCGGACCGGGGATGGTGATGAAGGTGGAACCGGTGCGCGACGCCATCCGCGCAGCCCGAGCCGAGCAGGCCCCTGGCGCGCCGGTAATCTATCTCAGCCCTCAGGGCGAGCGCGTCGACCAGCGCCACATCGAGGCCCTGGCGGCCGAACCCGGCGCGGTGCTGGTGTCCGGGCGTTATGAAGGACTGGACGAGCGCTTGATCGACAGCGCGGTGGCTCGGGAGTGGTCCATCGGCGACTACGTCCTGAGCGGCGGCGAGCTGGCCGCCATGGTGATCGTGGACGCAGTGACCCGGCTGTTGCCGGGCGCCCTGGGAGACGCGGAATCTGCCCAGCAGGACTCGTTCATGGACGGGCTGCTGGACTACCCGCACTATACGCGGCCAGAGGACATCGACGGTCGGCGGGTGCCCGAGGTGCTGCTGGGCGGCGATCACCGGGCCATCGCCCGCTGGCGGCGCAAGCAGGCCCTTGGGCGCACGTGGTTGCGGCGTCCGGATCTGCTCGAGGTGCTGGAGTTGGACGAGGAGCAGCGCGGGCTGCTGCAGGAATTCATCGACGAACATCCGGGCGGCAGCGGCACGCCCGACTAGTGCCGGACAGCCGCCGATTCGAAATACAGAAACAGCGAAGATTCACAGAGGGTGCACGGCCATGAGCAACATCATCCAAGAGTTGAACAACGAGCAGCTGAAGCAGGACGTCCCCGTGTTCGCCGCCGGTGACACCGTGGTGGTCAACGTCAAAGTCAAGGAAGGCAACCGCGAGCGCCTGCAGGCCTTCGAGGGCGTTGTGATTGCCCGCCGAAACCGCGGGCTGCATTCCTCCTTCACGGTGCGCAAGATCTCCCATGGCGAAGGCGTTGAGCGGGTGTTCCAGCTGCACAGCCCACAGATCGCCTCCATCGACGTCAAGCGGCGCGGTGACGTGCGCGGTGCCAAGCTCTACTACCTGCGTGAGCGCCAGGGCAAGTCGGCGCGCATCAAGGAGAAGGTCGTCTCCAAGCGCTGAGCGCCGCAGACGCGCCGCAATTGGGTATACAATGCGGGTGCCCCACGGGGGGCGCCCGCATTTTTTTTGCCCATGTGATGACCCGAGCGACGCTGACGCTTCTGATCCTGCTGCTGGCGGCGGGCGCGAGAGCCCAGGAACCGACGCCTGCGGAGCCCGCCGCAGTGGAGCGGCTCGCCGAGGCCGGGGCCGTCGAGCTGGCCTTAGTCCTGGTGGATGCCCACCAGGGTCCCGCGCCGGCCCCGGGGCCCTGGGTGGCGTGGGAGCGGCTGCGTCTGCAGCTGCTGGAGGACCAGGGACGTTGGCGTGACCTGGCGGCGCGCGCCGCAACGCTGCCGTCCGACCTACCGGTGGAGTTTCTCCGCTGGGCCGGCACCCGCCGGGCCGAGGCCCATCTGGCGCTGGGGGAGGGCGATGCGGCGCTCGGGGTCGCCCGGGCGCTGATCTGGAGCGCGCACCCGCCTTCCCGCGACGAGCTCTCCCACTGGCGGCGGCTGCTCCTGCGCGCCTATCTGGCCGCCGACCGGGGTGGCGACGCCTATACGACGCTGGTGCGCTACGAACAGGACTACGCACCCAACGACGCCGAATGGAAACGCCTGCGGGCCCGGGTGCTGCTGGCGGTGCAGCGGCCTCAGCAGGCCCGCGCCTCCTTGGGCACCGATGCCGACCCGCGGGCGCGGCCACTCTATCTCCTGGCCGCCCTGCACAGCGGCGCCATGACTCCAAAAGCGGTGCGCCATGAGGCGCAGCGCGCGGCCGCCGCAAAGCAGGCGAGCCCCGCGGTGCGGGCGCAGCTTCTGGCCGCGGCCGCTGAGGCGGCTCGGCTGTCCCGGGATCCCGAGGGGGAGTTGGGTCACCTTGCGGAGGCGCTGGCGGTGGCCGCTCCCCCGTCCGGCCCCTTGAAAGTCGACGGCCAGCGCCTGTGGCGTGCCCTGGGTGACTATGGGCGGGAACTGGGCAATCGGCGCCAATTGCTGATCGGCCGGGACCAGGAGTGGTTCGAGGCGGCCGCGGACCTGGCCGCCGACCATCCCTGGCGGGCGGCCGCCCTCTACAGCGTCCCCGCCCTGGGACGCAGTGCACAGCGGGGCGCGGCGCACCGGCACCTGGGCGGGCTCCTGGTGCAGCGCGCTCAGGGGCTGGTCCTGCTGCAGGCCCTGTATATCGACGGGGGCGGTCCGGCAGGGCTGGACGACCTGCCTGCCGAACTGCGCCTGCGGCTGGCGGACCGGGCCCTGGAGGCCGGTGATTTCGGCCTGGCTTCGCGGCTGCTCGGCGACGTCAGCAGTCCGCCCGCCGGTGAGGACCGGTGGGCATGGCAGCTGCGCCGCGCCCGCATCCTGGTCATGGGCGGCGATTACGACGGCGCCGATGCGGCCCTCGGTGGGCTGCTGGACGGTGTCGAGGTGCTTCCCCGGACGCGCGCCGACCGTCTCATGCAGGTGCTGTTCGACCTGCAGCGCGTGGAGCGCCATCGCTTGGCCCTGACGCTGTTCGAGCGGCTTCCCCTGGACCCCGAGGACCGCAAGCTGCAGCGGGAAGTGCTCTATTGGCGCGCCGATTCCCACAAGGCGCTGAACGAACATGTGCAGGCGGCACGTCTGTACCTGGAATCCGCTTGGCTGACCGGCACCGACAGCATGGGGCCGTGGGCCCAGACGGCCCAGTACCAGGCGGCGGATGCGCTGGCCGAAGCGGGCCTGCTGGCCGATTCACGGCGGGTATACGGGAGACTCCTGGCGGCCACCAAGGACCCGGGGCGCCAGGCGGTGATCCGCAGCCGCCTGCAGCAGCTCGCCCTCAAGGCGGGCAAGCAACGGGTGGAGGCGGACCCGTGAACCCGGCGTCGGACGGCACCTGGGATGCGGTGCTGGCCGCGCCGTTCGGTCGTATCGGTTTGCGCCTGCAGGGTGGGCGGCTGTGGGCGCTTGACCTCATGGGCGGCGGCCCTCTGCTACCGCCGTCCTCACCGGCGGCGCGGCGGATGGCGATGCAGCTGGAGGCCTATTTAAGTGATCCGGGCAGCCCCCTCGCCGTTGCCGTGGCGGAGCGGGGTACCCCGTTCCAGCGCCGGGTGTGGGAGGCGCTGCGGGCGATCCCCTGCGGCGCCACCCGCAGCTATGGCGAGCTTGCCCGGGAACTGGGCACCAGCCCGCGGGCGGTGGGCGGCGCCTGCCGAGCCAATCCGACGCCCCTGGTGGTGCCCTGCCATCGGGTGGTGGGCGGCGCCGGCCTGGGCGGCTTCGCCGGGGCCACCGCCGGGGCGGATGTGGAGCGCAAGCGCTGGCTGCTGGTGCACGAGGGGGCATGGCTGCAGGATGGTTGAATCCGTCCGATCTCATCCCCATAGGAATGTCTGCCTATTTGCGGAGCCGCGAGGAGAAGGAGAACGATGACCGTCGAGGCCCATAAGGAAACCCTGGAGTTCCAGACCGAGGTGCAGCAATTGCTGCACCTGATGATCCACTCGCTGTATTCCAACAAGGAGATCTTCCTGCGGGAGCTGATCTCCAACGCCTCCGACGCCTGCGACAAACTGCGCTTCGAGGCGCTCACCGACGACGGACTGTACGAGGACGACGGAGACCTGCGGGTGCACGTGTCCTTCGACAAGGAGGCACGTACCATCACCGTGCGGGACAACGGTATCGGCATGAGCCGCCAGGAGGTCGCCGACAACCTGGGCACCATCGCCAAGTCCGGCACCCGGCAGTTCTTCCAGTCCCTGACCGGGGACCAGGCCAAGGACGCCCGGCTCATCGGCCAGTTCGGCGTCGGCTTCTATTCGTCCTTCATCGTCGCCGACCGGGTCACGGTCAGCACTCGCCGTGCCGGACTCGGCGCCGAGCATGGGGTGCTGTGGGAGTCGGACGGTCAAGGCGCCTACACCCTCGAGACCGTCGATCGCGCGCAGCGCGGCACCGAGGTGGTGCTGCACCTGAAAGAGGGCGAGGACGAGTTCCTGGACGGCTTCCGGCTGCGCCACATCATCAAGCGCTATTCAGATCACATCACGCTGCCCATCCGAATGCCCGCCGAGGGCGAGTCCGACGAGGAAGAGACCGTCAACCAGGCCTCGGCGCTGTGGGCGCGGCCGAAGGCCGAGATCAGCGACGAGGAGTACAAGGAGTTCTATACCCACGTCGCCCACGACTTCGACGAACCCCTGGCCTGGGTGCACAACCAGGTGGAAGGGACCCAGAGCTACACCAGTCTGCTCTACGTCCCCAAGCGCGCGCCCTTCGACCTGTGGGATCGCGACAAGCGCCACGGCATCAAGCTGTACGTGCGCCGGGTGTTCATCATGGACGATGCCGAGCAGCTGATGCCCACCTACCTGCGCTTCGTGCGCGGCCTGGTGGATTCCGACGACCTGCCCCTGAACGTCTCCCGGGAGATCCTGCAGCACAATCGCCAGATCGACAAGATCCGTGCCGCCTCGGTGAAGAAGGTCCTGGGGCTGTTGGAGGACCTGGCCACGAACCACCCGGACAGGTATGCCGAGTTCTGGGGGCAGTTCGGTAACGTGATCAAGGAAGGTCCGGCCGAGGACTTCGCCAACCGCGAGCGGATTGCGGGGCTCATGCGCTTCGCTTCCACCCACGAGGACTCCGACACCCAGAACGGTTCGCTGCAGGATTACATCGGGCGCATGAAAGACGCGCAGGACAAGATCTACTACGTCACGGGCGACAGCTTCGCCGCCGCCAAGAGCAGCCCCCATCTTGAGATTTTCCGCAAGAAGGGCATCGAGGTGTTGCTGCTGTTCGATCGCGTGGACGAATGGCTGATGTCCCACCTGCCGGAGTTCGACGGCAAGAAGCTGCAGTCGGTCGCCAAGGGTGGGCTCGATTTGGGCGCCCTGGAGGATGAGCAGGAAAAGGAGCAGGTCGAGAAGGCGGCCGACGAATACAAGGATCTGCTCGAGCGCATGCAGAAGGCGTTGGGTGACCGCGTCAAGGAGGTGCGCGTGAGCCATCGCCTGACGGAATCGCCCTCCTGCCTGGTCGTCGAGGAGAACGACATGGCCGTGAGCCTGCAGAAGCTCCTGCGCCAAGCCGGTCACAGCGTGCCTGCGGTGAAACCGAACCTGGAGATCAACCCCGGCCACCCGCTGGTCCAGCGGCTCAAGGACACCAGCGACGAGCAGCGCTTCGGCGACTGGTCCAGTCTGCTGTTCGAGCAGGCGGTGCTGGCCGAAGGCGGGCAGTTGGAGGACCCGGCGGCGTTCGTCGGCCGTCTCAATCAGTTGCTGATGACCTTGAGTCCCTGATCCGGGTGGCGGTTGCGCCGCAGCGCTGACGAGGCTCGGTCGTCTTTCACTTCACTGGAGCAGAACGCCCATGACAGCCAAGCCAGCACGCCGACTGCGGGACCGCATCGGTCGCTTCGCCACCGTCCTCGGCCCCGAATCGCGGTTCACAGGCGAGTTCGGGGGCGGCGACGATTACATCGTGCTCGGCAGTGTTGAGGGCGACTGTCGCATCGAGGGCACCGTGCTGCTGGAGCGCGGCGGGCGCTGGACAGGGCGGGTGCAGGCTCGCCGCATCATCCTCGCCGGCGAGTTGAACGGCGAGGCGGTGGCCGACGAACAGATCGAGGTGGTGAGCAGCGCCCAAATCCGCGGTCATTTGTACGCACCCGCCATCGCCATCGACGCCGGCGCAGTGCTCGACGGCCAGCTGCACGCCTCGGCGCAGGATGCGCCGGTCGTCTTTCGCGAACGCCGCAGCCGCAACAGCGCATGAGCAAGCCCGCCGCGGTACGCATCGACAAGTGGCTGTGGGCGGCCCGGTTCTTCAAGACCCGGGCACTGGCCACCGAGGCGGTGACCGGGGGCAAGGTGCACGTCAGCGGCCAACGGGTCAAACCGTCCCGTTCGGTGCAAGTCGGCGAGCGCCTGCAGATTCACAAAGGTACCCAGGAGTTCACGGTGGTGGTGCAGGGCATCAGTGTCCAGCGAGGCCCCGCCTCCATCGCCCAGACCCTCTACGAAGAGACCGAAGAGAGCCGCGCGGCCCGGGAACGCCTCGCCGAACAACGCCGTTTGGCGGCGGCAGCGGCGCCTGCGCCGGATGAGCGGCCGAGCAAACGGGATCGACGCAAGATCATTCGGTTCATTCGGAAACAAGGCTGAGGCGATACGGGAAAGCGGCCTCGGCGTGAGAGTCGCGAGCGGCGAGGGACGAGTTGCCAGGAAAACAGCAAGCGAAGCGTGCCTTCACATAGGAGCCGTCGCTTCAGCCTCGGTGTCCGCGTGAACACCGCGCGCTTGGATTCGCTTTCGCGTGCCGCATTCTACACTCGAGTTACCCGACCACACGCCGCGCATCATGCCCAGCCACGAAACCCCACTCCTTACTGTCGACGTCGTCATCGAGCTCCTCGATCGGCCCGGACGGCCCGTGGTGCTCATCGAGCGGGCCCACGAACCCCATGGCTGGGCGCTGCCCGGAGGGTTCGTGGATGTCGGAGAAACGGTGGAGCAGGCGGCTCAGCGCGAGGCTCGGGAGGAAACCAGCTTGGCGGTGCGCCTGGTGCATCTGCTCGGAGTGTACTCCGATCCTGCCCGCGACCCGCGCGGACACACCGTGAGCGTCACCTTCGTCGGCCAGGCCGAGGGCGAGCCGGTGGCGGCAGACGATGCGAAGAATGTGCGGCCGTTCGCACCGGATCGCTTGCCGGCGTTGGCGTTCGATCATGAGCAGATCCTGGCGGACTATCGGGCGTGGCGAGCGGTCGGTGCGCACGACTGAGTAAGGCCCGCATGCTGAGCCCCTGACACTCACCCGATTCTCCTGCAGTCACTCAGCCCGCCCTGGGATTTTTTTGATACCCTAACGATTCGGTTAGGATTTTGACCTCGTATTCCGTAGGACTTTCGGAGCCCGCATGCGCCCCGCACAGCTGTTGACGATTCTGGATGGCGAGTTTCTCAGCGCCCACAACGGCCACCACACCCCGGTGATGTTGTGGGGGCCGCCGGGCGTGGGCAAGTCGCAGTTGGTGCTGCAGGTGGGGCGTACGCACGGCGTGCCGGTCATCGATGTGCGCCTGTCGCAGATGGAGCCGTCGGACCTGCGCGGCATTCCTTTCCGCATCGGTGAGCACGTGGAGTGGGCGGTGCCGGCCATGCTGCCTGACACCGTGCGCCACGGCCCGGCGGGAATTCTGTTCCTGGACGAGATCACCTCGGCGCCGCCCAGCGTGTCGGCGGCGGCCTATCAGCTGATCCTCGACCGTCGGCTCGGCGCCTACGAGGTCCCGCCCGGATGGGCCATCTTCGCCGCTGGCAACCGCCAGGGCGACCGTGGTGTCACCTACACGATGCCGGCGCCGCTGGCGAACCGGTTCTCTCATTTCGAGCTGGACGTGAATCTGGACGACTGGGTGGCATGGGCCTACGGCAACGGCATCGACGAGCGCGTGATCGGCTTTCTTCGGTTTCGCCCCGAGCTGCTGTTCAAGTTCGAGGAGGCGTATGAAAAGCACGCTTTCCCGACACCGCGCTCGTGGGAGTTCGCCCACCGGGCGCTGCAGAAGTTCGGCCACAACCGCGAGCTGCTCATGACGACGCTGCAGGCGAGCGTCGGTGAGGCCGCCGGCATCGAGCTCTATGCCTTCATCGAGAATCTGGATCAGTTGCCGGACATCGATGCGATCGTCCGCGGCGAGCCCGTCAAGGTACCGAAAGAAATCGATCTGCAGTACGCGGTCGCCTCCGCTCTGGTGGGACGTGCCATCAAGGCCAAGGACACGCCGCAGTCGGAGCAGACCTGGGGCAACATCCTCACGTTCGCAGGCAGCTTCTCCCAGCGGGAGATGGGCGTGATGCTGGTGTCGGATATGCATCGGGCCGTCGGCGAGGATTTGTTCTCGGTGCCGGAATTCTCCAATTGGGCGCAGGCAGTGGCGGATGTGATGTTGTTTAGCAACTAGTACCCAGGAGAAAAGAGCTTTTCCTAGCTACTCGCCACTCGGTATCAGCAACCACATGCAGGAGCGACTTCACCTGCAGCGGCACCAAAACGAAGCCGATCGCGGCTGAAGCCGCTCCTACAGACGCAATGATCGATCTGCGCAGCCATGTCTAGTAACGACGTCGACACCAAACTCAGCGCGGCCCGCACGCGCCTCATCCTGGACAAGCCCTTCCTCGGCGCCCTGGTGCTGCGCCTGCCGATGGTCGCGGGCGATCCGGCCTGGTGCAGGACGTCCGGCACCGATGCCCGGGCCCTGTACTACAACCACGACTACATCAACGAGCTCAGTCTCGACCAGACCCAGTTCGTGCTCGCTCACGAGGCTCTGCACTGCGCCCTGTCCCACTTCATGCGCCGCCAGGGACGGGTCAAGCACCGCTGGGACCTGGCCTGCGATTTCGCCATCAATCCGATCCTGATCGGCGAAGGCCTGAAACCGCCGCCGGATGCGCTGTTCATGGATGTCTTCGACGGACTGACCGCCGAAGAGATCTACCCCATGTTGGACGACATGGATATGGACAACGAGCAAACCTTGGATCAGCACCTGTATGACGGCGAGGACGATTCCCAGACTCCGGGAGAGCGTGGCTCGGGCGGCGGCAGCCGCCAGCGGTCCCCGAGCGGCGGGGACAGCCAGTCGGCCCACGATCCGAACAGCGGCGGCGCACCGCAGCCGCATTCGTTGGGCGAAACCGAGAAGGCGCAGCTCGCCGTGCAGTGGCGCCAGCGCATGGCCGGCGCCGCCCAGCAGGCCATACAGGCGGGCAAGATGGGCGGCGGCCTGGCGCGCCTGGTGGACCATCTGCTTCAGCCGCAGCTTCCCTGGCGCCACCTGCTGGCGCGCTACATGACCGCGGTCGCGCGCAACGACTACAACTATTCCCGTCCCTCGCGGCGGGAAGGAGACGCCATTCTGCCCAGCCTGCGCAGCAATCAGGTGGACGTGGCCGTGGCCCTGGACACCAGCGGCTCCATCTCCCAGGCGGAGATGCAGGAGTTTCTCTCGGAGATCAATGCCATCAAAGGCCAGGTCTCGGCCCGCATCACGCTGCACGCCTGTGATCAGGAACTCGCCCCCGACGGCCCCTGGGAGTACGAGGCGTGGGAGGCGTTCACTCTTCCCGAAAAAATCACCGGCGGCGGCGGCACCAGCTTCGTGCCGGTGTTTCAGTGGCTGGAGAGCGCCATCCGCCAGCCGGACCTGTTGGTCTACTTCACCGATGCCGAAGGGACGTTCCCCGCCCGCGAACCACCATTCCCGGTGATCTGGCTGGTCAAGGGCAAGGCCACGATTCCCTGGGGCCAGCGGGTGCAGCTCAATTGACCAAGCTCCCTGCCCCGGCGGGGTCCATGCCGCCGCAACCGTCTGTCTGATCGCCGTGCGGACCGCCGCGGATTTGTGACCCAGGCCCGGGACCCCCCTTAATCGCGGGTCTATGGTCGAGGAAAACGCCGCAGTTGAGGTCCGGCGCCAGCCAGGCGTCCCGGGCCGGGAGGGGGGAGAC
>Ga0209347_1004963_pt1 | contig 13184 bp, 15 predicted proteins | sample AutmiccommuBRH23_FD_187382 | JGI IMG/M metagenome (GOLD analysis project Ga0209347, IMG submission 187382) | Deep subsurface microbial communities from Mt. Terri, Switzerland - Autotrophic microbial communities BRH/23 (SPAdes) (version 2) | ecosystem: Environmental > Aquatic > Deep subsurface >... | reverse complement strand
CCGGCGCGTGTGTGCGTGCCCGCATGCGCGGCCACCTCTGGTCGCCGTCCCACTTCGCCGTCTCCTGCGGAGGCGCACCCCTGTCGATCACCAAGCAATACATCGACCAGCAACCTCGGCCACTCTGACCACCGGCCTGGCGCCCGGCGACGGACGGGACGGGCTCACCCCGCCATACATGGCGAGGCTTGCGCCCAACAATTCGGTCACTTCATCGCATCGGTCTCCACCAACGCCCGCGCCGCGGCAGTCGTGCGCGCGGTGATCGAGCTGACGCACGCCCTCGGCATCACCGTCGTCGCCGAGGGCGTGGAGGATGCCGAGACGGCTAACTGGCTGCGCCGACACGGCTGCGACATCGGGCAGGGCTACCACTTCGGCAGGCCTGTGGACCCCGATCAGATCCCCCTGCTGGTGGCCGGCAATGCCCAACTGGCCACCTGACGCCGAGCCGGCCGCTTCGTGACGTGCTGTGGTCACTCCGCTTCGGCGTGCTGTGCCGCCACACCCGCCACGATCGCCTGCATGAGTCGTTCGACCTGCTCGGCGCTGTCGACGATGCGGTCCCCGGCAGCGAAACGGGTGAGCACCCCGTAGGTTTCCTCGCCGTCCCATCGGTAGCGCACACCGGCCTGCTGGAGCGCCGGGAAGCTCGGCATCTCCTGGTTGAGCGCATGCATGGAATACATGTCGTCGTCGTGGAGGATGTCGTGGGTCGAGAACACCGTCTCTCCCTCGATCCGCACCGTGCCGTCGGCGGTCTCGAGGACCAATGGCACCTCCTCGCCGAGCGCTTGCAGACGAGTCAGCCACGGAGCCTCGATCACCCGGGCGGCAATCAGCGCACCGTCGCCGCTGAACAGGTATCCCTCGTAGAACGTCGGCTGGCCGTCCGGCCGCGGCGGGTAGGCGATGTAGCCGAACGCCCTGCCGCTGGGAAACACCCCCCGCAGTGACCCCTGAATCCAGGGTGGCACAGCCATCTTCGCATCGACACTGAATGCCACGTCGACGACGGGCCCGTCTTTCCTGCCCGCCACCAGATCCATGGATACGCACCGGCTGAAGTACTTCCTGCGCGTCGCTGAGGAAGGCTCCATAGGCCAAGCCGCGAAGGTGCTCGGCATCGCCCAGCCCGCTGAGCCGCCAGGTCCAGTTGCTCGAGGAGGATCTCGGCGTCACGCTGTTCCGCCGGACGCGACGTGGCGTGGAGATCACCGAGGAGGGTGAGCGACTGCGCTCTGCGACCGCCGCTCCGCTGCGTCAGCTCGAACTCGCCGTCCAGTACGTGGGGTCGCCGCTGGCGCGGCTGGAGCGGGGGGTGCGGCTGGGCATGCCCGAAAGCACCGTCGGCCTTCTGGCAGCACCCCTGATCGGCAGCCTGACAACCGTGTTTCCCCGGGTGAGTTTCTCTGTGGCAGTGGGCAGTACCGATGTGCTGGTGGAGGCGATGCTCAAGGGCGCGGTGGACGTCGCGCTCATCAACCCGGTGCCCGACGATCGAGTCTTCTACCGTCGTCTGTTTTCCGAAGAACTCGTCGTGATGGGCGGTCCCCAAGCCGACCTGGATCCGAACCGTGAGGTCGCCTTCGCGGAGTTCGTCGAGATGCCGCTGGTGATCCCACGCTCACCGACAGGCATCGGCCACGCACTCGAAAATGCCGCGCTGCGAACAAAGGTCACGATCCAGTACCACACCGCGACGGATTCCCTTCAGGTCACGAAGAGCCTCATCGAAGCCGGCCTGGCGTACGCCGCGTTGCCCCTCTCGGCCTGCGTCTGCGAGGTCGAAGACGGCCGCATCAGGTATGCCCCGCTGACCAAACCGGCGCTCGCCCAGCACATGGGCGTCGCCGCGACCGCACAATCAATTGGAGCTTCCCCGCGAGTTCACGGCCAAGGTGGGAGACACACTGCGCGAGGAGACCTCCCACTTGGTCACGTCCGGACGCTGGCCTGCGAGGCTGCTCACCACCGAGCCATGGGACCCGAACGCCGACTGACACCCCTGCGCCCGACGTTTCGGGGCCGATGGTCCCTACAGTCGAACGACCGCATGTCCTATCGTCGTCTTCGAAGGCGGATGCCGTCGTCGGGACCCGCTCAGAAGGGACTTCACGATGACCAGTACCCGCTCCGCCTCGGGAATTGTTGTGGGCGTTGATGACTCACCGCTATCGCAGCCCGCCCTGCAGTGGGCCGCAGCCGAAGCGGCGTTGCTCGAGTGCCCGCTGGAGATCATGTACGCCGTCACACCGGCGGTGAACAGCTGGACGGCCGTACCCGCGCCGACCGGCCTGTTGGATTGGCAGTGCCACATCGGACTCGAGGTTCTTCAGGACGCCGAGGAGGTCGCCAAACGCGCCTCGGGCGGCACCGTGCCGATCTCGACGCAGCTCGTCATGGCCACGCCGGCAAGTGCGCTCGTCGAGAGGTCGAAGAGTGCGCAGATGGTGGTCGTGGGCAGCCGCGGACGCGGAGCGCTGGCACGCACCGTGCTCGGCTCGGTCAGCACGGCGCTGGTGCATCGCGCCCACTGTCCAGTGGCAGTCATCCATAACGAGAGCCCGTCGGTGCCCGACTCCCAGGCACCCGTGCTGCTGGGATTCGACGGATCACCCGCATCCGAGCCGGCGACCGCGTTGGCCTTCGAGGAGGCGGCTCGACGCGGCGTCGGGCTGACCGTCGTGCACGCGTGGTGGTCGCCGGGGGCGTTCGAACTGCCCGGCGCCGACTGGACCGCGCTGCGGCCGGACGTAGAGCGCGAGCTGGCCGGGCAATTGGCAGGCTGGGAAGCGCGCTACCCCGGCGTGCCCGTTCAGCGCGTGGTGGTGACCGATCAGCCGGCACGCCGACTGATCGAGCACTCCGAATCCGCCCAGTTGATCGTCGTGGGCAGCCGCGGTTACGGCGCGATCGCCAGCACCCTGCTGGGTTCGGTGAGCGGCGCGGTGGTACAGGCGGCACGGATCCCGGTCGTCATCGCACGGCCACGAGACAGCGCCGACTGGGTGATCGGCGGTAACTGACGCCGGGGCGCTGTTCCGTCTCTGGTCGCAGTGAGACGATGCCGTCGATAAGTGGGCCGTGCCGCGACTGTTACACCCACTTAATAACCTAACTGGGCGTAACATCGGGAAATGGACCCACTTGCCGGCACCGCCGTCGAGTACGAAACGCTGCCCTGGGACGTCTCTGCTGCCGCAGCCTATGTCCGTGCGGCGCAACGACAGCAGGGAAACTATCAGGCGGCGGTCAGCGCAAAAATCGCCGACCTGACTGTCAACCTGCCCTCCGACGTGCTCGCCGATGCCGAGGACGCCAGCCGCGAGGTCACCCGATTCGATGCCGAGCTCGGCGGTGAGATCGCACCCTTTTCGTCGGTGTTGTTGGGCACCGAGTCTGCCGCCAGTTCCAACATCGAGAACCTGACGGCATCGGCGCGAGCCATTGCCGAGGCCGAGCTGCCCGGGGCCAAGACGAGCGCCAACGCCAAGTTCATCGTCGCCAACACTGCGGCGATGATCGCCGCGATCAACCTCGCGGGCAACATCGACGCTGACGCGATCCTAGCGATGCACAAGGCGCTGATGGGCGACGTCGACGCGAGATCCGCCGGCACGTGGCGCGGAGAGCAAGTGTGGATCGGGGGTGACACTCACGGTCCGCGGGGTGCCATGTTCGTGCCACCGCACCACAGCCGCGTGGTAGCAGCCATCGGCGACTTGCTCCTCTTCGCGCAGCGCGACAACATACCTGTCCTGCCTCAGATCTCGTTGGCACACGCGCAATTCGAGACGATTCATCCGTTTACCGACGGTAACGGTCGCACAGGCCGGGCACTGATCCAGGCGATGTTGCGCCACAAGGGATTGACGCGAAACGTCACCGTCCCGGTGTCGGCCGGGCTGTTGACCGACACCGACTCATACTTCGCCGCACTGACGGCATACCGCGACGGCGACCCCGCCCCGATCGTGCGGCGGGTATCGGAGGCGGCTGTCGCGGCGGTCTTCAACGGTCGCGAGCTGGTTAGTGAATTGCACGCCGTCCGCGCAGAGTGGAACGACAAGATCACCGCACGTAGCGATTCAGCCGTGTGGCAGATCGCCGATCTTCTCCTGCGCCGCCCGGTTATCAATACGGCACTGCTGACCGAGCAATTGGGCATCGAGTCGAAGCACGCCCGCCGCTACCTGGAACCCCTGTCCGGGGCAGGCATCATCATCGAAACCAGCTCGGGCCCACGCAGCCGCGTCTGGCGCTCGCCCGAGGTCATCGCAGCACTCGACGCCTTTGCCGATCGCGCGCGCCGGGGCGGGCTGGGACGATGACCCCATTCTGGCCCCATGACCACGCAGTGCAGGCAGTCGAAATGCCCTGAAGGGGCGGGAATCTACCCCTGAACTGGGCTCTAGGGTGGTGGTCCCGGCTGGTATCGAACCAGCGACCTTCCGCGTGTGAGGCGGACGCTCTCCCACTGAGCTACGAGACCGAGTTCCCGACGAATCGAACGAGGCAGAAGACTAGCACGCGGGCGGGGTCACCTCTGAATCCGCCGGGCGACGATTCTGGCCTTCAGGCCGCCTAGCAGCGAGTATGCCGGTATCGTCGCCACACAGGTGGAGGGGGTTTTGATGAAGCAACTCATCGTGGTGGCCACGCTGGCCGGATGTGCGCTACTCGGGGCCCCGGGTGCCTCAGCCGACATCGTCGGGTTCACCTCCCCGAGCGGCAATATCGGCTGCATGCTCTCTGAGGACCTGTTGCGCTGCGACGTCGCAGAGCGGGACTGGTCTCCCCCGCCGCGCCCCGCCGACTGCCCGGATTTCACCGGTTACGGGCAGGGCATCATGCTGCGCCCCACGGGGTCCGCGAGTTTCGTGTGCGCCGGCGATACGGCCCTGGGCGGCGGTCCGGCCCTGCCCTACGGCCAGTTCCAGGCCGGCGGCGGCATGAGCTGCAACAGTGAGCCGTCGGGGATGCGGTGCTCGAACTCCGACGGCCACGGATTCACCATCTCCCGGCAGGCATACACGCTGTTTTGATCGCCGTCGCGCCAAGGCGAGCAAGGGATTTGTGTACGCCGGAGCAGGTGGACTATCGTTCTGCTTCGCGACGGGCGACGATCTCGCCCGTGGCGTGCGGATGTAGCGCAGTTGGTAGCGCATCACCTTGCCAAGGTGAGGGTCGCGGGTTCGAATCCCGTCATCCGCTCGAAGGTGTAGTGGCATCAACCCCAGCGGTGGAGTGGCCGAGTGGTGAGGCAACGGCCTGCAAAGCCGTGCACACGGGTTCGATTCCCGTCTCCACCTCCGAAGTTGTCCCGGCGCGATTAGCTCAGCGGGAGAGCGCTTCCCTGACACGGAAGAGGTCACTGGTTCAATCCCAGTATCGCGCACCACTCTGACCAGCGATTTTGGGTCAGAATCTGGGCGGCATGCCAAACACATGCCAAATCGAAATGGCACCTCGTGTTCGCGATCGCGATACGAGAGGGTTTGCCATGAGCACGACAACCATCGACCGCCGCGAGTTGCCCCCAGTGCCTCCACCCGGCCCCACCGAGTTCTTCGCTCGCGATGCCTACGCAGTAGTGACAGCCGGGAAGATCACCGCCGAGGTTCTCCGCTTGGCGTACTGGGATCCCCGCGATGGCGAGGACACCGTCGCGGTCGAGTACGAGGTACGGATGAACGGCCTACCCGACACCGGAGGCCTCTCCGACCTGGTCGCCGAGAAGGCGGACACCCTCACCGACCTTTCGGCGGTGTGCGAGGCTGCAGCGACTCTCCTCGCCGAGGTGCAGCGATGAGCACCATCCACGACGACAACGCGACCACCTGGCGCGACCTCGCCGACCAGCTCACGCCTCAGCAGGTCGAAGGCCTGGAGAGGGCCGAGCGACGGTACGCCGACGGCGGTATCGGTGAGCATCCCGAAACAACAGCCGCGCTGCTCGGCTTCGCGCGCGAGTACGCCCAGACCAACCTCACTGATGCGGCGTACGCCGATGTCCCGCTTCCAGCCGGCGCCAGCACCGACTCCGAAAGCTGGGGCCAGGATCTGCAGAACGGCGGATACCGCCGATCGCTGCAGTGGCGCACGTTCGGCGACCCCACCGAGATCAACGTCGGCATCGACGGTTGGCAGAGCACAGACGGCAGTTTCACCCGCTACATCAGCCTGTGGGGAGTCGAGGAAGGCGGCCCGCTGACCGCCGCGCAGGCCCGCCGCGTCGCCGCGATGCTTGTGCAGGCCGCCGACGCGTTCGAGGCGCTGCAATGAGCGCGCCGAAGCGCGGCAAGCTGCCGGCCACGCGGATCACGTGGGACCTGTTGATCGACGAGTACCTGACGTGGCTGCGCGGCGTGGGACGCTCCGCGGACACCGTCAGGCTGCGCCGCGAGCAGTTGCGCCAGGCCGCCCGCGACATCGGCGGTCACCCCAACGCGGTCACCGAGGACGACCTGACAACGTGGATGAGCTGCTACCCCGACTGGAAGCCCGAGACGCGGCGCAGCTACCGCGCCGGCATCGCGGGATTCTTCGAGTGGGCCTACAAGTTCGGCCGGATTCTGCACAATCCGGCAGCCGAGCTGCCAACGGTGCGGGCGCACGCCGCCCCGCCACGGCCTGCTGATGACCATGCCTGGCGAGAAGCGCTGGCGGCCGCCGATCTGCGCGTGACGTTGATGCTGCGCCTGGCCGGAGAGGCGGGCCTGCGGCGCGGTGAGGTGGCCCGCGTGCACACGCGCGACCTCATCGACGGAACGGCCGGTGCGCAGCTGATCGTCCACGGCAAGGGCGCCAGGAAGCGCACGGTGCCGATCAGCCAGGGCCTTGCCGATCTCATCCGCCTGGGCGCCGAGGGGCACACCCCGGGGCAATCGCCGACGGGCTGGCTGTTCCCGGGCTGGGGTGGCGCGCACCTCTCCCCGGCCTGGGTGGGCCAGCTGATGAGCCGGGTGCTGCCTGAGGGCAGCGGGTCTCACGTCCTACGACACCGTTACGCCAGCCGCGCCTACCGCGGCACGCGGAACATCCGCGCCGTTCAGCAGCTTCTCGGGCACTCGTCAGTTGCCACAACCCAGCGGTACACAGCGGTGGACGACGACGAGATGCGGGCGGCGATGATGGCGGCGGCTCCGTGAGCGCCGCCCTGCGCCTGATTCGCGGCGAGACGGGTGATCGCGGCGGCGATCTGCCGCCGATCGAGGCCTACGAGTTGTGGATGCGCGGCCGTGGACTGGCGGTGCGGACTATCACTGACACCCTGCTGACTCTCCGACGGTTGCAGCGTGAAAGCGGCTATCCGGTCGAGTCGATGCCGTCGATGGCGGTGTCGCGGTTTTTGGGAGCCGAAGCGCTCGGCGCGCGGGCCCGATACACTTACCACGGTCACCTCCGAGGCTTCTACCGCTGGCTAGCCGAGAACGGCATGGGTGCCGATGCGATGGCGACGTTGCCGCGGCCGCGGATGCCCCGATGCACACCGCGGCCCGTCACCACCGAGCAGCTGCTGGCGTTGCCCCTGCGCCGCAAGACGCGCGCGATGGTGATGCTCGCGGCCCTCGCGGGGCTGCGGGCCCATGAGATCGCCAAGGTCAAGGGGCAGGACGTCGACCTGGACGCCCGCACGCTGTAGGTGATCGGGAAGGGTGGGCACGCAGCATCGGTGCCGCTGCATCCGCTGCTGGTCGAGCTTGCTCGTATGATGCCGGCGCGGGGCTGGTGGTTCCCGGCGAACTCGACGCGGCCCGGTGAACACATCACGTCACGGCATGTGGTCAACACAGTCAGCGACGCGTGCAAGCGCGCCGACATCCCCGGCGGCACCTGCCACCGGCTAAGGCATTGGTACGGAACGAATCTCGTGGCGTCCGGAGCTGATCTCCGCACAGCCCAGACGTTGCTGCGGCACGAGAACCTGGCCTCCACCGCGATCTACACCGAGGTGTCCGACGAGCGCCGAGTCGAGGCGATAGACCGGCTCGACCCGTTCGGGTCCGGTTGAGAAGAGGGGCCTGCGGCGAGGTGTCGTGGGCCGAGTTCCTCCAGCTGTCGCTTCAATGGGTTTGTCGGGACGCCCGCCAACCCCTCATGCGCGGCCAGGGTTAGGCTACCGAACCATGGGGGGCATTGGGCCGGCCGGTTGGTATCCCGACCCTGCCGGCAGAGCGGGCGATGACGCGTGCTCCATATCATCCACAGCGACGGTGACGAGAATGGTTGACATCTACAGCACCGCCCACCGCAAGGCCCCAGCGAGCGTCCTACTACTCGAACTGCGCCGAAGCGCGGGCTGCCGGCGCGGCACCCTGCTGTACGCGGGCCAGCCCCGGGTATCGCTCAGGACTGGACCGGGATTGGCGACGGGGTGGCTTGCGAGAGTTGAACCAGCAGCAAAGCGCCTTGCTGCTGGTTGGCGTTCTGGCTTTGGTCGTATTCGGACGTACTCCAACCGCGGTGTGGGACCGCTGCAGCCCAGCGAGTGCCGCCGTCGAGGATCGCGATGCCGCGCTGCCCATCACACTTCGCATCGATCTTCGCGCCTGGGGATGTATGTCGGACGCTCATCGCCCCAGTGACAATTACCTGAAACCCACAAGCCCGCCCGACTCACCGCCGGGCGGGCTTCGCCGTTTCAGCAGGTCGCGCCTCTATCCTGTGTGAGATGGTTCGGCGGGGACAACAGGGGCGGCAGAAGCTGCGCAAAGCTCGGCGTGACGCGAGTGCGCAGTTGGAGTCCACGCGCGGCGAATACCGGGCAGACCGAACCGGCGCGCGAATGCGCGATTGGGACGCCCCCTACGACGACTCCAACAGCGTCCGATTGCAGTTCATTGTTTGGCACCGCCGGAGCACCCTGATCGACTTCGTAGTCAACGTCCAAGTGCTCACCTCCGAAGGCTGGGACACCGTTGAGTCCTTCGACTGCTGCCATGGTCACTGCCACCTGCACCCGCAGAACGCCGATCTGGAGCCACGGACAATTGCGCAGCTCGACACAGTCGATGACGTGGTCAAGGCGTTTGCCCAGGTTGAGCAGGAAGCGCACGACCGTGCGCGTATCATCCGAGACGAGGGGTGATGACGAATGGTGAATCCGTTGCTTGATGCTTTCCGACGTGAGGTGAACGTCAACCTGGCTTGCGGCGCACTCGTTGACTTTGACCTGCCCGTCACTAGCGATCACGGTGGCCATCCCGTGGTCGTCGCGCTTGAGGAAGAGCGAGTGTCGGCGCTACTAGGCCGGATCCGAGCGGTGGGCGGCTTCGCTAACCTCTTCGTGCGCGGCTCGAAGCAGGTGCGGATGGTGTCCGTGATCGGTGATTCCTGCGCAATCGCTACCCCAGACGACGTAATGACTGGTGATGATGTCCCCGGCCCTACCGCCACTGTCGGCATGTTCATCGACTACGTGGAGCGCAACCCCAACGGGGTCGCGATCTCGGCGGCCGTCGGCCACCCCTCGTGTGCACGGGATTCCCGCGTCGTCGAATTCGCATAGCGCGGCAATCGATCTCGTCAGCGACAGCGAAAAGCCCCGTTGTCCCCGATGCGGTCAGTGCCGCGAAACTGTCGATGCCCCCTCGTAGGGCAAACGCTCGACGAGCGGGACATAGCTGTCGCGGCGCCCGGCGGGCCGCCCGTTGAACGCTGAGTAGCCCATCGTGCGGCGGCAGCGCCGGTTAAGCGTCTCCCCGTTCGGCCCCGCCCCTTGCCTGCTGTCGGGATGGGACCGATCCTGACGCGAGCGGGTATTCCTGGCAAACGTCACCATATCGAGCAGCATCGGGCTTACGCTGACGTCGAATATTAGGAATGGGGGATCTGATGTTTCGTGTTGCCTGCATAGCCGGAACCCTCGCAGCGGCCTGCGTCACCTTTTGCGCCGACAGCCGCGGCAGCGCCGTTCGAGAACTGTACCCAGGCCCGCGATGCCGGCTACGAGGACATTCCGTCGACCTCCGAGTACTACGGTCCTTGGCTCGACGCAGACGACGACGGCATCGGGTGCGAATCGTGAACCCCGTTGTTGCCGTGGCGATCACGGTTGGAGCGTGTCTGGCGCTTGCGGCACCAGCTCATGCTGAGCCCGATCCGCACATGCCCGATCCGCAGACCAACTACTGCCCCGGAGGCGGGGCGGGCAGCATGATCTACATGGGGTATTGCGACGGCGTTCCGTACCCGGATGGGACGTTCTGGCACCACATCCAATACGGGATACCTCTAGTCGGCCACCCCGGCGGGCTGCTAAGTCCGGGGATGCAATGTGTCGTCAACAGCGGCGGGCCTGTGCCTGCCCCGGCGCCGCCTGGTGGATGCGCAGGCGCAGTCAAGTAACTGGGTCCGCGCCGCGTTGGTCATGCCCGAGGGGAATGCGACGATGGGCGGCCATGGCTGATCAAGATCTTCACCGGAAACTTCCCGAGGAGAGGCGATTCCGAACTGTCATGTGGGGCACCTGCCTCGCGGCCAGTGCATTTGTCTACGTGTTCGTGATGATGACAGTGTTGCGAGCACATCAGCGCCCGGGCGGCCTTGGTGGAGGCTGGTTCGAGGCGTGGGGGACCTGGGCTGGGGGCCTCGCCGCGGGCGCAGCCTTTCTGATCGCCGGCGCGAGCATCGCGGTGACCGGCGCGCACGCCCGCGCTGATCGGCTTGACGCTGCGGCCATCCGCGAATCAGATGCCATGGCTCAGGCTCGACTGTTGATCGTCTATCAGGTCGACATGCCCAACCAGCCTGTCTCCTACCGTTTCTTCCGAATTGACAATCGCAGTAAGGATCTCTTCTTCGACGTTCACGTGCCCTTCGTCGACCGGCACTACGGCTCGACGGAGGTGAGTCGGTTGACTCCAGCGGCATTCACCGGGAGCACGGTCACTATGGAGCACCTTCCGCAGGGTGAACTGCTGGCTCCCTACCGGAGCCGGAGTGAGAACGACACTTGGTTCACCGAGGTCCGCGTATACGCGACCCCGGGGACGCCGGTTCATTTCGCTGTTCACTACACCGACGCGGCGGGTCGCGCTTGGAAGCAGCATCTCGATGGGGAGATCGAGCGAGTGGCAACCAGCGCGGCGGTTTCCCGGGCTCCTCGCGCCGCCGATCTGGTTCAACCCCATTCACAGTTACGGGTGCTCTCCGAAGACGAGCAACGGGATCCGGCGTCACTCTTCAGCGACGTCCCAGACGATCACGGCGACACTCTTGACGGAGCAGATGACGCGGAGCTTGAAGCGGTCGCTCGCGTGTTGATCCAAAACTGGAAACCGGTGGCACGCATCAGCACACCATGGCTGGTACCGAAAGAAGGATCCGAAACCAGGATCAGCGCCCAGATCGCGTACACCCCGAAAGCGCCGAAACCCTGGCACGAAGCATTCACATCAGTCATCAGACCCGATTTCGCGAGTAGTCGGGGGACACGCGCTGAAGTTGGCGATGGATGCTGTTGCGGGATAGGACAATTCGAGTTGCTGAAGCTTGATTGTCGACCCGGAAGCGAGCACCCATCTGGTGAGCAGAATACACAAGCGGAACCGCGGACGTGGACGTACCGACGTGCCTCACCAAGTTTGAGCGCGTGGCCGGTGGTGGTGCCTCACCTATTTTGAGCGCGTGGCCCGGAAGGCTTGCCCGATGTGGAAGGCAAGATCGACATGGCCGCGAGGCGGCAGGTAGCCAACAAGCTGCGCACCCAGTACCGCAGGGCATCGAAGGCGGACAAGGGCAAGATCTTGGATCGGGTGGTGGCCACCACGGGGATGGGCCGCTCGACGGCCCGGCGGATGCTGACCGGTCCGAGGCTGCCCGACCCGGCCGAGCAGGTCGATGGGCGCACGCTGCGGCCGCGGGGTTTCAGCGACGACGCCAGGGACCTGCTGGAGCATGTGTGGGCGTTGATGGGCATGCCGTGCGGCAAGTACCTGGGAGTCATGCTCGGCTTGTGGCTGCCGCTGCTGGCCGAAGCCGGTGATCTTGACAAGCCGTTCGCCACCGAGCAAGCATCGGCTGAGCTGAAGGCGATGAGCGCGGCCACCGTGGACCGCTACCTCAAACCCGCCCGGGACCGGATGCGCATCAAGGGCATCTCGACGACGAAACCCTCTGCGCTGCTGCGTAATTCGATCACGATTCGTACCTGCGCCGATGAGGCGCCCGAGGCTCCGGGGGTGATCGAGGCCGATACCGTGGCGCACTGCGGGCCGACGCTGATCGGCGAGTTCGCCCGCACGCTGACGATGACCGACCTGGTGACCGGCTGGACCGAGAACTGCTCGGTCCGCAACAACGCCGCCACGTGGATCACCGCCGGCGTCGAGCAGCTACAGCAGCGGTTCCCGTTTCCGATGGTGGTCTTCGATTCGGACTGCGGCGGTGAGTTCATCAATCACGAGGTCGCCGGGTGGCTGCAGGCCCGCGACATCGAACAGACCCGCTCGCGGCCGTACCAGAAGAACGACCAGGCGCACGTGGAGTCCAAGAACAACCACGTGGTGCGCAAACACGCGTTCTACTGGCGCTACGACACCCCCGAGGAGCTGGAGCTGCTCAACCGGCTGTGGCAGCTGGTGTCGCTGCGGCTGAACTTCTTCACCCCGACGAAGAAGGCCGTCGGCTACACCGCCGCCGCCAACGGTCGCCGCAAGCGGATCTACGACAAGCCGGCCACCCCGTGGCAGCGCCTACAGGCATCGGATGTCCTTGATGCGCAACAGCTTTCAGCTGTGGTCGCCCGAATCCAGGGCATCAACCCGGCCGATTTGACCCGGCAGATCAACACCATCCAAATGCGGCTACTCGACTTGGCCAAGACCAAGACCGAGGCCCTCGCCGCCGCCCGCCACATCGACCTGCAAGCATTGGACCCGTCAATCAACCGATTGGCCAAGGCGAAGTAACGCAAGCCCTCCACGCGCTCACCATGCGTGAGGCACCAGCTCACCCTTCGCGCTCACATTTACGTGAGGCACCTCGCGTACGCGCAGGCGGGTGTGTGTCGGCGCGCCGGATCCGAGCCTGACCGGCAACGCGGGAATGGCCGCGATCACCGAACTGTGCGATCGGCTGGATGTGGTCGCGACGCTGAACCGGCGGGTCGGCCCGATCAAGGCGCGCGAGCGCGGACACGGCGCCGGGCAGCTGCTGGTGGGGTTGGCGGCCGCGCA
>Ga0209347_1004961_pt1 | contig 13188 bp, 10 predicted proteins | sample AutmiccommuBRH23_FD_187382 | JGI IMG/M metagenome (GOLD analysis project Ga0209347, IMG submission 187382) | Deep subsurface microbial communities from Mt. Terri, Switzerland - Autotrophic microbial communities BRH/23 (SPAdes) (version 2) | ecosystem: Environmental > Aquatic > Deep subsurface >... | reverse complement strand
TCGATCCGAGACTCCGACCTGACGGCCAAGGTCCGTCATGCGGCGGGTTCGCCGCAGGTGCGGGAGCAACTCGTCGCCATGCAACGGGCCTTCGCCGCACGGCATGACAGGATCGTGACGGAAGGGCGGGACCAGGGGACGGTGGTTTTCCCCGACGCCCGCGTCAAGATCTTCCTGACCGCGGACCCCGCCGAGCGGGCCCGGCGACGGGCAGCGGAACTCCAGGCCAAAGGCGCCGCCGTGGATATGGAGCAGATGCGTCAGGCCATCGAGTCCCGGGACAAGAGCGACGAGGACCGGACGGTGGGCCCGCTCAAGCCGGCGCAGGACGCCATCCGGATCGACACCACCGGATCGGCCATCGAGCAGTCCGTGGAGCGAATCTACCGTTGCGTCGAGGAGCACGCCGGTCCCGCACTCCCACGTGGCGAGGGCGTCCCGCCCTCCGTTGCGGGGGCATCTTGCCCTCGCTCTTCGGCGAAGGACAAGCCCCACGAGTCTCTCAAAGTCCCTCCCTCCCCGGCCGCCTGGTACTGGATTGCCCGATTCCTGTGCCGGGTCTTCTGTGCGATCTTCTTTCGCTACCGCGCCTACGGCCGCGAGAACCTCCCCCGCGAGGGCGCGTTCGTCCTGGCCTGCAACCACCAGAGCTTCCTGGACCCGGTCTTCTGCGGCGTCGCGGTCAAGCGGCACGTGACCTACATGGCCCGCGACACGCTCTTCAAGAACTGGTTCTTCGGCCCACTGATCTCGTCGGTGAACGCCATTCCGATCAGCCGGGACAAGCCGGAGATCGCTGTGATGCGGCTGGTCATCGACCGCCTGAAGGAGGGCGCCGCCGTCTGCCTGTTCCCCGAGGGCACGCGGACAGAGGACGGCCGGATCGCGGCGTTCAAGCCGGGCTTTGGCCTGCTGTGCCGACGCTCGAAGGCGGCGGTCGTCCCGGTCCTGATCGACGGCGCTTACGAATGCTGGCCCCGCCACCGCAAGCTCTTCCGTCCGGGCTCGATCGTGGTCCAGTTCGGCAAGCCCCTGCAACCTGCACAGATTGCCGCCATGACCAACGAGCAGCTCGCCGACACGATCACGCAGACCCTTCGCCAGATGCAGCACGAAGTCCGCCTCAAACAGGGCAAGCTGCCGTATGCATATCCATAGCGGTTCTCTCGTCATCCACGGAAACAACGAGGGCACACGCCTTCTTCCCGTCATATTTATTGCGACTTGACGCTCGCGAATCCGCAGCCGGTTGCCGCCCGAGGCACGTGGCAGGTGGCTGAGCCATGATGCTATGGGACCTACGGAATCTGCTGGATTTATAGGACTCTCCCGGCCTTGCCGGCGAGGGTTTTTCCGGTAAAAAAACTGGTGATTCCAGACCATGTCCGCCGATAAAGAGTGTGAAAACCGTTTCATCTTTTTCTCCGGCGTCGTTGTGCCAGACGACGCCATTTTTATTTCCACAGGTTTCGGGCGGCATCCGGGAGACGGGCAGTCTCTGTTTCTGACGCACCAGGTGCCTGCGAGAAGTCCGTCAGGATGGGCTATCGTTCGGAATGCCGGTCACTGAGAAAGGACAAAACCGTAACAAAGCGGTAACACCCCGGCAGCATACTGCGTGGGCCCGGACCATGGAATTCGACGGGTCCTGTTTGCGGTGGATCGATCTGGATGATAGACTGTAACTTCCGCAACGGAAGGTGCGTACAAGACAGGGTGGCAGTCTTGGCGGCCGGATGGCTCCGGCGCCGATCGCAAGGGCAGGCGCTATGGGAGAAATCCGGGTTTTTCCTGAGGTACGATAGCAATGAATGCCGGTTTGGCGCGTCTATAGATGTGTGATGGGTTCCCCGGATGGCCTCTTGGGCGTCTGGGGCCCGGTGCAGACGGGTCTGCGATCCTCGACGTGGTATTTGCTTGAGAAAGGCGCAGGTGTGGGAAAGTTTCGCATACTGATCATCGTTGTCGTTGCCATCGCGGTGGTGGCTCTGGCCGCGGGCTTCGTCGTCAAGCGACGCAAGGCCGGCGGCGAGAAGCCCACGATCGTGCGGATCGAGCCGGTCGAGCGGGCCGAACTGATCGAGTTCGTCACCGCCCCGGGCGAGATCGAGCCCAAGCGAAACGTCGAGATCAGCGCCAAGGTCTCGGCCCGCGTGGTCGCTCTACCGCACCTGGAGGGGGACTGCGTGACCAAGGGCGATCCGAACGCCAACCCGCCCATTCCGGCGTCCATCCTCGTGCAACTCGATTCCAGGGACTTGGAGAGCAGCCTGCGGTCAACCCAGGCCACCCGGGACGGCCAGGCCGCCGGGATTGAAGTCGAGAAAGCCAGGATTGCCAGCCTCAAGGCCGGGTTGATCGGGACGGCTGCGAAGCTCGAACAGGCCAAGACGGACCTTCAGCGGCAGGGCAGGCTCGTGGCCACAAACGACATCAGCCAGGCCGAGTTCGATCAGGCCCGGTTGAAAGTGGAGGAATTGCAGGCCCAGTACGAATCGGCCGTACACACGCTCCAATCGAGCGAGTTGAACCTCAGGGTGCTGGAGCACAACCTCGAAGCGGCTGATGCCCGCATCGCCCAGGCCGTGGAGACGCTGAGCTACACGACGATCACGTCCCCCATTGACGGCACGATCACGCGGATCGAGGCCGAGGTCGGCGAAATGGCCATCGTCGGCACGATGAACAACCCCGGAACGGTGATCATGGAGGTGGGCGACCTCTCCGAGATGCTGGTGGTGGCCCAGGTCGATGAGTCGGATGTCAGCAAGCTCCGGGTCGGGCAGAAGGCCCGCGTCAATATCCAGGCCTGGCCGGACAAGGTCTTCCCCGGCGTCGTCCAGACGATCGCCCTGAGCCGCAAGATCGGGACCGACGGCTCCAAGTACTACGAAACCGAGGTGCTGCTGGTCGATCCGAACGAGCAGGTCTTCACGGGCATGACGGCCGACGTGGACATCGAGGTCGCGACGCACAAAGACGTCATGGTCCTGCCCAGCCAGGCGGTTCTCGGGCGAAAGGTGGACGAGCTTCCCGTGGAGATCCGCGACAAGCTCAGCGAGGAGGAGAAGAAGAAGGCGTACACCTCCGTGGTCTACTGCTGCAAGGATGGCAAAGCTGTCGCCACGCCGGTGACGATCGGCGCCAGCAATACGACACATACCGTGATTCTCAATGGAATCACCCATGACGATGGGATCATCGTCGGGCCCTACAAGGAGCTGGAGAACCTCAAGCACGAGCAGGTCATCCAGGACGAGCGCGAGGCCAAGGCGGAGGAAGAGGCGAAGAAGAAGGCGGCTGCCGGGGATGTCAACGATGCCAACGCGAGCTGACGATATCGTCATTCGGCTCAGCAACGTTACTCGCGTCTACAAGGTGGGTGTGGAGAACATCCACGCGCTGAGCGGCGTGGACCTGGAGCTGCGGAGAAACGAGTACGTGGCGATCATGGGCCCGTCGGGCTCGGGCAAGAGCACGCTGATGAACATCCTGGGCTGCCTGGACCGGTGCAGCGGCGGGATCTACGAGCTGGACGGCCGGGACACGACCCGGCTGAATTCCGGGGGGCTGGCCCGCGTCCGCAACTCGCAGATCGGGTTTGTCTTCCAGTCGTTCGAGCTGCTGCCGCGTCTGAATGCCATAAAGAACGTCGAGCTGCCGCTGATCTACGCCGGGGGCGATGGCTGGCTGAACCGCCGGAGCCGGGCGAAAGAAGCCCTGGCGAAGGTCGGCCTGGGCGAGCGAATGAAGCATCGCCCGAACCAGCTTTCCGGCGGCGAGAAGCAGCGGGTGGCCATCGCTCGCGCCCTGGTCAACAAGCCCAGCATCCTGCTGGCGGACGAACCCACGGGCAACCTGGACACTCGAACTAGTCTCGACATCATGGCCCTGTTCGAGCAACTGCACCGGGAAGGGCAGACGATCATCATGGTGACCCACGAGGACGACATCGCCCATCACGCCAAACGGATCGTGCGAATGCGCGACGGCAAGGTCGTCGCGGATGAACAGACGGGGGCGAGCCGGCAGATCGCCGCAGGAGCGCCCTGAGGAAGAGAAATCCGAATATCGAAACTCAAAATCCGAAACAATCTCAAATGAACCAAACCCAAAATTCAAAACGAGTGTCCCGGAGTGCGACGGCGTTTCGGTCATTTGTGCTTCGTGCTTTGGATTTGTTTACGTTCCCGCCCAGGCGGGGTCGGATTTCGGATTTTGTGCCTGAGCTTCATCTTGTGGACAAGGAGAGATAGATGCTGCGGTTGCTGACGGCCCCGTTGGTGTTGACCGTTCTGCTGATGCAGAGCATCCGGCTTGCGCTCGGGCAGATCTGGGCGAACAAGACGCGATCGGCCCTGACGACCATCGGCATCGTCATCGGCGTGGCGTCCGTCACGGCCGTGATCGCGGCCCTGACGGGCCTCAAGACCAAGATGCTCCGCGATTTCGAGACGTTGGGGACGAATAAGATCTTCATTTCTCCCCACTGGCCGCGAGAGGGCCGGTTCAAGCACTTCTCCTGGCGGGCGATCCGCTTCCGGCCCGAGCACTTCGACGGGCTGCTGGAGCGCTGTCCCTCCGTGGAGGATTTCACGCTGATGATGGAGCGGGGCGGGACCGTCAGCTACGGCGTACATAGCATCGACGGCGCCCGCGTCTTCGGGATCAACCCCTCGTGGCACAAGATCGAGAGCCGCTCGGTGATCCTGGGCCGGCCGTTTACCCTGATGGACGAGGAGAACGGCTGGCAGGTCTGCCTGATCACGCCGAAAGTCCGCGACAATCTCCGGCTCGAAGAGAACTGCATCGGCAAACGGATCGTCATCGACCGGCGCAGCTTCCGAATCGTGGGCGTGGTCGAGACGCGCGTGGAGTCCGGCATGTTCGGCCAGATGGGCTCCACCGAGGAGGTGTTCATGCCGTTCCCCACCGCCTGGCGGCTGTACGAGCCCTGGGTCTGGGCCATCGCCGGCAGCCGCAAGCCCGAGCTCTCGATGGAGGCCAAAGCGGAGCTGCGGTTCTTCCTGCGGCAGAGCCGCCGCCTGGAGCCGGGCGATCCGGATACCTTCCGCCTGGAGGTAATCGAGGAGATCCTGCAGGTGTTCAACAAGATCGCCGTGGGCGTCACTGCCGTCGCCGGCGGCGTCGTGGGAATCTCCCTGCTGGTCGGCGGCGTAGGGATCATGAACATCATGCTCGTCTCAGTGTCCGAGCGGACCCGCGAGATCGGCCTGCGCAAGGCGGTGGGGGCCCGGCCCTCGGCGATTCTCCTGCAGTTTCTGGTCGAGGCGATCGTACTGTGCCTGTTCGGCGGGATGATGGGCATCGGGATCGGCCAGGGGCTCACGAGCCTGATCGCCAAGATTCCCGGCGCCCGGCTGGACATGGCCTACATCCCGCTGTGGGCGATCGGTCTGTCTTTCGGTTTCGCCGGCTCGGTCGGCGTGTTCTTCGGCATGTTCCCGGCCATCAAGGCCGCACGGTTGGACCCTATTGAGGCGCTCAGGCATGAATGATGAACGTAGGAACGTACGAAGGAACGAACGTAAGAAGATGCTGAAGCCGTTGCTGGTTTTGCTGAGTTCCTACCTTCCTGCCTTCTGCCTTTCTTCCCTTCTCTTTTTGTCGGCGACGGGCTGCTATCAACACCCGGATGACTACAATGGGGCCGCGATGGCCGAGGTTCGCGAGAAGATCCACGAGATCGAGCCGCTGGAGCTCAAGCAGGCCGACCCCAACGAGGCCACGCCGGAACCGAATGAGCCCCCGGCGACGCTGGAGTTGTCGCTCGAACGATGCCGGATGCTGGCGCTGGAGAACAACCTGGCGCTCAAGGCCAGTCTGATCTCTCCGACGATCGCGGCGGCGCGCCTGAGCCAGGAGGAGGCGAAGTTCCAGTCCGCCTTCTTCACGAATGTCAACTTCGGCAAGACCGATAATCCTTCGGTCGGCTTCTCGGATCAGATCACCGGTTCCCAGAGCGAGTATTTCCGCGGGACCACCGGGGTGGAAGTGCCGCTTCGCACGGGCGGCACCGTCCGCTTCGAATTGTCGGACGCCCGCACGGAAACCGATGCGATCGGGACCCAGTTCAATCCCTACTACCTCTCGGACGTGTCGGCCGTGATCAGTCAGCCGCTCTTGCGCAATGCCGGCCGATGGGTGAACACCTATTCCATCCACCTGGTTGCGTACGACCGGGATATCATCGATGCACGCACTCGGCTCGACGTCATCTCTCTCCTGGCCGCCATCGATCGCGTGTACTGGCGGCTCTATGCGGCGCGAAGAGACGTGGAGCTCAGGCAGCAGCAGTACGAGCTCAGTCAGGTTCAGTTGGAACGGGCCCGCCGGCTGGTCGAAGGCGGCCAGCGTCCCCAGGTGGAGGTCATCCGCGCGGAAGCCGGCGTGGCGCAGCAGATCGAAGCTATCATCATCGCCGAGAACAGTCTGCGGGACCGCGAACGTGAACTCAAGCGGGTTATCAACAAGGCCGGCCTGGACGTCCAGACTCCCACGATCATCGTGCCGGCAACGGAGCCGGACCCCATTCGTTACGACCTGGATCGCTCGAGGTTTGTGCGGGTCGCCCTGGACAGCCGGATGGAACTGCTTGAGATCCAACTGCAACTCCTTCAGGATGCCCTCAACGTGGGCTACTTCCGCAATCAGACGTTGCCCGTGGCCACGCTGGACTACACCTACAACGTCAGCGGCCTGGGCGCCACGCGGAACGATGCCTATGACATGCTCCTCGACAGCGACTTCATCGATCACCGGATCGGCTTGCAGTTGGTCGTGCCGATCGGCAATCAGGTTGCCAAGAATCGGCTGCTGCAAGCCATCTACACGCGCCGCCAGCGCCTGGCCACGCAGGCCAACCGGGAAGACCTGATCAAGCTTGAGGTTCTCAATGTGGTCGATCAGGTGGAGGCCAACTGGCAACGGATCCTGGCCGCCCGTCAGAACACGATTGTCAATGCCCGTCTGTACGAGGCCGAGAAGCGCGAATTCGAAGTCGGCATGAGCACGAGCACCGATGTGCTCGATGCCCAGTTCAACTTCGCCAACGCTCAGAGCCGTGAGATCAGCGCCTTGGCCGAGTACCAGATTTCGCTTGTGGACCTGGCCTACGCCACCGGCACGACTCTCGGCGCCGCCAGAATCCAGTGGGAACCGATCGTTCCGCCGAGCGACGTCGATTGACACAAGCGCAGGGCGGTTGGTTTAATGGCGTGCCTGCGAGGACCCGTCGGGAAACCTCCAACTTGGGATAGCGCCTTACGGCGTCGCCACGAACGGCTTGTGCAAAGATTTCGCCCTGGTCCGAAAACACGCCTAAATCTCCGTCGTCTGCGCGCCGATAATAGCGCCAGGGCGCGCCCGCCGTCCGGCCGGATTGTCTCCAGCATGGGGCCATGGGGCCGCTGCCTTTGTGCTATGTCCCGCTTGTGGGAAGGGCAGGTATCCAGATGACACGAAACCATGGAATCCATCGTATCGCCGCGGCGGTCGTCGTCGGCGTGATTGTCTTGAGCCTGTCGACCTCGACCGGGCGGGACCGCAAGGGCTATCAGGTCGATGCCCAGCTCTACAGCGTGCCGATCACCGAATCCGATGCGGCCCGGGCGATCAACGCTTACGAGCGCCTCATGGAGCGGCACATGGACCTGACCGAGCGAAACCTCACCAGCCTTGCCGGCGACATTGCGATGCTCGCGGCCGAGTTCGATGCCGTCGATGCCAAATTCGCCGCTCTCGACGCCAGGCTGACGCAGATGGACCAGCGTCTGGCCCGCATCGAGAAGCATCTGGGCGTAGCGCCCGTGCCAACGCCGGCGCCGGCCCGTCCGGACCCCAACGCCCCGGCGGCATTGAGAGTCCCCATCGGCGATTTGCCCGCGGCCTGGCGGTAATACGGTGACTACCCCGCCTTGGTGATCGGCTGACCCGTTTGGAGTACCGCGTTTACGCGGGTCGAAGCAGTCCGGCCGGCCTTTGAAATCCCGAGGTCATGGAAGGGGAGCCGGCTACGCCGGAGGACTTCAGAAACCGCCTGAAGGCGGGACTCCGAACGAAGACTCGCGAACACGCGCCTTGTCGCTGTGCGCAGGTCGGCGCGTTCGGAGTACCGCGTTTACGCGGGTCAAATAGTCCGCCGCGTATCGCGATCTTGCCCGCGATTCGAGGGCGAGACGCCCTCGACACGAGAGAGCGAGGGCAAGATGCCCTCGACACGAGCTTTGTCACGCACCAAATCAGTACGGTCGCAGCGGTAGTGCACCGTCTGTCTTGAAATGGTAAGTTGTCTGAGCAGGACGTTGGTCCTGGGTGCCACGGTCAAACTGGTTTGACTGTGCTCCTTCGGCCGATTCCGCCCGTTCGAAAGACACAGCCACACAAGTTTGGCCGTGCCACCCCACTCACAGAATTAGAGTGGACCGAGTAGTAGGGGGGTATCACCACCACGTGGCCTTCGAATGAGAGGAAAGAGGGTGCCTGGCATGCAACTACGGAGTCTCAAAGATCGCTTCCGCCGGCGTTGTAGATCGTGCCGCCCGTCTCTGCGTACCGTCTCAGCACGCCCCGGGCCTCTTCCCGCAGGATGTCGCGAGCGACCTCGATTCCCCGTTTGTGCAACTCGCCGATCCAGTCCGGGGGCTTGGCCCCTTCGTCGAATCCGATCTCGCAGGCGTCCTCGCCCCTGGCGCCGCAGAGGACCCGTCGAACGCCCGACCACGGGATCGCCCCCAGGCACATCGCGCAGGGCTCCGTGCTTGTCGCCAACTCGCACAGGGGCCGGCCCTCGCCGGCGAGGTCGTAGCTGCCCACCGCCTGTTGGGCCAGCGCGATGGCGACCATCTCCGCATGCGCGATCGAGCAGTTCGACGTTTCCACGAGATTCATTCCGACGCTGAGGAGCCGACCGCTGCCTGCCTCGAAGATCGCCGCTCCGAACGGTCCGCCGGTCCGGTGCTCGATGTTCTGATTCGCCAACTCGATTGCCAGCCGCATCCTCGCTTCCGCGGAGCCGAACACGTTGCCCTGCCGGGCGATGAACGGCTCGGCCCATGCAGGCAGCTCCAGCACGATCTTCCCAGGTTTCACGGCAGTTCCTTTCATTTCCACCGGGTCCGCCGGATGGTGGCGCTGGGCTGTATGTAGAGACGAACGTCGTTTGGGTCGGGGAATTCGTCCTCACGCATCCAGTTGCCGTACCGCTGAGGCGAGCGGTGATATTCATCGACGTGGAATGTCTTGAATCCCAGGTAGGCCCCGGTCCCGCCCGCGGAGACGGACAGGAACGGCCCGATCATCGGCAGGCGGAGCACGAACCACGGCTCGCCGCCTTGCCAGGGGTTGTTGTCGGGCTCCCAGAACTTGGGGACCGGGCGAATCATCTTGCCCGCGACGAGGTCGAGCCGCAAGCCGAAGCCGTCCGGCTGGTACTGCCGGCGATCGTGGTCAAACCATAAGCCCCGTTCGTACGAACCGACGCTCAGACTCAGACCCCCAACCCTGCCTTCCTGACAGCCTGCCACGGCGACAGACAAGAGAAGCACAAGCAACCATTTCATAAGTGGCGATTATCGCCGTCGCCAGGGGATTTGTCAACCTCCTGTCGTTGCGACGGGTGTTTTTCCGTTTGCCCCGCCGACATTGAGCGACTACAATGCCCGCGAAAGTCGTGTCAGAGTGAGGTTGGGAAATCAGCTTTTTCAAAGGAGATCATTGTCCCATGGAACAAATGCCACGTCGGGGAGCCAGACTTGTCGTCGATGTCAGGGAACACGGAACCGTTATCGGCACGGACGACCCGGTGAACCTGGAGTTCGAGGACTGCATCAACGCGATCACCGGCCTGACGGACTGGCTGGCCCGTGCGCTGGCGGAAGTGAATGAGGACGGGGTTGACGCCATTGGCTCGGCCATGCTCATTGAGGCCTTGCACCAGTGGACGTTCAATGAGCCGATCGGCGACGAGGCCGACGACCTCGAGGATGAGGATGAAGACGAAGATGAGGACGAGGACGAACCAGACGGAGGCTTCGAGGCGAAGTGACCGGGCGAGGATTCGCAGCGACTGCGGTTTCTTGATTTGGAGGCGTCATGCTATGGGTAGATTCGTGGTGGCGGGTCTGATTGTGGCGGTGCTTGCCTGTGGATGCAGTTCCCCGGTTCCGTCGTCATCCTACGGGGAATTCGCCGGGCTGGCCGTCAAGGCGGAGGGTATGAACTATGGCGAGCCGCCCTCGCTGACGACGTCCCTGTTCAAGTCCGATCAGGCGGTTCTCGACGATCAATCGGTTGATCGCATCCTCTCGTCCAGCCTGGAACTCCCGGCCTCCGCCAAGGTTGCCCTGATGAAGTTCCCCGAGGCGTGGGGCGGGGGTCTGCGCTACTATGGTTCGAACTACTGGCGGACGGAGGATTACCGCAAGACACAGCAGTCCTACATCGACACAATCTCCGGGCGGCTCAGCGACAGCGATCGCGTCGCGGAGGTCATTCTGCTGCCGACGCTGCTGACTCCGACGGAGGCTACGATCCCGGTTCTGCGCGAGGCCGCCGTACGGCTCCAGGCCGAGTTGCTCCTGGTCTTTCGCATCACGAGCGATATCTACTACCATCCGCGCGTCTTCGTCCAGGACCAGGTCAAAGCCTACAGCACTTGTGAGGTGGTTCTGCTCCACGTTCGTACGGGCGTGATCCCGTTCACGCGGATTGTCACGACAGAACAGATGGCCACGAAGGAAAAGGGCGATGTTGACGTCAACGAGACCATGCGGCGTGCCGAGACAGCGGCCGTCCAGGCGTCCCTGAAGACCGTCTCCGACGATCTCGTGGCCTTTCTCGCAAAGGCCCCGTAGAACCTTCCTCGAACGAAATGGCAGGCAGCCTTCGGGGGCAGGGAGGGCTGGGGCTATAATGCCCTGCCCTCGTCGATCCTCTGGCCGCCGATCAGCTTGAAGATCCTGTAGCTGCCGGGCAGTTCAAGCACTGCGCCGGCCTCCATCTGTTCCCACACGGGATCGCTGAAGACTCGCGAGTCGTTGCACAGGCCGACGTGGCCGTCCTTGTACAGGGCGTTGACGGCGTGGTTGCGTTGGCGTGTATGGCTGATCTCGTTCAAATGGCGAACCAGATCGGTCATGTAGGGAAGCTGTGGATCCAGGTTGTCCACGCTCCGGGCCGATTCGACCGGCGTGCCGGTGGCGTCCTTGGCGATCCTGGGGTCGATGGGCAGATACGTGTAGCCCATGCGGACCCACTGGTTGTGGCCCGTTCCGTCCGCGGAGTTGAAGTACTGGGGCAGCGTACCCCAGGGCTTCGGGAGACAGTACGATTCGTACTTGTACAGCGGCGCGATGTTGGACGGGCAGTAGAAGACCTTGGGCTCGGTGATGTACTTGCCCTCGTACAGCAGGGCCAGTTTCATGGGCAGCAGTCTGCCGTTGGCGTCGACGAAATCGTCGCGATACAGGGCGTATGAGTGGACCAGCTCATAGGGTTTTTTCGCCACGTTCGAGTTATAGGTCGGCATGCGGTTCACGTAGTCCGACGCGTAGGCGAGAACCGCGATGCCGACCTGTTTGATCTGGCCCGAGCAGACGATCCGCTTGGCCGATTCCTTGGCCCGGCTCAGCGCGGGCATGAGAATGGCCATCAAGAGGGCGATTACGGCGATCACCACGAGCAGCTCAATCAAGGTGAAACCGCTTCTCCTCGTCTTCATATCGCTACTCCCTAACTGATGCCTCGTTGCCCTCCTCCATCGAGGTTTCTCGTCCTCACGGCTGATCCGCCGGCGGTGACAAGCGGATATCATCGACGAGCACCATGCCGAGGCCGCCGAATGCATCGGTCTTGGTAAAGCCGATTGTCAGGTTGGTGACGTTGCTCAAATCCGTGTCGAAATCGGCAAGAGGGATGTCCCACTGATGCCACGCCGCCTGCTGGAGGTCCGTGGCCGGGCCGCTGTACGGCACTTTGACGCCGTTGAGCTTCACGTACATCTGCTCGGCGGTATTGAGCACACCGCCGTAGAACCATAATGACAACGTGCTGACGTTGTCCAGCGTCCAGTCCGTGCCGATGGGCAGATCGGCGGGATTCACGGAAACCTCCGAATGGGGTGCGGCGGAATTGTCGTACGTGACGGGCACGGACTGCCTGCCGCCGTGAATCGTCTTCATCTCCATGGGGTTACCGACCGAGTTGCCGATCACCGCCCCATTGGCCGACGGATTGGCGTAGCCATCCATCCAGGTGTAGTAGACCAGGCGGCTGCCTTCCTCCGTGTCGGGAAGGTCATTGTAGGACTCGAAATCGTCCACGACGATGTAGTCGGCCACCGTGAACCGGAAGACTTGGCCCTTCCAGGGACTGGCCGCGTTGGCGTCGTTGACCTCGTCGACCCGCCAGTAGTAGGTCTGGCCCAGCGCCAGTTGGCCCGGATCGAAGGTGGTCTCGGTCTGCGCCATACCGACGAGGGCACTGCCGGGATTGTCGCGGCCGGCATCGTTGACATCGTTGAAATCGGTGCCGAGATAGACGTCGTGAGAGACGGCATACACACCGGGATTCCAGGCGAGAGTCACGGGCCGTTCCGCGGTGGCCCGGTTGCGCGGGGTCGGGCCCCAGGCGAGCTCGGAATTGAGTCGGCGGCCGGTCAACGTGGTTCGATTTGGATCGACGGTGTAGGCCACGTCCACGACGCCGTTGCCGTCGTATGCGATGATCCAGCCCCGGTCGATATAGTCGTTCAGTATCGCCCGGTAATCGCCCGGAAGCGTCAACATGCCCTCCGTGACGTCAACCAGGGGTGTGCCATAGATGCCATCGGCGGGATTGCGGAGATTGCCGGCATTGAGTGTGCCGCCATACAGGTTCAGTCGGCCCTGTCCCGTCGTCGTCGTGGCGTTGCCCTGGGCCAGCTTGATGTTGTCCTGCAGGTTGATCACGCCACCGGTGATCTGCAGCAAACCCGTCCCATAGGCGCCGATCTCCAGGTCGGTGGAGTTGCCCGTGAGGTTCATGACGCCGCCTTCCATGTAGATTGCGCCGACGCCGGGGGCGTTCTTACCAATCTCGACCTTGTCATGGATGTTCAGCACTCCGCCTCGCATGATGAAGTCGCCCTTGCCGTTCATGCCGACCCAGAGCCTTCCGGCGGTCGAGCTG
>Ga0209347_1004960_pt1 | contig 13190 bp, 10 predicted proteins | sample AutmiccommuBRH23_FD_187382 | JGI IMG/M metagenome (GOLD analysis project Ga0209347, IMG submission 187382) | Deep subsurface microbial communities from Mt. Terri, Switzerland - Autotrophic microbial communities BRH/23 (SPAdes) (version 2) | ecosystem: Environmental > Aquatic > Deep subsurface >... | reverse complement strand
ATAGCTGCCTTATTACGACGGTCTGATTTAGCATGACGGTCCAAACAGTTATAAGAAACATTCAGTTTGCCACCTGTAAACCACTTGTAAAACGGTGCACTAGTGTCATCCAGCACCTTCTCATAAGGCTTAAACCAATTCACAAATTCCTTCGCCTGAGCATCCCAATAACCAATGTAGTCTTTTTTAGCTAACTCGTAAATGTCAGCCTTAGCATTCGCATTTTCTGCTATGTCAGCAGGCGGATTAAAAATCATATTTTCTAACGGTATATCTTCCATGTAGTTCTCCCCCCCTAGACTGCTTTCCGTAATAGGATTCAATCAACTTTCTTCGCAATACCTACTGCATAAATTGTACGATATACTACCGTACTAGTCATCCGCTAAACGGCGAATGGCAAAAATACTTGATTTACTGGTCGTTTTAGCCAATAACATGTATAGAATTGTATAAATCCTTTCCAGACCGGAAACCCTTTTAATAATAATATTTTTGGAAAGGCGGAGAATCATGAGTAAAGATGAACCATGGGATATGCTTGCTGATAAAAAAATTTGGTCACTATTGAGTAACCCTGATTACGAAATCAGCGCAGACCTGCTGCGTCTCATGCTGATTGAACTGTTCAGCCGGATTAGGAACCTAGAATATGAAAACAACACCCTGAAGGTGCTGCTCTTTGAATATGAGTTCATTGATGAAGAATTATATTTCGAAGCATTGTCTCAGGTTAAAGAATTCTTTAAAGAATGGGATGAACGCAAAGCCAACGAAGTTGACTTCTTTGCAAAATCCGGGATATCCTTTGTTGACTGGGCAGCCTTTACGGCCAAAGGGAAATTCGATGGTAAAATTTTGAATAATTAAAAAACGGGAGGTTTTAAACCTCCCGTTTTTTCTCGGCTTTTTCCTCTTTCAGTAGACCATAAGCCAGGCTATCTGCAAGGGCTTGCCAGCTGGCTTCAATAATATTGCCGGAAACCCCAACAGTACCCCATGACCCTTGATGATCCTGTGTTTCAATCAATACCCGCACCTGCGAACCTGTGCCGGCATTGCCTTCCAATACCCTAACCTTGTAATCTGCCAAAATCATATCCCTGATGCTCGGATAAAATCCCTCCAAGGCCTTACGCAGGGCATTATCAAGGGCGTTAACCGGTCCATTGCCTTCCGCAGCAGTATGGACAATTTCGTCCCCTACTCTCATCTTAATGGTCACTTCGGTATTAGCACCGCTCTCTTCCCTTTTTTCCATGATGACACGGAGATTCTCCAATTTAAATGGTTCCTTGTAGCCATTAAAACCTTTCCTCAGTAACAGCTCAAAGGATCCTTCTGCTCCTTCAAACTGAAAACCCTGGTGTTCAAGATCTTTAATCTTTTCCAGCACTGCCTTAGTCTCCGGATTAGTCTGATTAAGGTCTATGTCAAGATCAAGTTGTTCTGCCTTATAAATAATGTTACTCAATCCTGACAGTTCGGAAACAAGTACCCTCCGTATATTACCGACCCTCTCCGGGGGAACATGCTCGTAAGTTTCCGGGTTCTTTAATAATGCACTTACATGAATCCCGCCTTTGTGAGCAAAGGCACTGTTGCCGACATAGGGTTGATGAGAATTTGGAATAAGATTGGCCAATTCACTGACATAACGTGATAGTTCTGTTAAACCCGAGATTTCCTCTTTAGGCAGGCATTCATATCCCTTTTTTAACATGAGATTTGGAATAATTGAACAAAGGTTGGCGTTTCCACATCTCTCACCATAACCGTTTATGGTTCCCTGAACCTGGACAGCACCAGCCTCCACCGCCATCAGTGTATTAGCCACCGCCAGCTCGCCGTCATTGTGGACGTGAATGCCCAAGGGCACTTTTACAGTATCCATCACTATCCGAACTGTTTTCATGATATCCAGTGGTAAACCTCCACCATTAGTATCACACAAACATAGCAAGTCTGCACCGGCTTCCTGGGCGGCCAAGATGGTTTTCAGGGCATATTCTGGGTTATGTTTATACCCATCAAAAAAGTGTTCCGCATCATAAATGACTTCCATGCCTTTAGACTTAAGGTAACTCACTGATTCCGTAATAATTCTGAGATTCTCTTCAAGGGTCGTCATCAGCGCATGAGTAACATGAAAGTCCCAGCTTTTGCCGAATATTGTTACGGTTTTAACCCCTGATTCTAGTAAAGCCTGAATACTGCGGTCCTTCGCCGGAACATTTCCCGTCTTGCAAGTACTGCCAAAAGCCACAATTTTGGCATTTTTCAAATCATATTCCCTTATCCGTCGAAAAAACTCCATATCCTTAGGATTAGAGCCGGGCCACCCGCCCTCTATATAACTGAAGCCCATTTTGTCCAACATTACGGCTATTTTCAGTTTATCTTCAACGGACAAGGAAACCCCTTCACCTTGGGTACCATCTCTTAATGTTGTGTCATAAAGAAATATCTTTTTCATTGGCCTCTACTCCTCAATTAAATAACCATTTTCCTTGGCCTGCCGCACCACGGTCAAAACCTGCTCTTAATAATGCTAAGTTCCTATATAAACAATCTTATGTTAATTACGTGCTAAAAGTTTCTTAATCTGCTTAAATAATTTGCGCTACTACCCGGTCACCCATTTCAACTGTGTTTACCAGCCTGCCGCCATCTTCCATGATGTCAGGAGTCCTATATCCCGCATTTAGTACTTCCACTACAGCATCTTCAATCACCTTGGCTTCTTCATTTAGACTAAAAGCATACCTAAGCATCATAGCGGCAGAAAGAATAGTAGCCAGAGGATTGGCTTTTTGCTGACCGGCAATGTCCGGGGCTGAGCCATGACTGGGTTCAAAGAGCCCAACGTTTCCGCCCAGGCTGGCTGAAGGAAGCATCCCTATAGACCCGGTAAGCATTGAAGCCTGGTCTGTCAGAATATCACCAAACATGTTCTCTGTAACAATCACATCAAACTGCCTTGGCCAGCGAACCAACTGCATGGCACAATTGTCGACATACATGTGAATCAGTTCGACCTGCGGATATTCTTCGGCCAGTGCTGTTACTGTTTCCCTCCAAAGGCGGGAACTCTCCAGGACATTTGCTTTATCGATAGAATGAAGAACCTTCTTCCTCTTCATCGCTATCTCAAAACCCAGCCGGGCAATCCGCTCAATTTCTTCAGTGCTGTAAACGAGGGTATCAACAGCTAGCTGGCCGGCAGCCGTCTTTTCACGTCTTTTCTCCCCAAAATACAATCCACCGGTCAACTCACGGATAACCATGATATCAGTACCTTCAATCACTTCTCGTTTTAAGGTAGAAGCATCCAAAAGAGCATCATATAATGTAGCCGGGCGTAAGTTTGCATATAAACCCAAAGCCTTTCTTAATGGGAGCAGAGCCCCTGCTTCCGGTCTTAAGTGAACAGGGAGCGAATCCCATTTAGGCCCGCCAATAGCACCCAACAATATTGCATCACTGTTATGACACAGCTTAAGAGTTTCTTCAGGCAGAGGGGTACCAACCGCATCAATAGCAGCTCCACCGATCTTACCTTCTTTAAACTCAAAACCATGGCCATATTTTTGACCAACTGCCTTTAAAACTTTGACAGCTTCGGGTACAATTTCAACCCCGATACCATCGCCAGGCAATACACCGATTTTATACATTACCTTTTCATCCTCCCCCGTACAAAGTTAATCAAGCCCCCGGCATCAATAAGTTCTTGCATAAAGGGAGGAATCGCCGTTGATTTAAAACTTTTGCCTGTAGTAACGTTGTAGATAACACCGTTATCTACATCCACCTTAATTTCATCACCTTCAGTAATTCCATCAACAGCCTCAGGCGATTCCAAAATCGGCAGTCCAATATTAAAAGAATTCCGGTAAAAAATCCGACCATAAGACTTGGCTATTACACATGAAACCCCTGCAGCCTTAATGCAAATAGGCGCATGTTCCCGTGAACTGCCGCAGCCAAAGTTCTTGTCTGCTACAATAATGTCCCCTTGCTTAACTTTATTGGGGAAGTCGGGATCGGCATCTTCCATACAATGTAAAGCCAGTTCAGCAGGGTCAAATGTATTCAGGTAACGGGCCGGAATAATGGCATCTGTATCAACATCGGCCCCGAATTTCCAAGCTTTTCCTTGAAATTCCATTTATTTCACCTCCTGTGGACTGACGATGCGGCCTAAGATAGCTGACGCAGCAGCCACTGCCGGATTTGACAGGTATACTTCGCTCTCCGGATGACCCATTCGCCCAACAAAATTACGGTTAGTGGTAGCAATGGCCCTTTCGCCTTTGGCCAGAATGCCCATGTGACCACCAAGACAAGGTCCGCAAGTAGGAGTGCTCACAGCCGCACCGGCGTCAACAAATATGTCAAACAGCCCTTCTTTCATAGCCTGTTTATAGATTGTTTGGGTTCCCGGGAAAATCACCAACCTTACATCAGGATGAACCTCATGCCCCTGCAGGACTTTAGCGGCAATACGGAGGTCTTCCATCCGGCCATTGGTGCAAGAACCAATTACCGCCTGGTCAATCTCCACAGTGCCGACTTCACTGATTGGTTTGGTATTTTCCGGCAAATGGGGGAAGGCTACCTGGGGTTCGATATCGGCTACATCATATTCGATAACTTTTTCATATTTGGCATCATCATCACTGTTGTAAATCTTATATGGTCTTTTCGCTCTTGCTTCCACATAATCAACAGTTGTCTGATCAGGGGCAATAATTCCACTTTTAGCGCCGGCTTCAACAGCCATGTTAGCCATCGTAAAGCGACCGTCCATGGACAGGTTGCGAATTGCCGGGCCGGTAAATTCCATAGCTTCATACAAAGCTCCATCAACACCTATATCCCCGATAGCATAAAGGATTAGATCTTTGCCGCCAACCCATTCTGGCAGCTCTTCACCGTTGAATACAAATTTTATTGATTCGGGTACTTTAAACCAAGCTTCCCCGGCAGCCATTGCGGCAGCCATATCAGTACTGCCGCTGCCGGTTGAGAATGCTCCTAAAGCACCATAAGTACAGGTATGGGAGTCAGCACCGATAATAACATCTCCGGGAAGCACTATCCCCTGCTCAGGCAGCAGGCAGTGCTCAATACCCATCCGGCCTACCTCAAAGTAATTAGTCAGGCCCTGTTTTTTAGCAAATTCCCGCAACATCTTAGCTTGCTCGGCGGACTTAATGTCCTTATTAGGAGTAAAATGATCAGGTATAAGGACAACCTTTTCTTTGTCAAAAACATCAGGAACCCCAATCTTTTCAAATTCCTTGATTGCCACGGGTGCTGTGACGTCATTACCCAGTACAATATCTACCTTGCTGTTTATCAATTCACCGGGCTCAACCCTATCCTTGCCTGCATGTGCGGCCAGGATTTTTTCTGTGATGGTCATACCCATCTATAATCACCTCTCTTGTTTATTATATCAAAATCAAACGCCGGCATCAGGACGAACCCCGTTTTCATCGTCCTCGGTTCGTGAGAATACAATCTTGTTAACAGCGTTGAGATAAGCCTTGGCACTGGCTTCCAGAATGTCGGTACTTACCCCGCGACCCAGGAAAGTCTTGTTGGCCCCATTGGGTTGAATCTTTACGGTAACTTCCCCTAGGGCATCCTTACCTCCTGTAACCGCATGAATATTATACATCTGCAGAGAGCTGGGGATCCCGGTAATTTTATCAATAACTTTATAGATAGCATCTACCGGACCGTCTCCACATGCAGCTTCTTCAAATTTATCGTCCCCACTGGTTAGTCTCACTGTAGCTGTAGGGAGCAAATGAGTACCGCTGGAGATATGCAGATAATCAAGAATATAAGTTTCCGGCACAGTAAGGACTTCATTTTCTACTATAGCCGAAAGGTCTTCATCCTTAAATTCTCTTTTCTTATCAGCTAATTCCTTAAATTTAACAAATGTCTTATCTATTTCCTCATCAGAGAGGTTATACCCAAGTTCGGACAGCCTGTCTTTAATAGCGTGGCGACCGGAATGTTTCCCTAACACGATGTTGTTTATATTTAAGCCAATCATTTCGGGAATCATGATTTCATAAGTACTTCTTTCCTTGAGCACCCCGTCCTGGTGAATTCCCGACTCATGAGCAAAAGCATTTTTCCCGACAATAGCTTTGTTTGGCTGGACCTTCATCCCGGTTAGGTTACTGACCAGCCTGCTGGTTCGGTAAAGCTCATCTTTCTTTATGCTGGTGCTTTTATTATAAAAAGGATGTCTGGTGTGAAGAGCCATTACAACCTCCTCCAAGGAGGCATTCCCTGCCCGTTCACCGATACCGTTTACAGCACATTCAACCTGCTCGGCACCGACGATTACGGCTGCCAGTGAATTGGCCACTGCCATACCCAAGTCATTATGGCAGTGTACACTTACCACAGCCTTATCAATATTAGGCACACTGGTTTTTATTTCACTGATAAACTCACCGAATTCAGTAGGTGTTGCATAACCAACCGTATCCGGAATATTTACTGTTGTAGCTCCCGCAGAAATCGCTGCCTCTAAGACCTGACAAAGAAAATCCAGCTCACTCCGGAAGGCATCCTCTGCCGAGAACTCAACATCAGATGTATACTGCTTGGCACGCTTGACAGCAGCAACCGTGGCCTCCAAAACCTCTTCCCTTGTCATCCGCAGCTTATGATTGAGATGAATATCAGAAGTAGCAATAAATGTATGAATTCTGGCCTGATCTGAGTTTTTCAGGGCTTCCCAGGCCCGGTCAATGTCCGCGAAAGAAGTCCTGGCTAAACCCGCGATGGTAACCCCTTTGACCTCTTTGGCAATGTTCTTAACGGCTTCAAAGTCCCCAACAGAGGCAATGGGAAATCCTGCCTCAATAATATCCACACCGAGTTTTTGGAGCTGCTTGGCAATATCCAGCTTATCCTGGGCATTAAGATTCACCCCGGGTGATTGCTCACCATCCCTCAGCGTCGTATCAAATATTCTAACTCGGTCACTCATAGTGACTCCCCCTCTCTATGAGACGATACAGTCATTTTCTTAAAATTCAAAATCAATCGGCTGGCTAAGGGTTTTCCCAGCCAGGACCATAGGATAAACATTCTCTTCCGGCCTAATAACACAGTCAACAATAACCGGGCCTGGATGTTCTAGGGCTTGCACAACCGCCTGCCTCAGCTGTCCCGACTCAGTAACTCTAATGCCCAAGGCATCATATATCTCTGCAAATTTCACAAAATCCGGGTTCTTGGTGAAACTGGTGGCCATATACCGACCTTGGCTGTAAAACTCCTGCAGCTGGCGCACCATCCCCAGAGCCTGGTTGTTAAATATTATCACCTTTATTGGCAGGTTTTGTTCCACTGCTGTGCCAAATTCCTGCATACACATCTGGAAACTTCCATCACCTGTAATAAGTACGACATCCCTGGCTGGTTCACCGGTCTTAGCCCCTATCGCCGCCGGAAGACCATATCCCATAGTGCCCAATCCACCTGAAGAAATAAAAGTACGAGGCTTCCTGCTCCGGTAATATTGGGCTGCCCACATTTGATGCTGCCCTACATCAGTGACTATAATTGCCTCACCGTCAGTCACTTCCCTGAGAGTCTCAACAACAAACTGCGGTTTCAGCTCCGAACCGGGCCGGTATTTTAAAGGATACTTGTTTTTCCAATCCTCGATTGAGGCCAGCCAGTCTTCCTCATTTTTTTCATCTAAGCGTTCCAGCATAGCTTCCATGACCAGTTTGACATCCCCTACTATTGGCAGATCAACCCTGACGTTTTTTCCTATCTCTGCAGGATCAATATCCACATGAATGATCTTGGCCTTAGGTGCAAAGGACGCAAAATCTACCGCCACCCTATCGTCAAACCGCACTCCGAGTGCAACCAGTACATCACAGTCCATTACGGCATTGTTAGCATATCTCGTACCGTGCAAACCCAGCATCCCAAGAGAAAGAGGATGACATCCGGGCAATGCACCTAAGCCCATCAGGGTTGCAGTAACAGGAGTAGAAATCTTTTCAGCCAGGTTAGACAACACCTCTGAGGCATTAGCTGAAATAATCCCTCCTCCGGCATAAATCAGAGGACGCCGTGCCTTCATAATCATGTCACAAGCCGTCCCAATTTGGGTTTTATGGCCTTTATATGTAGTTTTATACCCCAGCATCTTAAGATCATGCGGAGTATAATAAGTTATTTGCTCTTGCAAAATGTTCTTTGGCAGGTCGACCAAGACAGGTCCTGGTCGACCCGTAGACGCAATATGGAATGCCCGCTTAATTACCAGCGGAAGCTTTTTGGCATCTTTAACAAGGTAATTATGTTTGGTAATAGGTATAGTAATCCCTGTAATATCAACTTCCTGAAAAGCATCGGTCCCAACCATAGTAGTTGGCACCTGGCCGGTAATTATAACCAGAGGAATGGAATCCATATATGCATTAGCTATACCGGTAACTAAGTTAGTGGCTCCTGGCCCTGATGTGGCCATACACACTCCCACTTTGCCGGTTACCCTGGCATAGCCGTCAGCCGCGTGGATGGCCCCCTGCTCGTGCCGCACAAGAATATGTTTAATTTCCGATGAATCACTTAAGGCATCATACACAGGCAGGATGTTTCCCCCCGGATATCCGAAAATCTTCTCAACTCCTTGTTCCTTAAGACACTTTACCAGTGCTTCAGCGGCCTTCATCTTCATTCCATTCCCTCCTCTACATTGATATCAATTGTTCCAAGATTTTAGCGACCTCCCCTTGAAGGGGTTAAACCCATATAGCACAAAGCCAGATTTGACAAGGCCAGAGGCGTACTTATGCACGTTAGGACCTTGTCAAATCTGAGCAGCAAAGATGGTTGAATATTTTCAACAACCTGAGGCCTCTTCCGAGAAGAGGCCTCCCCTTTTTTTCATCAAAGAATGTAGAGGTTTACTTCTTCTTTAACCAGGGCATCATGTCCCGAAGATTCTTCCCGACAACTTCGATAGGGTGCTCTGACCCTGCTCTCTTCAAAGCATTAAACACAGGGCGATTGACTTGGTTTTCGAGGAGCCACTCCCGGGCAAACTGCCCGGATTGAATCTCATACAGAACCTGGCGCATTTCTTCCCTTGTTTCTTCAGTAATAATACGGGGACCAGTTATATAGTCGCCATATTCAGCTGTATCGCTGATTGAATATCTCATGCCGCTCATGCCGCCCTCATAGATCAAGTCAACAATCAGTTTCATTTCATGCAGGCACTCAAAATATGCCATCTCAGGTGCATAGCCTGCTTCTACCAAAGTATCAAAACCTGCTTTGATCAACTCGGTTACACCGCCACACAGGACTGCCTGTTCACCAAAAAGGTCTGTTTCGGTTTCTTCTTTAAATGTGGTTTCAAATACTCCAGCTTTGGTACAGCCAATTCCCTTGGCATAAGCCAAAGCAACGTCCATAGCCTTACCAGTAGCATCCTGGTGAATTGCAACAAGTCCCGGGACACCGGCACCTTCCTGGTACATCCGGCGGACCATATGGCCTGGGCTTTTGGGAGCAATCATAAACACATCGACATCAGCCGGGGGAACAATTTGGCCAAAGTGAATGTTAAATCCATGAGAAAAAACCAATGCCTTTCCGGCTGTTAAATGCTGAGCAACTGACTCTTTGTATACAGCAGCCTGAATCTGATCAGGCACCAGAATCTGAATTATTTGAGCCTTTTCGGCTGCCTCAGCCACATTCATAACCTCAAAACCATATTCTACTGCTGCATCCCATTCCGGCAGATCACGGCGAAGGCCGATGATAACATTTAAACCACTATCTTTGAGGTTTTGTGCCTGAGCATGGCCCTGGCTTCCATAACCTATAACAGCAATGGTTTTGTCCTTAAGTAGATTTAGATCAGCGTCATTGTCATAATACATTTTTACCAATTCTAATCATCCTCTCTGTTTTCATTTATTGATGTAAATTTTTGACCCCTTAACATCGCAACTTTTCCTGTACGGACCAGCTCTTTAATCCCAAATGGTTTAAGGGACTCTATTACAGCATCAATTTTATTCTCATCACCCGTACACTCGATAATTAAGGTCCGTCGCCCAATGTCAACAATCCGGGCCCGGAAAATATCAACAATCTGCATAATCTCACCCCTGGTGGTTGGTTCGGCACCAACCTTCACCAGCACCAGTTCACGGTCAACATACTGTTCTGAGGTGATGTCATGGATTTTGATGACATCAATCAATTTATGCAGCTGTTTGGTGACCTGCTCAAGAACCAGGTCATCCCCTTCAACCACAATGGTCATCCTTGAAATGTTCTCACTTTCAGTTCTCCCAACAGTCAAGCTGTCAATGTTGTAACCACGCCGGCTGAAAAGACCGGCGACACGGGTCAGAACCCCGGGGTTATTTTCCACTAATACCGCAAGAATATGCCTCATAGTTTAACCTCCTAACATCTTGTGGATGGCGCCGCCTGGGGGAACCATGGGGAATACATTTTCTTCCCTCTCCACGACAAAGTCAATTACTACCGGACGTTTAGCGGCAATAGCCTTCTTCAGAGCAGGCTTTACCTCTTTGGCCTCTGTCACACGAATGCCCATCGCCCCGTAAGCTTCAGCCACTTTCACAAAGTCAGGACCTGTTATATCTGTACATGAATATCGACGGTCGTAAAATATTTCCTGCCACTGTCTTACCATCCCAAGGTAACTATTATTCAGGATGACTACTATCACCGGGATATTATAATACACAGCAGTAGCAAGTTCCTGGATGTTCATCTGAAAACTGCCATCCCCTGCAATGTCTATGACAGTAGCATCAGGGCATCCTATCTTAGCGCCAATAGCAGCAGGGAATCCATATCCCATGGTTCCCAAACCGCCTGATGAAATGAAGGTTCTTGGTTTTGTATACTTGTAATGCTGAGCCGCCCACATTTGGTTCTGACCAACTTCAGTTACAATAATAGCTTCCCCTTTAGTGACATCATATATTTGCTCAATTATAAACTGAGGTTTCAGGGAGCCTTTCGTTTCATATTTAAGTGGGTGTTTAGCCTTCCATTTGGCAATTTTATCCTGCCAGTCCGATGCCAGGCTTTGTTCCAACTTTTCGTTGATCTCGGCCAAAACCTTTTTGACATCCCCTACAATGGGGATATCGATTTGGACGTTCTTGCCTATCTCCGCCGGATCAATATCTATATGAATTACTTTGGCATTTGGAGCAAATTCGTCAATTTTACCTGTCACCCTATCATCAAACCTTGCCCCGACCGCAATTAGCAAGTCACATTCACTGACCGCATAGTTGGCAGCCCTGGTCCCATGCATCCCCAGCATCCCCAAGGACATGGGGTGAGTTTCCGGAAAAGCGCCTTTCCCCATAAGGGTAGTAGTAACCGGGCAAAGGGTTAATTCAGCAAGTCTGTACAGTTCTGCCTCTGCACCTGATATAACTACCCCTCCGCCAACATAAATAACAGGTTTCCGGGATTCCCCAATCATTTTGGCGGCATTGGATATCTGGCCTTTATTCCCTTCCACCGTAGGCTTATATCCCTTTAAATGGACATTTTCAGGGTAATTGAACTTTGTCTTATTTACCTGGACATTCTTTGGAAGGTCAATAAGTACCGGGCCGGGCCTCCCAGTGGTAGCAATATGGAAGGCTTCCTTAATAGTCTTCGCCAAATCCTTAATGTCTTTAACCAAATAATTATTTTTAGTAATCGGAAGGGTTATCCCAGTTATATCAACTTCCTGAAAGGAATCCCTGCCCAATAGTTCACATGGCACCTGCCCTGTCAAGGCAATCAAAGGCACCGAGTCCATATATGCTGTAGCGATACCTGTTACCAGGTTAGTTGCTCCCGGACCCGAAGTAGCCACACAAACCCCCGGCTTCCCGGTTGCCCGGGCATAGCCGTCAGCAGCATGAGCTGCACCCTGTTCATGCCTGACCAGGTAATGTTTAAGGTTCGAATCATAAAGTGCATCATAAAAGGGTATTATCTGTCCCCCCGGATATCCGAAAATTGCGTCAACTCCTTCTTCTTGTAAACTTTTGATGATGATCTCAGCTCCTGATTTGGGCACCTTCCCCCACCTCCGTAATACCTATTTTGTCACAATCAATCATCTTTGAACACTGCACCTGTACTTGCCGATGTAACCAGCTTAGCATATCGGGCCAAGTATCCCTTTGTAATCTTAGGTTCGCGCGGCTGCCATGAAGCCAAGCGGGTTTTCAATTCTTCATCACTAATCAAAACATTTAGGGAACAATTAGGAATATCAATTTGTATAATGTCGCCTTCCTTTACCGCAGCAATAGGCCCCCCCTCTGCTGCTTCAGGTGAAGCATGCCCTATAGAAGCACCCCTAGTGGCTCCGGAAAACCTCCCGTCAGTAATCAGGGCCACGTCTTTGTCAAGTCCCAGGCCGGCAACCATCGCGGTTGGGGTTAACATTTCGCGCATACCCGGTCCGCCTTTGGGACCTTCATAGTGAATTACAATAACATCACCTTTACTGATTTTACCGTCTATAAGCGCCTGGCAGCATTCTTCCTCAGACTCAAAAACCCTTGCCGGGCCTTTATGGCAAAGCATCTCCGGGGCAACCGCAGCCTCTTTGACGACTGCACCTAAAGGTGCGATATTGCCTTTTAAAATTGCCAGCCCGCCTTTTGGGCTGTATGGATTATTGAGAGGCCTGATGACCTCCGGATTTACTATGCCCTTATCTTTGATATTTTCTCCCATTTGCTTGCCTGTTACAGTCAAGAGATCAAGATAGAGGAGATCTTTTTTACTCAGTTCTGCTAATACGGCAGGAATTCCGCCAGCTTCATCAAGATCCTGAATGTGATGAGTACCGGCCGGGCTTAACTTGCACATATGGGGAGTTTTCTCATTTATCTCCCGGAACCGGTCAAGTTCTAATTTAAAGCCACATTCATGGGCGATGGCCGGCAAGTGCAGGACCGTATTAGTTGAGCCTCCCAGTGCCATATCAGCAGTGATAGCATTTAGGAAGGATCTTTCTGTCATAATATCCAGAGGCTTAATATCTTTTTCTACAAGTTCCATAATTTTCATGCCTGTCACTTTAGCCAGTCTTTGTCTGGCAGCAGTTACAG
>Ga0209347_1004958_pt1 | contig 13192 bp, 14 predicted proteins | sample AutmiccommuBRH23_FD_187382 | JGI IMG/M metagenome (GOLD analysis project Ga0209347, IMG submission 187382) | Deep subsurface microbial communities from Mt. Terri, Switzerland - Autotrophic microbial communities BRH/23 (SPAdes) (version 2) | ecosystem: Environmental > Aquatic > Deep subsurface >... | reverse complement strand
CCAACCCGTAGAAATAGCGTTTGTCGACCGTGCCGACCTGCACGTTGAAGCGCGCCAGGCGCATGGCCGCCATGGCGGCGTAGAAGAACGCCGCAAGCCAGCCGATCTTGCCCCACTGCCAACCGAGGTCGGCCATACCCATGAGCGACCACTTGTACATCACCAGCGCCGGCGCCAACCCGAACGACACCAGGTCGGCGAGGCTGTCGTACTGGGCACCGAAATCGCTCTGGGTATTGGTCATGCGCGCGACACGCCCGTCGATACCGTCGAGGAGCATTGCGATCAGCACCGCGATGGCCGCGATGTGAAAGTTGTCGCCCATGGCAGAGACAATGGCGAAGAACCCGGCGAACAGCCCGGCGGTAGTGAAGATGTTGGGGAGCAGGTACACCGCTCTGCGGCGCTTCTTCGCTTCGGTTTCGGAATCCATGGGGAGCGGCCGCAAACTGCAGGAAATGCCTATACAGTGTAGTGATAGACCCGGCAAATGCAATCAGGCGCCGGGTCGTTGCGGCGCCGACCTGCGGGTCAGGGTCGCGAGCAGGTCGGCACCGGCGTGCAACCGCTCGCCCGGCCGTGGCACGCCGCGAGCATCGAATGGCATGTACACCTCCAGCACGGAACCGAAGGGCACGATGCCGCAGCGCTGCCCCTGCCCCACGCGTTCACCGGCTTGCACATAACAGCGAGGCGCCCGCCAGGAGGCCTTTCGCAACATGGTGAGGACGACGTCGTCCTGCTCGTCGGTTTGTATCCACAGCCCATAGCGCAGTTTGGTGCGGCGTCCGGCGGGCTCGGCGTCGCGCCCGCTGTACCAGCGCTGCACCACGCGCCCCTCCACCGGACTGCGCATGCTGTACGCGTCAAACGGCCCCATGCGCAGGCGAACGCAGAGCGCATCGCGCTCGAGATAAGGATCGCGGCGCCGTTCCACCGTCTCCACGGTGCCGTCGGCCGGGCTGACCACACCCAGTGGCACCGCCGGTACCTCACGCTCGGGGTCGCGATAGACATAGGCGAGCGCCAGCGCCACCGCGAGCACCGGCAGCGATCCGATCCAGCCGGCGAAGACATGGGTGACGGCGGCGGCGATGGCCGTCAGCGTCACCAGAAAGCGGCCCTCTTTCAGGATCATGATCCTGCCTTCCGTTGGCGCTCGCCGCCGCAGAAAAAGCCCGCCGCTCCGGGACCCCACGACGGTCCCGGGCGCGACGGGCTTGAGCCGAAAAGCTCAGTTCCTGGTCTTGTCGACGATCTTGTGGGCCTTGATCCAAGGCATCATGTCGCGCAGCTTCGCGCCCACGATCTCGATGGGATGCTGGCGCCCCAGCCGGCGCATGGCCTTGAGCTTGGGCGCTCCCGCCTGATTCTCCAGGATGAACTCGCGGGCGAACTCGCCGCCCTGGATCTCGCGCAGGATACGCCGCATCTCGTTCTTGGTGTCTTCATTGATGACCCGCGGGCCGCGGGTGAAATCCCCATACTCCGCCGTATTGGAGATGGAGTAGCGCATGTCGGCGATGCCGCCCTCGTACATCAGATCGACGATCAGCTTGAGCTCATGCAGGCATTCGAAATAGGCCATTTCGGGTGCATAGCCCGCCTCGACCAGGGTCTCGAACCCCGCCTCGACCAACGCCGTGGCGCCGCCGCAGAGCACCGCCTGCTCGCCAAAAAGGTCGGTCTCCGTCTCCTCCCGAAAACTCGTCTCGATCACGCCGGCACGTCCGCCGCCGTTGGCCGAGGCATAGGACAGTGCGATGTCCTTTGCCTTGCCCGACGCATCCTGGTACACGGCGATCAGGCTCGGCACGCCGCCTCCCTGGGTGTAGGTGGAACGCACCAGATGACCGGGACCCTTCGGGGCGACCATGATCACGTCCAGATCGGGGCGCGGGACGATCTGCTCGAAGTGGATGTTGAAGCCGTGGGCGAAGGCGAGTACCCCGCCCTGCTTCAGGTTCGGCTCGATCTGTTCACGATACAAGCGCGCCTGGTGCTCGTCCGGGGCAAGTATCATTACCACGTCAGCACCCTTCACCGCCTCCGGGATGTCCTGGACGTCGAGCCCGGCGTTCTTGGCCTTTCCCACCGATGAGGAATCCGTGCGCAGCGCCACCGTCACCTTGACGCCGGAATCCTTGAGATTGTTCGCGTGGGCGTGTCCCTGAGACCCGTAGCCCACGACCGTGACCTTCATACCCTGAATGATGGAGAGGTCTGCGTCTTTGTCGTAGTAGATGTTCATGTAGCTATCCTGCCTCTTTTCCGGGAATTCGAATTCAGATCCGCAGCACCTTGTCGCCGCGGGCGATACCGATGGCGCCGGAGCGTACCACTTCCAGGATGGGCGAGCTCCCGACCGCCTGGATGAACGCGTCGAGCTTGTCGCCGGTACCGGTCAACTCGATGGTGTAGGTGTCTTCGGTCACGTCGATGACGTTGCCGCGAAAGATGTCCGCGAGACGCTTGATCTCCTCGCGCGCATCCCCGCCCACCACCCGCATCTTGATCAGCATCATCTCCCGCTCGATGTGCACGCCCTCGGTCATGTCCACCAGCTTGACTACATCGATGAGCTTGTTCAGCTGTTTGGTGATCTGCTCGATGATCTCGTCGGTACCGCTGGTCACCAGCGTCATGCGCGACATGGAAGCGTCGTCGGTGGGCGCCACCGTCAGGCTCTCGATGTTGTAGCCGCGGGCGGAGAACAGCCCGGCGACCCGGGACAGGGCGCCGGACTCGTTTTCCAGCAGGATGGAGATGATGTGCCGCATGATCGATAGCCCTTAGACGAGAATCATCTCATTCTGACCCGCTCCGGCCGGGATCATCGGATAGACGTTCTCTTTCTGATCGGTGATGAAGTCCAGGAACACGGCCCGGTCGCGGATCTTCACGGCTTCCTTCAGCGCCGCCTCGACATCCCCCGGCTTGTCCACCTGAATACCCACCGCACCGTAGGACTCCGCCAACTTGACGAAATCCGGCAGGGAATCCATGTACGACATGGCGTAGCGGCCCTGATAGAAGAACTCCTGCCACTGCCGGACCATGCCGAGATAGCGATTGTTCAAATTCACCACCTTGATCGGCAGGCGGTACTGGCGGATCGTGGACAGTTCCTGGATGTTCATCTGGATGCTGCCCTCGCCGGTGATACAGGCGACGGTCGCATCCGGATACGCGAACTGCACGCCCATGGCGGCGGGGAGACCGAAGCCCATGGTTCCGAGGCCGCCGGAGTTGATCCAGCGGCGCGGCTTATCGAACTTGTAGAACTGCGCCGCCCACATCTGGTGTTGACCCACGTCCGAGGTGATGAAGGCGTCTCCCCCGGTCACCTCGTAGAGCGTCTCCACCACGTACTGGGGCTTGATTACTGCAGAGCTGCGGTCATATTTCAGGCAATCCATGGCGCGCCACTCGTCGATCTGTTTCCACCATTCGGCAAGCGCTTCGGCATCCGCGCGGCGATCGTCGGACTTGATCAGCCGAAGCATCTCCTTCAGTACGCTGGAGACCGAGCCGACGATAGGCACGTCCACCTTGACGTTCTTGGAGATCGACGCCGGGTCGACGTCCACGTGTACGATCTTGGCTGTGGGACAGAACTTTTCGATGTTGCCGGTCACCCGATCATCGAAGCGAGCGCCGATGGCGATCAGCACATCGCAGTTGTGCATCGCCAGGTTGGCCTCATAGGTGCCGTGCATGCCCAGCATGCCCACGAACTGCCGGTCGGTGGCCGGATAGGCGCCCAGCCCCATGAGAGTGTTGGTGATCGGAAACCCGAGCAGCCGGATGAACTCGATGAGCGCCGGGGAGCCGTTGTCGAGGATCACCCCGCCGCCGGTATACACCATGGGGCGCTTGGCCGCGAGCATCAGGTCCACGGCCCGCTTGATCTGGCCGCCGTGGCCCTTCACCACCGGATTGTAGGAGCGCATCGCCACTTTCTTCGGATAGTGGTACTCGGTGCGATGGGCGGTGACGTCCTTGGGGATGTCGACGACCACGGGGCCGGGGCGACCGGTGGTGGCAATGTAGAAGGCCTTCTTTATCGTGGAAGCCAGATCCTTCACATCCTTGACCAGGAAGTTGTGCTTCACACAGGGACGCGTGATGCCCACCGCGTCGACCTCCTGAAAGGCGTCGTTTCCGATCAGACTCGTGGGTACCTGGCCGGTGAACACCACCAGGGGAATGGAATCCATGTAGGCTGTGGCAATGCCGGTAACCGCGTTGGTCGCGCCCGGGCCGGACGTGACCAGACATGCCCCGGGACGCCCCGTGGCACGGGCATAGCCGTCGGCGGCATGGGTGGCGGCCTGCTCGTGGCGCACCAGAATGTGCTTGACGTCCTCCTGCTTGTAGAGCTCGTCGTAGATATGCAGTACGGCACCGCCCGGATAGCCGAACAGGTATTCGACTCCCTCATCCTTCAGGCAGCGGACGAAGATTTCGGCACCGGTCAATTCCACAGTCGGATACTCCTCGTAGGAAACCCCAGTTGTCCGCCCTAACACACCATTGCGGCCAGTCCCGGGGCGTGGATCGAGGACGAAAAACGCCCGCAAGAACGGGCGCCTGGGCGTGCACGGCGGAAGCTTTTGAAGTTACTGATTTCTTGGGCAAACGTCAAGGAATAGGAGCCGGCGTTCAGGCGTGTTCGCCGGCCCGCCGACCGGGCGCCGGCAAATGCCAAGCCGTCGCTTGTGTTCATCCCGGGCCGGCCGATAATAAGCCTGCATCGCATGCAGGTATGGAGAATTGCCATGGGCGTCCTACGCACGCTATTGTTCCTGTTGATTTTCGCTCCCCTGACCGGGGCGCAGGCCCAAGCCTACAAGTGGGTGGACGAAAACGGGCAGGTGCACTACGGTCAGCAGCCGCCGGTGCGGGGTAAGGCCGAATCGGTGCCCCTTCCGTCGCGGCGGGCGGACAGCGGGGCGCTCGAGGACCTGCGCCAGCGCAACGACGCCGCCACCCGGAGCCGCCAAGACTCGGCGGACGCGGCGGCCCAGCAGCAGGCCGAGGCCGAGCGGGCGCGGATGCGCAACGAGGCCTGCAGCAAGATGCGGGCGAACCTGGACGTGCTGCAGACGCGCAATCGGGTGCGGGAACTCAAAGGCGCCGAATACGTGAGCCTGAGCCGAGAGGAGCAGCAGAGCCGTATCGAGGACCTGCAACAGCAGATCGGGGAACACTGCCAAGAACAGTGACCTGCATCAGGGAGGAAGCATGCCCTATCTCATGATTCAGACCAACCGCAACATCGACTCAGAGCCCGGCCACCGCCTGATGCAACGTGCGTCACGCCTGGTCTCGGAGAAGCTGGGCAAGCCGGAACGTTATGTGATGGTCGCCTTGCAAGCGCCCGTGCCCATGCTGTTCGCCGCCAGCGACGAACCCCTGGCCTATGCCGAACTCAAGAGCATCGGGCTGCCCGTCGACGCGACCAAGGAGCTCTCGGCCGCGGTATGCGGGCTGCTGCAGGACGCGCTGGATATTCCGAAGGAACGGGTATACATCGAATTCTCTGATGCTCCGCGCCGCATGTGGGGATGGAACGGGGCCACATTTTAGTGCTCCTCAGGCACGCGCTCTCCCTGCCGACCCGCCGATAGCGCCCATCGTACGATTGCCCGATAATGGCCGCATGCGAATCGGCGCTCCCGGGGATACCGTATGAAAACGCTGCTGCTGTGGCTGCTACTGATCATTCTCGGCGTCGGGGTCGTGCTGTATCTCAACCCGCATTGGGCCGAACGCCTGCGCACCCTGGCCACAGGCGAGTCCAATTCCACCACGGTATACAAATGGCGTGATGAGCATGGTGAATGGCACGTCACCGACGAGCCTCCGCCCGCCGGCACCGAGTACCAGACGCAGGAGTACCTGCCTGACACCAATGTGCTGCCGCCGCCCGCCGACGCCCCGTCCGGGCAACGCTGAACAGGATCTGCGAAAATCCCATGCGCGTTTCGAACTTTCCGCTCTCCACGCTCAAGGAAACCCCCGCCGACGCCGAAGTGATCAGCCACAAGCTGATGCTGCGGGCCGGTATGATCCGCAAGCTGGCCGCCGGCATCTACACCTGGCTGCCCCTGGGGCTGCGGGTGCTGCGCAAGGCCGAGACGGTCGTGCGTCAGGAGATGGACCGCGCCGGGGCCCTCGAGCTGCTGATGCCGGCGGTGCAGCCTGCTGAGCTGTGGCAGGAGTCGGGCCGCTGGGAGCAGTACGGACCCGAGCTGCTCCGGCTGCAGGACCGCCATCAGCGCGAGTTCTGCTTTGGTCCTACCCACGAGGAGGTGATCACCGACCTGGTGCGCAACGAGGTCAGAAGTTACCGTCAGCTTCCGGTCAGCTACTACCAGATCCAGACCAAGTTCCGCGACGAGATCCGTCCGCGTTTTGGAGTGATGCGGGCGCGGGAATTCCTGATGAAGGACGCCTACTCGTTCCATCTCCATCAGGCATCCCTGGACGAGACTTATCAGCGGATGTACGAGGCGTATACGCGCATTTTCGCGCGCATGGAGCTGCGCTTTCGAGCGGTGCTTGCCGACACCGGCACCATCGGCGGCAGCTTGTCCCACGAATTCCACGTGCTGGCCGCCTCCGGCGAGGATGCCATCGCCTTTGCATCCGAGGGCGGCTACGCCAGCAACGTGGAGTTGGCCGAGGCGCTGCCTCCGAAGGGTGCGCGCGCCGCTGCGACGCAGGCGCTACAGACGGTCGACACCCCCAATCAGCACACCATCGCCGACCTGGCCGAGTTCCTGAACGTGAAGCCCGCGCGCTGCGTCAAGACGCTGGTGGTGGCGGGAGCCGAGGGCGGCCTGGTGGCGCTGGTGTTGCGCGGCGACCACGAGCTGAACGCCGTCAAAGCGGAAAAGCTCGCTCCCGTCGCCGCACCTCTGACCTTCGCCACCGCCGAGGAGATTCGCGCCGCCGTCGGCGTGGGTCCGGGCTCCCTGGGACCGGTGGGCCTGTCGATACCCGTGCTGGTGGATCATGCGGCTGCGCACTTGGCCGACTTCGTCTGCGGCGCCAACCGGGAGGGCAAGCACTTGACCGGCGTGAACTGGGGAAGGGACACGGCCGAACCGCACAGCGTCGACATCCGCAACGTCGTCGAGGGCGATCCCAGCGCCGATGGGCGCGGCACCCTCTCCATCGCCCGGGGAATCGAGGTGGGACACATCTTCCAGCTCGGCAGCAAGTACAGCGAGGCCTTGAGCGCCACCGTCCTCGACGAGAACGGGCACACGCAGGTGATGACCATGGGCTGTTACGGTATCGGGGTCTCGCGCGTCGTCGCCGCCGCGATCGAGCAGAACCATGACGATCGGGGCATCATCTGGCCGGCGCCCCTGGCTCCCTTCCAAGTGGCGCTGCTGCCCATGAACATGCACAAGTCCCAACGCTTGCGTGACGCCGCCGAGAGGCTGTATGACGAGCTCACCGCCGCGGGGTTCGACGTCCTGTTCGACGACCGCAACACCCGCCCGGGGGTCATGTTCGCGGATATGGAGCTGATCGGCATTCCCCATCGCGTGGTGCTGGGCGAACGCGGCCTGGACGAGGGCAACATCGAGTACAAGGGCCGCCGGGACACCGAAGCGGTGCACGTGCCCCTGCAAGACCTGGCGGGCTTCCTCAGGGATAAAGTGGCACCCGTCGCCTGACGATAACGGACTCATGAACGCCCGTCCGACCCGACGCAGACTCGGCGCGGCCCTGTGCGCCGTGTTGGTGTGCGCCCCTCTGCCCACCCTGGCGGGCGCCCAGGCGCCGCCGGACGAGGCCATGCGGGTGGCGCTGCGCCAGACCATCGCCGAGAGCTCGAGCTTCAAAGATCGCTTTGATGCCGAGGTCTGGCTCCTGGATATGTCCCGGCGATTGCAGTCTCGGCTGCCCGACGCCGAGGCGCGCCTGCGGCTGCTGAAGCTGGTGCACCTGGAAGCGAGCCGCGCGGAGCTGCCCCCGGAGCTTGTGCTGGCGGTGATCGAGGTGGAGAGCAACTTCGACCGCTACGCCATCTCCCACGCCGGCGCCCGCGGCTTGATGCAAGTGATGCCCTTTTGGATCGACGAGATCGGGAAGCCCGGCGATAACCTGTTCCAGGTGCGGACCAACCTGCGCTTCGGCTGCGCCATCCTGCGCTACTACCTGGACCGGGAAGACGGCAACATGCAGCGTGCCCTGGCACGCTACAACGGCAGTGTGGGCAAATACTGGTACCCGGATCGGGTGTACAAGGCGCTGTCGCAGCGCTGGTATCGCCAATAGCGCTCAGCGCGACCCGGTGCTGAAACCGCCGCAATCCCGAAACGGCTCTTCGTCGCACTCCACCGCATCCACCCGCGCATGGGCCGGGCCGTCCCAAAGCCATTCCCGCAGCACCCGCACCGCCTCGGCATCGCCGCAGGCGAGCACTTCCACGGCGCCGTCGGGGAGATTGTGGGCGTGGCCGGTGAGTCCCAGTTCCCGGGCCCGATCGCGGGTGGAGGCGCGGAAGAACACCCCTTGCACCCGTCCCGACACCCGGCAGCGCAGACAGAGCTTCACGGGCGGCTCAGGGCAGGACGACCGTCACCGCCTGCCCGGCCCGCAGGATTCGGCCCTCGCCGGCAGGGAGGGCTACGTCGACCCCGTACAGCGCCGCACCCTCCTGCGCCTGGTCCTGCCTCTCCAAGCCCAGGCGCGCGATCGTGCCCCGCAGACTGCCTCCATCCAATCGTACGGTGACCTCCTGGCCGACCTGCAGCCGTTGCAGCTGCGCGTCGCTGACCGCCACCCGCGCCAGAACGCGGTCCCCGTGAGCCAGGACCAGCAGCGGCGTCGTCTGCAGCCGCGTCACGACAGTCTGGCCCGGCTCGGCCTGGCGGGCGAGCACGAGCGCGTCGAACGGCGCCCGCACGGTCGCATACTCCAGGTCCAGCTCCGCCAACTGCAGCTCCGAGCGCGCGCGCTCGAAGGCAGCCTCCGCTCGACTCAGGGCGACCTCCTCGAGCTGCAGCTCGTGGGTGGACATCACTTGGCGATCGAACAGCTCCTGAGCCCGCTCCAGTTCCCGACGGGCCTCCGCCAGGACCTGCTCGGCGCTGGCGAGTTCGGCCCGCGCCCGCGCGACCCGGGCCTGGAACGGGCGCTCATCGAGCTTGAGCAGCGCCTCGCCGGCGGGCACCCGGTCGCCCACGTCCACCAACACCCGGTCGATCTTGCCGGATACCGGGGTGCTCAATTCCACCCTTTGCGCCCACGCCAGGTGCCCCTGGACCTCGGCCGCGGATGCGCTCGGGGTGAAGGCGATCAACGTCAACATGGTAAGCAGCTTATACATGGCCAAACCCCGTACTGTGGCGATCATTGCGCCGGTGGCGCCGCCCCGTTCGCCTCCGGCAGGGCCTGCCCAAGCAGGGCCTCGAGCCGCGCCAGCGTCAACGCCAGGCCGAACTGCGCCTCGGCCTCCATCAGGCGCGCCGCGGAGAACCGGGTCATGGAGTCCCCCAGATCCGTGCGGACGTCCAACTCGTAAAGGGCGCGGCTGCGGTCCAAGTAGAGGTCGCGGTAATCGATCTCGACGCGTGCGCGGTCGATCCTGGCGCCCAACACATAGGCCTCCTGCCACAGCTCCAGCACCGCCTGGCGGATCTCCATCTCCCGCTCGGCCAGCTCGGCGCGGGTGCGATTGAGGAGCGCCTGCTGGCGGCCGATCGCCGCGGCCACCGCACCGCCGCTGTAAAGCGGCATCTCGAACACCACGCCGGCGCGCAGCGGATCGCTGGAGCCCAACTCCCGGGCGTACTCGGCCGCCTCGAACTCGCCGCGAATCATCGGCCGTTTGCCGGCGCGGGCGGTCTGCAGCCGCGCCCGTCCCGCCTCGAGCTGCGCACGCAGCGCCTCGAGATGGGGATTGTTCTGCAACGCCAGACGCTGCAGTTCCTCCACATCGACCAGCTTGCGATCCAAATCCAACTCCGGGGGCACCAAGGTACCCGGCAGCATCCCGGGGCGATTGAGCAGCAGCGCCAGCCGGGCGCGAGTGCTGCGTCGGCGCACGTCGCTGGCATAGCGCTCGGTGCGCGCCTCCTGGAACAGGGCCTCGCTCTCCAGGACGTCGATGTCCGAAATCTTGCCTTGCTCCAGACGATCCTGCTGGCGGTCGAAATTCACGAAGGCCACCGCCATGGCCTCATTGTCCCGGGTATACGCCAGGTCAGCCAACAGCACGTCGAAGAATGCTGCCGTGATCGCCACCCGCCGACGGGCCTCGGTGTCGGCGTACAGCAGTTTGGATCCGCGCAGGTCGGCATTGGCCGCGGCCAGGCGCGATTCGGTGCGGCCGAAGTCGTACAGCGGCTTGCTGACGATGAGGCCGATCTTGTGATCGTCATGCTCGTCCGGGGGGGCGCGCTTCGACGGCTCCACCCATTGCAAGCGTCCCTCCAGATGCGCCTGCCAGTTGTCCGTGGCGTCAGCGCCGCGCAGATCCGCCTCGGCCAGGTCCACCCGGGCCTCGGCCGCCAGCAGCGTGGGGTGGGGCGCGTCGGCCAGCTCCAGAGCCTGCTCCAGGGTGAGCGGCTCGGGCAGCGGGGGCGGTTGATTGTTCGATTCCTGGGCCCATGCGGGTCCGGCCGTGCCGCTCAAGCAAATCAGCAGGAGGAGGCTGCGCATGGCTGGATGGTTGATTGTTATCATGCGGGTCACGGCGTGGCACGATCATAGCAGTCGATGCCGCATGCCTGCCACACCCGAACTATGGCCACCGCGACACGCTCCCTCCAGCAGCGAACCCACAGCTCACTGCGCGCGGCGCCGCTGACTGCACTGTGCATTACCACATTCCCCGCCGCATGCGCTGGGGTAACATGAAGGGCTGCCTGCCGAGGATCGCTCTTGCGAAATCTTCCCCTCAAATCCCAGATCGTGCTGGCACCGGCGGTGACGATCGTGCTCATCATGGGACTGATCGGATTCACGCTGGCCAAGCTGTTGGACATCAAGCAGCAGAACGAATCCGTGCGCGAATGGGTGCTGGTCTGCACCCAGGCACAGGGTGCCATCACGGCGAGCCAGCGCATGGACGATCTGGCCGGGCAGATGCGCGCGGGGACCTTGGATGCCGACGATGAACTCCATTTCAGCTATCTCGAGCATTCGCGCATGCTGCAGGACCATTTCCGGGCGGCGGAATTCGCCTCGCGCCTGCCGGCGGATACCCACGCGCAGATCGACGCCCAGGTGCAGGCCGTTCTGTATCGCGACAACCTCGACCCCGCTGCAGTGCAGTCCGCTCTCGATGAGCTGCTGCCCGAACTGGAAACCATCAATCGCAACTTCAACGTTCAAAAACGCGCCGCCTACACCGACTATTACGACAACGTCAACAACATCACCTCCCAACTGGTGAGCGTCTCTCTGTGGGTACTGGCCGTGTCTGTGTTCACGGGCATCGCCCTGTCGGTGTGGACCATCCAGCGCACCAAGGGGCGGCTCGGAGCACTGGCGCGCGACGCCCGCCAGATCTGCTCGGGCAACTTGGTGTCCCCAGCGGCGCCAGCCGAGGTGCGCGACGAGGTGGATGAGCTGGCCGCCTGCATGTCCACCATGACCCAGCGCCTGCTCAATGTGGTCGCCAGCGAAAAGGTTCTGGAAGGCGCCGAGGACGAACGCCGGCGCATCGCAATGGACCTGCACGACCAGACCCTCTCGGATCTCACCCACCTGGCGCGGGAGTTGGAGCGTCTGCGAAGCTCCCGATCGAGCGACGGCGAGTGGGACTCCGGGGTCGATGGTTTACAGCAGGATGTGGACGATATCGCGAACAACATGCGCCGCCTGATCGATGACCTGCACCCCCAGAGCCTCGACCTGCTCGGGCTCGCGAAGGCCCTGCGCAGCTACATGGAAAAGCGCTGCAGCGGCCCCGGCATGCCCGAGTACTTCCTGCACGTTGACGACGGCATTGATCGCAACCTCACCGACTTCCAGCGGCTTTCGCTCTACCGCATCGTGCTGAACCTGGTCGGCAACATTATCCGGCATGCCCGCTCGACCCGCTTCGAGATCGACCTGCGCCGCGAAGGCAACGCACTCACCCTGATCGTGGAGGACAACGGGATTGGGTTCGACTACGCTGAGGCACGCCACAACGGCGGCCACGGACTCACCAACATCGAGGAGCGCTCGAAGGCCATCGGTGCCCGTTTCGCCTGGGGCGGTTCGCGGTTCTCCAGCGGCACGCGCTTCGAGCTGCACCTCGACGCGAACAGGGCGCAGCAATGAACCAGCCCCACCGCCTGATCATCGCCGAGGACAACCCCAGAGACCGCGAGTTCCTGGGCAATGTGCTGTCCGACTACGAGATTACCTACACCACCAACGGCCGCGAGGCACTCGAGGCGGCGCTGGCCTTCGAGGACCCGTGGGTGATCAGCGACCTGCAGATGCCGGAGATGGACGGCATCCGGCTGGCCGGCGAGCTCTGGCAGGCACGCCCCGAGGCGCGCATCGTGTTCTGGTCGCAGCACAAGGACGAGATCTATGTACGCGCCCTCGCCGATATCATCCCGCCTGAGACTGTCTACGGCTACGTGCTGAAGAGCAATCCCGGCGAGGTGCTGCGCAAGGCGGTCGATGCGGTGTTCATGGAGTGCCAATGCTGGGTGGATCAGAAAGTGCGCCCGGTGCAGGCACGTGCCGACCGCAGCCGCAGCGGCATCACCGACCTGGAATTCGAGGTGCTGCTGGATATCGCCTTGGGGCTCACCGACAACGTCATCGCCCGGCGGCGCTATCTATCGCGGCGCGGTGTGCAGAGTCGTCTCAAGTCGCTGTATGCCAAGCTGGGGATCGATCAGGAGCAATACACCACCGATGGACTGGGTGAAACCCTGAACATGCGCGCCCGCGCGGTCTCTCACGCGCTGCGCCGCGGCTTGCTCAACCAGTTCGAGCTCGAACAGGAGGAGGTCAAGCTGCAGGAATGGCTGCGGCGGGAGGGCTTCAGCCCCTGAACTTAACGAAGCTCAGTTGCGTTCGGCGCGGCGCTTCTCGCGCTTGTAGCGCGTGAACGGCATCTCCCGATACACGCCTTCGGCGGCATACTCGCCAAGCCACAGGAATTCGTCCGGCCCGGAAGTAGCACCCGTGTAGCGCGCCACCAGCTCGCCTTCTT
>Ga0209347_1004957_pt1 | contig 13203 bp, 7 predicted proteins | sample AutmiccommuBRH23_FD_187382 | JGI IMG/M metagenome (GOLD analysis project Ga0209347, IMG submission 187382) | Deep subsurface microbial communities from Mt. Terri, Switzerland - Autotrophic microbial communities BRH/23 (SPAdes) (version 2) | ecosystem: Environmental > Aquatic > Deep subsurface >... | reverse complement strand
CATCACATCCCTTCTACACCGGAAAACAGAAACTGGTGGATACTGCAGGGCGTGTAGATAAGTTTATGAGCCGTTACGGAGACCGTAACAAGAAAAAATAAAACCCAACAGGGAATAGAAAAAAAACGGCGATCCTGGCAGGTCACCGTTTTTTTTGTTTCAAATAGTCACTTTATTCTGTGCACTTAATAAAATAGAATCTGATATTTGTCCCTGAAAAGTCGTTAAAAATTATTTGCATATAGCTTATAGCGTCAATAGAGTGTGTATTTATCACAATTTTGCCTATTTTTGTCACTATTAATGTTTTTGTAAACTGTGAACGGATGAAACGACATTATTATTTAATATTACTTTCACTCTTATTACTGTTATCTCTTCCTGCACATGCCCGGGTACAATTAAGCGATAGTGCAAAAATAAGTCTTCTTACCGCATCTCCCTGGAGTGGAGCTGTATATGCCCTGTTTGGGCACACAGCCATCCATGTGCAGGACGATTCAACAGGGGTAGACGCGGTGTACAATTACGGTTTCTTTGACCCTTCCCAGCCCCATTTCATCTATAATTTTGTCAGGGGAAAAACAGATTATATACTGGGAGTAACTTCGTTCAAGGATTTTCTGTTTGAATATGAACAGAAGGGACAGCAGGTGATTGAGCAGGTGATAGATCTCTCATTTGTAGAAAAACAGCAGTTGCATGATGCACTCTTTATGAATGCATTACCTGAGAACAGAGGTTATAGGTACAACTATCTCTATGATAATTGCTCCACACGCCCCCGTGATATGATTGAAAAATATCTCAATGGGGTCATTCATTATCCACCCACATCTCAGGAACAATCTTATCGGGATCTCTTGCATGAGTGTCTTGCCCCTTATCCCTGGGTCAGTTTTGGAATTGACCTGTTGATTGGCACTGAAGCAGAAAGAACCATTGATGTGAGGGAGAAAATGTTTCTCCCTTCCTACCTGATGGACTCTTTCGACGGTGCAATCGTACAGAAAAATGATACGGTGAGTTATCCCCTCGTACAAAACAGTTCAGTTATTTTAAATCATGATAATGAGAGAAATAGAGTAGGTAGTAAGGGACTCTTTACGCCGGTACTGGTGGCGCTCCTATTGCTGGTTATCTCTATTTTAGTCAGTCTGCTGCAAATTATCAAACTCAATGTCTCCAAATTTCCCAAAAGATATGATACCGTTCTTTTCGCAATTGCAGGAGTAGCAGGATTTATCATTTTCTTTCTGATGTACTTCTCCGAACATCCAGCAACCAACCCTAACTGGAATTTTGTCTGGTTGAATCTCTTTGCTCTTATCGCAGCTGTTTTATTTTGGGTGAAATCGGCAAATAGAGTCGTTTATTTCTATCATTTTATTAACTTTGTACTCTTAACGCTTTTCATTCTGTTGTGGTGGTTAATACCACAACAATTGCCGGTAGCAACGATTCCATTTTCAATGAGTTTGTGGCTCAGATCGGCTTCAAACCTGTTTGTTTTGAGAAAAAAGAATTTAACAAACAAACGGTTTGCATCAAGTAGGTATATGAAAGCGGGATGGGGACAATAAATCGGCAAATGACTGTTATAAACGCATGATCAAAATACTATCTTCTTTAGTTGCTCTCTTTTCAATCACTGCGCTCTATGCACAGAGCCCTTCAGGAGAAGTACCTAAACTGGTTGTAGGCATCACTATCGACCAGCTGCGGGGCGATTATCTGGAGATGTTCAGGCATACGTTTGGCAACAAGGGTTTTAACAGGTTATTAAACAGTGGTCTCGTATACAGTAATGTAACATACAATTTCCCCAATCTCGATAAAGCATCCACGATCGCCACAATTTATACCGGTGCCAATCCCTCATACCATGGTATCACTGCCGAGAAAAAATATGCACCTGAGTCGGACAGTGAGATATCCTCTTTTTCGGACAACAAATATCTGGGTAATTTCACCAACGCCAAGCTGTCACCACTGCCCATCAGGGTCTCCACCATTGCAGATGAGTTGAAAGTTGCATCAGGCGGCCAATCGGATATCTTAGCTTTTGCTCCCGATGCGTCACAGGCACTGGCCTCTGGCGGGCATGCAGCCAGCGGTGCCTACTGGATAGAGGATTACTCCGGAAAATGGGCTACAACCACCTTCTACAGAAACAAACAGCCGGCTGTTGATCAACAAAACCGAAGCACGGAGTCGCTCAGCTTCACCATTGGCAGCATCACATGGCGTCCGGCGATTGAAATAGAAAGGTACAATGCCTTCCCCTATACCAGGAACAGGGACAAATTTCAACACTATTTTGGTGTAGATAAAAAGGACAATATCCTGCTGTTCAAGCAATCACCCTACGTGAACAGTGAAGTGAACAACATGGCAATCAAGGTTCTCGAATCCAGCTCTCTGGGTAAACGTATGAATCCCGATTATCTGGCGGTCACCTTCTATGCCGGCAACTACGAGAACGCGCTCGACAAAAATTACTCAATAGAGATTCAGGATACATATTATCGTCTCGATCAGGAGTTAGGACGTTTGCTGGATGCAATAGAAACATCGGTAGGTCTCAAAAACACATTAATTTTCGTCGTTTCTACCGGTTATTTCAACGAGCAGGAGATCCTTCCTGAGGGAGTGGTTACATCCGGGGGCGATTTTCATCCCGACAGGAGCCAGGCACTGCTCAATATGTATCTCATGGCGCTCTACGGCAGAGAACAGTGGATCAAGAAATATTACAACCGACAATTCTTTTTCGACAAGAAATTACTGGAAGACAAGAAGATAAACCTGACTGAGTTCCAGCAAAATGCGGCTGAATTTCTGGTACAATCGGCAGGTATACATGATGTGATCACCTCTCATCAGATGTTACATGGCGCATATAATGAAAATGTGCAGTTTTACCGAAACGGTTACTTTAAAGGTATTACAGGCGATCTGTTTCTAGAATTGCAGCCCGGGTGGCGTGTTGTTGATACTCAATCGTCTGAACAGCAAAGGGTACGTAACAATGCTGTGATCTCTCCGGTAATTTTTTTCGGGAGTGACATTAAACCACAGAAAATTTATCGCACCATAGAGGCCACAGAAATTGCGCCCAGTGTGTCATACCGGCTACGTATACGTGCCCCCAACGCTGCAAAAGGGGAAATACTGAAAGAACTCTATTAAATTTTTGTAAACAGATTATAAAAACAGGAGGATTGGGCAGGCAGGGAACAATTGCCGGCACTTACTCGCAACAAAAAACTATGGGACTCAACGATATTATATCTAAAATATTTGGCAGCAAGGCGCAACGCGACCTGAACGAGGTAAACCCGTTCGTGAAAAGAATAAAGGAAGCCTACGTCGGAATTGAACAGCTCTCTGATGATGAGCTTCGCAATAAAACAAAAGAGCTGGAAAAGCGTATTCAGGATTATGTGGCTGAGGAGAGATCCCAAATTGAGTCACTGAAAGCCGGAATGGAGCAGATTGATCTCGATGAACGTGAAGCCATCTGGAATCAGGTTGATAAGCTGGAGAAAGAGATCACTGAAAAATATGATGAGGTGCTTGACGAGGTGCTACCTGAAGCATTTTCTATTATGAAAGATACGGCACGTCGTTTTACGGAGAACAGTGAGATTGTGGTTACAGCCACTGATTTCGATCGTGATCTGGCCGCTACGCATGATTTTGTGCGTATTGAAGGAGATAAAGCCATCTACCTGAATCATTGGAACGCGGGGGGTAACGAGATCACCTGGGATATGATTCACTACGATGTGCAGTTGTTCGGCGGTGTGGTGCTGCATCAGGGAAAGATTGCCGAGATGGCTACAGGTGAAGGGAAAACACTTGTGGCTACACTTCCGGTATTCCTGAATGCTCTCACGCATCAGGGAGTGCATCTGGTTACGGTGAACGATTACCTGTCGAAACGTGACTCGGAGTGGATGGGACCGATGTATATGTTCCACGGTTTGTCGGTTGACTGTATCGATAAGCATGAACCCAACTCCGATGCACGCCGCAAAGCATATGAGTCGGATATCACCTTCGGAACGAACAACGAGTTTGGTTTTGACTACCTGCGTGATAACATGGCTGTTTCACCCAAGGATCTTGTGCAACGGAAACATAATTATGCCATCGTGGATGAGGTGGACTCGGTTTTGATCGATGATGCCCGTACACCGCTCATCATCTCCGGCCCGGTACCTAAAGGTGACGACCAGTTGTATGATCTGTTCCGTCCGCGTGTGGAGGTGATTGTGAAAGCACAGAGAGACCTGGCTACCCGTCTGCTGGCGGAAGCGAAACAGAAGATGGCATCATCCGACACGAAAGAACAGGAAGAGGGTGCTTTGCAGCTTTTCCGGTCATACAAGGCAATGCCCAAGAATAAACCGCTCATCAAGTTCCTTAGTGAACAGGGTGTGAGAGCGGCGATGCTCAAAACCGAAGCATTTTACATGCAGGAACAGATGCGCAATATGCATATTGCGACCGATCCGCTCTATTTTGTCATTGAAGAAAAAATGCACAGTATTGAGCTGACAGATAAGGGGATTGACATGTTGACCGGGAAATCGGATGACCCCCTGTTTTTTATTCTACCTGACATCGCTTCTCAACTCTCAGAATTGGAGAACTCATCACTTTCCGACGAAGAAAAAACGGTAAGAAAAGATGAACTGTTTCAAAACTACGCTATTAAATCGGAGCGTGTGCATACTGTGAACCAACTGCTGAAGGCATATACGTTGTTCGAGAAAGACGATGAGTACGTGGTGATCGATAATAAGGTGAAGATCGTGGATGAACAGACAGGCCGCGTCATGGAGGGTCGTCGTTACTCCGACGGATTGCACCAGGCTATTGAAGCCAAAGAGCATGTGAAGGTGGAGGCAGCTACGCAGACATTTGCTACCATCACCCTACAGAACTTCTTCAGGATGTACAGTAAGCTTGCCGGTATGACCGGTACGGCTGAGACAGAAGCTGGTGAGTTCTGGGATATCTATAAGCTGGATGTGGTGGTTATACCGACCAACAGACCCATCGTACGTGACGATCAGAATGACCGCATATATAAAACCAAACGTGAGAAATATACAGCTGTAATTGAGGAGATAGAGAAGCTGGTTAATGTAGGACGACCGGTGCTGGTGGGTACCACCTCGGTAGAGATCTCCGAGCTACTGAGTCGCATGCTTACCCTTCGTAAGATCACCCACTACGTTCTTAATGCCAAGCTACACCAGCGTGAAGCCGAGATTGTAGCAAACGCCGGTCAAAGTGGCGTGGTGACTATCGCGACCAACATGGCGGGTCGTGGTACAGATATTAAACTCTCAGCAGCCGTGAAGGGTGCAGGAGGTTTGGCAATCATCGGTACGGAACGGCACGAGTCACGTCGTGTGGACCGTCAGTTGCGCGGTCGTTCAGGTCGTCAGGGTGACCCGGGATCATCGGTCTTTTTCGTATCACTTGAAGATGATCTGATGCGTCTGTTCGCCACCGAGAGGATTGCAGGACTGATGGACAAAATGGGATTTAATGAAGGTGATGTGTTGGAACACAGTATGCTGAGCAAGTCGGTAGAGCGTGCACAGAAGAAAGTGGAAGAAAACAACTTCGGTATCCGTAAACGCCTGCTGGAGTATGATGATGTGATGAACTCACAGCGTGAGGTTATTTATAAGAGACGTCGTCACGCATTGATGGGAGAACGTATTGACAATGACGTAGCCAACATGATCTCTGATACCGCAAGAAATATTGTGGAACTGAATGAGGATGATTACGGGAGCATGCAGCTCGATCTTCTTCGCATTATGGCGCTCGAAATTCCTTTCAAAGAAGAAGAGATGAAAGGGATGAAAGAGGAGGAGCAGGTAGATGCCGTTACCGATAAATCTTTTGAGGCCTTCAAGCGTAAGACAGGGCGACTGGCCGAAGTGGCACAACCGGTAATCAAACAGGTCTATGAGAATCAGGGGGCCATGTACGAAAATATTCTAATTCCCGTCACCGACGGAAAAAGAGTCTATAACATTGCCTGCAACCTCAAGGAGGCATATGAATCGGGATCGAAAGTGCTGGTGAAAGCATTTGAAAAATCGATCCTGCTGCACACCATCGACGAAGACTGGAAAGAGCATCTCCGTGAGATGGATGAACTGCGTCACTCCGTACAAAATGCAAGCTACGAGCAGAAAGATCCGCTGCTGATTTATAAACTGGAATCGTTCAATCTCTTTAAAACAATGGTGAACGATATCAACTCAAAAGCGGTCTCCATACTCATGCGCGGGCAAATACCTGTTCAGGATCCGGGTAGTGTGCGCCAGGCAGCACCCGAACAGAAGACCGATTACAGTAAATACCGCACGCAGAAAGAGGATACCGGATCTCTGCCTCCTGTGAATGGAGAGAAGGAGGGCTCCCGTGCACCACGACCGCAACAGAAACTCGAACCTATCCGTGTGGAGAAGAAAGTGGGGAGGAATGACCCCTGTCCATGCGGAAGTGGAAAAAAATTCAAAAACTGCCACGGGAAATAAAGTAGTGTTATAATCATTCAGACAGGGAGCAATTATCTCCCTGTTTTTTTTGTTAAATCCAAAGAAAGGCAGTATCTTAGTATATTCAAAAAGTAACGCTCTATAAAGAGTTACTTATCTGTAAATAAGCTACATACATATATTTTTTGAAAAGAAAAATCACTTTTTAATATGATTGATCAGGAAGACAGAATCATCAAGATAAATATCGAAGATGAAATGAAATCGTCATACATCGATTATTCGATGTCAGTGATCGTTTCCCGTGCGTTACCAGATGTGCGCGACGGGTTTAAACCGGTACACAGACGTATACTTTTTGGAATGTCGGAACTTGGTAATACACCCGATAAACCCCATAAAAAATCAGCGAGAATCGTCGGAGAAGTACTTGGTAAGTACCATCCGCACGGTGACTCATCGGTATACAATGCCATGGTGCGGCTCGCGCAGCACTGGAGCATGCGATACACACTTGTCGACGGACAGGGAAATATGGGAAGTGTTGATGGAGACAGTCCGGCAGCCATGCGATACACAGAAGCAAGATTGAACAGGCTTGCTGAGGAGATGCTTCGTGATATTGATAAAGAGACGGTTGATTTACAATTGAATTTCGATGATACATTGCAGGAACCGACCGTTCTTCCCACACGTATTCCCAATCTGTTGATGAACGGTTCGTCCGGTATTGCCGTGGGGATGGCAACAAATATTGCACCCCATAACCTGACAGAGTGTATCAACGGCATTATTGCATATATTGACGACAGAGAGATCGATATTAAAGGATTGATGCAGTACATTAAAGCACCCGATTTTCCTACCGGTTCTTTTATCTACGGCTACAAAGGAGTGGAAGAGGCATTCGAAACGGGTAGGGGGCGCATAGTAATGCGTGGCAGAGCAGAGATTGAATCGGGCAAGACACACGACAAGATCATCATTTCAGAGATACCCTACATGGTCAATAAGGCCGATATGATTAAACATGTTGCCGATCTGGTGTCAGATAAAAGGATTGAAGGTATATCCAATATCAATGATGAGTCAGACAGAGATGGCATGCGGATCGTGGTGGATATCAAACGTGACGGTAACGCGAACGTGGTACTCAATAAGTTGTACAAACTGACCGCGCTGCAATCATCTTTCAGTGTGAACAATATTGCACTGGTGAAAGGACGTCCTGAATTGCTGACTCTCAAACGGATGATAGAGCTTTTCGTGGAGCATAGACAGGATGTGGTGATCCGGCGCACAAGGTATGAGTTGCGCAAGGCACAGGAGCGGGCGCATATCCTGGAAGGGCTGATCATCGCGTCCGATAACATCGACGAAGTGATTGCCATCATCCGCGGTTCTTCCACACCTCCTGAAGCCATTCAAAGATTGATGGAGCGTTTCGGTCTGAGCGATATTCAATCGCGCGCCATTGTTGAAATGCGACTGAGACAACTGACCGGACTGGAACAGAACAAACTGCATGCTGAGTTTGAAGAGATACAGAAACTGATTACCCACTTAAACGAGATTCTTAATAATGAAGAACTTCGAATGACAGTGATCAAGGATGAGCTGATAGAGATTCGCGAGAAATATGGTGATGAGCGTCGTTCAGAAATTATCTTTTCTTCAGAAGAGATGAATCCTGAAGACTTTTACTCCGACGATGAGATGGTGATCACCATCTCACACCTGGGATATATCAAACGTACACCATTGACCGAGTTCCACACACAGAACAGGGGAGGGGTAGGCGCCAAAGGATCAGATACAAGGGAAGAGGATTTCGTTGAATATATCTATCCTGCCACTACCCACAATTATATGCTTTTCTTCACGCAAAAGGGTAAGTGTTACTGGCTGCGTGTGTACGAAATTCCGGAAGGGACAAAAAATTCTAAGGGACGTGCAATTCAAAACCTGCTGAATATTGATCCGGACGATTCGGTTACCGCATTTGTACGTGTTGAGACACTTACAGATGTTGATTATATCAATTCACACTATCTTCTCTTCTCCACCAAACTGGGGGTTGTAAAGAAAACACTGCTCGAAGCATACTCACGGCCAAGACAGAATGGTGTGAATGCTATCACCATCAGGGATGATGATCAGGTGATATCTGTTCGATTAACTGACGGAAATCAGCATGTGATCCTGTCGAACAGAAACGGACGTGCCATCCGGTTTAAAGAAGATGCCGTTCGTGTCATGGGACGTACTGCTACAGGTGTAAGAGGGATGACGCTGGACAACGATGGAGAAGATAGTGTTATCGGTATGATTTGCATGGATCCGCAATCTGAAAATACCATTTTGGTGGTATCTGAACAGGGATATGGAAAAAGAACATACCTCGATGATGAGGATGGAGAGCCTGTTTATCGCATCACCAACAGAGGTGGTAAAGGAGTTAAAACACTGAATGTTACAGATAAAACAGGCAAACTGGTTGCGATAAAAAGTGTGTCGGACGACAACGATTTAATGATAATTAACAAATCTGGCATTACCATACGTCTAAAAATTTCCGATATTCGCACAATGGGACGAGCAACACAAGGGGTACGTCTTATCAATTTGGGGAAAAGAAATGATCAGATTGCCTCGGTTTGCAAGGTAAACAGAACAGATGATTTTGTTGAAGATGATATCAGTTCCGTAGAATCAGATGATGTTCAGAATGAATCGGGCAGTGAAGAATAATAATCCATTTTAAACTTTTTGCTATTATTTAGTCAAAGACATAAGCAAACAAATCTAGAAAATAACATCAATTTAATCACAATTAAAAAAATGAATAAAATGAGAAAACTCTTATTCCTTACTATGATTGCCCTTTTTTCCGCCGGAACTCTTTTCGCGCAAAAATCGGCACTGAAAGAAGCCAAAAGAGCATTGGGCAGAGATGAACTAAAAGAAGCCCGCACAATGATTCAACAAGCGTCAACACATAAAGAAACAGCCGGTGACCCGGAGACATGGAAAATTATGGGTGACATCGGTAATAAAGCGTTCGATCTGGAAAGAACCAATGCCATGCTTGGTAAACCGGCCAACGACAAAGCGATGTACGACGGGCTGATGGAGTCATACATGCCTTATTTGAAAGCCGACTCACTTGGTCAGCTGCCGGATGATAAAGGAAGAGTGAAAAACAAATTCCGCAAAGATATTTCAGGGGTACTACGTGCAAATCATCCCTTTTATATTAACGGGGGAGTCTACTACAACGATCAAAAAGATTACAACAAAGCAACTGATTTCTTCCAGATCTATTGGGATATACCATATTTGCCGATGTATGAAGATCAGCCTGATGCATTTGTTCTGGACAGTACTTTTCAGACCATAAAATATTACGCGATTGTTACTGCTATCCAGGCTGAAGATCACGAGAGAGCACTGGCTATGTTGCAACGTGCTTCCAAAGAGCCTTTCATCGAGAATAGCGCTTTTAAGGAAAGTGACCTCTTTGAATTAATGGCAAGCGAATATATCAGCCTTGAAGACTCTGCTAAATTTATTGAGGTGCTCCACGAAGGTGCTAAAAAATTTCCCGAAAGCAAGTATTTCATTCCTAACCTGGTAAACGTATTTATCCGTCAGGGTGAAACCAATAAAGCGATAGAGTACCTTGAACAGGCCCTCCAGAATGATCCATCCAACGCATGTGACCTGAACAGTGTGAAAGGTGCTTTACTGGCTGAACAGGGTGAATTTGAAGCAGCTGAAAAGGAGTATAACAAAGCACTTGCACAGGACCCAAATTGTGAAAGAGCACTGGAAGCAATCGCTGTAAACTATATTCTTCAGGCACAGAATCTGAAAGAGAAAACAGCAATGATGTCAGACAGACAGAAACAGGTTGAGAATGATTCAATCACTGTGGGCTATTATCAGAAATCATTGCCATCGCTCGAGAAATTTGTGGAACTGCTTAAAGAGCGTAATGCTGACCCAGGTATCCTTGAATCGGCACTTCTTAAATTGAGAAATGTATATTACAATTTGAGCGGTCTGGGTGTTGATAAGTCGGCTGAATTACAAGAAGTGGAAAAAGAACTTAAACTCTGATTTTAGCGTTTATTTTATTAAACAATTAAGTGGTATCGGGGAGATACCACTTTTTTTTTTGCTGCTCCACATGTTTCACCTCTATTCAATAATCTATATTAAACATAATAGTAATTATAGGAATATTGAAGCTCTCATTCTGAGTGAGCATATTTCGGTTTTAACTCATATGAACAACCGGTTATATTTATTATCTTTGCAACAATAATAACTGCAGAAACCATATCAGTTGTGACGCTATTTGCGCACAACAAAGAATAAATCGACAGATGAGCAATCAACGATACAATAAGCGCGGAGTCTCGGCATCGAAAGAAGATGTGCACAACGCCATCAAAGAGATCGACAAGGGATTATTTCCAAATGCATTCTGTAAAATTATCCCCGACTATCTGGGAAACGATCCTGCCTATTGTAACATCATGCATGCCGATGGTGCCGGAACAAAATCATCTCTGGCATATATTTACTGGCGTGAAACCGGAGATATTTCCGTATGGAAAGGAATTGCGCAGGATGCGCTGATTATGAACCTGGATGATCTTTTATGTATTGGTGCCACAGATAATATATTGCTCTCATCAACTATAGGCAGAAATAAAAACCTTATTCCCGGTGAGGTCATCTCAGCCATTATTAACGGGACCAACGAGCTGTGTGAGGAACTCTCTTCTCTGGGTGTGCATGTTTATCCTACAGGAGGAGAAACAGCCGATGTGGGCGATCTGGTGCGGACCATCATTGTGGACAGTACGGTGACATGCCGTATGAAACGCTCCGAGGTCATTGACAATGCCCGTATTCAGGCAGGAGATATGATTGTAGGTCTCTCATCTACGGGACAGGCAACTTACGAGAAAGAATATAACGGAGGTATGGGTAGCAACGGGCTGACATCGGCGCGTCATGATCTGTTTGCCAACTACCTGGCGCAAAAATATCCCGAAAGTTTCGATGCCTCCATTCCAGCCGATCTGGTCTATTCAGGTGGGATGAAACTAACAGAATTGATTGAGGATCTTGGTGTTGACGCCGGAAAACTTGTGCTATCCCCTACCCGCACCTACGCTCCTGTTATATCACAGATTATCAGTGCATTAACTGGTAATATTCATGGAATGGTGCATTGTTCAGGTGGTGCCCAGACAAAGATCCTGCATTTCCTCGGAGATGGATTGAAAGTTATAAAGAACAATCTTTTTCCTGTTCCTCCCCTCTTCGATCTGATTCAAAAACATTCAGGTACCGATTGGAGCGAGATGTACAGAGTGTTCAACATGGGACACCGGATGGAACTTTATCTCCCCGAAGCTTATGCTGAACAGGTAATAGAGATTGCCGGATCGTTCCATATCGATGCACAGATCGTTGGCCACGTGGAAAAATCAGATCAGCGGGAACTGCTGATAGAGAGTGAACAGGGACGATTCATCTATTCATAATATGTCAGACAATTCATTACTCGATAAATTGCAGCACCTGGTCACCCGCTTTGAAGAGGTGGCTACGCTGATAACCGATCCGGAAGTAATTTCGGATATGAAGAGATATGTAAAACTGAACAAAGAGTACAGCGATCTGCAAAAAATTGTGGAGGTACGTAACGAGTATAAGGCAGCACTCGATAGTACGGCAGAAGCAAAGAACATTCTCGATAAGGAGTCTGATGCCGATCTGAGACAACTTGCCAATGAAGAACTTTTAACTAACACAGATAAAATTCCGGCCCTGGAGGAGAAGATCAAACTGATGCTGATCCCTGCCGATCCCGAAGATGCAAAGAATGTGATCATGGAGATCCGTGCCGGAACAGGTGGTGATGAAGCCTCAATTTTCGCGGGTGATCTCTACAAGATGTACACGAGATACTGCGAGAGCAAAGGGTGGAAAACAGAAGTGACCAGCCTTACCGAAGGGACTGCGGGAGGTTTTAAAGAGGTTATCTTTACAGTTACCGGCACTGATGTCTACGGAACACTTAAATATGAATCGGGTGTACACAGGGTACAACGTGTACCCCAGACCGAGACACAGGGACGTGTGCATACGTCAGCGGCGACGGTGGCTGTGCTACCGGAAGCTGAAGAGTTTGATTTTGAGCTTAACCCGGCAGATGTCGATTTCCATACGGCTCGCTCCAGTGGTGCCGGGGGACAAAATGTGAACAAGGTAGAGACCAAGGTGCAGTTGACACACAGGCCTTCAGGAATGGTGGTGATCTGTCAGCAAGCCCGCTCGCAGTTGCAGAACAGGGAACTCGCCATGCAGATGCTGCGCACGAAATTGTACGATATTGAGCTCTCCAAACGACAGGGAGATATTGCATCACGCCGTAAAACCATGGTCTCCACCGGCGACAGATCAGCTAAGATACGCACCTACAACTACCCCCAGGGACGTATCACTGATCACCGTATCAGCTACACCATCTATAACCTCTCCGCTTTTATGGATGGCGATATTCAGGGTGTAATTGATCAGTTAATGGTGAGCGAAAATGCGGAAAGGATGAAGGATACTGATTTATAATTTCTCCATTTTTTAC
>Ga0209347_1004955_pt1 | contig 13206 bp, 9 predicted proteins | sample AutmiccommuBRH23_FD_187382 | JGI IMG/M metagenome (GOLD analysis project Ga0209347, IMG submission 187382) | Deep subsurface microbial communities from Mt. Terri, Switzerland - Autotrophic microbial communities BRH/23 (SPAdes) (version 2) | ecosystem: Environmental > Aquatic > Deep subsurface >... | reverse complement strand
CTCTTTGCTGTGGGAGGGATCTCCAGGCAACAGCTTGATCAGGCCAGAACACAACTTGATATCGCAGAATCTGCACTTGGCAACCTGGGAGAGAACACGACGCTGACGAGTCCCGTAAGCGGACTGGTGACCGCCCGCAACTATGATCCGGGTGACGTGGCGATGCAGCTGCCCATCCTTACCATAGCGAATATTAATCCGGTAAAGGTGATGGTGAATGTGTCGGAATCATTTTACAGCAAGGTTGTGAAAGGTATGCCCGTCGAGGTGCAGGCCGATGCTCTGGGTAGCGAGATTTTTCAGGGAAAAGTGACACTTATTCATCCCACGCTTGATCCGGGCTCTCACACTTTTACCGTGGAGGTGTCCGTGCCTAACAGCGACCAGCGTCTTCGTCCCGGCATGTTTGCCCGTGTGAAGATGAATTTCGGAACCAACGAAAGCCCTCTTGTTACAGACAAGGCTGTACTGAAGCAGACCGGTTCCAACGACCGTTATGTCTTCGTGGAGAAAGAGGGGAAGGCAATCTATACGCTGGTTGAGCTTGGTACCAGGATAGATGACAAATTTGAAATTGTATCAGGGTTGAGTGCCGGTGACAGAGTGATTGTAGAGGGTAACACCGGGTTGATTGACGGTGCCGCAGTGGAGGTGGTACAATAAGGGTACGAACAGTTTAAAAAATAAACAGATGAAACCATATGAAACCGCGGTGAAAAATCCCGTGGGAACAGCTTTAATATTTATAGGTGTGGTGCTGATCGGGATCATGTTTTACCGGCAGCTACCCATTGACCTCTATCCCAATATAGATCTTAACATAGTGTCCGTGATGACATCCTATTCGGGTGCGGGTGCAGAGGATGTGGAAGCCAACGTAACCCGTCCTCTCGAAGATGTGCTCAACTCGACAGAGAAACTGAAAGAGATCACGTCGCAGTCGAAAGACGGGATGTCGATGATCATGCTTGAGTTCGATTTTGGCACCAACATGGACAATGTGATGAACGATGTGCGGGACAAAGTGGATATGATCGCGGGATTCCTTCCGGACGGAACAGAGGATCCCCTGATTTTGAAATTCAGTTCCGACATGATACCGGTGGTCGTTCTCTCGGCAACAGCTGAAGAGAGTGCTGCCGCTTTGTACAAGATTCTGGATGAGCAGGTGGCCAACCCGCTGAACCGCATCTCCGGCATTGGAACCGTCTCTGTGAGCGGCGCTCCTCAAAGGGAGATTCAGGTGAACGTTGTCCCACAAAAACTGGAAGCGTACAATATCTCTCTTGAGCAGATTGCGCAGGTGATTGCTACCGAGAACGTGAACGTTCCTGCAGGTAACTTCGATATTGGTTCGCAAACTTATATGTTGCGTCTGGAGGGTGAGTTTACTGATAGTCGTGATCTGAACGATATTATTGTCGGGAACAACCAGGGCCGGGCCATCTATTTGCGTGATGTGGCTTTCGTAAGTGATACGCTTGAGAGCCGCATACAGGAAAATTATACCAATGGTGTGCGAAGTGCCAGTATCGTGGTGCAGAAACAATCGGGTGCCAATACGGTCGCGATTGCCGATGCAGTGAGGAAACAGCTTCCCGAACTGCAAAAGAACCTCCCTCCCGATATAAAGCTTGTCACCGTGATGGACACCTCTGAATATGTGAAGGTCTCCATCAACAGTCTGCTCGAGACCATTCTGCTGGCACTGGTCATTGTAGGCATCATCGTACTGTTTTTCCTTGGCAGGTGGCGTGCCACCATCATCGTGATGGTGACGATTCCCATCTCACTGATCGGGTCATTCATCTATCTCTACCTCACGGGTAATACCATCAACATCATCTCGCTCTCGGCGTTATCCATCACTATCGGGATGGTGGTAGATGATGCCATCGTGGTGTTGGAGAACATCACTTCCCATATTGAGCGGGGGAGTCAGCCCAGGCAGGCAGCTGTTTATGGAACGGAAGAGGTATCTCTCTCTGTGATCGCCTCCACGCTGACCATTGTCGCGGTGTTCCTGCCTATGACCATGGTCGGCGGTTTTGCCGGTGTGATGTTCAAGCAGCTGGGATGGATGGTGACCATCATCATCTCTCTCTCATTGATCATCGCGCTCACACTTACTCCTATGATGAGTGCCAAGATGATGCGTGGTAACAGGGAGGTGAGGGTGAACTGGTTTGACAGGTGGTATAACAAACGCATCTTACCTCTTCTGAACAAGCTCGATCACGGTTATTCCCGTTTGGTGAACGCTGTGGCAAGAAGAAGAAGAGCAACCCTGTTTATCGTGTTGCTGATCTTTGTTGTGAGTGCGGTTATCAGTGCTATCACACTGAAAACAGAGTTCATGCCGGCATCAGACAACAATGATATAGGTCTCACTGTGGAGATGCCCACCGGCACCCGCATGGAGGTAGCCCGTGAAACAGGTCACCAAATTGCTGAACAAATGAAGGAGCACTACCCGGAGATAGATATTATCTCTTTCAGCGTGGGAGCTGCCAGCGAGGATAATGCGTGGGCGGCCATGCAGGACAATGCATCCAACATTATCACCTATACCATCCGTCTGACAGAAGCAAAAAACAGAAACAAAAGTATTTACGATGTATCTGATGAGATGCGTCAGGATCTGGCTGCCATGCCTGAACTGAATCGTTATAAGGTGATGCCGGGAGGTGGCGATATGGGTATGACCGGAGGCAGTAATGTGACATTGAATATTTTCGGTTATGATCTTGCTGTCACCGACAGAGTGGCCAGCGATTTGAAAACCCGTCTGAACGAAGTGGATGGATTACGGGATATAGCTATCTCGAGAAAAGATTATCGACTTGAATACCAGATTCAATTCGATCGTGAAAAGCTTTCGTTGAACGGTTTGAATATGAGCACTGCTGCCAATGCAATCAGGAACAGGATTAACGGGCTTACCATGTCGAAATATCGTGAAGAGGGTGAAGAGTATAACATACGTGTTCGCTACGAAGAACAATACCGTGAGTCGATAGAGGATATTGAGAATATACTTATTTTCAATCCTATGGGTGCCGGTGCCTGTGTCCGTGATTTAGGTACAGTGGTGGAGACTTCGACACTTCCCCAGGTGGATCGCCAGGATCGCCAGCGTATTGTCACTGTCACAGGATCTATTTACGGGCGTGCGTTGAGTGAGGTTGTCACTGATGTGAACACATTGCTTGCAGATTATGATATTCCTGCCGGAGTGCAGATAGAATTGGGTGGTACGATGGAAGACCAGCAGGAGTCATTCTCCCAGTTGGCCCTGTTGCTTATGATTGTTTCTTTGCTGGTGTATATTGTGCTGGCATCGCAGTTTGAGTCCCTCACCTATCCCTTTATCATCATCCTCACCGTTCCTTTTGCCTTTGTGGGGTCGCTGCTATTGCTTGCCATTACAGGGCAACCACTCGGTATCATGGGGTTTGTGGGATTGATCATGCTGGTGGGTATGGTGGTGAAGAACGGGATCGTACTGATCGACTATATCAACCTCAACCGTGAACGTGGAATGTCGATCATCACCGCGGTGGTGCATGGCGGCCGTTCAAGGCTTCGTCCGGTGTTGATGACATCACTCACAACCATCCTGGGGATGGTGCCACTGGCCATCGGCACAGGGCAAGGGTCGGAGATGTGGCAGTCATTGGGTGTGGCCATTATTGGTGGAATGACCTTCTCCACCATCATCACCCTGATACTTATACCGGCGCTCTATTCCATGATGGGTGGCTTCGGTGTACGCAGAAGACGCAGAAAACATCGTGAGATACTGGTGAATAGTAACGAACAAAATTTGATAATCGAATGAAAGCAGTAATGATTCTATTGGATCAGGCGCACTACGAGCAGATTGTAGACCACCTGAGCAAGTTAAATATACGGGGGTTTACAGCGTGGAAAGAGGTCTACGGCAAGGGAAGCAGTGACGGGATACCACACTACGGCTCCCACGCGTGGCCTTCTGTCAATAATTCCATCCTCACGGTTGTGGAAGATGAGAAGGTACCCCTGTTATTGAAATATCTGAAGGAGCTGGACAATGAAGCGGCCAATCTTGGTCTGAGGGCATTTGTCTGGAACATAGAAGAAGGAATGTGATTCAGTTTTAAACGATAGGTTCCTGAGGGCGTCGCTGTTGCAGTGGCGCCCTCTCTCGATTATCTCACATCAATCAGCAACACCCAGTCTTTTTGTATCGCGGTGGGCGGGGTGAAGGTCTCCGTTCCTGTTTCAAATCTACCTTTCACTTTTTTTTTCCCCCGGTTACCGGGTTGAACCAGGAGACTATCTTGCGCCCCTCTTTCAGCTTGTTCATGCTGATGGTGACAGGTTCGGGGCGGGGCAGATAGATCATGGCATAACTACCTTGCTGATTGCGTGTGGCGATGATCTCGTTGGTGTAATCACTGCCCCTGTCGGAAGTGATCAGGCTGTTGTCTTCCACGCGGTGGAAATCAGGACGGGAGAGCATCAGCTCTTTCAGATGGTGGATGTGAGTGGCAGCCTTAGCCCCGAGTGCCTTACGCCATCCGATGATGGTGTCACCCACCCATATGGGAGCATTGCGTGTTGTATCCACAAACTGCCATATCTGATGATGACCGTACACCGTGCCGCAGCCTCCGGCGAACACCCCTCTGTAGATGCGTGCCCGTACATCATAGTCATCGAAGTAACCCCTTGCGCTGCGAGTCCATTTCCCGTCCCAGGGGTTCACCGGATGATCCTCATAGCAGGGCTCCATGTCAATCACCGGTCGTTTGGGTGCTCGCTTCAGGTCGGCAGCGATGGTTTCCCACACTTTCACCTCCCTGTTGCCGTGACTGCTCTGTATGGCATGCATATCGAGCCACTCCTCCTGTTGCAGGTTTTTACTGGTAGAGGAGCCTCCCCGGGGATGATAGGCAATGAACACCTCTTTGCCACAGGTCTCTTCAATGGCACGGGCCATAGCGCGCCATATGGGACGGTAATCATTTCTTATCTTGTTACCGGAATAATCAACACTCTCGCGATCACCACCCAGTATCCAGATGATGTTCCACTGCTTTTTATAGCGTTGCGCCAGCTTCCTGGCATAGTGATAAGCCCTCTCTTCATCGGTGAATAGTACCGGTCCGGTGGCACCGGGCACCACCTTGTCACCCCAGGTGGGCAGGAGGCCGATATACATTTTACGTTTTGCCGCCTCACGGATCACAAAATCCACATGATCCCAGTAATCGTACTGTACGGAGTCATCGGGATTATTACCAGATGTGATGTTCCATTGGAGTGTCTCTACATCCGTGAAAGGAACATCACCATACCTGTTAGGTTGTCGTATACCGTCCAGTTCGGCGAGAGCAACACTCTGAATCACGTTGAATCCCTGTTTCCGGCGAGTCTTCAGGTAATGTATGGCCTCTTCTCGTGTAAGCCGGTGAAATAGTTCCCATCCGGTATCACCCAGCCAGAAGAAAGGTTTGCCATCCTTCCGGCTGATGAGATAGGTGCCGCTCTTATCGACAGCAATCTGTGCTTTCAGGGAGGGTAGTGAAAGCAGGACAAAGAGAAGTAGAAAATGAATCTTTTTCATGACAGGTTTTTTTAATGCTATTCAGATGCATACAAAAATAGTTTATATTTTTTATGATCGTATACTATCGGAACAGAAAGTGATCCGGTTATCAATGTGTAAAGTGCATCCCCAATGAACGAAATCAATTTTCAAACTGTTTTACTAATTCATAGTACGTATACAGCTAAATTTTCGACTGACAACGATTCATCTTTAGCTGTTTCTACCCCAATATTAGTAACATGCTGAAATTCAAATACCAGACAAATTAACCAAACTGAGAAAATTATGGGAATTATAAGAAGCATCCTCGATACAGACCTCTACAAGTTTACCACCAGCTATGCCTATTCCAAGCTGTTTCCACGTGCCTGTGGCGAGTTTGAGTTCGTGGACAGAAGCAACAGCGATTATCCGGAGAGGTTCGACCATATGCTTAGAAAAGAGCTGGAAGAGATGTCCATGCTCTCACTGACGAAAGAGGAGGAGGCTTTTGTGAAAAAACAGATGCCTTATCTTCCTCCCACCTACATCGATTTTCTGAAAGGATACCGTTTCGATCCCTCTGAGCTGGATATACGCATGGAAGAAAAGAAACTGTATGTGAAAGCCACCGGATTGCTCTACCGCGTTACGCTGTGGGAGACACCCATACTGGCCACCATCTCTGAGCTCTGGTTCAGGGTGACAGGCCAACAGCCCGACCTTCCATATATGGAGAAGGCCGCCATTGAGAAAGCGGTGAAGATGAAAAAACATGGCATCACCTTCTCTCTTTTCGGCATGCGCCGCCGTTTCAGCTTTGATGTGGAAGAGAGGGTGACAGGGCTGCTGAAGCAGCATGCAGGTGACAGCCTTTTCGGTACAAGTAATGTCTATATGGCCTTTAAGCACGATATCAATGTCTCGGGCACACACCCCCATGAGTGGGTTCAGTTCCATGGATCGATCTACGGTTACAAGATGGCCAACTACATCTCAATGGAGGACTGGATCAACGTGTACGACGGTGATCTGGGGACGGTGCTGACCGATACCTACACCACCGATATCTTTCTCCGCAACTTCAGCAAGAAGCATGCAGCGCTCTTCACCAGTCTTCGACACGACAGTGGTGACCCTTTCCTATTCACCGATAAGGTGATCAAGCGCTATGAAGAACTGCGGGTGAACCCCAAACTGAAGTACCTTGTCTTCTCCGACAGCCTGAATGTGGATAAAGCGATCAGGATAAAGGAGTATTGTGGTGACCGTATCGGAGCCACTTTTGGTATAGGAACGAACCTCACCAATGATGTTGGCAATGATATCAAGGGAATGAACATCGTGATGAAGCTCTTCCGTTGCAAGATGATTGCCAAAGAAGAGTGGCAGGAGTGCGTGAAACTTTCTGATGTGGAAGGAAAACATACCGGCAGTAAGCAGGAGATCCATCTCGTGAAGGAGACATTGGGTTTATTATAACACCGGCATATAAAATCTGCAAACTGTTTATTCATAAATGTCTCACTGCAGTTTAACGCTGCAGGGTGTATCTCTGTTCGCTAATATTCCCCGCACCGTCCTCTGCTATGAAGAGCAGTTCCATCGGTTCACCTATAGGTAGCCTTGATGCATCCATCTGGTAATTGTAGACCGATGATTTGGCGTCGTGTGTGAAGAGAACGAACTTCCCGTTGATCTCTCCCCTGAAGGAGGCTATTCCGCTTTTGTTGTCGGAAAGTCGTAAACGGATCCTTTTCCGGCTGGTCCAGCTCTCAGCGCCCACCGGCGTTATTGAAGGCGGGGTGCTATCCGAGGAAATGGCATACCTGCCACCCAGCTCCCGTATGTTGGCCGTTAATCCACCCTGTTTGTATTCTCCTCCTAACCAACTTTCTCTTCCGTTGTCGCTGATGCTGACAATACCGTAGTTCTGTTTATTCAGCAGTGAATCGCTGCTCAGTTTTATCCACATTGTTGCATTGTTATGCAACGGCACCGGCTTGTTGTTCACCTGATGTACATTCGAATAGAAGCCGCTGCTCTTGGTGCTTTGATGCCTGTAACAGATGTCGCTGTAGAGATTACCGACAGGTATGGAGAGAGAAAAGCCCAGATCCATAAAGGCATTATCGAAATTCCATGCCATGTAATTGTCGCAGTGCGCCTTCTCAGAAACGGGTTGCTGCCGGCCTTTCACCGTGAAAGAGTAAGTGAGTCCGTTTCCATTGTTATCCTCCAGCTCGTAACGAAAGCGATAGTCCCTCTCCTCATTGATATCGATGCATCCCCTGTTCACTGCTTCGTAAAGCGGGAGTTTGTTTCCCGGTTCAATGAACGACTTCATGTAGAAAGAGCGTCTCTCACGCCAATCCTCAAAATCGATGAAGGTGTTGAGCATGCGTGTATCCGCGAAGGAGAAACGGTCCATCCTGCTGCTGAAAACCTGCTCATCATCCACGAAGAGACGGATATATTTCACACCGTAGATGTTGGCCTGGCCGTTCATCCGGTCGTACGCTTTCACACCCACACCAATACGCCCCCAGGCATTGATGATCTTTCCGGGAGCAAGGGGATTCCCCGCCTTGTCTTTGCTGATATTTAGCCGGAGGGGGTTGCTGCTGCCGTTGATCACACCTTTGCCCGCTGCGGGATAAAAAGCGATACCCCGCAGTTCAGGTTTCTGTGTGTCTGGCACCCGCGCAAGGTATTCCAGCGCATCCAGCGGGTCCTGTGTCTGGGTGTCGCGTACTTCAAAATGGAGATGCGGTCCTCCCGAACCGCCGGTGTTGCCGCTCAGCGCAATCTGTTCACCCCTCTTTACAGGTAACAGCTCTTTTTCGGGATAAAGATTCACGCTGTAGCTCTCCTGTTCGTACTGTTTCTCCAGCACATAAGCGGCAATCTTCTCAGAGAAGCTGTTCAGGTGCCCATAGACAGAAGTATGTCCGGTGACGGGATGATCAATGTATAGCGCCAGGCCGTATCCACCGGGGGAGACGCTGATGCGTGACACATACCCATCCTCGACCGCTACGATGGGTTTGTTAACCACTTGTTGCGTTTTGAAATCGACCCCTGAATGAAAATGGTTGTTCCTGAGCTCACCAAAATTTCCACTTAGTGCGGGCGGGATGGTGACAGGGTTTCTGTACTGTTGTGAATAAGATGAAAGAGCTGTGATTGTAAGTAATAGAACGAGTAAAATATGTTGTATGCTAATTTTCATTCAATGCTTTTGTTCTCAAAAGAGGCGAAAGCAGTATCAACGATATCTTTCGCTACCTCTTTTTTTGTTTTTAACTCAAAGGAATTTTTCTCCCCGCCGCGGGAGAGGATCGTTACTTTGTTGGTGTCGTGACCGAAGCCGGCACCCTCGTCCTGCAGTGAGTTGAGGACGATGAAATCGAAATTCTTTACCTCCAGTTTTCTTATGGCGTTGCTCTCCTCATTGCTGGTCTCCAGTGCAAAGCCGATGATCAGCTGATCCCTCTTTTTGATCTCTCCCAGGGCAGCAGCTATATCGGGATTGGGTGTGAGGGTAATGGTGATCTCTTCCCACTCTCTGCGTTTTATCTTCTCTTCCGACCACTGTGCGGGTCTGTAGTCGGCGACGGCGGCCGAGAGGATGGCCGCATCCGTTTCGGGGAATGCCTTCACGGCTGCATCATACATATCGAGCGCCGACTCCACATCCACTCTCCTTATGTTGGGGTGGGAGAGCGACAGTGCCGTGGGTCCGGTGATCAGCAGCACCTCCGCACCGCGGGATGCACACTCCTCAGCCAGGGCGAAGCCCATCTTCCCCGAGGAGAAATTACCGATGAAACGCACCGGGTCGATACGTTCATAGGTGGGGCCGGCGGTGATCAGGATTTTTTTTTTAGTGAGATCGTTCGGTGAAACGAAAAAATGTTCAAGCATTGCAACAATCTTCTCCGGTTCCTCCATCCGTCCTTTGCCCTCGAGATGACTGGCCAGCTCACCTACGGCCGGATCGATGATATGCACGCCATCATTCTTCAGGATATCGATATTTCGCTGTGTAGAGATATGACGGTACATATCAAGGTCCATGGCCGGTGCCACGAACACGGGCGCCTTCATCGACAGGTAGGTGGTGATAAGCATATTGTCGGCAATACCGTTCGCCATCTTACCAATGGTGGAGGCAGTTGCCGGTGCCACAATCATCAGATCGGCCCATAATCCCAGATCTACATGGCTGTGCCAGGTTCCATTGTCCGAAGCAAAGAATTCGCTGATCACCGGCTTACCCGAGAGCGCTGAGAGGGTGACCGGCGTGATGAACTCTTTTCCAGATGGGGTGATCACGATCTGCACATCGGCTCCCTTTTTTATCAGCAGCCGAATGAGTGTAGCCGATTTGTAGGCAGCAATGCTACCCGTTATTCCCAAAACAATATGTTTCCCATTTAGCGACATGTCAACCGTTTTAATGATTACAAATATAAGTGATTTTTTCCGAATTGGGTGAATCTGACCGGGTAAAGTGGAATTCAGATTCATCCCCGATCACGAAACATTGGCGCATTTCCCCGACAAGAGCGTAAAGTAGCATTATTTTTTATCGGGAATAATGTGCTTAAAAGTTAAATAATATTAATTATGAGAAAATAATTGGTACTATGTATTGCATAATACTTTGCTTAGAGTATCTTTGTATTGCATAAATAAAAAAAATATGAACATCGAGAATACACATAGTCAAATGCGTAAGGGGGTGCTGGAATACTGCATTCTTTCCGTCATCAAGAGGGGAGAGGCATATCCCGGTGATATCATCGATGAGATGAAAAGCGCCGGCATGCAGCTCCTGGAGGGAACGCTCTATCCATTGCTGAATCGGTTAAAAAAAGCCGAGATCCTCACCTACAGGTGGGTGGAGAGCACATCGGGGCCCCCACGCAAATATTTCAGGCTTACTGAAAAAGGAGGTGAGTTTTACTCTCTGCTGGAAACGACATGGAACGAACTGGCTACCGGAGTCGAGACCGTAGCGCGGAAAACGAATAAGACAGAGGTGACAAGTGAGAATGAATCTGAACAGAATCAAATAATCGTATGAAAAAAGTAATTAACATCAATTTTCAGGGACAGGTAATTGCCATTGAAGAGACTGCTTACGAGATATTGAAGCAATACATTGAGAGTCTAACCATCTACTTTTCACATGAAGAGGAAGGAGATGAGATTGTAAATGATATTGAATGTCGTATAGCCGAGCTGTTTGGCAATCGTTTGAAGCATGGTATCAATTGTATCACCGATGAAGATGTGGAGGCTATCATCACGAATATCGGCAAGCCGCAGGATTTTGATTCAGAATACGAAGAGAAGGCCGAAGAGGGTCAGCACACGAATATGCATCCCAATGTCTCAGCTCCGTCGTCAGATCATTCCCGTCAATCAGCTAATGAAGCACATCGCTCACTTTACAGGAATGCGAACGACCGCATTATCGGCGGTGTTTGCAGCGGGCTGGCCAATTACTTCAAGACCGATCCTGTATGGATGCGTATACTCTTCGTTCTGTTTTTTGGTTTTCTATTCTGGGTATACATTGTATTGTGGATCGTGTTGAAACCAAAAACGCTCGTTTCAAACGTTGCAAAACGGCTCTACCGTAATCCCAGTGATCGCTTTGTAGGTGGTGTCTGTGGTGGAATGGCGGCCTACTTCAAGATTGACTCCTGGATTCCGCGTATTATTTTCCTTATACCGCTGATGTTGAATCTGATTGGTGTGATCTCTTTCTTCCCGTTAAATCGTCTGTTTGACAATATGCACTTCAGCTGGAATATCAATGCGGGGGTTGTGCTTGTATACATTGTTCTCTGGATCATTATTCCCGAGGCGAAGACTGTGAAACAGAAGCTGGAGATGATGGGGGAAGAGGAGTATATTCAATCCATCCGTGAGAGATTTAGCGACAATGTGGCAAGTGCCAGAAATCGTGCTGAAAGCGAGAACCTTTTAGTAACCAGCACAGCATACGCAGCTGCTGACGTGCACAACAATGATGAAAAGGTGACCCCGACGGGGATGCCGCCCGAACCGCCTGCAGCTTCAGTGCGTCTCTCCGCCTCTTCACCACCGCAAAGGTCGGGATGTCTGAATGGATTGATTATTTTTCTGAAGATTATTTTCTTCTCTTTCGTAGGTATATTCGCTCTGATCATGGTAGGTTTGTTTATCGCATTCATTGTTGCCGGCACACAGTTGATTCCGTTGAAATCGTTGTTCATCGATCCTGGTTATGAGACCAGCCTGCTTATTGCCGCACTGGTGCTGACCATTCTTATACCTGTTGTCTCAATTATCGTATGGATCGTACGCCGTGTGATGAAGGCCAGATCTCGTCCTGTGATTGGTATCGTAGCAACCATCCTGTGGTTCGCGGGAATTACCACGGCGGCTGTGCTTGCAACCGGTGTTGCTAATAAATTCAGTGAAGAGAGTTCCAAAGAGATGATTGTGCCCATTGCACCTGTGACAACGAACAAGATGTACGTTGACCTGGAACCCTATTCCGATGATTACGCAGAGTTTAAGATGGGTTATGGTATTGGCTTAGACATAGACGAGCTGCCCTACACCACGGTGAATGAAGATTCACTGCTGTTCAGGGAAATTAATCTGCATATCCGTAAAAGCAGCGATTCACTTTTCCATGTACGGACCATCGCTGCATCCCGCGGTAGAGATATGCGTGAGGCCAAATCCGATCTGGAGGGATTCAGCTACATCATCGTCCAAAAAGATTCTCTGCTGTTGCTGCCCGAGTTCTTGTCCCTGCCCGTGAGCCAGGGCTTCCGGAACCAGAGTATCACAGTTGAGATTGCTGTTCCTGCCGGAAAAACGATCGAGGTAAGTGATGCCCTGAGCGAGTACAAGAATAATGAACCGCCGACAGTAGTGCGTAAAAGGATCAGGAGTTATACAAGCACCTATGTTCCTGTCGATCTGGAAACGGCGAAGGAAGAAGATGAAAAAACAGAAGTGACCAAATCGGTCTGAACCTCTTTTTAAAACACGCTATATAACTTTCATTGTGATTAAGGGGGGCTGTCTGTGAAGGATAGCTCTCTTTTTTGTGTACTTCTCATTCAATTATTTATCTTTGTAAGTCTTGTTTTAATAATTAAAAAGGATACTATGAACAGGCGAAAATTCATCAGAAACGTGTCTGCTCTATCAACGCTGACAGTATTGAAGAGAAGGTTACATGGGATGAAATTATCTATGCACCACTGCGTATAGACCCGAATTTAAAATTAAAGCAGTTTGACAGCAAATAAACAGTAAAAAAATGGGGTTCATTTAAAAAAACTTGTATCTTTGCATCCGCAATTCAGAAAGTACGCTCTACGGCATCTCATCTGAACTGATCACAGGCAGCGGCCTGATCCCTTGTAAATATTGTTGAAATGCCCGGATGGCGAAATTGGTAGACGCGTTAGTTTCAGGGACTAGTGTTGGTAACGACGTGCAGGTTCGAGTCCTGTTCCGGGCACTTTTTTTTGCGCAGGTGGTGAAATTGGTATACACGCTACTTTGAGGGGGTAGTGCCGGTTACGGCGTGTGAGTTCGAGTCTCATCCTGCG
>Ga0209347_1004954_pt1 | contig 13212 bp, 14 predicted proteins | sample AutmiccommuBRH23_FD_187382 | JGI IMG/M metagenome (GOLD analysis project Ga0209347, IMG submission 187382) | Deep subsurface microbial communities from Mt. Terri, Switzerland - Autotrophic microbial communities BRH/23 (SPAdes) (version 2) | ecosystem: Environmental > Aquatic > Deep subsurface >... | reverse complement strand
GTAAAGCCGCTTGTCGAACGAGATAGAGGCGTTGATCGCCTCCATGATCGCGTCCGGCCCTGCGGCGAAACGCCCGCCCCACATCTGGTTGGAGGGCTGGTTATCCTTGGTGCTGTCGGTCATGTCGGTCCTGTCCCCGGCCCCCGAAGGAGGCAAAATGCGTCTGATCCGTTCCGCCGTCCTCTACACGGCCCTTGCGCTTGGCGCAAATACAGCTCTTGCGGCGCCCGACCTTGCGCCCTTCCTGCAGGGCGACATGCGCAAGCTGGTGCTGGCGAGCGAACCCGCCGCGCCGCTGGACGCCGTGGTGGTGGACGCTACCGATGCCGAGGTGCCGCTGTCGGATTACCGCGGCAAATTCGTGCTGCTGAACTTCTGGGCCACCTGGTGCGCCCCCTGCCGGGCCGAGATGCCGGCGCTGGACCGGCTGCAGGCCGATCTTGGCGGCGACCGCTTCGCCGTCGTCACCATCGCCACCGGCCGCAACCCGGTGCCCGCGATCAAGGACTTCTTCGCGGATGAGGGCATCACCCGCCTGCCGATGCTGCGCGACCCCAAGCAGGCGCTGGCCCGGCAGATGGCGGTGCTCGGCCTGCCCGTCACCGTGATCCTCGATCCCGAGGGGCGCGAGATCGCGCGGATGCAGGGCGACGCCCATTGGGACGGGCCAGAGGCCAAGGCGCTGATCGCCGCGCTGATCGCAGACGAAGGCTAGGCGCGGGGCCATATGGCAAATCGTATGCATGACATGCGCATGGGTCCTGCATGGTTTCCACATGCTCACCCCAGCCGGAAATCGGCTCCCAGATCGGCCACCCGCTCATGGCAGCGGCAGGTCACGATATGGTCGTTCACCATCCCCGTCGCCTGCATGAACGCATAGACGATCGTCGGGCCGCAAAAGCGAAAACCGGCCTTTTTCAAGACCTTGGACATCGCCTGCGCCTCGGGCGAGGTGGTGGGGATATCGGCCATGGTGGCGCGCCGCGTCTGCAGCGGCGCACCGCCGACAAACCCCCACAGGAACGGCGCAAACCCCTGTTCCTGCTCGATTTTCAGATAGGCCTGCGCATTCCCGATCGTCGCCTCGATCTTGCCCCGGTGCCGCACGATCCCCGGATATGCCAGCAGCCGCAGTACATCCTCCTCGCCCCACCCGGCGATCACCTCAGGATCAAACCCCTGAAATGCCTCGCGAAATCCATTGCGCTTGCGCAAAATCGTGATCCAGGCCAGCCCTGCCTGAAACCCGTCCAGCACCAGCTTCTCCCACAGCGCCCGCCCGTCCGGCTCCGGTACGCCCCATTCCTCATCGTGATACGCGACATAAAGGGGATCGCTCCCGCACCAGCTACATCTTGTCGTGTCCATCCGCTCCCCCTCGCTTTTACCAAATCTTAACCCGCCAGCCGCGATAAATCCTGCGTGGTGACGGAGGGTTTGATGCGTAAGTTGGATCACATGGCTACCCTCGAGGTGCCAGAGGGGATGGAAAGCCCCCTCGCCTTCGCGGTGGCAGAGCGTTCGCGCGATACCATGGGGATGGTGCGCACCGCGATTGAACGTCAAGATGTGGTGCTGGCCTTTCAACCTGTGGTTCAGGGGGCCCGACCGGGCGCCATCGCCTTCTACGAGGGCCTGATCCGCATTCTTGATGAAACCGGCCGCGTGATTCCCGCGCGCGACTTCATCGAGACCGTCGAAACCTCGCCGCTCGGCCGCAGGATCGACTGTCTGGCCCTGGAAATGGGGCTGATCGCTCTGGCCGAAAACCCGGCGCTGCGGCTCGCCATCAACCTCTCGGCGCGCTCGATCGGTTTCCCGCAGTGGATGCAGGTCTTGACCGAAGGGCTGCACGCGGATCCCACGGTCGGCGAGCGATTGATTCTCGAAATCACCGAATCCTCGGCGATGATGCTGCCAGATCTTGTCGGCGCCTTCATGCTTGACCAGCAGTGCAAGGGGATATCCTTCGCCCTGGATGATTTCGGCGCCGGGCACACCTCGTTCCGCTATCTGCGCGAGTTCTACTTCGACCTCGTCAAGATCGACGGCCAGTTCATCCGCGGCATCGCGCAGAACCCCGACAATCAGGTGCTGACCGAAGCGCTGATGGCGATCTCGCGGCATTTCGACATGTTCACCGTCGCCGAATCCGTCGAATCCGCCGAGGACGCGGCATTCCTGCAGCAGATCGGCATCGACTGCATGCAGGGCTACTATTTCGGCGCCCCCACCATTCAGCCGCCGTGGAAGACACCGGCGTCGCACAGGATGCTTCGGGCAGGATGAACGGGCCTGCGCCATCCTGTCGCGGCCCTTCGGTGCATGGCGACAATGCGCCGCCCAGGCAGCCATTGCGCTTGACCGCGGGTCCCCTTGCGTCATTCTGCGACACAGCGAGTGGGGGGCGCTATCCTGAGCCTCCCGCACCATTTTTGCGCCAAGGGAGAGGACCCTCATGACCAATGTCGTAATCGTTTCGGCGGCCCGCACGGCCGTCGGCAGCTTCAACGGGGCCTTTGCCGCCACGCCGGCCCATGACCTTGGCGCCGCCGTGCTGGAGGCCGTGGTCGCCCGCGCCGGCATCGAGAAATCCGATGTCTCGGAAACCATTCTCGGCCAGGTGCTGACCGCCGGTCAGGGCCAGAACCCGGCGCGTCAGGCGCATATCAACGCCGGCCTGCCCAAGGAAAGCGCCGCCTGGTCGATCAACCAGGTCTGCGGTTCGGGCCTGCGCGCCGTCGCGCTTGGCGCGCAGCATGTGATGCTGGGCGATGCCGCCATCGTCGCGGCTGGTGGGCAGGAAAACATGTCGCTCTCGCCCCACGTCGCGCATCTGCGCCAGGGCTACAAGATGGGCGACGTGTCCTTCATCGACTCGATGATCCGCGACGGGCTTTGGGATGCCTTCAACGGCTATCACATGGGCCAGACCGCCGAGAACGTGGCGAACCAGTGGCAGATCAGCCGCGAGATGCAGGACGAATTCGCCGTCGCCAGCCAGAACAAGGCCGAGGCCGCGCAGAAGGCCGGCAAGTTCGCCGACGAGATCATTGCCTTCACCATCAAGACCCGCAAAGGCGAAACGGTGGTGACTGCCGACGAATACATCCGTGCCGGTGCGACGCTCGACTCGATGACCAAGCTGCGCCCTGCCTTCACCAAGGACGGCACCGTCACCGCCGGCAATGCCTCGGGCCTCAACGATGGCGCCGCCGCCGTGATCCTGATGTCCGAGGAAGAGGCCGCCAAGCGCGGGCTGACCCCGCTGGCCCGCATCGCCTCCTATGCCACCGCCGGGCTCGACCCGTCGATCATGGGCGTCGGCCCGATCCATGCCAGCCGCAAGGCGCTGGAAAAGGCCGGCTGGAAGGCCACCGACCTCGACCTGGTCGAGGCGAACGAGGCCTTCGCCGCGCAGGCCTGCGCCGTGAACAAGGACATGGGCTGGAACCCCGAGGTGGTGAACGTCAATGGCGGCGCCATCGCCATCGGCCACCCGATCGGCGCCTCGGGCGCGCGGATCCTGAACACGCTGCTGTTCGAGATGAAGCGCCGCGAAGCCAAGAAGGGCCTTGCCACGCTGTGCATCGGCGGCGGCATGGGCGTTGCGATGTGTCTTGAAGGTCTGTGAAACTTTCTGATTTGTGCGCGCAATATTATTGCGTGCACAAATCACTTTAGGTAACAGAGTTTCAATGCATTTCCACGAGGGAGGAATCATGTCCAAAGTAGCAATCGTCACCGGCGGAACCCGGGGCATCGGCGCAGCCATTTCGCTCGCGCTTCAGGCGGCCGGTTACAAGGTCGCGGCCAACTACGCCGGCAATGACGAAGCCGCAGCGAAATTCACCACGGAAACCGGTATCCCGGCCTATAAATGGTCGGTCGCGGATTACGACGCCTGCGCCGAGGGTATCGCCAAGGTCGAGGCCGATCTCGGCCCCGTCGACGTGCTGGTCAACAATGCCGGCATCACCCGCGATTCGATGTTCCACAAGATGACCCGCCAGATGTGGCAGGAGGTGATGGACACCAACCTGTCGGGCCTGTTCAACATGACCCATCCGCTCTGGCCGGGGATGCGCGACCGCAAGTTCGGCCGTGTCATCAACATCTCGTCGATCAACGGCCAGAAGGGCCAGGCCGGGCAAGCCAACTATTCGGCGGCGAAGGCCGGCGATCTGGGCTTCACCAAGGCTCTGGCGCAAGAGGGCGCGCGCGCCGGCATCACCGTCAACGCGATCTGCCCGGGCTATATCGGCACGGAAATGGTAATGGCAGTGCCGGAAAAGGTGCGCGAGAGCATCATCGCCCAGATCCCGGTCGGCCGGCTTGGCGCTCCGGAGGAAATCGCGCGCTGCGTGGTGTTCCTGGCGGGCGACGATGCCGGCTTCATCACCGGCGCCACGATCAGCGCCAATGGCGGCCAGTACTTCGTCTGAACGCATTCGAACGCTGAGGGGCCGGTCCTGCGGGGCCGGCCCGTTCGCATTTCGGGGCTTGCTTGCGGCAACGCAGCGCCGATGATGCGCGGGCATCAAGGAGCCCCCGATGACCCGCACCCGCGCCACCGCCTTCGGCTTCATCGCCATCCTGCTCTGGTCGCTGCTGGCGCTGTTCACCGTCGGCTCGGCGCCGGTGCCACCCTTGCTGCTCAACGCGCTGACCTTCGCTGTCGGCGGCGCGCTCGGGCTGGTCTGGGTGGCGAGCAGCGGCGGGTTCGGGCAGCTGCGACTTGTGTCCTGGAAGGTCTATGCCTTCGGCACGGCGGGGCTCTTCGGATACCATCTGCTGTATTTCTCGGCGCTGCGCATGGCCCCGGCGGCCGAGGCGGGGCTGATTGCCTATCTCTGGCCGCTGTTGATCGTGCTGTTTTCCGGCCTGCTGCCGGGGGAGCGGCTGAGCGCCCTGCACATCCTCGGTGCCACCGTCGCCTTCGCAGGCGCGGCGCTGATCGTCGGCGGGCGGCTGATCGAGGGCGGGGTCACGCTGACAGGCACCGCGCTGGCCGGCTATGGCCTCGCCTTCCTCTGCGCCCTGACTTGGGCGACCTATTCCGTGCTCTCGCGCCGACTGGGCGAGGTACCCACCGCCTCGGTCGCCGTGTTCTGTATCGCCACGGCGGTGCTGTCCGCCGTGGCGCATGTCTTCACCGAAGCGACCGTCTGGCCGCAAAACGGGGTGGGCTGGCTGTCGGTTCTGGCCCTAGGCCTTGGCCCTGTGGGACTCGCCTTCTACGTCTGGGATCTGGGCGTGAAGAAAGGCGATATCCAAGTTCTCGGCACCGCATCCTATGCGGCGCCGCTGCTGTCGACGTTTGCCCTCGTGCTGGCAGGACAAGCGCAGGCGGACCTGCGGCTGCTGCTGGCGGCGGGGCTTGTTGCGGGAGGTGCGGCGCTGGCCGCCTGGGCCAGCGCGCGAGCTAAGGGATTGAAATCCGGTCCGATCAGGCCTGCGACAGGCGGCCGATCTCTTCCTTGATGCGAAGCTTTTTCTTCTTCATCTCGGCGATCATCAGATCATCGGTTGCAGGGCTGCGCTGTGCGCTTTCCACCTGATCCGAAAGATGCTGGTGCTTCTTGCGAAGTTCCGTCAGGTGCGAACTGAGAGTCATGGTCGTCTCCTTCTCCTGTTGAACTAGTCATAATTCCATCACACAACCTGAGTCGTGTCACGCGCCACGATGTCCCATCGGGCAAAAACAGTGTCGCCTGCCAATTCTTGCCGAAGTGCTAATCGCAGCGCAGCGGAGCCCCGCCGCCTGGCCGGATTTCCAGCGCCGCCCCCTTGCGCAGGATCGCGGCCGCCATATCGGAATGGTTCTCGCGGTCGCCGTCATGCGCGGCCCCCTTGTGCAGGACCAACGGCGGCGCGAGGGTAAATCGCCCGCGCCCGCCCTTGCGCGCCTGCACGATCACCCGCCCCGCGGGCCGCCCGGCCCGTGCGACCAGCGGCAGCGCGGTGATGTTGCCGGTCTTGGCGGACAGGGCGACCAGCAGGTCGGGCAGCCGGTGCGCCTCCTGAATGATCGTCAGCCAGCCGCCGGGATGCAGCCGCCGCAACCCGGCAGCAACCCAGTCGGCCAAGGGCGTTGCCTCGCGCTGCGCCGTCTCGCGCCCGGGATCCGCGGCGGCGGTGCCATCCCCCGCCGGATAGAAGGGCGGGTTGGCGATGACATGGTCGAAGCAGCGCGCCCGCAGAGGCGCCGGCATCGTCGCCAGATCGCCCTCCAGCACCTCCAGCGCCAGGCTATTGCGGGCGGCATTGCGCCGCGCCAGATCGGCATAGGCCGGCTGCAGCTCCAGCCCCGCCTGTACCAGCCCCGGCACCCGCGCTGCGAGGCATAGCGAGGCGACACCCGCCCCGCATCCCAGCTCCAGCACCGCCTGCCCCGGCTGCGCGGCCACTGCGGCGGCCAGAAACACCGGATCGGTCGCGGCGCGATAGCCGGTGCGCGGCTGCAGCACCCGCAGCCGCCCGCCCAGAAACCCGTCATCGGTCAGGTCATCGGCGGCGAACATGCTAAAGCTCGGTCCCGATCCCGTTGTCGGCCAGCACAGCGCGGGCGAGGAACAGGTCCTGATCCCGCACCATGATCCGCCGCGGCAAGATGCCAATCGAGCCTTCAAGGACACTCATGTGGACGTCCATCTGAAACGCCGCTATACCCTCGCCCTGAAGCAGGACGGTGGCATAGGCGATCTTCGTGGGGTCGGTGGTGCGCAAGAGTTCCTTCATGGTCCGCGACTAAAGGGCAGACGCCGGGAATTGTCGAGCGTCAACGGGGTAACGATGAGCTTGGACGAAACCGCAACCAAACCGCATGACCGTCTGGCCGATCATCTGGCGGACGACATGGAACGCGTGAACCTGCTGATCCGTGCGCGCATGGCCTCGCAGCACGCGCCGCGGATCCCCGAGGTGACGGCGCATCTGGTCGAGGCCGGCGGCAAGCGCCTGCGCCCGATGCTGACGCTGGCCGCAGCGCGGATGTGCGGCTATGGCGGCCCCTACCACGTGCATCTGGCCGCGACGGTTGAGTTCATCCATACCGCGACGCTGCTGCATGACGACGTGGTCGACGAAAGCACCCAGCGGCGCGGGCGGCCTACCGCCAACCTGCTGTGGGACAACAAATCCTCGGTTCTGGTCGGCGACTACCTGTTCGCGCGCAGCTTCCAGCTGATGACGGAAACCGGCTCTATGCGGGTGATGGGGATCCTGTCCAACGCCTCGGCGGTGATCGCCGAGGGCGAGGTGCTGCAACTGACCGCGGCGCAGGATCTGGCGACGGATGAGGGCATCTATCTGCAGGTGATCCGCGGCAAGACCGCCGCGCTGTTCTCGGCCGCGACCGAGGTTGGCGGCGTGATTGCCGGCGCGCCCGAGGATCAGGTGCAGGCGCTGCACGCCTATGGCGATGCGCTTGGGATCGCCTTCCAGATCGTTGATGACCTCTTGGATTACGGCGGGCTGTCCGAGGTGATCGGCAAGAATGTCGGCGACGATTTCCGCGAGCGCAAGCTGACCCTGCCGGTGATCAAGGCGGTTGCCTTGGCGGGTGCCGAAGAGCGCGCCTTCTGGGTCCGGGTGATCGAGAAGGGCGAGCAGCGCGAGGGCGATCTGGAGCAGGCGCTGGCGCTGATGACCAGGCACGGCACGCTGCAGGCGACGCGGGCCGAGGCGCTGGACTGGGCCGCCAAGGCCAAGTCGGCGCTGGACGCCCTGCCGCCGCACCCGCTGCGCGAGATGCTGGCCGATCTGGCCGACTACGTGGTGGCGCGCGTGTCCTGATCCGGCGCGGGCAGCATCCGCGCTGCCTGCACCCACCATCCCGCCGCCGCGGCGGCGAGGGCTGCTGCTGCGCCCCGCGCTGGTGCCTCGGCCGCGAAGAGGCCAAAGCAGGTGGCTCCCGATCCCGACATCCGCGCCAGCAGACAGCCCTGCTGCTTGCCGATGGCTGCCAGCACCTCTGACACCTGCGGTTGCAGGGCACGCGCCGGCGGCTCCAGATCGTTGCGAAGCCCGATCAGGAAGGCGGCGAAGGTGGTGGCATCGGTGCAGGGGGGCACCTCCGGCATAGGCGCGCCATCCTTGCGGGCCAGCGCCCGGAATACGGCGGGCGTCGAGACCGGCACCCCGGGATTGACCAGCACCAGCCAGGCGGGCGGCAAGGGCGGTACATCGGACAGCACATCGCCTATCCCCGCCATCCGTCGAGGCCTCGCTTCAAGGCACACCGGCACATCCGCCCCCAGCACCGCGGTCGCTTCTGGCGCTGGCAACGGCAAATTCCACAGCCGCGCCAGAATCCGCAGCGCCGCGGCGGCATCCGAGGACCCGCCGCCGATCCCTGCCGCGGCGGGCAGATGCTTGTCGAGTGTCAGGCGCGCGCCGCGCGACGGGTCCAGCAACCGCGCCGCGCGCAGCACGAGGTTCTCCGGCCCGGTCGGCACACCTTCAGCGCGGGGGCCTGTCACCTGCAGGCTCAGCGCGTCGGCGGGCAATGCCGTCAACCGGTCGCCGACATCGGCAAACACCACCAGACTGTCCAGCAGGTGATAGCCATCCGCCCGTTGCCCGGTGACATGCAGCGCCAGGTTGACCTTGGCGGGCGCGAAGCCTTCAATCGGCATTCTGCGAAACGGCCAGCGGCTTGGCACCCTCGGCCGCCAGCACCGCATCAAGCCCGATCTCCAGCTTGCGGCGGATGCGGCCCGCATCGGCCTCGCTGCTGTCATCGGCGAAAGACAGTGCCCGGCTCCACTGAAACTCGGCCTCGCGCTTGCGGCCCACCGCCCAATAGACATCGCCCAGATGGTCGTTGACCACCGCATCGACCGGCATCAGCTCCACCGCGCGCTCCATCGGCGCCACGGCGTCCTCGTAGCGGCCAAGGCGGTAATAACCCCAGCCGAGGCTGTCGACGATATAGCCATCCTCGGGCCGGGCAGCGACGGCTGTTTCGATCATCGCCAAGGCCTCGTCGAGATTGCGGCCCTGCTCGAGGAAGGAATAGCCAAGGTAGTTGAGGATCTGCGGTTGTTCCGGCTGCAGCTCCAGCGCCTTGCGCATATCGCCCTCGGCGGCCTCATAGCGCTTCTGCCGCTCGTGGCAGATACCCCGGGCGTAGTAGACGGGCCACTGGCCAGCATTTTCCTCGTCGAACAGCGCGATGGCCGCGTCATAGGCGCGCACCGCATCCTCGAACCGTTCGGCCCGGCGCAGGACGTCGCCCAGATTGGCCCAGATCACTTCCTGATCGGGGTAGGACTTCGCAAGTTGCTGCAGCGCCTCGATGGCCGCGTCCATCCGGTCGGCGGCAATCAACGCTTCGGCGCGTCCGAGTTCGGCCACCGGATAGGCCGGGTCATCGCGCGGGATGCGGTTGTAAGAGACATTGGCCAGATCGAACTGGTCCTGGCTTTCCAGCAGCGCCGCCACCAGCAGGATCGCGTCCACATGGTCAGGCCGCAGGTATTCGCCAAGCCTTGCGTAGACCAGCGTGAACACGTCCGTGGCCTCACCGCTCAGGGCACCGGCAAGCGAGTGGAGCACCTCGGCCATCCCGTCGGTCGCATTGGTGACCACGGTGAAGGGCAGCATCTCGCCGGCCCCAAGCCGCACGCGCATCGCCTCCAGCGTTGGGTCGGGTTCGTTGCCGAAGGCCTTGTCGATCAGCTCGATGGCGGCGGGGTTGCGCTCCAGCTGGCTCAGGACCTCGGCATGGGCGATCACGCCGCGGCGGGTCAGCGCCAGCGGGCCAGAGGCATCCCCTGACAGGATCTTGTCGGCGCCTTCGAAATCACCGACCGAGGCCAGAGCCAGTGCCTTGTGATAGGCGCCGAACAGCTCCAGCCCCTGCACGGCTGCCACCTCATCGAAAGCGGTCTGCGCTTCCGACATCTGGCCGCGGCCAAGTTCGGCCCAAGCCCGGAACAGCCCCTCGACCAGCGGGCCGACAGTGGTTCCGGCCTCCAGCCGTTCAAGTGCCGCGTCGAACTCGCCGCGCTTGGCCTGATCGACCAGCAGCACCAGATCGGCTACCTGGCTCTCGCGCCCGCCAGACCGAAGCGCCGTGGCGACCGGGACCGCCCGCTCGATGTCACCCAGCCCGATCTGCGACAGGATCGCACTCTCCAGCAGCAGCGGGTTCGACGGATCACGGGCCAACGCCTGCGTGTAATAGGACGCGGCGGCGGTATAGTCACTGTGACCGCTGGCGACGCGGGCGGCGAGGTAGGGGCCGGCGGCAACCTCGCCCTCGGCACGCACGGCCGTGGCAAGGCTCAGCGCGAGGGCAGAGGCTGAGGCGATCAGCGCAAGTCGGCGAAAACGGATCACACAGAAATTCCTTCTGACAAGTGGTCCGAAGGTAGGGCGCGCGGCCTTGCTTGGCAATCGGCGGCAGCGGCGCAAAGGCGCCCTGCCGCCGATCACACGCGATTGTCACATGTTCGGATAGTTCGGTCCGTCGCCGCCCTGCGGTGTGGTCCAGACGATGTTCTGGCTCGGATCCTTGATGTCGCAGGTCTTGCAGTGAACGCAGTTCTGGAAATTGATCTGGAAGCGCGCATTGCCCGCCTCATCTGTCAGCACCTCATAGACGCCGGCCGGGCAATAGCGCGTGGCGGGTTCGGCATATTTGGGCAGATTCACCGCAATCGGGATCGACGGATCGCGCAGCTTCAGGTGGCAGGGCTGGCTTTCCTCGTGATTGGTGGCCGAGAAGGCGACGTTGGTCAGCCGGTCGAAGGACAGCTTGCCATCGGGGCGCGGATATTCGATCGGCTTGAACTTCGCCGCCTCGCCCGTCGCTGCCGCATCGGACTTGCCGTGGCGCAGCGTGCCGAACAAGGTGCCCCCGAAGATCGAGGCGAACCACATGTCGGCCCCGCCCAGCATCAGGCTCGCCGTCAGGCCGTATTTGGACCAGAACGGCTTGACGTTGCGCACCTTCTTCAGATCCTTCGCCACCGGGCCGCTGCGCAGGTCGGCCTCATAGGCCGTCAGCTCATCGCCCTGCCGGCCAGCGCCAATGGCCTCATACGCTGCCTCGGCCGCGGCCTTGCCCGACAGCATGGCATTGTGGTTGCCCTTGATCCGCGGCACGTTGACCAGCCCGGCCGAACATCCCAGCAGCGCCCCGCCCGGGAACACCACCTTCGGGATCGACTGCCAGCCGCCCTCGGAGATCGCCCGCGCGCCATAGGCCACGCGCTTGCCGCCCTCCAGCAGGCCCGCCACCATCGGATGGTGCTTGAACTGCTGGAATTCCATGTAGGGGTAGAGGTAGGGGTTCTCGTAGTTCAGGTGGACAACGAAGCCGACCAGCACCTGGTTGTTGTCCAGGTGATAGATGAACGATCCGCCGCCCGCGTTGCTGCCAAGCGGCCAGCCCATCGTATGGGTGACGGTGCCCGGCTTGTGCTTGGCCGGGTCGATCTCCCAGATTTCCTTCATGCCGAGGCCGAATTTCTGCGGGCATTTGCCCTTGGACAGCTCGAAGCGCGCCATCACCTCTTTCGCAAGGCTGCCGCGCACGCCTTCGCCCAGGAAGACATACTTGCCCAGCAGCTCCATCCCGGGCTCATAGCCCTCGCCGATGGTGCCATCGGGGTTCTTGCCGAACTCGCCCGCGACCACGCCCTTCACGGCACCGTCCGCGCCATAGACCAGCTCCGACGCGGCCATGCCCGGGAAGATCTCGACCCCCAGCCCCTCGGCCACGCCCGCCATCCAGCGGCAGACATTGCCCATGCTGACGATGTAGTTGCCGTGGTTCGACATCAGCGGCGGCATCGGCCAGTTCGGCACCCGGATCTGCCCGGCCGGCCCCAGCACGTAGAAGTTGTCCTCCTGCACCGGCACGGTGATCGGTGCGCCCATGCTGCGCCAGTCGGGCAGCAGCGCGTCGAGGCCACAGGGGTCGAGCACCGCACCCGACAGGATATGCGCCCCGACCTCGGAGCCCTTCTCCAGCACGACGACCGACAGATCGGCATCCAGCTGTTTCAGGCGGATCGCTGCAGACAGGCCCGCCGGACCCGCCCCCACGATCACCACGTCATACTCCATCGACTCCCGTTCGATCCCGGTCATGCCCGTATCTCCTCGGCTCGCGCGTGCTGGCATTTATCAATCCGGGCAAGGGTTAACTTACCCTGCGGCACGACGCAATCGTGACGCGGCATCACGCGCGGCGACGAATTGCCGGCCCCGACGACGGCATCCGGCCGTACCGGCCCGCAAGGCCCTTGCATTCCGGGCAGTTCCGGGGTCAGTTGCATCAAACGCGACCGAGGACCGGCACCGCGGCCCCCTATGGGGCGAGCGGTGTTTTTGACTTACGTGAGTGCCATGGAAAAGATACCGATGACCCGCGCGGGGTTCGACGCGCTAGGCAATGAACTTCGGAACTTGAAGTCGGTGGAACGTCCCGCCGTCATCAAGGCCATTGCCGAGGCGCGCGAACATGGCGACCTGTCGGAGAATGCCGAATACCACGCCGCGCGCGAGAAGCAGAGCTTCGTCGAGGGCCGGGTGAAAGAACTGGAATCGATCCTTGGCCGCGCCGAGGTGATCGACCCCACCCGCCTGTCCGGCACCATCAAGTTCGGCGCCACCGTCACCCTGATCGATGAGGACACCGAGGAAGAGCGCACCTATCAGATCGTGGGCGAACCCGAGGCGGATATCGAGCGGGGGATGCTGAACATCCGCTCGCCGCTGGCGCGGGCGCTGATCGGCAAGGACGAAGGCGACAGCGTCGAAGTCCGCACCCCCGGTGGCGAGAAAAGCTACGAGATCGTCAGCATCCGGTTCGTGTAAGGCGAGGGGCGGGGTGCCATGACGGACCGACAGGACGACCGCCCCATCGGCCAAGGCCTGTCTGGCCCCACCGAGACAGCCCGCATTTCGGCCACCGAGGTGATCGCCGGGGCGCTGACCCTGTGTTGGCTGGGGCTGGTCGCGGCCTTCTACCTGATGACCGATGGAGCAGGGACCGATAATGGCCTTGGCCTGACCATGACGCTGGTGGCGATCTGCCTGCCCGTGGCAATGATCTGGGTCGCCGCCGTCACCGCCCGCACCGCGCGCGAGATGCGGGCCGAGGCGCAGCGGCTGCAGGGCGCCATCGACGCGATGCGCAGCGCCTGGATGCAGCAGGCGCAGACCACGGCGCTTGGCATGAAACCATCGGTC
>Ga0209347_1004951_pt1 | contig 13218 bp, 15 predicted proteins | sample AutmiccommuBRH23_FD_187382 | JGI IMG/M metagenome (GOLD analysis project Ga0209347, IMG submission 187382) | Deep subsurface microbial communities from Mt. Terri, Switzerland - Autotrophic microbial communities BRH/23 (SPAdes) (version 2) | ecosystem: Environmental > Aquatic > Deep subsurface >... | reverse complement strand
CAAGACAGCTAAAATGGGAATCCCTCTGATTGCCTCAAGGTCTGCTCCCACAGACTTGGCGATCAAATATGCCGTTGAACTGGGAGTAACTATTGCGGCGTTTGTTAGAAACAGGAGAATGAACATTTACACTAATTCTCACCGGATAATACATTAGGAGGGACCGCAGATGATCCCCATTATTGCTGTGGTTGGGTACAGTAATTCAGGCAAAACCACACTGATTGTAAAGCTGGTTAAGGAATTGAAGAGTCGTGGTTTCAGAATCGCCACAATTAAGCACCACCATGAAACCATTAGCCTGGATGTGCCCGGCAAAGATACCTGGAAATACTCTGCAGCAGGGGCAGATATAGTAGTCCTGGCCTCACCCGGCAGTGTCAATATAATCGAAAACACTCCCGAAGACCTCACCCTGGATAATCTCGCTTCCCGGATTACCGGTGTGGACCTGATTATTGCCGAAGGTTTCAAAAGGGAATCCAGGCTGAAAATAGAGGTCTTTCGGTCGGGGGTACACGAAAAACTTATTACCCCCATCGAACAATTATTGGCTGTAGCCAGTGACATTAACCATGCGGGCGTTCCCACTTTTGCGCTGGATGATGCCACAGGATTGGTTAATTATTTACAGGAGAAGTTGCGTCTGGCCTCAGTATAGCTTAGTCGACCCGGGCGAAGACTATCAGCAGATAGTAAAAAACTCGGGGGGATGACAAATGACAAGTATTCGTAAAAAGTCCCGGCGATTGATTTTGGAAGCCGGGATAATCGGAGTGTTATTAATCGCAGGATTCACCGGAGCCGTCGAATATACATCCCAGTCCTCTTTTTGCAACAAGTGCCACGAAATGAAATCAATTTATGAGACCTGGAAATCATCCCGACATGGTGGGGTTGAATGTATATCCTGTCACTCTGATCCCGGGGTCATTGGGCTGCTGCAGACCAAGACCCAAGCCCTGGAAGAGGTCTACAGGCACTACACCGGCACCTATAAAAAACCCATCACAATAACCTCTGATACGTCTAAGTTTTCTGAGCGCTGCCTGAGATGTCATGAAGATATAAAGGGTCAAGGAGAACCACATAACAATATTCATTTTGCCATGAATGTTGCATGTACCGAATGCCACCAGGGGCTTGTGCATAACCCTAAGACCAATCAGAAGCTGCCGTCAAAACAGGTGTGTGTGAGATGTCATCCCCAGTAATGGATAGAAAATTATAAGTTAAGGTGGTAAGTGTTGGTTGTTAAACGCCTAAGTGGAGGAATAGAATGAAGGAATATAGTGAATATCTGGCAAAAATACCGATGTTTCAAGATTTAGCAACTGAGGAAATGAATCAAATTGGCCAACTGGCCAGGGTTCGCAACTACAAGAAAAATATGATTGTTTTTATCGAAGGAGAACCTGGAGAGGCTCTTTACTTTGTTATCTCGGGGAAGGTTAAGATATCCAAGACGACAGCTGATGGAAGAGAGCAAATTCTTCATATTCTCCAGCCCGGTGACGTATTTGCCGAGGTTGTCCTTTTCGATGGCGGGCCTTACCCGGCGACATCAGAGGTTATTGAGTCAGGTCAAATCGGGATGCTGCTCAATGATGATGTGGAGAACCTCATCCGGAGCAACTCTGAGATTGCGCTGAAACTGCTGAAATTAATGAGCAAGAGGCTGCGCATGGCCCAGCGGCAGGTGAGAGACCTGGCCCTGAAAGATACTTATGGGAGACTTGCGGCTATGCTCCTGATGCTGGGCAAAGAACATGGGGAAGAAACAACTGAAGGGATTAAAATAGATTTGCCGTTGAGTCGGCAGGAACTGGCCAATCTCATTGGAACTACCCGGGAGACTGTGACCAGGGTTTTGGGAGATTTTAAGAAATACAAGTGTCTCGACCTTGATAAACAGGCGATCATTATTATTAATCAAGAAAAACTTAAAACATGGCTGTAAACGGGGCCGTTTAAAGGAGGATATCCATGGGTCATATGCCCAATCCGGACAGGGAATACAGGCTGCTGCAGCAGCGCCTGGACCGAAACATCGTCGGCGCGCCGGATTCACCTGAGTTCACCAAAATCCTGAAAATGCTTTTTACCCCGGAAGAAGCAGATTTGGCTAGGCGGCTGCCCACAGCCTTTGCACCTCTTAACCGTCTTTCACGTCAGTTGGGAATCCCTCTTGATGAGCTGGATGACAAGATGTCGGCCTTAGCGTCAAAGGGACTGGTAATTGACATTGAGTCTGACGGTGAGCGGTATTTCTCCCTGTCACCGGTGGTGATAGGTTTTTTTGAGTTTACTTTAATGCGGACCGGAGAAGAGCTTCCGATGAAGGAACTGGCCGGACTTTTTGAAACCTATATGGATTGTAATGACCGGTTTGCGCGTTCCGCCTTTGAAGGTCAGACCCAGATAGGAAGGGCGCTGGTCCGTGAAGAGACCCTGCCTGCAAATTACAGTGAGGTGCTTGATTGGGAACGGGCCAGTTCAATTATTAAGTCCGCGCCTGTAATATCACTGGCCCTCTGCCAATGCCGTCATAAAGCAAAACATCTGGGAAAAGCCTGTGATGCACCTGAACGGGCCTGCCTGGCCTTTAATTTTGCAGCCGAATACCTGATTCGACACGGATTTGCGCAGCAGATAACCAACAGGGAAGCAATGCGGGTCCTCGGCGAATGTAAGGAAGCCGGTCTGGCCCAAATCTGTGATAATGTTCAACGAAATGTGACCTATATATGTAACTGCTGTGGCTGCTGTTGTGAAATGCTTACGGCTATTAAGACTTTTAATCTCCCCGGCGGCGTGGTAACTTCCAACTGGATCATGCAGGTTAATGATGAAAAATGTACAGGATGTGGACGTTGTGCCGCTGTTTGCCCTTTACAGGCCATTGAGATGGTTGATGCAGGTCAGGGCCGGGAAAAGTTCCGGCGGCCTGTACTTGAACAAAGTGCGTGTTTGGGTTGTGGTGTGTGTCATACAGCCTGTAAATCAGGAGCTATTATCATGAAGTCCCGGCCCAAAAGGGTAATTACCCCCGAAACAGCCTTTGACCGGGTTGTTTCCATGGCTGTTGAACGTGGTAAACTGACAAATATTCTTTTTGAAAACCCCGAGAAATTAAGCCATAGAGCGCTAGGTAGAATAATCGGTATCCTCGAGAAATCTTCTCCCTTTAAGGCGGCAATGGCAATTCAACCTTTAAAGTCGGTATTCCTGAAGGGAATTGTTCAGGGTGCTAAATGGAAGTTGGGGAAAATTGGTAAGATATTATAGATAGACAGGAGGTAATGCCAATGGAATTGACTATTAATCAACTTACATCGTCATTTGAACAGGAAGGGTATATCGCCGAACAGGAAACTGTGGTGACTGCGTACTTAGCTTTAAAACTGCAAAAACCGCTCTTGGTTGAAGGGCCTCCTGGGGTAGGGAAAACCGAAATCGCTAAGGTCTTGGCTGCTGTATTTCAGACTGAGCTAATCAGGCTGCAATGCTACGAAGGACTTGATGATAATAAAGCCTTGTATGAATGGAACTACCAGAAACAGCTGATTAAGATTCAACTTGGTCAGCATAACAGAGATGGACAAGGCCAGGTTGTGGAGGACAGTCTTTTTTCCGAGGAGTATTTACTGGAGAGGCCGCTGCTTAAGGCTATCAGGGCAGAAAAGCGACCGGTGCTCTTAATAGACGAAATAGATAAGGTGGACCAGGAGTTCGAGGCCTTCTTGTTTGAGGTATTATCTGACTTTCAGGTCTCCATCCCCGAATGGGGAACCCTCAGAGCCAGACAGGTGCCCATAGTTGTCCTGACAAGTAACGGGGAAAGGGAACTATCAGATGGCCTTAAGCGCCGGTGCATTTACCTTTATATAGATTATCCTACTCCCGATAAAGAACTGAGAATAATTACCGCTAAAGTTCCGGAAATCGGCCAGCGGCTTTCACTGGAAGTTGCTAAGGCGGTAAATTATATCAGGGAGAAACTTGAATTGCGCAAAAAGCCATCTATTGCTGAAACCATTGACTGGGCCAGGGCCTTGGTATTCCTTGATGCAGACAGGTTAACTCCGGAAGTTGTAAATCAGACCTTAAACCTGATTTTTAAGAATAAAGATGACATCGATCTCTTCAGACAGGACCTTGGCCCCCAAGAACTGGTGGCATTCCTGAACGGTACTAATGGGGCAGGAAAATCGGGCGGAAGGGGGTAGTTCCGTGTGCAGTAAATTGAAAATAACCTGACCCGTTTTTTTCACGTCCTGCGCCATCTTGGGATACGTATTAGCTCGGCCGAGGCAGTAGATGCGATGAAGGCGCTGTCCGAAGTGGATATGCTTGACCGGAGACAGGTTGAAACAGCTCTCCAGGCTACTCTTGCCAAGTCGCCGGAAGACCGGGTTATTCTTGATCGGGCCTTTCAGGCCTACTTTGTTACACCTGAGGAAAAGGACAGGAGAACTGAGCATGGCAAAGAGCTTAGGGAACAGGAAGCTCGTGAACTACAGGCTGTTGAAGAAGAATTAAAATACGAACTTGAGGATGCGGACGGTACGGCCCAAGAGGTCAGCGTACCCCTGACCGAGGAGGAAAAGAAAATTTACTCCCGGCTGCCCGAAGATAAAAGAGAAAAGCTGCGGAGTTATCTAAATAAACAGTTTCAGAGAAATCCAGTCAACAATCCGGAAAAGCTGATTGCAAACATGGTTAGCAGTTCCCTCAATTACTGGAAATACTATCTTAAGCTTGAGGGAGATGGGCCACCTGAGGTTGAGTACACCGGTGATGAAGAAACCGATGAAATATTGCGTGAAGTTGTGGATCGACTTCGTAACGACGAACAAATCCTGTATCAGGATATCCAGAAGATTGCCGAAACAGACATGCCCTCTGCTGCCGCATTAATTGCCAAAATGTCCAGACGGCTGGCCACCCGTATTTCCAGGCGTTATCATCGGAGTAAGAAGCGCCAGCGGTTGGACCTGCGTAGAACTATCAGGCATAATATAAGATTTGGCGGCACCATGTTCAACCTTAAATATAAGACAAAAAAGGTACAAAAGCCTAGAATCCTGCTCATCTGTGATGTTTCGGGATCAATGGCCAAGTACGCCGGTTTTGTCATGCAGTTTATTAATGGCTTGGCTAGTATTACCGGGGAGATTGAAAGTTTCATTTTCTCAGAGGATGTTGAGCGGATAACTAACGAAGTGAACAACCCCCGGCCCTTTGAGGAGAATATGACCGATATCATTAACAGGAGTGAGAAATGGGGCCGCGGAACAGATATTAACAAGGCGCTGACGGTTATAGCCGAAAAATATAAATACCTTCTAACCAAAGAGACCTTTGTGATCATCGTTAGCGATACCAGATCCCTCAATGCTGAAAAAGCGGCCCTACGCCTTCGGGAAATGAAGAAAAAAGTGAAAGACGTCATCTGGTTGAACACCCTGCCTAAAAAGGTCTGGACCGATACCAGGACCGTGTCGCTGTTTCGCCGTTACACCCGGATGTTTGAATGTAATACCCTGGCTCACCTGGATAAAATCATGAGGGCCCAGATGTTGTAATAGAGTGGAGCGTGGGGAGAGCAGCAGCCAATGCTGGTTTATTCCTGACAGGAGGGGTTTGATTTGGTTAATGAACGGGATTCTGTTGATATAATCGCCTTTGGGGCGCATCCTGACGATGTCGAAATAGGGGCCGGGGGGCTGTTGGCTAAAGAGGCTGCCTTAGGTTATAGGGTTGGGATAGTTGACTTGACCCGCGGTGAAATGGGTTCTCGCGGCACCCCTGACATCAGGGCTGTAGAAGCTGAAAGGGCAGCAGGGATACTTGGTGCCGCCTGGAGATTGAATATGGAGATGCCTGACGGTAATGTCACAGCTGATGAGGAAAGTGTGATAGAGGTGGCGAGGGTGATCAGGACTTACCGGCCTGCAATCATTATTGTTCCTTATTGGGATGATCGCCACCCGGATCATGTTAAAACCAGCCAGCTGATTACGGAAGCCCATTTTAAAGCCGGTTTGAAGAAAATAGAACCTCATCTTCCGGCGTTTAGGCCGCAAATTATTCTCTACTACTTTCTAAACAGGATGGAGAGCTATTCCTTTGTAGTTGACGTTTCTGAGTACTATACCAAAAAGCAGGAGGCCATATCTGCCCACCATTCCCAGTTCGGTTCTGCCGGGTTAAAGCCGCTGGCTGTTTTGGGGGTGAAAATGCCGCTGCAGTTTATCGAAAGCCGTGACAGGTTTCAGGGTGCCCAGATAGGAGCGGCATACGGAGAGGCTTTCCTTGTACGAACCCCGGTTCCTGTTGAGGATCCGATGCAGATATGGGGGAAAGATTGATGCGCATTGGGATCATATGTTATCCCTCTTATGGGGGGAGCGGGGTAATAGCCACGGAGCTGGGGAAAAAGCTTGCCGTAAGGGGGCACGAAATTCATTTTATATCTTATGATAGGCCCTTTAAGCTGGGTGCGTTTAACCAGAACATATTCCACCATGAGGTCGAGGTACTGGAATACCCCTTATTTAAGTTTCCCCCATACATGATCGCTCTGGCCAGTAAGATAGCTGAAGTGAGCAGGTGGGCCGAATTGGATCTAATCCATGTCCACTATGCCATTCCCCACGCCGTGAGCGCTTTTTTGGCCAAACAGCTGGTCAAAGATAAACACCTGCCTATTGTGACAACTTTGCATGGCACTGATATCACCGTGGTTGGACATGAACCTCAATTTTACGATATTACTCGTTTCAGTATTGAAGAAAGCGACCTGGTGACCGCTGTTTCATATTCCTTAAAGGACGAAACAATGCGCGTATTCAAAACCGATAAAGATATTAAGGTTATCTATAACTTCGTCGATCCAGAGGAGTATCACCGGGTGGAAGTCCCCGGGTTAAGAGAGAGGTACGCCCCGGGCGGTGAAAAAGTTATGATTCATATATCAAATTTTCGCCCGGTCAAGAGACTCCGGGATGTAATCGACGTTTTCGCCAGAGTGGCCAGGTTGGTCCCGGCTCGCCTTTTATTAGTCGGTGACGGCCCTGAGGGACCATCGGTGCACAAATATGTTGAAGCTCAGGGCCTGGCTGACAAGGTCTATTTCATGGGCAAGCAGGAAAGGGTTGTAGAATTGCTGTCAATATCAGACATCATGCTTTTGCCGTCGGAAAAAGAAAGTTTTGGCCTGGCTGCCCTGGAAGCAATGGCATGTGGTGTGCCGGTAATTGCATCAAACGTTGGAGGGCTGCCTGAAGTTATTATCGACGGTAAAACGGGATACCTGATACCGGTAGGAAATACTGAGGCGATGGCTTACAAAGCAGAGAAAATTCTATCTGAACCGGGTTTATGGCGGCAAATGTCTGAAAAGGCTCTGCATCATGCTGTAAATAATTTTCATATTGATCAGATTGTTCAGGATTACGAAAGTATTTACCAAAAACTAACAATAAACAATACATAATCAGGAAAAATATTAAAATTTTAGCCGATTTAACGGCAACTATAGGTTGACTCATTATAAAAAAGGATATATACTATTGTCAGCTACCAAGAGAATTACATAATTTTGACATTTGCCTTGCAGAGTTACCCGTTAGGGAGAAGGTGATTGGAATGTCCAAAGCTATGAGGATGACCAAGCAGAAAAAGGTGATACTTGATATTCTTCAGAATACCAAGTCCCATCCGTCAGCTGACTGGGTTTACGAACAGGCGAGGAAACTGGTACCAGATATAAGTTTGGGTACTGTTTACCGCAACCTTAACGTTCTCAGGGATATGGGGAAAATCTCAGAGCTGAATTATGGAAGTACATACAGCCGCTATGATGGAGTAGCATCAAACCATTATCATTTCTTTTGTGAAAAATGTAATAATCTCTTTGATGTCACTATTCCTGTCTATGAGGGTCTTGATAAAATGGTCCAGGAAACGACAGGCTTTGAGGTAAGACAGCACAGAATGGAGTTTTACGGTATTTGCAATGAATGCCAGGCGTCTAAGTAATGAAAAAACCAAGCGTATGCTTGGTTTTTTGTTTTTCCCCTGTTTTGTTTCGCAATTGATGATAATTAAAAGCAATTTCACCAGCCGCTAGCTGTCGATACTAAATGTATCCCCAGGGGATAATATGGTTACCGGAATCCCAGTTTCCTTTTCCACTTCATTTTTAAATACCCGGGGGTCTTGGGCGATAATGTCCCATGTATTATAATGTGTGGGTATAACGTGTGCCGGCTTTATCAGCTTTACTGCTTCCAGGGCGTCTTCGGGCCCCATGGTAAAATTGTCGCCAATAGGTAAAATGACCAGGTCGATGGGGTGGAGTCTCCCGATGAGTTCCATATCCCCGAAAATTCCCGTATCACCTGCAAAATAGATGGTTTTTCCTTCGGTGAAAATCAGAAAGCCACACGGTTGCCCCAGATATTCGATAGGGTCAGTGCCTATCGAACTACCGTGCAGGGCCAGGGTCAATTTAATCTTGAATCCACCGAAATCGTGTTTTCCCCCGATATACATGGCGTGGGTCTTGGCGCCCCGTGCCTCGCAGTACCGGGCAATTTCTGTTATTGTAATGATTGTCGCGTTGTTCCGTTTGGCAATCTCCACCGCGTCTCCCATATGGTCGTGGTGGCCGTGTGTCACTAATACCCAATCAGTTTTTATTTCGCCGGCTTTTATAACTGCCTGGGGGTTTTCGTTAAGATATGGGTCAATAATCAGGGAAGTTGCACCGATTGATAGGGAAAAGCAGGAGTGGCCAAGAAACTTCAACAGCATATCACAACACCTCTTCACAAATTATGTTTATACAATACCAGTGCAGCCGGAAAATGGCAAGTATCAGCTCTTTTTGGTTGTTAAAAATTTTGGGGGTAAAAGGTCTATCTTTTAAACGGGAAATTGTCTAAAATATAAGAAACATCAAGAGTTTAACCGGGGTTTTATTATGGTAAAGGAGGGCTGCATGTGAAAACTTCTCCTTTAAGTTCTCTTAAAATACGGAACGGCCTGATTTTAATCGGAGTTATGGTGCCCCTTTTTATTCTTTTTCTTTCTTATGATGTAAGCCAGCAGTCTGCAGCTTTACGAAAAGCCCTTACTGAACGGGGAATAATTCTGGCCCAGACGGGGGCTGCTGCCACCGGCAAGATTTTCGAGGATGCTATTAAGAGCCGCAGGCTGTTAGAAAGCCAAGTCTTTGATACCCGATACCAGCCAATTCCCGGTACCAACCCTCAGAAATATCATACAGAGTACGATTATTACGCTGATGAAAACTTAAGGGTGATTGAGGACTCGTATCTCAAGGACAAGGTTATAGTGTACGCCGTGGCTTCGATGTCAATGGTTATCTCCCAACACATAATGATAGGTACGCTAAAGTGGGGGGGGTTAAATTTTGACCGGTCTAAGAGAATCTTTGACGACGAGGTAGGCATTGACGCGGCACGTAATAAAAGCCCTTACAAATTTCAGGAGTATTCCAGGGATACCGGAGAAGTTATGTGGGACATTTCCGCCCCCATCTATGTAAATGGCCGTCATTGGGGTGCTTTTAGGATTGGTTTCTCTATTGAAGAAACCAACAAACAGATCACAACAGTTGTGAGAAGGATGGTTTTTGCCGGGGTGTTTCTGACTGTTGCCCTGATAGCTATTGCCTTTTACTTATCTAACCGGATTTCAAATCGCGTAAAACTAATTGCCGGGGAAGCCAACCGGGTGGCACAGGGAGACCTGAGCCTAAGCGATTTGATATTTGACTCCAGGGATGAAGTTGGTACTTTAGGCCGGTCTTTTACCAACATGGTTATCAAACTTCGTGAACTGGCCGGGAAAACTCAGTATTCCGCCAAACTGATTGCAAACTACACCGGCGACCTCCTGCGCAGCACAGAACATGTGGCAGAGGACAGGCCGGGCTGATGGCCCAGAAGATTGTTAATGAAGCTAAACTTTTCTGTACCGAGGGAAATGAGATGGCTGCCCTGGCAGCCGACGTTAAGAGTAATGCCGAGGATGCGGCCAGGACGACTAAAGATGTTTCTGAACTGTTTCAGACTGTCAGGGATTACGCCAGGCAGGCATCTAATACCCTGGAGGGACACCAGAGTGTGATTATTGAGGGGATTAAGGTTGCCCAGGTATCCAGTAAGTCTCTGAATACGATAGTTTCTGATTGTTTTGGGGCGGACTTTGGTGCCGCCCTTTTTTATTTGGTTGACAAAAGTCTGTTTTTGGGTTGGGAAGTCAAAAGCGGACCACATAGACCACTAAGGCATGGATGCCTTTATGGTCCGATTATAAAGGGGCCTTTGCAGAATATTTTCATGGGAGATATGGGCAGGATAAATCGCGAAGTTATAATACATATTTAGGAGAACAACCGGTATGCTGCCTGATGTCTTGACGGAGCAGATGAAAATCGTATTTTGTGGGATTACTACCACAGCTTTAGAAGGTGTCTATTATACCAGCCCTGGCGATAAGTTCTGGACTACCCTGCACAAGGTTGGGTTGACGCCGGTGATTTTAGAAGCTAGGGATTACTTGTCCTTGGCGACATTTGGGCTCGGAGTGACAGACCTGACCAGGAATGTCCCCTGCCTAGGGGGTAGGGCTGTCCCTGAGTTTGACTGTGATTCATTAAGAGAAAAAATCGCCAGGTTCAGCCCGCAAATTTTGTGTTTCAACGGTAAAAAGGCTGCAAAAATATATTTCTCGAACCGAAACATCGATTATGGCTGGCAGCAGGAAGCCATTGGGAACACAAAAATATTTGTGGCCCCATCGACATCGGGAAGCGCAGGTCGTTACTGGGATGAGAAGTGGTGGTTTGTACTGGCTGATAATGTGGGTACAAATGTTACACATGTGGATATTACGAATTATTATCAGCCTGACCGGATATGGAGTCAGGGAGGGCATACCGAACCACAGTCCATACCGTACCTGAATAGAACCGAAAAAGATTTTATTGCAGCCATCAATGATATCCGGCTGCATTACTCTATTCCCCTTCATGTAAGGAATATGTTCGAAATTGCCAGGGCGCTCTTTGTGTACGGTTATTTGTACTACCCGTTCTGTACGCTGGCTATAGAGCAGTCTCTAAAGAGCCTGGAGGCTGTATTATCACATAAGTATGACCTTGCCGGCGGGCTGCAGCTAAATGATAAGGGTATTCATCCACCCTTTGCCGAAAAAATAAATTATCTTTATGGGAAGAAGGCAATCTCCCGGGTTCAAAAGGAAATACTGCACAACTGCCGACAATTGCGAAACATGTCTTTCCACCCGAAATACCAACAGGTGCTCGGCCATTATGACGGCGCTTTACGGACACTGGCTGCCTTGATGAATGAGATATGGCTGGGGAAAAAATAAGTGGTTGGCTATTCAGGATAGCCAACCACTTATTTTTCTACCTGCACCGGTTAAGTGTGCCAAAGAGTACGGTAGGACCCGAGATGCCTGATGTGGTGTTGTGAAGGTCTGCGGAAACAGTGGTATCGGGGGTTAGTCGGGCAGCTGTGGGCAGCCCGATAGTAGCGGACCAGGTTGGTGGTTCCGTGGGAGTCGGAATAAGTTCAGTGGAGAATTCGGCTACATTGGGAATTGTGACTTTACTCACGTACGTATTGAAATCACCAAGTGTTGAAGGTTCAGGAAGGCTGGCTGCGATACTGACGGTGTTGGTACCTTGTGACGATACATATGCCAGTGCAGCTCCAAAGGTGCCGAAAATGATGCTGCCCCGGGGATGGAGGACAATACAGCAGGGAAATGGGATAAGCCCCGGCACACATAGTACATCACCCGGATAAATAATGTCAGGGTTTGGAATGTGGGGGTTGACGGAAGTCAATTCTTGGACTGTGACCCTGAAAAACTGGGCCAGCATAAACATAGTATCCCCCCGGCGAACCGTAAACCGTCCAAGAAAACCTGGCGGACAGAAGGGAGGGATCCGTGGTTGGTTGGGCATCTTGTTCACCCTTTCACTTGATTTTTATATAGTTTATGAAAAAGGAGTCCAAAGTGACCAAATAGGGTGATATCAATGATTTCAGAAATAATTTTCGTACCGAGAAGTCCGCATTTCATTCCTTCAAGTCCGGTTTTTAAACCCCAAGAACTGTATTTGGGGTATAAAAGCCGCATTATTAGAAAAAAGGAATATTGGTGGTCTATGTGAAAAATTAGAGATTATCCACGAAAAGAATCGATAGCATTCGTATGTTGTAATTGACGCCCGATTGTCTACACAGATATCAGGGGCAATAGAATTTTTTCGGGAGGGTGGCTCAAGATGACGTTTTCAGTTGGTTTATGGGATACCTTGTTTGGAAAAAGAATAACTCTCGAAATCCCCACTTGTTGCGGAGAAGTCGTACGCAGATCAGTGACTGAGAGATGGTACGAATTGATGCGGAATCGGGAAACGGTTGCGGTCACGGAGGAAAGAGTGGTTAAGGTCCATATGCTCAACGCAGCCAAAGGGTATACAATTTTATGCTGGATGGTTGATGAGGACATTCAGAAGAATATTGTTAACAGGTACAAGGATAGGGTGACCGGTGACCTGTATGCTATTCATTATTTTGAAGATGGTGTACCGAAGACAGAAGTCCTGCAGAAAGAACGCTGGGATATCGCTTATAATAAATTTCAGTCATTATAAAAAGTAAAAGGGTTGTTTAGACAACTCTTTTTTTTATTCCCTAAAACCCGTATTTGAGGATACAAAGTCGTTGTTTCATTCCACGAACACCGCAATTGGAGTATTTCTACAATTAATAACAGTTATGGAATAAGCAGGAAAGTAATCTATGAATATTGAATAACCAAAATTGTTTTCACTTTACTTTCTGTGCAAATCAGATGGTTGAATTAAAATTAAAGGAAGTGGTTATTTGATTCAGATAGAAAAATTTCACAATGAGATGGCTGGAATAATCCGGAATATGGCCAACGTGTACCTACAAAAACAGTTTGCCAATAATCTTTATGGAAGGGCCAAAAGGGGGCGGCTGGTTTCCGCCGCTAGCGATTTTCAAGATGCCTTAGCTTTATTTCTGGTTAAGCTGCTGCCGGTTGATTACCAGATTTTTGTGGATTATCCCATATCCTATAGCGTTTCGAGTAATACGAAAGCCCGTACATTCTATC
>Ga0209347_1004950_pt1 | contig 13218 bp, 8 predicted proteins | sample AutmiccommuBRH23_FD_187382 | JGI IMG/M metagenome (GOLD analysis project Ga0209347, IMG submission 187382) | Deep subsurface microbial communities from Mt. Terri, Switzerland - Autotrophic microbial communities BRH/23 (SPAdes) (version 2) | ecosystem: Environmental > Aquatic > Deep subsurface >... | reverse complement strand
GCGCAAGGGATACGGTGATGTCATCCCGAACGTAGTGAGGGATCAGGGGGGGTGGAATCCGGTGACGCGGCAACCCTGTCGGCGCGGGATGCAGGTTCGTGGTGCAACCGGCTCGAATTCACATCCTCCGCCGACAGGGGTCCCGCGCAAGGGATACGGTGATGTCATCCCGAACGTAGTGAGGGATCAGGGGGGGTGGAATCCGGTGACGCGGCAACCCTGTCGGCGCGGGATGCAGGTTCGCGGTGCAACCGGCAACGAATTCACATCTTCCGCCGACAGGGTTCCCGCGTTGACGGATCTCCCGCCCCCCTGATCCCTCGCTCCGCTCGGGATGACATCCCTCGGCGGGGGATGTGAGTTCGTGGTGCAACCCACGACGAATTCACATCTTCCGCCGACAGGGTTCCCGCGTTGACGGATCTCCCGCCCTCCCTGATCCCTCGCTCCGCTCGGGATGACATCCCTCGCCCTCTACCCGACTCATCCGTAACACGATCGTGACTCCGTGTCACATTTCTGTTGCGAACCCCCGCCGGCTCCTGCTAATCTCCCGCCTTCCTTTGACGCATCTATGCTGGAACGACGCACTCTCCCTGCGCCTGGTAGTCGAAGGAATCCCCTTCCCAAAAAAATAAACCTCCGGCTCGTCGAGCCGAGATCACGCACCGAGGTGTTGCATGAAGCGTCTCTGGGTATGGGTTGTCTGCAGTGTCCTTTCCGCAGGCCTGGCGTTCGCCGGCGGGCAGGGAGATCTTCGTAAAGCTTCCAGGAATCCGGTCCAAGGGTCGTACATCGTCGTGCTGGAAGAGGATGCGGACATACGCGACCTTCCCGCGGTGGCCAGCGAAATGGCCTACAAGCATTTCGGCCGCCTCGGTCACGTGTACGAGCGCGCGCTGCGCGGCTTCTCGGTCGAGATGACCGAAGGGCAGGCGCGGGCTCTCGCGCGCGACCCGCGCGTGGCCTGGGTCGAGGAGGACGCGGTCGTCGAGCTCGAAGCGACGCAGTCGAACGCGACCTGGGGCCTCGATCGGATCGACCAGCGCGATCGACCGCTGAACGGCACCTACGTCTATGATCGGACCGGCTCCGGCGTCAAGGCGTACATCATCGATACCGGCATCCTCGCCGGCCACACCCAGTTCGGTGGGCGGGTGATCTCCGGTTATACCGCCATCAATGATGGTCGCGGCACGAGCGATTGCAACGGCCACGGAACGCACGTTGCGGGCACGGTAGGCGGCTCGGTGCACGGCGTCGCGAAGAGCGTCACGCTCGTCCCGGTTCGCGTGCTCGACTGCAACGGCTCAGGGTCGAACTCCGGGGTCATCGCGGGAGTCGACTGGGTGACCTCGAACCACGGTGCCGGACAGCCCGCCGTGGCGAACATGTCCCTCGGCGGCGGCGCGAGCTCGGCGCTCGACACCGCCGTCAAGAACTCCATCGCCGACGGCGTCACCTACGTCGTCGCCTCCGGCAACTCGAACGCCAACGCCTGCAACTACTCTCCGGCTCGCGTGCCCGAGGCGATCACCGTCAACTCGAGCACGTCCTCCGACGCGCGCTCTTCGTTCTCCAATTACGGCAGCTGCACCGACATCTTCGCGCCGGGCTCCTCGATCACCTCGACCTGGTATACGAGCACGACCGCGACCAACACGATCAGCGGAACCTCCATGGCTTCTCCGCACGTCGCCGGCGTCGCCGCTCTCTACCTCCAGGGCAACACCTCGGCTTCTCCATCGACCGTATGGGCCGCGATCCGCGACTCCGCATCGGCGAACAAGATCAGCGGCGTCAACGGCTCGCCGAATCTGCTCGTCTATTCTCTTCTCAGCGGCGGAGGCACGACTCCGCCTCCTCCGTCGAGCTCCCAGCTCCTCGCGAATCCCGGGTTCGAATCGGGGAACGTCTCCTGGGTTGCCGACAGCGGCGTGATCACCAACTCCACAAGCCGGCCGGCGCGCAGCGGGTCGTGGAAGGCCTGGCTCAACGGCTACGGCTCGAGCAACACCGACTACGTCTATCAGACCGTCTCGATTCCTTCGACAGCCACCGCCGCGACTCTCAGCTTCTGGATCCGGATCGACTCCGCCGAGACGACCACCAGCACCGCCTACGACAAGCTGACGGTCACCATCCGCAACACCAGCAACTCGGTGCTCCAGACTCTCGCGACCTACTCCAACCTCAACAAGAACACGAGCTACGTCCAGAAATCCTTCGACGTCCTAGCCTTCAAGGGACAGACGATCCGCGTCTACTTCCACGGCAGCGAGGACAGCTCACTCCAGACCTCGTTCGTCATCGACGACACCGCATTGAACGTCTCGCAGTAATCGGAAGCTGATTCACCCGGGAGGGCGCCCGCCCTCCCGGGTTCTCCAGTGGCCACGCTGCGCCTACCGCCACGTCTTCACATGGGGCCAGAGCTCGGGGAGCGGCTGAACGAGATCCTGACAAACGTAAATCTCCATGCGCTGTTCGTACGGCATGGCGTGCGGATGAGAACCGGCCGGGCCCGCGTATTCGACGCTTCCGCAAAGCTCCTCGAGTGTGTTTGTCTCATCGTCGAGCACCACCAGTACCTCCCCCGTGTACCCGCGCGGACCCCAGAGGAAGTAATTCTGATGGCCGCTCAGGGCGGGAGGGAGCCCGTGCCTGCGCCCCAGAATGTCGATCGCGCCGGCCTCGCCGAAGTTCTGCGCGAAAATGCCGGCTCTCGATCGTTCCTCTTCCGGAAGGGCGTGATAAACCCGGGCGAGGCTGGCGACCATCTCCTCCCAGCCGAGCCGGTCCGAGAGATGCTGGGGAAGCTCCGAGGTGTGGCTGCGCTCGGTCGGAGACGGGGAGATTCCCAACGTTCGCTGCCACTCTGCGGTTCGCTCCGGAGACATGAGCGGCACGCCGATCGGGAGCAGAAGAAGCGTTGCCGCCACAATCAGGGCGGGATAACCCCAGCGCACCCACCCCCACCCCCGCCTCGCGGTCCAGCGCTCGAGCATGACCGCACCCGCGGCGAACAGAATGGGGTACGCCGGCCCGAGGTAGTAGCTCTTTCCCTTGAGCAGAACGATCACGGCGAAGGCAATGAGGTAGCCGAGACCGAGAGCGCGATATCCCTTGTCGTCCCGCGCTCGCAGGAGCCACGCGAGGCCGGCGAGCCAGAGAGGAAAGGCCAAGGGCCCGAGGAGAAAGATCTGCTCGCCGAAGTACTCGAGCGGATTGAGCACCACGTTCTTGTCGCTCTCCCGGATGTTCTCGAGAAGCTCGAGCGTCGGCCATCCGTGCTGCCATTGCCAGAGAAGATTGGGGAGGAAGAGCAGCAGCGCGATCGCGCCCCCGGCGAGAAGCCACGGGCTCCAGAGAAGCCGGCGGCGTGAAGAGAGCGCCATGCCTGCCACCAGCGCGAAGGCGAAGAACACCACCGAGTGCTTCGCGTGGAGCCCCAATCCTCCCGCCAGGCCGAACCAGAGCCAGAGACGGGGGTCGTTCTCCTGCACCATTAGAAGTGTGACGAACGCCAGCGCCGTCCAGAACAGCACCTCGAAGCTGTCGGTCGAGAGCTTGGAGCCGATCACGAGATAGAACGGCGCCGACAGGACGAGCAGCGCGGCCACTGCCTGCCCGAATGGTCCAGCGCCGAGCCGGCGCGCCATCAGCGCGGTCAATACCATCACCGCCGCGCCGAACACGGCAGGAAAGAACCTCAGTCCGTAGAGCGTCTCACCGAACAGCTTCCACCCGCCAATCGCCAGCAGCGGCGCCATGGAAGGATGATCGACATATCCCCAATCCGGCCGCAGCCCGCAGACGAGGTAATAGAGCTCGTCGCGAAAATACCCGAACGGCGCCGCGTTGAGCAGGGGAAGAGCCAGCTTGACGGCCACCATGGCGCCGACGATCGCCGAGACGCTCCCCCACCACCGCGAGGGAGTCGTCTCGGCCCCGGAGACACGGTCACTCATACGAACTTCATCGTCGCTGGCCGAAAGCGCGTTATCCGCCAACGGCCGTCATCTTCACGTACTGAATCCAGACCGGAACGAGCCGGTCCATCCGCGCGCGCAACGCCGCGGCCGCGGTGGGTGTGAGCGCGTCGAAAGGATCCTTCGCCAGGCGCGCTTTCGTCTCCTCGCTGGCGCGGCTCATGTCCATCTGCATCGGTCCGTCGATCTCTCCCTGAAAGTCGAGAGTCTTGAAGGTCTCGTGCACGGCGCGCCGCGTGAGCCGGTATCGCTCTTCCGAGATGCCGGCCGCATTCGCCGCCGCGGGAACCGACTGGTCCTCCCACTGCGCCTGCATCGCCGCGGAGCGCTCCGCCGGCGTCGACGCGTTCATCGCGCGTTCCCGCGCGGCCGAGATGATCTCGATCTCCTTCTCGAAGCCTCGCTCGTAAAGATCGAGATCCGCCTCGGTGAAGTCGATCGGGTCGCCCGATTCCGGGCTCGCGGCCGCTTCCTCGGAGATTTCCGCGGTCGCGCCCTCGCCTCCGCCCTCATTCGAGATCCCCACGGCTGGCTCGTTCGCGTCGCACGCGACGATCAGAGTCAGCAGCATGAATACGCCGATCGACCACAGGTGCCTGGCCATCAGAATGTCCCCCAGTCGGATTCTTGAAGTGCGCTCAATTTTACACGCTCTCCGACTGGAGATTCTTCACGACTTCCAGTCGCCCGCTCCCTCCGGCTGGTACTCGATCGCGTCGATCCGCAGCCGGCGAAGACCCGATGGAACGTTCCACTCCACGACGCTTCCGACGCGGTAACCGAGAATTGCGGTTCCCAGCGGTGCGAGAATCGAGATCTTCCCCTCGTCGCTATTCGCCATGCCGGGGAAGACGATCGTAATCGTCTGCGTGGTGCCGGCGTCGATGTCCGTAAGGCGCGCGCGGGAGTTCATCGTCACCACATCGGGCGGGATCTCGGTCGGCTCGACCACGTTCGCGCGATCCAGCTCCACGACGAGATCGTCAATGTGCCCCCGGTCCTGCGGATCGGCTTCCCACCCATCGATCAGGCTCAGCAGGCGTTTCTTGTCGAACTGGGAAATCGTGATTGTGTCGTCCATGAAAAAGGCTCCTGTCGAAATCTTGATTCAGCGGGAAGATGTGGCGGATCACGTCGCAGCCGAGACGCGGGATGGACGTGGCGGGTTCCAGACGGTTTCCGCGGCGGCGAATCAACGAACCGCTGGACTCCCTATGACAAACGATCCCGTCGCGCGAGCGAGCGGGATCCGGTTGCTATAACGGCCCCGAGAGTAAAGAAAATCCTCCCGCACCTGACTGCCGGGAAAGGCTCTTTTTCCGGCCTGGAATCCCACTTTTCAGCCCATTCTCTGAAAATCCCCGCTTGCTGCCCCCTCCCCCAGGTGACCGAGGAGCAACGAAATGAGCGCGGACGCACCCTTCGGTGTCGTTGCTCCTTGACCTGACCGCCCACAAGCCATCTGATTGGGTAAGCACCGAGGAGGCCCCATGACGACCCCGACCAAACTCACAATCGATGGGAACGAAGCTGCCGCTTCCGTGGCCTATCGCATCAACGAAGTTGCCGCGATTTATCCCATCACCCCATCGTCCAACATGGGCGAGCTCGCCGACGAATGGGCGGCCCGCGGCGACACCAACATCTGGGGCAACCCGGTGACCGTGGTCGAGATGCAGTCGGAGGCCGGAGCCGCGGGCGCGGTCCACGGCGCCCTTCAGGCCGGCTCTCTCGCGACGACGTTCACCGCGTCGCAGGGCCTGCTGCTGATGATCCCCAACATGTACAAGATCGCGGGCGAGCTCACCTCGTACTGCATGCACGTGGCGGCGCGCAGCATCGCGACCCACGCGCTGTCGATCTTCGGGGACCACTCGGACGTCATGGCCTGCCGGCAGACCGGCTTCGGCATGATCTCGGCGGCATCGGTCCAGGAGGCGCACGACTTCGCCCTCATCGGCCAGGTCGCTTCCTTCCGCAGCCGGATCCCCTTCCTTCACTTCTTCGACGGGTTCCGCACCTCGCACGAGGTCGCGAAGATCGACATGCTGTCGGACGACGACCTTCGCGCCCTCTTCCCCGATGAGTACGTGAGGCAGCATCGCGCTCGGGCCCTCACGCCCGACCGCCCGGTGCTGCGCGGCACGGCGCAGAACCCCGACGCCTTCTTCCAGGCGCGCGAGGCGGCGAACCCGTACTACGACGCCTGCCCCGCCTTCGTGGAACAGACGATGGCCGACTTCGCCGCGCGAACCGGCCGCAAATACGGGCTCTTCGACTACTTCGGCGCTCCCGACGCCGAGCGGGTGATCATCCTCATGGGATCAGGCGTCGAGACGGCCCGCGAGACGATGGAGTATCTGACCGCGAAAGGCGAGAAGATCGGAGTCCTGGCCGTCCGCCTCTATCGGCCGTTCTCGGTCGAGCATTTCATCGGCGCCCTTCCGGTCAGCGTGAAATCCATCGCGGTCCTCGACCGGACGAAGGAGCCTGGCTCGATCGGTGACCCCCTTTACCTCGACATCGTGGCGGCGCTGCGGGAGGCCCAGGATCTCGAGCAGCTGCCGTTCCCGATGCCGCGCGTGATCGCCGGGCGGTACGGCCTTTCGAGCAAGGAACTCTCCCCAGCGATGGTGAAGGCGATCTTCGACGAGCTGGCAGCCGAAAAGCCGCGCCGCCGGTTCACCATCGGCATCGTCGACGACGTCACCCACCGCTCGCTCGCGTACGACCCCGACTTCGACATCGAGCCCGACGACGTCGTCCGCGCCGTCTTCTTCGGACTCGGCGCCGACGGCACGGTCGGCGCCAACAAGAACTCGATCAAGATCATCGGCGAGGAGACCGACTTCTTCGTCCAGGGCTACTTCGTGTACGACTCGAAGAAGTCGGGCGCGATGACCATTTCGCATCTCCGCTTCGGACCTCGACCGATCCGCTCGACGTACCTGATCAAGAATGCCGGCTTCGTCGCCTGCCACCAGTTCAACTTCCTCTCGAAGATCAACGTGATGGATTACGCCCGACCGGGCTCGGTCTTCCTGCTGAACTCCCCCTTCGGCCCGGACAAGGTCTGGGACCGGCTCCCGCGCAACGTGCAGGAGCAGATGATCGAGAAGCAGGTGAAGCTCTACGTCATCGACGGGTCGAGCGTCGCGGTCGAGACCGGAATGGGCGGCCGCGTCAACACGATCATGCAGACCTGCTTCTTCGCTCTGTCGGGCGTTCTCCCCCGCGAGGAGGCGATCTCCCAGATCAAGAAGTCGATCCAGAAGAGTTACGAGAGGAAGGGAGACGAAGTCGTCCGCCGCAACTGGGCCGCCGTCGACCTCACCCTCCAGCACCTCCACGAAGTCCCGCTCCCATCAACTGCCACCTCCACCGAGCTGCCGATGCCGGTGGTGCCGACCGAGGCGCCGGAGTTCGTTCAGCGGATCACCTCCGTGATGATGGAAGGGAAGGGCGATCTTCTTCCCGTGAGCGCCTTCACCCCCGACGGCACCTGGCCGACGGGAACCACGCAGTGGGAGCGCCGCAACATCGCCCTCGAGATCCCGATCTGGGACCCCGAGTTCTGCATCCAGTGCAACAAATGCGCGTTCGTCTGCCCGCACGCGGCGATCCGCGCCAAGGTGTACGACAAGGAGTCGCTCGCCGGAGCTCCGGGCCCGTTCCAGTCGATGGACTACAAGGGGTCCGACTTCAAGGGAATGGCCTACACGATCCAGGTGGCGCCGGAAGACTGCACCGGCTGCAACCTCTGCGTGAACGTCTGCCCCGGCAAGGACAAGACGAATCCGAAGCACAAGGCGATCAACATGCAGCCGGCTCCGGCCCACATGGAGGAGGAGCGGCCGAACTACGCCTTCTTCCTCGACATCCCCGAGCTCGACCGCACCAGCCTTGCGCGGTTCGACGTCAAGGGAACGCAGTTTCTCAAGCCGCTCTTCGAATATTCAGGAGCCTGCGCGGGGTGTGGCGAAACGCCTTACATCAAGCTGTTGACGCAGCTCTACGGCGACCGGCTCCTGATCGCCAACGCCACCGGCTGCACGTCGATCTACGGCGGCAACCTGCCGACCACCCCTTACTCGCAGAACAGCGACGGCCGCGGTCCGGCCTGGTCGAACTCCCTCTTCGAGGACAACGCCGAGTTCGGCCTCGGCTTCCGCCTGGCCATCGACTCCCAGATCTCGCAGGCGAAGGTGCTGCTGAGCTCCGGCGGGCTTAATCTCCCCGGCAATCTCGTCGAAGAGCTGCTCGCGGCCGACCAGTCGAGCGAGCAGGGAATCGCCGATCAGCGCGCCCGCGTCGCCGCGCTGCGCGAGCAGCTGTCGGGGATCGACTCCCCCACGGCGCGCAGGCTCGAGCCGATCGCCGACTACCTGGTGCGCAAGAGCGTCTGGCTGCTCGGTGGAGACGGCTGGGCCTTCGACATCGGTTACGGCGGCCTCGATCACGTCCTCTCGCTCGACTACGACGTGAACATCATGGTGCTCGACACCGAGGTTTACTCGAATACGGGAGGGCAGGCGTCGAAGGCCACCCCGCTCGGCGCCGCCGCGAAGTTCGCCTCGCGGGGGAAGGCCGTCGACAAGAAGGACCTCGGCCTGATGGCGATGAACTACGGGCACGTTTACGTCGCCTCGATCGCCTTCGGCGCGCGCGACGCACAGACCGTCCGCGCGATGATGGAAGCGGATGCATACCCCGGCCCTTCGCTCATCATCGCCTACAGCCACTGCATCGCCCACGGCTACGACATGGCCTTCGGCGTCGACCAGCAGAAACGCGCGGTCGACAGCGGCGTCTGGCCGGTTTATCGGTTCGATCCACGCCGCATCGACGCGGGAGAGCCGCCGCTGGTCGTCGACATGCCCGGCGGCAAGATCCCCGTGCTGGACTACATGCGGAACGAGGCGCGCTTCCGGATGGTCGAGCGGATGGACCCGGAGCGCTTCCGCGATTTCGCGAGCCGTTCCCAGCTCGCCGCCGAGCGGCGGATCGCGACTTACAAGCACATGGCCACCCTGAGGTTCCCCGGAGCGCTCGACGCCGTGGAATCAGGAACCCCGACCCCGGCTCCGGCCCCGACCACCACAGAGGAGTGATGCGATGATCGACATGAAGACGAACTACCTCGGACTCGAGCTCGAACATCCGCTCATCGTCGGTGCCAGCCCCGTGGGCGACACCCTCGGCGGCGTCCGGCGCGCCGAAGATGCAGGCGCCGCCGCCATCGTGTTCCGGTCCCTGTTCGAGGAGCAGCTCGACACCGAATCGATGGCGACGTTTGCAGCATTGGAGTCGCACGCGGAGATGTTCGCGGAGGCGACGCACTTCATGCCCGAGCCGACCGAGTTCAAGGTCGGCCCCGAGCAGTACTTCGAGTCGATCCGCCGGGCGAAAGAGGCGGTCCGCATTCCGATCATCGGATCCCTCAACGGGACGTCCCTGGGCGGGTGGCTCCGTTACGCCAGCGCCATCGAAGAGGTGGGAGCCGACGCGCTCGAGCTCAACGTCTTCGACGTCCCGATGAACGAGCGGGTCAGCGGCGCGGACATCGAGCGGGAGACGGTGGAGATGGTGCGCGAGCTGCGAAGCCAGATCCGGATCCCGATCGCGGTCAAGCTCTCCCCCTTCCACACCTCGCTTCCCCACTTCGCCGCGGCTCTGCAGGAAGCGGGCGCGGACGGCCTGGTCCTCTTCAACCGCTTCTTCGAGCCCGACATCGACATCGAGAACCTCGAGGTGATCACGGAGATGCGGCTGTCGAGCTCGAGCGAGCTTCTGCTCCGTCTCCGCTGGCTGGCCATTCTCTCGGGCATGCTGCAGAAGACCCGCGTGGCCGTCACCGGCGGCGTGCACACGGCGCAGGATGCGATCAAGGCGGTCATGTGCGGCGCCTCCGCCGTGCAGATCGTGGCCGGGGTTCTCCAGCACGGCCCCGAGCGCCTCAGAACGATCCGCTCGGACATGCACGGATGGCTGGTCGAGCACGAGTACGAGTCGCTCGAGTCGATGCGCGGCTGCATGAACATCCTCCGCGCCCCGACCCCGAGCGTCTACTCCCGCGCCAACTACATGCGCATCCTCCAGACCTGGGTCAACCAGTAGGCGAAGCGGTAGGCGAAGCTTTCCAGCTTCGCTCACAGGAAGCGAAGCTTTCAGCTTCGCGGGCGACGACCCGCGCGGATCGCCTCGATCTCCTTCGCCACGTCTGCCTGGCGTCGCCGGGGTAGCCTCGAAAGAGAGGTGTCGATGATCCCGAGGAGCCGCTGCCGCTCAGCCTCGCTAAGTCTGCCGACGCGGTCGTGGTAGTCCGCGATCGCTTTCCGAACCACTTCGCTCTTCGACTTCCGCAATCGTTTCGCTGTCACCGAGAGCCGCTCGATGCTCTCCTCATCCAGCATGAACGTGACCTTCTTCGGCATACTTTCAGCCCGCCGTCACGGCTTCGTCGCGTCAATCACCGGCGTGTCAAAACGCAGATCGAACTCCACCGTCCGCCCGAAATCGTCGAGCTTCTCCAGCTTCCAGCGCCCCGAGACTCGCTTCGCACCGTTGTGCTCCAGCGAGAAATCCCCGATCTCACCACGCCTGAACTGCTCCCCGGAGTGATGGTGGAAGTACACCATGCATTCACTCCCCTCGGAGGTCACACAGATCTTGACGAATCCACCTTCTGCCGCGTCGGCATCGGTACGTGCGCGCTCCTCCTCGTAACCCGACTCGACGTAGGCGGCGACGAGTGCTTTGACATCCAGCGGAACATCACTGAGATAGACGTACACATCGCCGACCCCGTCGACGCTCTCCGGAGCGACCCGCAGGGCGATGACGTGACGGACGTCAATCCGTGTCCCGTCGACGCTGAAGAAGCCTTCGGCAGGCGACTCCGCGCCCGCCCTCGTCCAGCACAGCACCGCGAAGAGCAGTGACACCATGACCGTTCGTCTCATCATTCCCCTCCGATCCGTCAAAGTACGCGAAGCTTCCAGCTTCGGCCTCCCGCTCCCCCCTACCGCCCCACCGCCCGCCCGCGCCCCGGCTCATCCTCCACCGTTCCCACGAAGAACGCCGGTTCCTGGGTCCAGCTCAGCCGGTTTCCCGACGCGTCTTCCACCTCCACACGCAGATCGACTGCGCTGTTCGCCAAGGCCGTGGCCGGCGTGAGATCGACCCGGAAGATGTCGCCCGCGGGATAGTGGCGCAGCTCGCGCCGCTCACCATTCTCCGATCCGGCCAGAACCACGGGAAGTGGTTGCCAGTCGATCGAGCCCCGCGCCCTGTAGAACGCGCGCGTCGCTTCCGGGCTCGACGGCTGCGTCTTGAAGTAACCGCTGGCCGCGAAGTCGGCCGCCGAGAAATGCAGCGTCGTCGCCTCCCCGATGGCGAAACGCGCGGTCGGCTGCTCATCCCCACCCTCGATCCGGAATGACGTGATCGCCGGCGTCGCCAGATCCTCGCTGTTCGCTCCGAAGCGCGCTTCGATGGTGCCGAGGGAACGATGCCCCGCAACCTCGAGCGATCCACGCGTTGCGACGAAGCGCGTTCCGGCCGTCGGTGGAGGAAGGTCAGGGTACCCGGGGCCATGAACTCCCGTCTGCAGCAGCGACCCTGAAGCATCGTAGACGCTCCACGCGGTCAGGGTCGGCTGGGTATACAGCTCACCGAAGCCGCCGCGCAGTCCCCAGAACGGCCAGGAGAACTGCTTCGCACCCGTTCCGACGAAGAAGTACGGAAACGCGACTCCGCTCCCGACCCATGCCTCCGCGCCGTCGGGAATCCGCGCCGAGGTGACCGGCGGCACCATTTCGTCCGAGGCGACGATCCCCTCGGGCGTGCCCCGGAACGTCTGAGACTCCGACCGTCCGACGATGAATTTGAGCCCACCGAATGAATCGGTCACCGGCTCGTCCATCGTCCAATAGTCGAATGCCGCGGCGCGGTCGATCGTCGTCGTCATGCAGCCGAGATCCCCGATGCCGCTGAACGTATTGATGATGAAGCTCGACTGGTTGCAGACCACGAATGGGGTTCTGTTCGACTTCGACTCCCACCGCAGCCGTGCCTTGCGATAGGGAGAGCTGGGCTCGATCGTCTTCGACCCCGACACGCCGATCTCCGGCACCGGCTCGAAGTGGTAGCCGCGCATCGCGTCGAGATCCACGTAGGACTCGCGCGCGAGGATCGTGAAGCGCGATGAAAGGGGCGGGGTGCGAAGAGCGCGGGTGTCGTAACTGACGATGCCGAAATCGAATGCGCGATCCCCATCCCGGAACATGATGCGGAGATCGAGGAGGTAGCGCTTTCGCCACTCCTCGACCGGCAGCTCACGAAGCAGGCTGCCATCCGGAGCGCGCCCGTCGATGGTCAATTCCTCCGTCGCCGACGCCAGCTGCAGCGGAACGATCATGTCGCCGGTCAGCACCACATTCTCGAGCACGACCAGGGTTTGCACGAACGAGTCGTCCTCTTCATCTTTCTGAGCGTGACCCACCATGAAGGTCCATGGCTCCGACCCAGGGGGCACGAACAGCTCCGCGGCGTCGTAGTCATACTGGAACGCCTGCCGTTTCGAGCGAGAGATCGGGATGATCAGGCTCGAGGGAGTGAAGTCGAGCGTGATCGTCGCGCGCGCCGCGCGAACCAGGCCCCACGGAATTGAGAACGTCGTGGCACCCGAAAAGCGGACGTCGCCGCTGATGATCGCTTCCTCGGGAAAGGCGACCGTCTCGTTGTCCCCGATGATCTTCACGGCAACGCTCTTCGTCTCCCCCGGCGCCAGCTGAATCGAGGACGGCTCGACCGAGATCTGCAGTCCCGCCACGGCTCCCTTCGTCGTGACCGCAAGCGACTGAGGCTCGGAGGAACGGTTTCGGAGAGCGATGGTGCGGGTCTCCTCCCATGTGCCGGTCGCTTCCGGTCGGAGGCCGAACATGATTCCCGAGACGTCCGCGATCACGGCGGCGGCGTTCGCGCGCACGCCGTCGGCGCGCCCCGCTCCGCGGGCAAGACTGGGCTCGGTCGACTCCCCCGCCCCTGCAATAAGCGCCGCCTTCACCTCGGCGGGAGTCCATTCGGGATGAAGCTGCCGCAGCAGCGCCGCAAGTCCGGCCACGTGAGGAGTCGCCATGGACGTCCCGTTGAACGCCTGAGTCTTGCCGCCCGGAATCGACGAAACGATCGCCACGCCTGGCGCCGAGAGGTCCGGCTTGAAGGC
>Ga0209347_1004948_pt1 | contig 13221 bp, 9 predicted proteins | sample AutmiccommuBRH23_FD_187382 | JGI IMG/M metagenome (GOLD analysis project Ga0209347, IMG submission 187382) | Deep subsurface microbial communities from Mt. Terri, Switzerland - Autotrophic microbial communities BRH/23 (SPAdes) (version 2) | ecosystem: Environmental > Aquatic > Deep subsurface >... | reverse complement strand
TGAAAATCACTAGGGATGCGGGGGTTGCCCCAATCTACTGTAGTTAAGTGTCGGCCGGTCGGCTTCGCTGAACTGCGGATTCGATTGACGCTTTCCGGCGGTGCCGAACGGTCGCTCCTGGACTCGAAATGACTCAACGCTCGACCCGGTCCGCCCAAAGCTCGACCGGGAGGGCGAGAATCGCATACTGCTCGCGCAGCGCGACGACCCGCCCTGCATACGACTTGCGGCTCTCGAGGTCGCCCCCGCTTTCCCTCCGGCGCTGATCGCTCTTCAAAAAGCGGACTTCCATCGTGTAGAGCGCCTTCAGGTAATCCCGCACCATGACCGGATTGCTGTGGGGCAGTGGGCGGAGTCCAAACTCTTCGAGCCGGCCCAGGACTTCAGGACGCCAGAGAAACAGCTGAGGCATTCCGGGCAGCTTAGCAGGCACACCTCTCGCGCGCGTCACGCTCACTCTCTTGATCCCCCCGATTCGCCTTTTCGGGAGTGATGGGTGAGTCGCCATTAAAGCCGGTTGACACGGTTGACATCGCCGAGTACATTCAAGCGGTTGTTTCAAACGAGTGTTTGAAGACGCGATGACGGCAACCACCCGAGACCAGCTCCTCGACACGGCAGAGCGCCTCTTTGCCGAGCGCGGCGTCGACGGGGTCTCGCTACGTGAGATCACCAGCCAGGCCGGCGCGAACGTGGCGGCCGTGAACTATCACTTCGGCTCGAAGGAAAATCTGGTCCGGGAGGTCTTCCGCCGCCGTCTCGAGCCGTTGAGCGCCGAACGCCTTGCGCTGCTCGAGTCGTTCGAGAAGCGTTCGCGCACCGGCCGGATCCGGATCGAGCAGATCCTTTATGCCTTCGTGCACCCGGTCATCCAGCTGATGACGAGCGAGCCCGATCGCGGCGCCGACTTCGTGCACCTCATGGGGCACGTTCACAGTAGCGCGGACCTGTCGCGGCTGGTCATGGGCGACCTTCAGCCGCTCGTGGATCGGTTTTTCCAGGCCACCCGCAAAGCGCTTCCGGACGTCGAGCCTGCCGAGATTCACTGGCGTGCCCACTTCACCATCGGTGCGATGGTCCACATCGCCGCATCTGCGCGCCTTCTGCCCGAGTTCACCGAGGGTCTGTGCCGGGTCGAGGATGCGGACGGGATTTCACGGCGACTCGTTGCATTCCTGGCTGGCGGATTCAAAGCGGATCCGAGCCGCCTCGCGATCGGCGGCATCGCCGACCGCGGGCGCAAGGGCGGTGATTCATGAGACGCGTTCTCTCTTTCCTCTTGCCGCTCATCGTCACTCTGACCGGGTGCAGCTCGGCCATCGAGATGAGGCAGGCCGGGGACGTGGTGGTGGTGCCTCCGCGGTGGGACGCCGCGATCGAAGAGCCGGATGCCACGCAATCCCTCCCGGCATGGGGCGAGCTCTTCGCCGACCCTCGCCTCGACGGATTGATATCGGAGGCCCTCGAGGCGAATCGAATGCTCGACGCGGCGGCGGCGCGTGTCGAGCGCGCTGCGGCGCAGGCGCGGATCGCGGGGGCCGATCTCTACCCCCAGGGCAACGCCGCGCTCGACGCCGGACGCCGGCGTCAGAATTTCATCGGGCTCCCGATTCCCGGCGCTGAGGGGCGCGTGCTGAGCAACACCTCCACGACGTTCGGCACGGGGTTGAACGTCAGTTGGGAAATTGACCTTTGGGGGCGCCTCCGAAGCGCGCGCGCTGCCGCCCTTGCCGACGCGGAGTCGGTGCGGGCGGATCTCTCCGCGGCGCAGTTGTCGATCGCGGGCCAGGTCGCCAAGACCTGGTTCTCGGTGGTCGAGGCGGCGGAACAGGTGAAACTGGCCGTGGCGACGGCTCAGAATCGCGCTTCGACTGCCGAGGGGATCCGGCGAAGGTATGAGGCAGGCCTTTCACCGTCGGTCGATCTCCGCCTCGCCGAGTCGAACTCCGCTCTGGCGGAATCGCGTCTCCAGCAGCGACGGAGGCAGCTGGATGCTGCAAGTCGTCAGCTGGAGATTCTTCTGGGCCGATATCCGTCAGCGGAAATCGAGCCTCTTGACGGTCTTCCGGATCTTCGCGCTCCCATTCCTCCCGGGATGCCGGCTCTGGTGCTGGCGCGCCGGCCGGACCTCCGCGTGTCGGAGCGGCGCGTGACCGCAGCCACTGCGCGGGTCGCGCAGGCGCGCGCATCGCTTTACCCGCAGCTTCACCTCACTGGCTCGGGCGGCACGACGAGCACCGAGCTGGAAGATCTTCTCGACGGTGATTTCTCGGTCTGGAGCTTCGGTGCCGGGCTGCTCCAGCCGGTGTTCCAGGGGGGGCGTCTTCGGGCCAACGTCGACCTCGCGCGCGCGGTCGAAGACGAGGCGCTGGCCGGGTTTGCGCAGAGCGTTCTCTCCGCCCTGGCGGAGGTCGAAAGCGCGCTGTTCGCCCAGGAGGTCCTCGCCAGGCAGGAAGAAGCGCTCGCCCTCGCCGCGATGAATGCCGTGGAGGCGCAGCGAACCGCGGAGCAGCGGTACGCCTCCGGGCTGAGCGACTTTCTCCTCCTCCTCGAAACGCAGCGGCTGGCATTCGAAGCGGAGAGCCAGCTCCTCGATCTCCGCCGCCAGCGTCTGGTCTCCCGCGTCGACCTCTACCTCGCTCTCGGCGGAGACGCCGCGGCACAAATCGAATCGCCAGACGGTGCCGAAGAGCTCGCGTCTGACAGGAATGCGCCATGAACACCTCCAGACTCAAGTTCATCCTTCCAGCAGTCTTTCTCATCGTGGCGGTCGCGGTGACGTTCGTGCTGATCCAGGCGCGTCCCGTCGCGGCGCGGGAGGAGAAGGTGGCGCCGACGCCGCTGGTCCGCGTGATGACCGTAGAGGCGGGGCAGGTGGAGATGCGCGTCGCGGCCGAGGGATCCGTGGCCCCCCACACCGAGACGACCATCGTCGCCCAGGTCGGAGGGCGGATCGATGCGGTTTCTCCGAAGTTCGCGAGTGGGGGAGCGTTCCGGCGGGGTGAGACGATCGCGCAGCTCGATCCGCGTGACTATCAGGTGGCGGCGGCGCAGGCGCAGGCGGCGATCGCGCAGGCGAAGCTCCGTCTGGAGCGGGAACAGGCGGAGGCGGAGATCGCGCGCGAGGAATGGACCCGGATGGGGCAGGGCGAGCCGGGATCGCTGGTGCTTCGCCTGCCGCAGCTCGCCGAGGCGAGGTCCGCCGTCGCGGCGGCGGAAGCTTCGTTGATGCAGGCGCGGCTCAACATCGAGCGGACGACGATTCGAGCCCCCTACGATGGTTTGCTCCTCGCGAAGCTCGTCGACGTCGGCCAGTTCGTCGGCCCTGGAACGCCGATCGGCCGGATGACCGCCGCCGACTACGTCGAGATCGAGCTCCCGGTGTCGAGCGACGACCTCGCGTACATCGACCTCGCCGCACAGCCCGGCGTCATCGTTCGGAGCAGCTTCGGAGGGAACGCCGCGGAGTGGCGGGGACGCATCGTGCGCGCTGCCGGGCAGATCGATCCCCGCACCCGGATGCTTCCCCTCGTCGCCCGGATCGAGAATCCATTCGCTGGCCCGGTTCCGCTTCGCATCGGGGAGTACGTGCAGGCCTCCATCGAAGGGCGCACGATGGAAGGCGTGATCGAGATCCCGCGATCCGCGCTCCGGGATGGCCGCCAGGTTCTCGTCGTCAGCCCCGCCAGCACGATTCATTTCCGCGACGTGGAGATCCTGCGCCTGACCGACGAATCGGCATTTCTGACCGGCGGCCTTCAGCCGGGCGATACCATCGTCCTCTCCGCGATGGACGCACCCGTCGACGGGATGACCGTGAGAACGGCAGCGCATGAGCCGGCGGGCCGGCTCGTTCCGGTCCTTGATGGGGAGCCGGCGTCGTGAACTCCCTGATCTCCTGGTTCGCCCGCAACTCGGTTGCCGCCAATCTGCTGATGCTGGTGATCATCGTCGGGGGAGCCTTTACCCTCACCACGCTGAGGCAGGAAGTGTTCCCGGAAGCATCCTCCGACATGGTGATCGTCACCGTGCCGTACCCCGGCGCCTCGCCGGAAGAGGTCGAGGATGGGATCGTGGTGAAGATCGAGGAGAGGATTCAGGACCTCGAGGGAATCGAGCGGATCACCTCGACTTCGAGCGAGAGCGTGGGGACGGTGCAGATCGAGGCGATGGAGGGCTCCGATGCCCGTCGCCTGCTCGAGGACGTGAAGTCGAGGATCGACGCGATCGACACGTTCCCTGACGACGCCGAGGAGCCGGTGGTGACCGAGCTGGTGATCCGGCGCCAGGTGATCAACGTCGCCATCAGCGGAGACGCGCCCGAGCTGACCCTCCGGCGGCTCGGCGAGCGCGTGCGCGACGACATCGTGGCGATCCCCGGCATCACGCAGGTCGAGCTGTCCGCCGTACGTCCATACGAGATCACGATCGAGGTTTCGGAGGACGCACTTCGGCGTTACGGCCTCACCTTCGACGCCGTGGCCACGGCGGTGCGCCGCTCTTCCCTCGATCTTCCGGCGGGATCGATCCGGACATCGGGAGGGGAGGTGCTGATCCGGACGGTCGGCCAGGCGTACACCGGCCGCGAGTTCGAAGAGATCGTCCTGACCGCGCTCCCGGACGGAAGGCGTGTCCGGGTCGCCGACGTGGCGCGCGTCGTCGACGGATTCGCGGAGACCGATCAATCGGCGCGATTCGACGGCAAGCCGGCCGTGCTGGTTCAGGTTTTCCGGGTTGGAGAACAGGACGCCCTCGACGTCGCGGGCAAGGTGAAAAGCTACGTGGCGGAGGCCGCCGAGAGGATGCCGGAGGGGATCTCCATGACCATGTGGCAGGACGACACGCTCCTGCTTCAGAGCCGCCGGGACCTTCTTCTGCGCAACGGACGGATGGGTCTGGCTCTCGTCCTTCTCGTTCTAGCCCTCTTCCTCCGTTTCCGGCTCGCGGGCTGGGTCGCCGCCGGGATTCCGATCTCATTTCTCGGGGCGATCTGGCTGCTGCCCACCTTCGACATCTCGATCAACCTCCTCTCCCTTTTCGCATTCATCATCGTCCTCGGCATCGTGGTCGACGACGCGATCGTGGTGGGGGAGAACGTCAACAGCCATCTCGAGCGAGGCAAACCCGCGCTGAAGGCTGCGATCGAGGGAACGCAGGAGGTGGCCCTGCCCGTCGTCTTCTCGGTCCTGACGACGATCGCCGCTTTCTCGCCGCTGCTGCTGGTCGGAGGGACCACGGGGAAGTTCATGCGGGCGGTGCCGATCATCGTAATCGCCACGCTGGTCTTTTCGCTGGTCGAATCTCTCTTCGTGTTGCCGTCGCATCTGTCGCACCTGAAGGCCGAGAAGAGGCGAGCGGGGCTCGGCGGCACATGGACGAGAGTTCGCGAACGCGTAGCAGAAGGGCTACGGTTCGTGACCGCTCGTTGGTACGAGCCCTCGCTTCGCCGGGCGCTTGAATGGCGCTACGCCACCGTTGCGGGAGCGCTTGCGGTGCTCATCATTGCTGGAGCTGCGATTGCCACCGGGTGGATCAAGTTCACCTTCTTTCCTCCGATCGACTCGGACAACGTGGTGGCATTCCTGACGATGCCTCTCGGTACACCTGTCGAGACCACCGAGGCCGCGATGCTCCGGCTCGAGCGCAGCGCGCAACAGATTCGCGAGGAGCTGGCCCGCGAAGGAAACCCTGACGTGTTCCACCACATGCTGACTTCCGTCGGGGAGCAGCCTTTTCGGACCGCGCAGTCGCAGGGGCATGGCGGAGTCGGGTCGACTTTCGCCGCGCCACACCTCGGGGAGCTCAACATCGAGCTCGCCTCCTCGGAGACCCGCGGGGTCACCAGCGCCGAGATCGCGCGTCGATGGCGGGAGCTCACAGGACCGATTCCCGACTCGGTGGAGCTCACGTTCAGCTCGAGCCTCTTCTCTCCGGGCGATGCGGTGAATATCCAGCTCACCGGGAATGACCTCGGTGAGCTGCGCCGCGCCGCGGCGGCAGTCGGGGCCCGGCTGATGGAGTTTCCGGGTGTATTCGACGTCACGGACTCTTTCCGGGCCGGAAAGGAAGAGGTGCGAGTCGACGTCACCCCGGAGGGCGAAGCGATGGGCGTGTCGAGGCTCGACCTCGCCCGGCAGGTGCGGCAAGCCTTCTACGGCGAGGAAGTGCAGCGGGTTCAGCGCGGGCAGGACGAGGTTCGGGTCATGGTCCGCTATCCGGAACAGGAGCGCCGCTCCCTCGGCAGTCTCGAGCAGATGCGGATCCGAACCGCCGGGGGAGGAGAGATCCCCTTCAGCGTCGCCGGCGTAGTCGACGTGGGGCGCGGATTCGCGTCGATCCGGCGGGTGGATCGGCGCCGCGCGATCAACGTCACCGCCGACATCGATCCGGCGAAGGCGAACACGACCGAGGTGATTGCGGCACTGCGCGGAGAGACGCTTCCGGAGGTGATGAGCGAGTTTCCCTCCATCCGCTACAGCTTCGAGGGTCAGCAGCAGGAGCAGCACGAAACGCTTGCCGGCCTGCGGCGGGGATTCGGCATGGCCCTCTTCTTCATCTATGCGCTGCTGGCGATCCCGTTCCGGTCGTACCTCCAGCCGGCCATCGTGATGAGCGCGATTCCTTTCGGGATTCTCGGAGCGGTGGGAGGCCACGTGATCATGGGGATGGACCTGACGGCTCTCTCGCTGTTCGGGATCACGGCACTCACCGGAGTCGTGGTGAACGACAGCCTGGTGATGGTCGACTTCATCAACCGCTCCTACCGGGGAGGAATGAAGCTTCGAGATGCGATCGTCACGGCCGGAAAGGCGCGGTTCCGTCCGATTCTGCTCACGTCCCTCACCACGTTCGTCGGCCTGCTACCGCTCATCCTCGAGCGGAGCGTTCAGGCGCAGTTCCTCATTCCGATGGGGGTCTCCCTGGCCTTCGGCGTCCTCTTTGCGACCTTCATCACTCTGATTCTGGTGCCGGTGGGCTATCGGATTCTGGAGGACGTGCGGCGCACCACGTCGTGGTTCCTTCGACGCGAAGACGGAGACGACGCATTCATGCCCTCGGCCGACGAGGTTTGAGACTCGCGGACGCTCGCGAAAGGAGCCGCCAGCTTTACTGGGTCCCCTGCGCGGAGGGCGGGTCGGCCGGAGGTTCGCCCGTTGCGGGGGTGAGCGACCTGGCTCCCTGGATGAACAGGACTGTCAGGAAGAGGAGGCCCGCGATCAGGAGCACGATGAAGAAGCGGGAGGGGCCCCCGTGCTCATCGGGCTCGATTACCCGCCGAGCTTTCTGCTTCCTGGGTTTCGCCATTTCCGTCCTCCTCGACCAGTCCTGGAGATGTCTCAGGATACGGTACTACTCGAGGCTGGCTCCGCGTTTCTTGTCCTGGCTCGCCGCCGGCGGCTTCTGAAACCCGGACGCATCCGCAGCTTTCCCCTCTACGGAGAGCGAGTCGGCGGCGAGCAGCCCGGCGATTCGCCGCGCGGCTTCCTGGTACGCCTCGCTTCCGGGATGGAAGGAGTCGAGGGTGCTGAGCCGCTCGGGGCGATCGAGGATGTCGGACAGCCTGACCACGGAGACAAGTGGATCTTCGACGAATTGCAGGATGAGAGCGGCATCCCAAAGAGCGATGATCGGCTCCAGAAAAAGCGCGACGCGCTCCTCGGGGATCGGGGTGTAGCCGCCGAGCAGAAGGACCCGGGCGCGGGGGTTGATCCGATGAAGGTCGTCGACCGTACCTGCGATGTCGCGAAGGACCTTGTCCACGATGTCGATCGGTGAGCCAAAGGCCCGTCCGCCCAGAAAGGCTTCGCGAAGATCGTTCGCGCCGATCGAGAGCACGAAAGCGTCCGCGCTGGCGAGCTCTGAGCGGGTCTTCGGCTGGCTCAGGACGAAGCCGAAATCGCGCGTGGTGGCGCCGGTCGTGCCGAGCTTCGTCGTCACCACGGAGTCGATGCCGAGGGCGCCGAGCTCCGCCTCGAGCCGACCGGCAATTCCTTTCTTCTCCTCGTCACCCGCTCCGTAAGCCAGCGAGTCTCCGACCACGGCGACGTGAATCTGGCGCGGCGCGGGAGCGGGGGAGGCGATTGCGGCGACGGCGAAGCCGGCGGCGAGGATCGCGGTTCGGATCGAAGAAGTCATTGCGGTCGAGAACCGCGGCGAGTGATGAATTATTTTGCATTACGGTGGTAGGGACCGGCTGCGCCGGTCCGGTCGCGAAGCGACAAGGGGGGGCGGGGAACGTTTGTCGGCGCGTATTGCGCGGAAAGCGTGTCCCGCTGCGCGGGACCGGACCGCCGCAGGCGGTCCCTACGGGACTCCCGCCGCGATATAGTTCACCGCGATCGGTCCTCGATCATCGAAGGAGACTAAATGACTCGCTCACTCCGCTTCGCGGCCGCGCTCGTTGCGCTGCTGATCGCTTCTTCTCTGTTCGCCGTCGACATTCAGGACACGCGGCTGCTGACGCAGCCTGCTGTGAGCGCGGAGCGGATCGCCTTCGCGTATGCGAACGATCTGTGGGTCGCGAACGTGAACGGTTCCGGCGTGCGACGGCTCACTTCGCACCCGGGCGTGGAGGGGAATCCGCGATTCTCGCCCGACGGCAGATGGATCGCATTCTCCGGCGAGTACGACGGGAACACCGACGTCTACGTCGTCGCGGCGGAGGGGGGCGTGCCGCAGCGGCTGACCTGGCACCCGGGAGAGGACCTGCCGCAGGGATTCACTCCCGACGGCGCCGCGGTCGTATTCACCTCGCCGCGCGAGGTCTACACCATGCGTTACCGGCAGCTGTTCACCGTTCCGGTGGGCGGCGGGGCGGCGACGAAGCTCCCGATTCCGAACGCGGCCGAGGCGACCTACTCGCCGGACGGATCGCACATCCTCTACCAGCCGCTCTACGGAGCGTACGCGCAGTGGAAGAACTATCGCGGCGGTACGGCATCCCGGCTGATGGTGTTCGACGCGAAGAGCTACGCCGTCGAGCAGATTCCCCAGCCCGCGGGCCGATCGAATGACACCGCGCCGATGTGGATCGGCGACCGGATCTACTTCCTCTCGGACCGGAACGGAGAGTTCAATCTCTTCTCGTTCGACCCCCGCTCGAAAGCCGTCTCGCAGCTCACCCAGTTCGACGACTTCCCGATCGTCGGCGCGACGGCCGGAGCGGGGAAAGTCATTTTCGAGCAGGCGGGATACCTCCACCTGTTCGATCCCGCAAGCGGGAAATCGGATCGTCTGAAGATCGGAGTGGCGGCGGATCTGCTCGAGACGCGGCCGCGCTTCGTGAACGGCGCGAAGTACGTGCGCAACGGTTCGCTTTCGCCGACCGGCGCCCGGGTCGCCGTCGAGATCCGCGGCGAGATCATCACCGTTCCCGCCGAGAAGGGGGATGACCGTAATCTCAGCGCGTCCCCGGCCGCGCACGATCGCTTCCCTGCCTGGTCTCCCGACGGAAAATCGATCGCCTGGTTCTCCGACGAGTCGGGCGAGTACCGGCTCTTCATCCAGCAGCAGGACGGGAAGGGAGCTCCCAGAAAGATCGACCTGGACGGCGCCGGCTTCTACGCCCATCCCCTCTGGTCGCCCGACTCGACGAAGATCGCATTCAGCGACAACTCGCGCACGCTCTACGTGCTCGACGTTGCCCGCGGATCGATCTCGAAGATCTCCAGTCAGCCGCTCTACTCGCCGGGAACTTACGATGAGCCGCATCATTCCTGGTCGCCGGACTCGAAGTGGCTCGCCTATGTTCGCCGCACGCCGACCAATCTGCGGCAGATTCATCTCTGGTCCTCGGACTCGAAGGCCTCGCATCCGCTGACGGACGGGCTGTCCGATGCGGCCAACCCGGTGTTCGATCCGAACGGGAAGTACCTCTACTTCCTCGCCTCGACCAACGCCGGTCCCGTGCAGGACTGGTTCTCGATGTCGAACGCCGACATGCTGGCGACGAGCAATATCTATCTCGCGGTTCTCTCGAAGGGAGTCCCGTCTCCGCTCGCACGCGAGAGCGACGAAGAATCGCCGGCCGAGCCGGAGCCCGCGGTCGCCGAGAAGAAACCCGAAGAAGCGAAGAAGCCGGAGAAGGTCGCGGTTAAAGTCGATCTCGACGGGCTGGCCGAGCGCATCGTCGCTTTCCCTCTCGGCGCCGCAGGATACTCCAGCCTTCAGGTCGGAAAGACGGGAGAGATCTATTACCTGAAGCCCGCCGGAGGGCTGAACCGCTTCAATGACGACGAAGCGGGAACGCTCCATCGCTACAGCCTCGAGAAGCGGAAGGAAGAGTCGCTCCTCGAAGGTGTCAACGGCTACGAGATCTCGCGCGACTCGAAGAAGGTTCTTCTCGCGATGAAGGAGAATTTCATCGTCTCGGACCTCGGCGAAAAGATCGATGCGTCGAAAAGCCGTCTTGCGTTGGATCGCATCGAGATCAGGATCGAGCCGCGCGCCGAGTGGAATCAGATCTTCCATGAGGCCTGGCGCGTCAATCGCGATTACTTCTACGACCCCGGCTTCCATGGCGCCGACTGGAACGCCATGCGCGCGAAGTACGCCGAGTTCCTCCCGCACGTCGCGGTCCGGCAGGATCTCAACCGCGTGATGCGGTGGATGCACAGCGAGCTCGCAGTCGGTCATCACCGTCTGGGCGGAGGCGACAGCCTCGCCAACACCGACAGCCGCGCTGGCGGACTTCTCGGCGCCGACTACGCTGTGGAGAACGGCCGGTACCGGTTCAGGAAGGTCTACGGGGGGCTCAACTGGAATCCCGAGCTCCGTTCACCGCTCACCGAGCCGGGCGTCGACGTCAGGGCAGGGGAGTATCTGCTCGCGGTGGACGGCAAGGATCTTCGGTATCCGGAGAACCTCTACAGCAGGTTCGAACGGACCGCGGGACGCTTCACCGAGATCACCGTCGGTCCCAACCCGGACGGTCGGGGGTCGCGGACGGTGCAGGTGGTTCCGATCGAAAACGAGGCCCAACTCCGCAACCGCGACTGGGTCGAAGGGAACCTGCGCAAGGTCACCGCGGCGACGAATGGCCGCGTCGCGTACGTTTACGTTCCGAACACGACCACGGCCGGACATGAGTACTTCAAGCGCTACTTCTTCCCTCAGGCCGACCGCGAGGCGATCATCGTCGACGAGCGGCACAACGGCGGCGGGCAGGTGGCCGACTACTACATCGACATCCTCCGCCGGCCATTCATCAGCAATTGGGCGTTCCGCTACGGCGGCGACCTGAAGACGCCGCTCGCCTCGATCCAGGGACCGAAGGCGATGCTGATCGACGAGACGGCCGGATCGGGCGGCGACCTCCTTCCCTGGATGTTCCGGAATCTCGAGATGGGCCCGCTGATCGGGCGGCGCACCTGGGGGGGCCTCGTCGGCATTCTCGGGTTCCCGACGCTGATGGACGGGGGATTCATCACCGCGCCGAATCTTGCGATCTGGACCGAGGATGGATTCGTGGTCGAGAACGAAGGGGTGCCGCCGGACATCGAGGTGGAGCAGACTCCGGCCGACGTCATCGCGGGGCGCGATCCACAGCTCGAGAAGGCCATCGAGGTGGTGATGCAGCAGCTCGAGGCCAATCCGCCGCGGAACCTGGTGCGTCCGCCGTTCCCAACGAGGGCGATCAGGAGGTAAGAGTGGCGGAGGATCTTTTCCTCCGCCGGCCTGGTTGCGCAGCGAGTGTTGGGGCGTTCCCAGGCTTTTGGCCCGATCCTTCAGGCGGAGGATAGGATCCTCCGCCACATTGGCCTGGTCCGTCCGGCGGAGGATAAATCCTCCGCCACTGGTATCCTTTCCGTCGTGCTGTTGCGAGCCGATCGGATCCGGGGGGGGCTGTACGCAGGTCTTCTCGCCGTCATGCTGATCGGCGGGTTCGAGCCCTTCTTTTTGCGGATCTTCTTCGCGGACCGGGCGGCGGCAAGCGCGACCCTGACCGAGGGACCGGACCTCGCCGCTCCGGGGTACGCGGAGTTTCTGCGGGAGGTGCGCGAGCGTACCCCGGCGGATGCGCGCGTCGCGATCTTCGTTCCGATGCGCCAGTGGAGCGGCGGCTACGAGTATGCCTACTACCGCGCCAGCTACGCTCTGGTGCCGCGCGAAGTGATTCCCCTGGTCGATCCCGACGACGAGGCGCATCTGGAGCGAGCCGACGAAGCGGACTATGTCGCCGCCTGGCGAATGACGCCGCGGATTCCCGGCTTCACTCAGGTATGGGATGCCGACGAGAGCATCCTTCTCGAGAGAGCTGAGCCTTGATCTGGATCGTTCTCTCGATCGTGATTGCGATCGTCGCCGGAATCGCCATCGTGCTCGCTCTCGATCCCCACGCGCGCGGGCCACGCCTCCTCGCTCTTTCGTTTCCCCTCGGTCTCGGGGGATGCGCACTCTGTCTCGGCGCCCTGTCGGCGCTGGGTGTGGCCTGGTCTCGCGGAGCGGCGCTCGCCGCGGTTGCGCTTCTGGTAATCGCCGCCGGAGCCGTCGCCCTGGCGAGGCGACGGCGCAATCAGCCGGGACCTCTACTCGTGGCTCCGCGATCGATCCCGGGATGGATCAGCGGAGCGGTGGCGGGCGTCATGGTGATCGGCCACGGCATCTGGGCCACGCTGGCTCCGCTCGGAGAATGGGACTTCTGGTCTCTCTGGGGCTTGAAGGCGAAGGTGTTCTACGCGCTCGGGGGGATCGACTGGAGCTGGCTCGAGCGTCCTGCCAACGCGTTCGCCCACCCGGACTATCCGATCCTTCTCCCCCTGGCTTACGACTTTGCCGCGGTGATCGCCGGCTCCTGGGTGGACGGCGAGCTGGGGCTCCTCTTCACCGCGTTCGCCGCTTCAGCTCTGCTGTTCACGGCGTCGCATCTCCGCGAGGCGGGCGGTTCGTCATTCCTCGCGGCGGGCGGAGCCGTCCTTCTCGCGGGTCCCGTCCTCACGCTCCCGATCGGCCTTGCCGATCTTCCGCTCCTCGTGTTCGGCGGAATCGCGCTGCTCGAACTGCGAAGTGCCGCCATCGATGGAAGGGAAGGGCGGATCCCGGTCGCCGCGGCGGCGCTCGTGCTGGCAGTGCTCACGAAGAATGAAGGAGTCTCGCTGGCCGTAGCGGTGACGCTGGCGATCATCCTCGCGGGTGGGACGAGGCGATGGAAGCTGCTCGTCGCCGCGGTTCCCGCCGCAGTGGCGGCGCTTCGCTGGGTTGCTGTCCGTCGTGCACGCGGCC
>Ga0209347_1004947_pt1 | contig 13226 bp, 11 predicted proteins | sample AutmiccommuBRH23_FD_187382 | JGI IMG/M metagenome (GOLD analysis project Ga0209347, IMG submission 187382) | Deep subsurface microbial communities from Mt. Terri, Switzerland - Autotrophic microbial communities BRH/23 (SPAdes) (version 2) | ecosystem: Environmental > Aquatic > Deep subsurface >... | reverse complement strand
CGCGGGTGAACTCGACGCGCATCAGATGCAGGGCTTCGAGCGCTTTCACCTTGGCTTCGTCGGACGTCGCCGAGCCGATGAACTTGGTGAACCCTGACACGTCGGCGAAGATGGAGGCCGCGAGAACGCGCTTGCTGTTGCGGTAGCTGAGCGCGTCGAAGTCGATCAGCACCTCGGCCGCGCTGTACTCGAAATCCTTCAGTGGCAGCGCCGCCAGATCAGCCTCGATGCGCTCGCTCAGATCGTCGCGACACCAGTCGATGTCATGCGCATCGCAGAGTGCGACGACATCGTCCTTCGACATCGTCGGAACGACGCGGTAGAGCTTTTTGGCCGCGTCGGATTCTTCGCAGATCTCGCGCACGTCGTCGGGTAAGACATGGTAGATCCGGCCGGTGAGGCGCAGCCCGCTGTCGATGATTTTCGCGGCGTGATTTGCTGCGTCTCCGAGGAACAAGAGTTCCCGGTCGCCACGCATGCCGTTCCGAGTACCGATGACCGTGCCGATGTCGGCGCCACCGCGGACCGTCAGGTTGTCGCCCTTCGGAAACAGCGGGTTGAAGACGTACCGCAGGAAATCGCGCGCGACGACCATGAGCAGCACGGCCTTCGCCGCCAGCACCTCAGCGTCGTCGATGGGCCGATAGAAAAGCACGTGCATCCGTGATGCTTGGAAATGTACCCGCACGCCCTCGAAGAGGTTCTCAACGATCCAGCTCAGTTGCCTTTGATAGATATGAAGAGCGCGAAGGAACGGCTTCAAATTGCCGCCGTCCTCAGCCGCGGCGGTCAAGTCGGAGAAGTTCGCTACTTCGAGGTAGACGTGAGCGCCGTAGATCTCGCGACAGACCGCTTCCGACAGGAGCGACTCCAGGTCAGCGTTTCGTTCCAGTTTCTTGATTTCGATCACGGGAAGTGCGTCACGGTGCGCTTCGACCCGTTCTTTACTCGTTTCGTAATTCCACGCCATAGCGCACTCCTCGCTTTCCGCTCGAGATAACTGGGTTGCGACCGGAGGCACCGCCTTCGGCCAAATCCGAGGGTTCTGATTCTACCGCGGAAGACGGGCCGGAGCAAACTATAGAACACGTACAGCAATATTTGACGTACTGCGCGTTTCTCTGTACTCTACGCGCTGTAGAACTTCTATATGCTGGCTGCTCTCACCGAAGTCGCCGCTCTCTTCACCGGACTTACGATCCGGAACCGGTCGGAGATCTCCGACGCCGGTCCCGTTCGGCTGGTTCAGCCGAGATCGATCGTCGCCGGCCCTCGCATCGACCTGGCGAACACCGACACGATCGAGGACCGGGTGCAGCTGGGGCGGCAGCTGCTCGCTGATGGCGATCTGGTCCTCCGGACTCGCGGCTCACGCTTCGAGGCGGCCGCCTTTGCCGGGGACGGCGTGGCCACGGTGGCGTCGGCGCCGCTGATCGTGCTGCGGCCCGCTCCGGAGAAAGTCCTCCCCGAGTATCTCCAGTGGCTGCTGAACGAGGCGCCCGAGGTCAGGCGCGCGCTGGGCAACGCGATGCGCGGCTCGACGGTTCAGTCGCTGAACATCGAGGATCTCAACCGCATCACGGTTCCGGTGCCGCCGATCCAACTGCAGCGCACGATCGTCGAGGCGGCTGCCCTTTCTCGCCGCGCCGCCGAGCTCGAGGCGAGGCTGGCGGAGCTGCGAAAGATTCACACCGCGCGTGCTCTCTCCGAAGCAGCAAGACAAATGACGAAGGAGTCATGAATGCCCCCGACTCAGACAGAGATCAACAACGTCCTCTGGCGCGCGTGCGACACCTTCCGCGGCGTCGTCGATCCGAGCGATTACAAGAACTACGTCTTGACCATGCTGTTCTTGAAGTACGTCTCGGACGTCTGGAAGGAGCACAGGGCGGAGTTCGAGAAGCGCTATCCCGACGATCCGGAGATGGTCGCGCGGCAGCTGAAGCGCGAGCGCTTCATCCTCGACGAGGAGGCGTCTTTCGATTACCTCTTCGAGCGCCGCGGTGCGGAAAACATCGGTGAGCTGATCGACATCGCGTTAGCGAAGATCGAAGACGACAACCGCGGGAAGCTCGAAGGAGTCTTCCGCAACATCAGCTTCAACAGCGACAACCTCGGGCGAACGAAGGACCGCAACCGCCGGCTCAAGAACCTCCTCGAAGACTTCAACAACGAGAAGCTCGATCTTCGCCCCTCGGTGATCAGCGAGGACATCATCGGGAACGGCTACATGTACCTGATCGAGCGATTCGCCGCCGAGGCCGGGAAGAAGGGCGGCGAGTTCTACACGCCGACAAGCGTCTCGATTCTTCTGGCAAAGCTCGTGGCGCCGAAGGCCGGCGACCGGATCTGCGATCCCGCATGCGGCTCATGCTCACTCCTGATTCGTGTCGGCGACGAAGTGCGTGACGCGAACGGCAAGCCGTCCCGCGACTACTCCCTCTTCGGCCAGGAGTCGAACGGCAGCACCTGGGCGCTTGGTCGCATGAACCTATTCCTCCACGAGAAGGACGCCGCCGACATTCGCTGGGCGGACACCATCAACAGTCCACAACTTCTCGAAGGCGACGCCCTTATGAAGTTCAACGTGGTCGTCGCCAACCCACCGTTCAGCCTCGATAAGTGGGGCGCGGAACACGCGGCGACCGATCCCTTCGGCCGTTTTGCCAGAGGCGTCCCGCCGAAGTCGAAGGGCGACTATGCGTTCATCCTTCACATGATCGAAACGGCGCTGCCACGAGAAGGCCGAGTCGCGGTGATCGTACCCAACGGCGTGCTCTTTCGGGGCGGTGCGGAGGGCAAGATTCGGCGTTCGTTGGTGAGTGAGAATCTTCTGGATGCGGTTATAGGACTTCCCGAAAATCTTTTCTCCGGCACTGGGATCCCGGCGGCGATCCTAATTTTCGATCGGCGCCGCGAACGCGGTGCCTCACTGGCAAGCCGCGAGGATGTTCTGTTCATCGACGCAAGTCGCGAATATGTTCAAGGCAAGAACCAAAATAGTCTTTCGGACGAACAGATCACCAAAATCTCCGGGACGCTTCGCGAGCGCACTGTCGAACCGTATTACTCAGCTCGCATTTCGATCGAGCAAATCGAGAAGAATGACTGCAATCTCACGATCCAGCGCTATGTCGCGTCCGCAGAGGGGGAGCAGTTGACCGATATCGCGGAAGTCCAGCACGAGATTAGAGCGCTTGAGGCCGAGCTTCTGACCGTGCGTAAGAAGCTTGACGACTATCTCAAGGAGCTGGCGTGAAGGACTCAGCTGCTTCGTGGCGACGAGTCGAACTTCAGGATGTTGCCCAGATTCGTTCAGGTCTAGCGAAGAACTCCAAGCGCAGGACGGGCAGGTTCTTCCCGTACCTTCGCGTGGCGAATGTCCGAGATGGCGAGCTAGACCTGTCGGAAGTCAAATTGATCGAAGTCGAACCTGGAGGCGAAGACCGTTACCTGCTTTATCCGGGCGATGTTCTGCTGACTGAGGGAAACGGTAATCCGGAGCTGGTCGGCCGAGGCTGCGTCTGGAGCGGACAGATCGAACGGTGCCTACATCAAAACCACATCTTCGCCGTCAGACCGAACACGGCCCTGGTCGATCCGGCATTCCTCGCTCACGTTACGTCGAGCTCCCGAGCACGGTCGTACTTTTTGGCGTGTACCAAGGGCTCGACAACGTTATCAAGCATCAACGCTACCCAGCTGCGGTGCCTTCCGTTGCTGCTACCACCCCTCAGCGAACAGCGCAGGATCTCGGACGCAATAGGCTCCTGGGAAGTTGTTGAGCGAAAGTTGAAAGCTCTGGTGTCAGCAAAAGACGGTTTTCAAGGCCGACTACGTGAACGGCTCTTCGCGCGTGCTATGCGCCTAGTTGAGGATGAAGGCTCGTGGTCACGCGTTCGTTTGGCCGATGTCGCGTACGAGTCGAGAACCCGTAATGCCGGATATTTGGATTCCACGCGAGTTATGGGCGTGAGCAAAGTGAACGGAATGGAGCCAATGCGGGAGCGGTCGATTGCCGCGGACATTAGCCGCTACAAGACTGTAGGTCCCGGCTCATTTGCCTATAACCCGATGCGTCTGAACATCGGTTCAATCGCATTCTGGCCGGGTCCGGGGAACGTGTTGGTCAGTCCAGACTACGTAGTGTTCGGTACCGACGAGAGCAGACTCTCGGGACGGTATCTGAACCACTTTCGTCTAACTCGTGCCTGGCAGCGACACGTCGATACGACGGGCGCCGGCAGTGTGCGCGTTCGAATCTACTACGAGCAGTTAGCCGCGATCACCATGTCTCTGCCGCCTCTGGAGATTCAAAGCAGAATCGTCGATCTGCTTGACCTCGTTGATCGTGAGATTCGACTACTCACGCGGATCTCCGGCCTTCTGACGCGTCAAAGGAAGGCGGTAACCGACGCCTTGTTGGCGGGAGACCTCCATATCACACCGGACAATCACCTAACACGCTCGGACGTGCACGATCATGCAACGACCAGTTAGCTTCGACGATCACGAAGTTCTGCAGTCGCAACTCGCAGCTGCGACGCTTCTCGTGAAGCTCGGCTATACGTACTTGCCCCGCGCAGAGGCCACTCGACTTCGCGGACGAATGGCGAACGTGCTCATCGACGATGTTCTGCGCGAACAGCTCGCGCGAATCAATCAGATCACCTTCAAAGGTCGTCAACGCGCCTTCAGCCAGTCGTCGATCGAGAAGGCCATACAGAAGCTGAAAGATGTCTCCCTCGTCGGCGGACAGATTGCGGCGGCGTCAGACATGTACGACCTTCTCACCCTCGGCGAGAGCTTCGACGAGACGATCGACGGCGAGACGAAGGCGTTCTCTCTTCGATACATCGATTGGCGGGAGCCGCGGAATAACGTCTTTCACGTCACGTCCGAGTTCGCGGTGCCGCGCGTTGGAAGCCGCGACACGCATCGGCCGGACCTCGTTTTGTTCGTCAACGGCATTCCCGTGGCGGTCATCGAGTGCAAGGCGCGAAGTGTTCCGATCGACGAAGCGATCAAAGACATGCTGGAGTATCAGAAGGGCGACGGGATCCCGGAGCTCTTCAAGTCGGTACAGGTTGTCGTTGCCGCGAACGGGCAGAAGGCGCTGTACGGAACGACGGGGACTGCGCCCGAGTTCTGGAGCAGCTGGCGAAGTGATGACGAGTCGATCGCCGATCTCACCGGCGTCATGCTCCGGCCCCTGACACGCGCGCACTCCGACGCGGTTTTCACCGACTTCGGACGTTGGCGCGAACGGTACGAGGCGAGCAGTCCTGAACAGCGGAGCCTGACGGAGCAGGACCGTCTCCTCTACGACGTGCTCCGGCCGGAACAGCTTCTTCTGCTCATGCGTCGGTACATCATCTTCGATGCCGGCACGAAGAAGATCGCACGCTACCAGCAGGTGCGGGCCGTCGAGAAGGCAATGGCGCGTCTTCGTCATGTCGATTCGGAGGGGCGACGGCTCGGTGGCGTGGTCGCGCACACCCAGGGCAGTGGAAAGTCGTTGACGATGGTTATGCTCGCGAAGGCGATCGCTCAGGAGCCGTCGATCGTCAATGAACGGATCGTGATCGTTACCGACCGCGTCGACCTCGACAAGCAGATCAAGCGCACGTTCAAGAACACGGGCGCCGAGGTAGTGAGAGCGACCTCCGGCCACGACTTGCGCGAGAAGCTGCAGGAGCGGAAGTCGCGAGTCATCACGGCCGTGATCAACAAGTTCGCTGCTGCACTGCAGGGGCGGCCGATTCAGGACGACTCCGGGAACGTCTTTGTCCTGGTCGACGAAGGGCATCGATCGCAGTACGGTCAGATGAAGGCGCGTGTCGATCTCGTGTTTCCGAAGGCCTGCACGATCGCCTTCACCGGCACGCCCCTGCTGAAGCGGGAGAAGAACACCTTCGCGAAATTCGGCGGCTCGATCGATGTCTACAGCATTCGAACCGCCACGGAGGACAAGTCGGTTGTCCCGATCCTCTACGACGGCCGTCTCGTCGAGCAGGAGGTCAACAAGGACCCGCTCGACCTCTGGTTCGAACGGTACACCCGAGCTCTGACTGACGGGGAGAAGGAAGACCTGAAGAAGCGATGGGCGCGCATGAACGTCCTGCCGCAGGTCGACCGTTTCGTTCAGCTCGTGGCTTGGGACGTCTACGAAGACTACTTCCGGAATTGGAAGGACACGCCGTTCAAGGCGATGCTGGTCGCGCCGCGCAAAGAAACGGCGATTCAGTATCGCGATGCGTTGCGCGAGCTCGCAAAGCAGGACTCGAGGCGCAGCAAGAAGGTTCCGGACGGCGAGCCGGAAGAACCGATCCGGTGCGAGGTGCTGATCTCCTCCCCGGCCGAACGGGAAACCGAGGACGACATCGACGAGTCGTCGAACACCCGGGTCCTGAAGTTCTGGTCCGAGATGATGACGGTGCACGGCACCGACGAGCGATACAACGAGGCGCTGATCGAGCAGTTCCGAGATTTCGGAACGATCGACATCCTGATCGTCGTCAGCAAACTCCTGACCGGTTTCGACGCGCCGCGTGCGACGGTCCTCTATCTGACGAAAACGCTGAAGGAACACACCATTCTGCAGGCGATTGCCCGTGTGAATCGGCGTTTCGAAGGGAAGGATCACGGCGTCGTCGTCGACTACGCCGCGAACCTCGGCAATCTCGATGAGGCCTTGACGGCGTACACGGCGCTCGAAGGTTTCGATCCGGACGACGTCGACGGCGCCGTCATCGACTACGGCCGCGCGTTCAACGACCTTCGACAGACCCGCGGACACCTGATTGCACTGTTCGGCGGCCTTTGGGACTCAACCCATGATTCGGAGGCGCTCGAACAGTTCCTCGCTCCAGAGGATCGGCGGCACGAGTTCTATGACCGGCTGCGAGACTTCGCGAAGGCGCTTCATCTGGCACAGACGTCGCCCCGTTTCTTCCGCGAGTTCGATCGCGATCAAGTGCAGGAGCTGCAGTCGGAGCTCGTTCGATTCACGAAGCTCCGCGCGCAGGTCAGTCTGCGGTATCAGGATCGCGTCGACTTCAAAGACATCGAGCCGCAGATCCGACGTCTGCTGAATCAGTACGTCGACGCCAAGGAAATCCGCCGTCTGACACCCGAAAACTTCAACATGCTCGACGACGACCGCCGACAGGAAGTGCTCGCGGAGCTCGGCGAACCGGCGGCGCAGGCGGATGTGATCGCGAGCGCGACGAAGCGACGGATCGAAGTCGACCTGAAGGAACAGGATCCCGTTCTGTTCCGCAAGTTCTCAGCGATGCTCGAGGAGGTGATCGCCGAGTTCAGGAACAAAGCGCTCAGCGCGCTGGAGTACCTAGGGCGGGTGGGAAAGATCGCGGCTCAGGTGGAGAGCGGAGGTGAGTCCGATCTCCCGAAGAATCTCGCGAGCGACGCATCAAGGGCGTACTACCGAGTCCTGGACGAGTGGGCCGGCGCCCTCGGGTTTGAGGATCACGACGAGGTCGCCGAACTCGCCCTCTCTGTCGAGAGAGCCGTGGATGAGGAGCGGTGCGTCGACTGGGTCCGGAAAACAGATGTGAAGAATCGGATGTACCAGAACATCGACGATGCCTTCTATCTCTTCTGCAAGAAGCACGACTTGCCGAAGAACTGGGGTGACATCGAGGCGTGCTCGCACACGATCGTCGACACGATCGCCGCGGCGAGGCGTGCGTGATGAGCGTACGCGACACGCGAAAAGAGAACGCGCTCGTGATCTCGCGACAGGATCATCGTCGCGACGAGGACGATTCAGTGGCGTACGGGTCCAAGGTGATCGCGTATCGCGTCGAGCGAATGAACCGAAGACGTGCGGCCATTGAGGTGAATCCCGATCTTTCGGTCATCGTGAAGGTTCCGCAGGCCGCGAGTGTCTCTGCGATCCGCTCGGCCGTTCGCCAGAAGGCACGCTGGATCCTTCGTCAACAGCGCCACTTTTCGGACCTGCTGCCCAGAACGCCGAAGCGGCGTCTCATCAGCGGCGAGTCACACCTCTACCTCGGACGGAAGTACCGACTTCGCGTCGAGGAACACGCCGGTGCGGAGCGCATCACGCTGTCCGGCGGGTATCTTCACATGAAAGTATCTGCGTCTGCGACCGCCCGGAAGCGCGCCGCGCTTTTGCGCGCGTGGTACATCGTTCATGCGCGCCGCGTCTTCCGGGAACGGCTCGACGCCTGCCGGCAGCACCCGGCGTTCCGACGAATCGACGACGTCCATCTCATCATCCGGCGAATGACACGACGATGGGGCAGCTGCACGCCGCGCCGGAATCTCGTGTTGAACACCGAACTGATTCGCGCGCCGCGAGGGTATATCGACTACGTAATCACGCACGAGCTGTGTCATCTCGTCGTTCCGGATCACTCACGGAAGTTCACCAACCTGCTCGATCGTGTCATGCCGGACTGGCGCGATCGAAAGCGTCAGCTCGAGCGAATGCTGGCGTAGTCGTCTCTCGGCGTCGGCGCGAGCATAAGCCGCGTCTTCGCTCAACGTAGCCACCACTCCCAGAGCCGGCGGGATAGGCTACGCTTGCTTGAATCCGAGGTTGCCGCAGCGGCCCTTTCGGCACGCCTCTGCTCGGCTACTGCATGCTCCGCGGTGGCAGTGATTCCCGTTGTGTCACCTCGTGCGATGAACCTCGGATAGACGCAGTTCTCATCGCACGTACGGAAATCCGGGGAATCGAGGTTGCCCGGCACGAAATGGTAGTTCTGCGCACCAGGCGAAGCGACGCCCATCGGCGCAATAACCATCGTCAGGAATTGAAGAACCTCCAGCGATGCGGCAGCCATGCTGAACGCGAAGACGTTCTCGTTTGCACGCAGCGGGTGGTCTGTCGGCAGCCCATCTATGTAAGTTGGATCGTCGAGGTACCCGTCGCGCTCGGTAGCGACAAGCGCAGGATCATACTGACCGAGACACTCCAAGCACCGGCGCATCGGGGCGGCAACGTGAGCCCGCCAATCGGCACGCTTCAGGGTTTGCCGGCGCGTGACACCGACCTGGATTCCGCCGTCGACAACGGGGATCAGGTGCGCGTAGGCGATCAGATTCATTGCACTCCTCGGCCAGGGACGATCCACGCAGGAGAACAATACGTCGCAGTCGAGCGCACGACGGAAGCCTTCCTCCTCGACCACCGACCACTCGAAGGCCTCGATGTCAAAGTCGTTCGCGGTGGCGCTCTGCGCGAGCGCCTCGGCGAGGACGACCACCTTCGCGCGGCCGATGTCTACCGGCGTTGCGTGGAGGAGCCGGTCTAGGTTGCGCTCCTCGACTGCGTCGAAATCGAGAAGCCGGAGCCGCTGAAGGCCGGTTCGCGCGAGAGCCTCCGCGACCATCGATCCCACGCTCCCGGCACCAATGATGCCGACGTGCAGTCGCGCGAGATCCGCTTGCGCTTCTCGCCCCCAGGACGAGATCGTCCGCTCCAGGCTTCGGCGAAAGTGCGGCGTAGGCCGGAGCGACGGATGCCACGTGATACGCAGTTGCTGTCCCACGACTCGAACGTTCTCGCACCAGGCGCGGACGTACGTTCTCGGGGCGGTTTTCACCCAGAAGCGTGCGCTCCAGGCACCGTCCGTCCCCACCGTGAGGCCGACAAGTGGAAGTCCGGTGGCGGCACGCGCCTGCGCCGCAAGCGATTGCTCTGCCGCAACATCGTCATTGCTCATGCCCTGCCAGCCTGGGCCTCCGTGACTGTGCAGGAATGCGACCCCACCGCCGGCGGCCATGGCCTCGGCGAGCGCGCGTTCGACGTACGGCGGAAGAAAACTTGCGTTGCCGTGAACGAGGCGGTCGCCTTCAGCCGGCAGGATCACGCCGGCGATCAGAGCCGTCGTCCGCTCCGCGCCCTCGCTCGGGTACCAGATCGCGAAGGCGACGTCTTCCTGGTGATCGTCCCGGAGGAGGTGTGCCGCGAGCGCGTCATGCGTCGCCTGCGTCATGGCTGTGCTGTAGCGTCGGCGGCTCATTGCGTGTCGAAGAGGTGATGGACATGCGCCATGACGTCGCGCACCGTCCGCTTCGTCTGCGCCCAGTGAGAGAGGGGGCGGCTCCAGTACTCCCACGTCGGCCCGAAGTCGCTGTTGTGAACGCCCCCGGCGGGATGCGTTCCCCCGCCACCGGTGATCGGAAGGAGTTGCGGCGAGATGTGCGGACCGCTCGGAGGCGTCAGCGGGAAATCGCCCGGGCCGACGAAGCCGAGCTCGATCTGCTTCCCGGCGAATTTGCCGGTCGGGACTTCGTACGGGAACGCGACCCGGTTGCTGCCGAGTTCCCGCACTTCGTAACCGAGTGCCCGAAGGCCGTTCACGAAGTTTTCGTATCCCATTGCCGCCTCACGACACCGGCGTCGGGCCGGTCGACACGGACAGGAAGCGCATGTTCGGGTGCATGTGGATGACGTCGTCTTCCTTTCCCTGATAGCTGGTGCGCTCGCCGCTGTTGCCGCGCAGCAGCACGAGGTAGTACGTGGCGACCTCGATGCCACCGTTCGTCAGAATCTGCCGCGGCGTCAGGGTCTTGTCGTTGGTGCTCTGCGGTTCGTCATCGAGTTGATACGTGATCATGTCCATGGGGGTCGTTCTCCTTCATCGTCATGAGCACCCCGGATTGCTCGGTCGGCCGACCCATAGATCGCGCTCTGGAAAGTTGTTGCGTCCAGTGCGATCATCGATCGCGGGTGGCGGTCCAACCGAGGCCGGGAGGCTCTCTACGGAAGAAGCGATCGGGGGAGGCGAAATTCGGCGGCACCTGTGAATTTTTTTGTGGTGCCGAATTCCGATCCCGTCGATCGCAGTTGAAGGTAGGAATGGAGCACTTCACGAACGTCGACTGGGTCGATGTCTACGAGCGCGTCACACTCGCCGCGCTGCGGCTGTTCGCCGCTGACGGGATGGTCGGTGTTGACCACGCGCTTGCGAGCTACGGCATGGGCCCCGAAGACTTCGCGGCCGAAGTGATCTGCAGGCTCGTCGATGAGCGGGACACCGGCGTGACCTGGAAGCCCGAGCGCGGCACGCCGACGACCGAAGGCGTCGTCAAGTACCTCGTCGTCGTGCTGAAGCGCGACATCGCCGACAAGCTTCGGGCAAAGCGGCGGAAGCGCCAGGACAGCATGGCAGTGGAAACGGGCGACGAGGAGCCAGTCCTACGGATCGACCCGCCCGACCCCGAACCTGATGTGGAACGCCGACTCATCCAGCAGTCGCTTCGGAAGCGGCTGGAGGATGACTTCGTCGCGAAGCCTGACGACGAACTGCAGCTTTACGTCATGCTGCAATTCGACGACGCGATTCCGGTCCCTTACCCGCCCCGCGAAGCGGCTGAGCAACTCGGGATCCCGGTCGAGCGGATCTATCTTCTGAAGGACAAGCTTGAACGGCGTCTCCACCGCCTGTTCCGCGACGAACTCCAGGCGTTGCACCCCCTAACGATTGAAAAGAGGCGCAATGAGCAAGAAGCGCGATAACGACCCGACCGATCGCATGGCCACGATGTACGACGCATCCTTCAACGATGTGTCCGAACAATCGCAAGCCGATGTGCGCCGCGCGCTCACCGAAGCAGGGATCGATGTCAACGCACTGCCGTCCCGTCTCCACGACCGCGCGACTGAGCTCGCACGAGCCCTGCGGGCGGGCGGAACCAGTGCGCCGCCGGCACTCAAGAGGCTTCTGGAACAGACAGCGGGATCACGGGAACTCCCAGATAACCGGCTCCGTGCATTCGAAAAGGCGTCGCAGATTCTCGGTAACATGTTCGCGCCACGGCTCGGCCTCGCGTCGACAGAGATCGTGGGTGCCTTCCGTGGTGAAGGAAACCTCACCGATCGGGACCAGCAGACGCTCGACGAGATTGACGAGGAGCTGCGACGACGCGCCGAGGAGACGGATGGCGACGAGAAGCCCTGACGCGGCAGTAGTCTTCGCTGACGCGTTCACGGCGCGGTTCGGCACGGATGCAGTACAACGGCTGCCTGCCATCGCCGAAGCGATCGGGTTAAAGATCGTCGACGTCGACGCCGATGCATTCGAAGGGATGCTCCGCCGCATCAAGGGCCGGATGCTCGGCACTATCGCCCTCGCCCGTTCGGTAGCCGACCCAAGGAGGCGCAACTTTACCGTCCTCCACGAAATCGCTCACTACCTGCTCCCCACGCACGCGGATTCGAGCTCGCCATGCCGGCCGCGCGATATCGAGCGCTGGGATCCATCGCTCCGGTCACGGGAACTCGAAGCGAACCGCTTCGCCGCAGCCGCCTTGATGCCACGTGCGGTCGTCGTGGACCTGTTCTCTCTTGAGCCGTCCTTCGACGCGATCGAGACACTTGCCGAGCGGCAGAGAGCTTCGCTCACGGCGGCCGCTTACCGCTACGTAGAATTGTCTGGCGAGCGCGTCGCGATCGTGTGGAGCGAGCACGGCGAGGTGAAGTGGGCGAAGACCTCCGAATTGTTCTACCGCGGCGTGAAGCGGGGACCGCTCGACGACCAATCGTTTGCCGCACGAGCTTTCCGGGGGAGGACGATTCCCGACGAGTGGGATCGCGTTGACCCGACTGCGTGGTTCGCGGACCGCAACCTCAAGGACGGTGCGACGATTCTCGAACACTCGAAGGTGCTGGGGCAATATGGGGTCCTTACGCTCCTCTGGATCGACGAGGCGATTGAGGCGTGGACTGAGGACGGCGACGAGGAGATCTTCTGACGCGTCCCTCGTGCATCGAGCTGCTGATCTAACCCGCTAAGACGACTTAGCAGCTCGGCGCCGACAAGTCATCGGCGGATCATCGTGTTGCGCCGGCCAACAAGGTGTGGCTTATCCGAGGTGATGAGGATGTGGATCGCCGGTCATCGGACCCGTCTAGGTTCGGCGGATGATGAAGTCCTGTCATGACGTGTCAAAGTCCCTCACGGTGAAGTATCGATGCCGTATTTCCCTGCCTCGTCGCAGCAGGTACCTTGCGAATCGGAGGTACGCATCATGGACAGATTCGAGGCGGTGGAGAAGGCGGCGCGGGCGTGCGGTCTGACGAGCGCAGACGTTCCAGTGACGCATCTCGCCGAGCGGGACGGGCAGCATCTCGTATTCGTCGACACGTTCACGGGCGGCTCGTACCTCGTGATCCACGCCACCGGAACGGTTCGTGAGGTTGGCGACTCCGTCCAGGGGATCACGACTTC
>Ga0209347_1004945_pt1 | contig 13228 bp, 8 predicted proteins | sample AutmiccommuBRH23_FD_187382 | JGI IMG/M metagenome (GOLD analysis project Ga0209347, IMG submission 187382) | Deep subsurface microbial communities from Mt. Terri, Switzerland - Autotrophic microbial communities BRH/23 (SPAdes) (version 2) | ecosystem: Environmental > Aquatic > Deep subsurface >... | reverse complement strand
AAAGAATAGTTAACCCGACAGAGCCTACAGTACAATTGGAGGCTCTTTTCTTTTCACTGCACATTTAAAATGTATTGTCTCAAATTTTTTGGTTTATTGCTAGGTACGGTGGGTTTGACGCTTACGAAAATATGGTCACAAATAATACCCTATTACTTTTTAGTAGGTTGTATAACAATAGCTCAGATAAGTTTAAAAGGTTTATTACCCTTTTATTTGAAGAAATAGATACCATCGACCTTGATACAACCGTCCGATTTAGTCAACAGGAAGAGGGGCAAGGTAGTGTCCCTGATGGGATTATTGAGCAACAGAGCTTCAAAATTATTATAGAAACCAAGCTTTACGGACAACAGAATCTCCCAACAGGTTGAAAAGCATATGAAATCCTTCGGGAACCAAGACAAGAAAGTCTTTTTATGGATTAATAAAGAACCGATTGAAGACAAATATCGGAAACAAATCGTTCAGAAGTTAAACGCGATTCATGAATCCAAAGGCATAAAAATCGACTTCGCTTCAATTACCTTTAAGGAAATATGTCGGTGCTTCAATGATACTTTGAATGACTACGACATTGAGATGAAGGAATTAATGCAAGACTATGAGTCATTCTGCTTGGAAACTGGTTTAATTGACAATGCTGATACGAAAATGCGTGTTGTCCTTTCTGGGACTACGTATGAGCAAAATGTGACAAACAGTTTATACTATGCACCAAAGGACAGGGGTTACCAGAAGCATAAGTATCTCGGACTTTATAAGGGTAAAGCAGTTAGGGGTTTAGGGGAAATCATCTCTATAGCAGATTTGTCCTACGATTTTAGCACCAATGAAATAAACGTAGAAGAGCAACTGCTCGGTACAATAACTGAAACTCAAAAAGACAAGGTAAAGGAAGTTATTAAGGAGGCCAAGCAAAAGTTTGGGTACATCATTTCCCAAGGACATAGGTTTTTCTTCGTCGAGAAGTTTTTAATAACTGAATTTATAAAACCAACCAAAGGTGGTCTTTTCGGACAGAAATATTTTGATTTATGTGATATAGACGGATATAAAAAAGAGATGGATACACAAGAGATTGCCAAACTATTGATAGGCAAAAAATGGAGTTAATATAGCCCGAGAAGCGGTTGTTATTCTGAAATAGTATAGTATATTTCAATCGCTTGGAGTTTTAAGTTCTTCGTTAGTTTTCGTAACATGAATATGTAAATCTATCGAATGACTTTTCCAGGCTAAATTTTCAATATTTAATCCTCGGCTTACACGAATTCTACATACTGTTGAAAGTGAACTATGCCCGAAATAGAGGTTAACGATGTGTGGCTGGAGTTCTGCCAAAGTATACGCTTTCAAATATTTCGGAACCGACTTTCTTATGTTTGTCTCATTAAGGTTGTAGCTGTAATTTGGTACATAGCCTTCTTCTACAGTACGTAAAATAATTATCATAACTTTTAAAGCAACATTGAATGCTGATAGTGGGCCAACATATTTAGCATAGAGCCAGTTTCTCAAATCATCGGGTTCATTGTATTCGATATCCTTGGTTTGCCCAATGAGGAACATCTCTAGAACCCGCCTATGCTTACAAGCCATGTGTTCCGTCATGCCTCGCAATGATAGGGTTTTCTGATACTCATTTGCCATTTTCTTGTTCTTCTAGTTTGGTAACTACTTTTCAATAAAACGATAATTCTTTCTCACATTATTAATCACCTTCCATTTTTTAAACGCAGTAAATAATCATTTTCAACTTAGAGATTAGAGAACAGAAGCTGAGTTCCTCAACTTCGCCTGACTATCACAGGATAATCTTTATTTATATCCTGTTGAATAATACTTTAGGATTTATTTAATAGTATTTTCATAAGATTTAATCGCTCGGCGATGGACATACTCTCTTCGAATGCTTTACCAGGATAATAGCAGGATCTTTTACCAAAAGTGTATCGTAGTCGCATTGGATAAAGTGGCTCTGCTATTCCAGCAATCCTTGCAAGTTGATGGACAATACCCTTGATAAATTCTTGGGTAATACGTTTTCCTGTATTACCCAAGAATAACGCACTCGCGTTCGTCGGATGATTTTTAAGATACTCTTGGATAAGTGTGGATACGTACCTTGAATAGGTGACTGTACGACGTTTCCATCCAGGATAAGTAACCGTAGCAGTACATTTATCAAAGTGAATATCATTAATATTTAATCCGTAGACTTCACCACATAGACACTCTGTCGAAAGCATGAACTCTACGAATAATCTATCTCTTAAAGAAAAGAAGTCTGTGATGTGTAGCTTGATGAGTGACCTCTCCGACGGCGTAATATATTTCGGAATTGATTTTGTGACGCTACTCCTCAAATAGCTTCTAAGTGGAATCCCATTGATGTAGCCTTTATCTACACAATACGTTAGGAATCCTCTTAATATCGTCAATATAGAGTTGTATGTACTCTGCTCAAGTATATCGTATCGAACTTTAAGCAAATCTTCCCAATCATCCGACTCTAGGTACTTGATATCATAGGGTTGCTCTATTAAAAGATTCTCAATTACCTCCTTGTACTTAATTATAGTTTGCTCACTTACCCCTTGGAGTTTTAAGGATTCTAAATACTCATTCACGATTTGTTTGTTCTTCTGGTTTAACACATCCATTTCGAGATGGTTTTCTTTCACTTTATCACCTTCCAATTTTTTAATTATCTCAATTTTGCCCAATCAATAGGTCATCTAAACATCCCAAGCAACTTATTAGTTTAACCACCTGTTTAGAAAATATACTATAGTCAACAAAATTAGCAGATTCTCATATTGTCACTAAAAATAATTGAGTTAGGCATTAAGCAATTTAGAAAGTACTGCAAGTATATGTATAAGCCTTATGTTATAATTAAAATAACCTATTTTGTGGAATTTATTGAAAAAGCAGTTCATTCTAACGCATTAACACTTTGAAATTACTAAAACGCTAACATTCCCCCTTGGTGCGTTTTGATACAACATATCTCAATTAATTGAAGAAAGATAAATACCTAAGAAATTGCAAGATAACACGCGGATATGAGCAGAGTATTCTCAACCTAAGTGAAAAGCAATACTAAGGTAGGAGTTGATATCTTTGAAATCGAACTTCTCTTTTTTAGAAGAGAAATGGCCCTTATTGGTATCTCTAGGTAGTATGGCAGAGAAATATCTATATACGGACTCAAATTCTTGCCTAATTAAATTGGGCTTATTTGCTGAGTCTATTGTTCGACTTATGTTTACGTTGGACAAGATTCCTGAACCTCTAGAGGATAACACTCAGGCTAATCGAATCAGAATTCTCAAAAGAGAAGGACTTATTCCGAAGGACATCGACGATATTCTTTATTCGATCAGAATATCACGTAATGATGCTGTTCATGACGGTTATGAATCAATAGACCAGGCGAAGATCCTACTGGAGTTTACATATAAGCTCGGCATCTGGTTCATGCAAACCTATGGTGATTGGGACTATGAACCAATAGAGTTTGTGATGCCCGAAGATACAAGTCGGGACACAGATTTTAAAGCTGTTATCGAGGCACAAGAAGAAAAGATTAAACTGCTTACTAAAAAGATAAAGATTGCTCCTAGTCATGGCTCCGATGTTTCTATTGCGAATAGAAGAAAAAGGGCGAATACTTCAGCAGATAAAATTAACCTTTCGGAGAAAGAAACTCGATATCTCATTGATGAACAGCTTCGCAAAGTGGGCTGGAAAGTCGATACCCTTAACCTATGCTATTCAAAAGGGACAAGACCCCAAAAAGGCAGAAATTTAGCCATTGCAGAATGGCCGACCGATTCAACAGTTGGTAACGGGGGATACGTAGATTACGCTTTATTTGTTGGAATCCAATTAGTAGGCGTTATCGAAGCAAAACGCCATTTTGCAGATATTCCATCCGTAATTGATTATCAATGCAGAGACTATGCACAACATATAAAATCCGAGCACTCAGTTTACCTCGTTGATCAATGGGGAGAGTACCAAGTGCCGTTCCTTTTTGCCACCAATGGTCGAAAGTATTTAAAGCAGATTGAGATTAAATCAGGGATTTGGTTTTTAGATGCACGGAAATCAACAAATATTCCAAAGGCACAGCAGGGGTGGGTTAGCCCTGATGGACTTTTGGAATTGCTTAAAAAGGACATAGATAAAGCAGAGAAAGAGTTAAAAAATACGAGTTATGACCTCTTGACCGATAAAGATGGGCTTAATCTTAGACCCTATCAAATTGAGGCTATCAAGGTTGCAGAACAAGCTGTCATTGACGGTCAACAGTCACTGCTTCTCTCGATGGCAACTGGAACAGGAAAGACACGTACGATTTTAGGTCTAATATACCGCTTTATCAAGGCAAGTCGATTTAACCGCGTGTTATTTTTAGTTGACCGTACTGCATTAGGGGAACAAGCTCAAGACGTATTCAAAGAGGTAAAATTAGAAGACTTAATGACCCTTGATGAGATATACAATATTAAAGAACTTGAGGATAAAGACTTTGACAAAGAGACAAAAATACATATCACGACAGTTCAAAGTCTGGTTAAAAGGATTATGTATAACGATGGCGAAACAATGCCAGCCGTCTCTGATTATGATTTAGTAGTAATTGACGAAGCACATAGAGGCTACATCCTTGATAAAGAAATGGGAAAGGATGAACTTCTTTATAGAAACCAGGATGATTATGTTAGTAAGTATAGAACCGTGATCGAATACTTCGAGGCTGTAAAGATAGCGATTACAGCTACACCTGCTGTCCATACCACTGAAATATTTGGTAAGCCTGTTTTCAATTATTCGTATAGAGAAGCGGTAATAGAAGGCTACCTAGTGGATCATGATGCACCACATAATCTAAAAACGAGGCTATCTACTAAGGGAATCCATTATAAAAAGGGCGAAACGGTTGCCATTTATGACCCCGTTACAGGGGAAATTACAAATAGTCATGAGCTTAAAGATGAACTGGATTTTGATATTGAAAGTTTCAATAAAAAGGTGATTACCGAATCGTTCAATAAAACTGTTCTAAAAGAAATATCAAAGTATATTAATCCTGATGGTGAGGGTAAAACCCTTATATATGCTGTTGATAACACCCATGCTGACCTTATCGTAGATATCTTGAAAAAGATATATGAAGAATTTGGGGTTGACAATGAAGCTATTATGAAAATCACAGGGTCCGTCGGCGGAGGCAACAGGAAGAAAATATCCGAAGTTATTAAGAAGTTTAAAAATGAAAAATATCCCAATATTGCTGTTACCGTTGACCTTCTCACAACAGGTATCGATGTTCCTGAGATTACAACACTGGTATTCATGAGAAGAGTAAAATCCAGAATTCTGTTTGAGCAGATGCTTGGTCGGGCTACACGTCTTTGCCCAGAAATAAGGAAAACTCACTTTGAGATTTTCGACCCCATTGGGGTTTACGAATCACTTGATCCCGTAAATACAATGAAACCAGTTGTTGTGAATCCAACAACAACATTTGAGGAACTTATCCATGGACTTATAACGTTGCCGACAGAACAGCAAAAGAAGAATCAAATCGATATGATTATCGCTAAGTTACAAAGAAAGAAACGAAAATTGACTGGCAAAACAATGGATCACTTTATCGACCTATCGGGGGGGAAAGACCCGACACAATTTATTAAAGAGTTACAGTCGATGTCTATCGAAGTGGCACAAAAACACATATTAAAAAACAAACGGCTATTTGAGATGCTCAATGAGGGAAGTGACGGTCCGACTAAACCTGTTGTAGTTTCTAATAAAAAGGACAAACTGATTTCTCATACCAGAGGCTACGGTAAAGCAGAAAAGCCAGAGGATTACTTAGTCGAATTCAAGACCTTTATCCAAAACAATGTAGATAAGATCGCGGCCCTTAATATTGTTTGCACAAGACCAAAGGAGCTTACACGTGATGCTTTGAAAAGCCTTAAATTGGAACTTGACCGCAATAAGTTTACTGAGTTAAAGTTGAATTCAGCCTGGAAAGAACTTAAGAACGAGGACATGACAGCAGACATCATCACGTTTATCCGCCAACAGGCTATCGGATCACCCCTGATCAGCCACGAAGAACGGATTAAGAATGCAGTAAATAAGCTAAAGAAAAATCACAACTTTAGTCAAATGGAACGTGACTGGTTAGGTAGAATTGAAGCCCACTTACTGCATGAGAGTATCGTGGATAAAGAAACCTTTGATACAGGAGCATTCAAAACCAAAGGCGGTTACAAGGTGATTAACAAGATATTCCAAAATAAACTAGATGAAATTGTATCTGAACTCAATGATTATCTATATGAAGACTGGAGTGCTTAACCTTTTGAATAATCAAGAAATTGTGTCAAAACTGTGGAACTTGTGTAATGTGCTCAGGGATGATGGTATTACCTATCATCAATATGTCACGGAATTAACCTATATTTTATTTCTGAAGATGGGAAAGGAAACATCAACCGACGGGCAAATTCCCGAAAATTACCGTTGGGATGAGCTTGTTAAAAAGCAGGGAGTGGACTTAAAGAAGTTCTATAATGAGCTATTAAACCACCTAGGTATGAATTCTACTGGAAGAATCAGAGAAATTTATTCTGGTGCAAGGTCAAATATTGATGAGCCTAAAAATCTTGATAAGATAATAAGGTCGATTGATGATCTTGACTGGTATTCTGCCAAGGAAGAAGGTCTTGGAAACCTCTATGAAGGTCTTCTGGAGAAAAATGCTAATGAGAAAAAATCAGGTGCAGGGCAATATTTTACCCCTCGTGTACTAATTGATATTATGGTAAAACTAGTTGATCCAAAACCTGGAGATATGTGTAACGACCCTGCTTGCGGGACGTTTGGCTTTATGATATCTGCCGATAGACATATTAAAGAAAAAACGGATAATCTTTTTCAGTTGTCTGTCGATGAAGAGAGGTTTCAAAGAGAAAAAGCTTTTACTGGCTGTGAACTTGTCCATGATACGCATAGATTAGCACTCATGAACGCTATGCTTCACGATATTGAAGGAGAAATCATTTTAGGTGATACTCTTTCAAGTGCTGGAAAGAATCTGAAAGGCTTTGATGTAGTACTTACCAATCCTCCTTTTGGCACAAAAAAGGGCGGTGAACGTGTTACTCGTGATGACTTCGTATATCCTACATCCAATAAGCAACTTAACTTTCTACAGCATGTATACCGTTCTCTCAGAACGGATGGCAAAGCAAGGGCCGCAGTAGTATTACCTGACAATGTTCTTTTTGCAGATGGTGATGGGGCTAATATTCGTGCAGATTTGATGGAGAAATGTAATCTACATACTGTTTTGAGGCTACCCACTGGGATTTTCTATGCTCAGGGCATTAAAACCAATGTGCTTTTCTTTACTCGTGGCACAACAGATAAGGGCAACACAAAAGAAGTATGGTTTTTTGATTTACGTACCAATATGCAAAACTTTGGGAAGACTACACCGCTTAAGCAGGAGCATTTTGATGACTTTATTAAAGCTTATTCCGCTGAGGACAGAAAAACAGTCAATGACGAGCGTTTATCCGTTTTCACAAGGGAGCTGATAAAAGAGAAAAATAATAGCCTTGATTTAGGACTTATTAAAGATGATAGCATTTTGGATTATGACGATATGCAAGACCCAATTGAGAGCGGGGAAGAGGTTGTAGCACAGCTTGAAGAAGCGGTTGATTTAATAATGAGTGTAGTTAAGGAACTGAAGAGTTTAGGTGGCAATAAATAATGGCTAAAAAAGAGAAGTTACAGCTTGATAAATTATTGGAACAAGCTCTTGTAAAAGAAGAGGACAAGCCATATGAAGTGCCAAGTAATTGGGTGTGGACGAGGTTGGAAAACTTAGTTTCTGTTCTTGGTGATGGTTTACATGGTACGCCTATTTATTCAGAGCTTGGAGATTACTATTTTATTAACGGAAATAACCTTAATAATGGATTTATTGAATTTAAAGATAACACAAAAAAAGTACATTTTAAAGAATTCTCGAAATATAAAAAGGAATTAAATGATAGGACAATATTTGTTTCTATTAATGGGACATTAGGGAACGTGGCTTTTTATAATAATGAAAAAATTATATTAGGGAAAAGTGCATGTTACTTTAATATATTTGAAAATATTTGTAAGGAATACATTATATATTTGATCAAAAGTGAATATTTTATAAATTATGCCAATACAGTCGCAACAGGAAGTACAATCAAAAATCTTTCATTGAAATCTATGAGAGAATGTGTGATTCCACTACCCCCACTCCCTGAACAACAACGGATAGTGGATTCTATAAAATCTCTTTTTGATAAGTTAGACCGTGCAAAAGAGTTAGTACAGAAAGCCCTTGACTCCTTTGAAAATAGAAAATCAGCAATTCTGCATAAAGCTTTTACTGGAGAACTAACTACTAAATGGAGAGAGGAAAATGGGATTAGCTTTGATTCATGGAAGGAATTTAAGATTAAAGATTTAGCTATAAGTTTGAATCAAGGTTGGAGTCCAAAGTGCGAAGGCTTCCCATCAGTAGATTATGAAAAATGGGGTGTCATTAAAACAACAGCAATTCAACACATGGAATTTATCGAGCAAGAAAATAAACAATTACCAAGTAGTTTAGTGCCAAGAGAAAAACATGAGTTAAAAGAAGGTGATGTCCTTATTACACGAGCTGGTCCTCGAATTAGAGTTGGAGTATGTTGTTTAGTTAAGCAAGTAAGACCAAGATTATTGCTCTGCGATAAAGCATATCGCTTTAGAGCAAAAGAAAAGCTGGTAATACCTGAATATATTGTCTTCGTATTAAATACATCAGATATACTTGATACAATCAATGTAATGAAAACAGGAATTTCAGATAGTGGTGTAAATCTGACTCTAGATGGTTTTTTAGCAATTAAGCTTAATATTCCATCTATCGTTGAACAAAAAGAAATAGTCAATATCCTTGATAATCTTTTAAAAAATGAGCAAAAAGCGAAAGAACTTTGTGATGTGATAGATAATATTGACCTTATGAAAAAATCAATCCTTGCCCGTGCTTTCCGTGGCGAACTAAGCACCAATAATCCCAATGAAGAAAGTGCATTGGAGTTGTTGAAAGAGATTTTTAGAGAAAGGTAGTACTGCAAGCGTACAAATGCCAGACGTTAACTTCGCATTATCCTCGAAGTTCAGGCGATCTAAGAAAAGGCTAACACTCTAGGAATAAAACAGAATACTGTAAACTTATTATTAGGTTAAACGAATTAAATAAGAAATATTAGGAATTTGGGGGAATAGAAAATGCCACGAACAGGGGCTACTATTTATGATTTATTATTATCTTGTCCTGGTGATATCATAGATTTAAAGGATATAGTGAAAGGATGTATTGAGGACTTTAATCGTTTATATGGAAAATTAAATAATATAAATATTGAACTAAAGCACTGGTCTACGGATAGTTATCCGCAGTCAGGCGGGAAACCGCAAGAACTTTTGAATAATCAATTTATCCATGAATGCGATGCTTGCGTGGCGTTATTCGCAAATAAGTTTGGAACACCTACTGATGAATATGAATCAGGAACGGAAGAAGAAATTGAGGATATGATTAGTTCTGGAAAACAAGTTTTCTTATATTTTGTAGAAAGACCAGTTGATCCTACTAAAATTGATTTAGAGCAACTAGCCAAGGTTCGTAGTTTTAAAGAAAAGTATACTGATAAAGGAATTTATTGGCCAGTCAAGAGTGACGAGGAATTTAGAAGATTGTTTCTTAATCATCTTACATTATATTTTTTGAAACTTGTGTCTGAACCAATAAGTTCGAGTTCTTCAACAGTTGCTCCAAAACTTGAGTTTTTAATAAGTGACGGGTCATCTGAGGCAAAAATGGGACATACAAACTTTTATAAAGCGAAAAAGTTTTCTGAAATGAATTCAAGTATTCTAATAAAAATCGAGGGAATAAAAACAATAAAAATTAGCAACAACAGAAAATGTATAAATAACACACAATATGAAAATGTATCTGCGGATATTATTGATGACAAAGCTCCTGATGAGAGTACTGATACTGAAGTAGCTTTGAACCCAAAATTAGCATATCAACATACGAAAAGTGCAAATATTTTTAATAACATGCAGGGATTTCAGAAACCAGAATATCGATTAATAGAAATTAATGAAGATATGAAATCGGCAATTTCGGAATATTGTGAATGCAAAGGTATAGAAACGAATGATGAATTTTGGTATTTAGGTAACTTAAAAAAGGAAATACGAACAATACGAACAATAGTCTTACCTTATTTTAGTAAGGAAAATTTACAGGGAACAGAAGATGAAAAAAGAAAGTATAATTTGTTTGAAGAATTATGGCTTGAAATATATGAATATCAAGAATTTCTTAAATTCTTTTTAGCGATTGACGAAATAGCAAGGCTAAATTGTATTATTAGTAACAGAGGAACAGCATTTGATGAAGATATCGATGTTAAGATAATAATACCACTAGGATGTATTGTGAAAATTGATGAATTACCGATACCAGGACTATCATGTATCGAGGAGATTAATGAAAGCCGTCTTATGGATATTATGTTTTGTGGTAAAAAAACGGATTCTATAGATATATATTCTGATTATCCATTACAACCATATACCGAGTATGATGTACTTATGAATATGTCACTATTTGCGCGACAATCTGCAACGGAAAAGTATGAGAGTGAAAAAAAGAAGTATATTAGTAAACTGAATAATATATTTTGCTATGATTATTACGATAAAGAAGGCAAAGATGTATTGATATTTAATATGAAATATTTAAAACAGAATACCAATATGTATTTACCTTCGGTTCTGTTATTTAAGAAAATTCCAGAATTTATTGAATACGAAATCAGATCTAGGCATTCGCCAGAGATTATTAGGGGAAGATTAGAGCCTTTCGAATGATCTACTAAAAATGGAATATGGGATTATATTGAATGAATGTAATGAAGCCAGATAAAGAAAGAGGTAAAGAATGAGTTCAACAACAACGGTATACTGAAGATAGATTTATTTTGTTCAAGAGAGCAGAACATGAGTAGGGTTATTAGGTAAAATAAAAACGAATTGACTATTTTATGCCAGAACATATTATGTACTGGAATTTTTTCTAATATTTGTATTTATAGCAGGAATATTTAGGGATGTTGTTGAATTCTATACATATACAAAAAACTATGTTTCAATGAGATGATTATTGTGAAATGCTTTTTCACATGCACTATCGATAATGTAATAACAGGTGTAATAAGAGTACGGGTGAAAGATTGGCAAACTGGAATGCTTTAAGACTGAATATATAGGGGAATTGTTTAATTATATAAGATGAAATAATTTTATCATCAAAGTAATTTAAAGCAGTAATGATCTCTAAACAAATTCTTATGGCTGGAGATTATCATTTAATGCCGTTTTAAGATTCTCTACACTTAATCACTATTAATATTAATTTAGAAAATTGTACAGGATGGTGTGGATAATAATGATTAATTATGAACTAGTTGAGTATTTACATAGATCCGAAAACGGTGCTATTGTTCTAAAAGTTAAAGATAAAGATAGAGGTAAATTCTTCACTTTGAAGTTGGTCGGACCTCTGAATGACAATTTAAAAAATACAATTTTCAAAAGAGAAATAAATGCGTTGAGAATCTTAAATAGATATGATGATATTGTGAAAATTTATGATTTCCGTACGCATATGAAGTTCAACAATATAAGGGACTTAGGGGGAATACTATTAGAATTCGTAGAAGGTGAAACATTAGAACAAGTAGATTTATCTGAGCTTTCGGATCTTAAAAAACAAGATCTTTGTTTGAAAATTCTGAGGGCTATTGCAAATGCACATAACAACAGCATCATTCATAGAGATATAAAGCCTGATAATATTATGTATTTAAATGGAAAAGTTAAAATTATTGATTTTGGAAGCAGTAAAATAAAATCAATTGTAGAAAAAGAGACGACTGTACCAATGTTTTCGCATACATATTCCGCCCCCGAAGTTGTTGCGGGTGGGGAGACCACAGAAGCGAGTGATATATATTCATTAGGTGCAGTTTTCTTTAAAATACTATTAGGAATGGAACCTTTGTCTAATGCTAAAATGGCTGATATTATTCAAACGTCGATTTTGAATAGTGAAATAAAAGAATTATTATTACATATGATCCAAATTGAAACTATAAATAGGCTAAGTGATATTACAAAGGCTATTGAAGTATTTGATGATAGGATTGGGCAACTTAATGTAAATGCACATAAATTCTGCTTTTGTATTGATTCATTCAAGCTTCAAGATTTAAAAAGACAATATATTGTGGAAGAAATTGTAACAATGTCCCAATTCATAACTTCATTTTTACCAAAAGATTTTGAAGAATTATACGGAATGTATGATGCAATAGGTGATATTTATAAATTTGTAGGGAATCAATTATACATGGAGTGTTTTCTTGATTCTAATAAAGAATTATTTAATATATCAAAGATTTATGAATTGCCAGTCGATCGTAAAATTAGAATGCAGAAATTATTTTGCAAATTAGAAGGTAGAAATGAATTCGTTGATTCAAGAACTATTAATATATCACGAAATAATAATAGGCAACTAAAAACCATTCTATATAATTATTCTAATACAAGCAAATCTTTAAGAAACAAGTCTATTCTGTTTAATAAATTGTTTGGTGATTGGAAGCAAAGCCTCTTTGATTCAATAGATTCTACTAAAAACAAAAATGGAAAAATAATCTACAAAGACCATTATATTAACAGTAACACAATAAGTTTAACTTTAATTGAATACAAGAACAATTCAATCGACAATATTGATACCAATATGAGATATATATTTGAGAATGAAGAGCAGGGTAAAATTAGAACATATGCTATAGGTACTTTTGAGGATATAATATTTATTAAAAACGAAATCAAAATAAATATTAAATTAGATTCAAATGCTAAGCGAGCAAAAATACAACAATTCTTGAATGAAAAAAGAGTAATACATGAGGACTATAATTATAAAATAATGTCATTTAGAAGGCAAATAACTGCTATATCCGCATTACAAAATGATGAATGTAGTGCAAGTAATCTGAAAGATATT
>Ga0209347_1004944_pt1 | contig 13229 bp, 11 predicted proteins | sample AutmiccommuBRH23_FD_187382 | JGI IMG/M metagenome (GOLD analysis project Ga0209347, IMG submission 187382) | Deep subsurface microbial communities from Mt. Terri, Switzerland - Autotrophic microbial communities BRH/23 (SPAdes) (version 2) | ecosystem: Environmental > Aquatic > Deep subsurface >... | reverse complement strand
GCGCGGCAGAGTGATCCGCCCCGCCTGACCTGACCCCAAGACCGACCCAAGGGAGAAACCAATGCCCAGCTACACCGCCCCCGTGAAAGACCTGCAATTCGTCCTGCACGACCTGCTCAAGGTCTCTGCATCCGACATCCCCGGCTATGCCGAGCTGGAAGCCGATTTCACCGCCGCCGTGCTGGAGGAAGCGGGCAAGCTGACCTCCGAAGTGCTGGCCCCGCTCAATGCCGTCGGTGATGTCGAAGGCTGCAAGCTGGAAAACGGCGTCGTGCGCACCCCCACCGGCTTCAAGGCCGCTTTCGATCAGGTGCGCGAGGGTGGCTGGACCGGCCTCGACATGCCTGAACAATATGGCGGGCAGGGCATGCCCTATGTCATGGGCACGGCGGTGGGCGAGATGTTCTCGGCCGCCAATCAGGCCTTCACCATGTATCAGGGCCTGACCCATGGCGCGGCCTCCGCGATCCTCGCCCATGGCACGGATGCGCAGAAGGACATGTATCTGCCCAAGATGGTCTCCTGCGACTGGACCGGCACCATGAACCTGACCGAACCCCATTGCGGCACCGATCTGGGCATGATGCGGACAAAAGCCGTCCCGCAGGGTGACGGCACCTACAAGATCAGCGGCCAGAAGATCTTCATCTCGGCCGGCGATCACGACATGGCCGACAACATCATCCATCTGGTGCTGGCGAAAATCCCCGGCGGCCCCGAAGGCATCAAGGGCGTGTCTCTCTTCATCGTTCCCAAAATACTCGTGAACGAGGACGGCAGCTTGGGCGCACGCAACGGCGTGTCCGTCGGCAAGATCGAAGAGAAGATGGGCATCCACGGCAACTCCACCTGCGTCATGAACTATGACGAGGCGACCGGGTATCTGCTGGGTGAAGAGCATAAAGGCATGCGCGCCATGTTCACCATGATGAACGAAGCCCGCATCGGCGTCGGCATGCAGGGCATGGCGCAGGCCGACGTGGCCTTCCAGAACGCGCTCGCCTATGCCAAGGACCGGCTTCAGGGCCGCGATGTGACCGGCGTCAAGAACCCCGACGGCCCCGCCGATCCGCTGATCGTGCACCCCGATATCCGCCGCTCGCTGATGGACCAGAAAAGCTTTGTCGAAGGCGCCCGCGCCTTCATGCTCTGGGGCGCGTCGCTGATCGACCGGTCGCACCGCAACAACGACGCCGCTGCCGACGGCCTGATCTCGCTGATGACACCCGTCATCAAGGGCTTCCTGACGGACGAAGGCTATGACATGACCGTCAAGGCCCAGCAGGTCTACGGCGGCCACGGCTATATCGAAGAATGGGGCATGTCCCAGTTCACCCGCGACGCCCGCATCGCCATGATCTATGAAGGCGCCAACGGTGTGCAGGCGCTCGATCTGGTGGGCCGCAAGCTTGCCACCGATGGCGGCAAGCACGCCATGGCCTTCTTCGAGATGGTCAAGACCTTCATCAAGGAGAATGAGGGGAATGAGGCGCTGAAGGCCGATTTCCTCGACCCGCTCAAGGCCGCGTCCAAGGACCTGCAAACCGCGATGATGTATTTCATGCAGAATGGCATGAAGAACCCCAACAACGCGCTCTCGGGCTCTTACGACTTCATGCACCTCTTCGGCCATGTCTGCCTTGGCCTGATGTGGGCGCAAATGGCGAAAGCCGCGCATGAGGCATTGCAGGCGGGCACGGAAGACGTCACCTTCTATCAGACGAAACTGGCCACCGGCCGCTACTACATGGCCCGCCGCCTGCCCGCGACCGCGCTGCATCTGGCGCGGATCAACACAGGCGCGGACACCGTGATGGCGCTGGAGGCTGCCAACTTCTGATGACCGGGCACGGGCGGGGCCATCCCCGCCCACCCATGCCGCCAAGGAGCCAACGATGCCCAAACGCTTCCGCCTGACCCGCCGCTTCCCCGTCGCCATGACGGAAGACGGCTATCGCAGGCTGAAGAAATTCGCGTCAGAGGCGGGGCTGGATGAGGGCGAGGCGCTGTCCTTCCTGTTTGAGAACTTCGACAGCGTCATCAACCAGGACACATTCGCGCACCGCCTGCGCCTGTTCAATTCCGAGCTGGATGCGCGCAAACGCTGACCAGCCGGGACCAAGACCACGACGAACCGGGGAGGAGACCCGCATGACATCCGCATGGATGACCGACGAGCACCAGATGCTGGCCGATATGACGGCCAAATTCATCAATGACGAATGGTCCCCCCATTTCGAACGCTGGCGCAATCAGGGCCAGATGGACCCCGCGATCTGGCAACAGGCGGGCGAGTTGGGCCTCTTGTGCCCGTCGATCCCCGAAGAATGGGGCGGCCATGGCGGCGATTTCGGCCATGAGGCCGCGATCCTGATCGAGGCCAGCCGCGCCAACCTCGCCAGCTGGGGCGTGGGCATCCATTCCGGTATCGTCGCCCATTACATCCTCGCCTATGGCACGGATGACCAGAAACGCCGCTGGCTGCCCAGACTGACGAGCGGCGAATTGGTGGGTGCCCTCGCCATGACCGAACCCTCCACCGGGTCCGACGTGCAGGCGATCAAGACCAAGGCGATCCGCGACGGCAACACCTACAAGCTGTCGGGCCAGAAAACCTTCATCACCAATGGCCAGCACGCCACGCTGATCATCGTCGCTGCCAAGACCGACCCCAGCCAGCGCGCCAAGGGCGTCTCGCTGATGGTGCTGGAAACCGAAGGGGCGGCCGGCTTCAAACGCGGCCGCAACCTCGACAAGATCGGCATGAAAGCCTCCGACACCTCGGAACTGTTCTTCGACAATGTCGCCATCCCGCCCGAAAACCTGCTGGGCGGCGAAGAAGGCCGCGGCTTCGCCCAACTGATGAGCCAGCTTCCGCAGGAACGGCTGATCATCGCCTGCGGCGCCATCGGTGCCATGGAAGGGGCGGTTACCCGCACCATCCAGTATTGTCAGGAACGCGAGGCCTTCGGCGGCCCGCTCACCCAGTTCCAGAACACCCGCTTCAAACTGGCCGAATGCCTGACGCGCACCAAGGTGGCGCGCGCCTTCCTTGACGAATGCATGGCCGAACATCTGCGCGGCGAACTGTCCGTCGAAAAGGCGGCCATGGCGAAATACTGGATCACCGACACACAGAACCAGGTGCTTGATGACTGCCTGCAACTGCATGGCGGCTACGGCTTCATGCAGGAATATGCAGTGGCCGAAATGTGGACCGACGCCCGCGTGCAGCGCATCTATGGCGGCACCAACGAGATCATGAAGGAACTGATCGCGCGCAGCTTCATCGACCGGAAATCGGCGTGATCCCCTCCAAGGTCACGCAGTTTGAAAGGCCCGAAAGATGAGTATTTGCAGCAAGATGAAACCGCAGGTCCACCCTGTCCCGCCTCACCGCTTGGCTATCGGATATATCGGGACGGGGCTTCACCTTGCACGCCCATCGGCTCTCCAGCCTGTAACGCAAGAATGATCATGACCCCGAAACCCTAAAGCCAGGTTAATCCGCGATGCCTCCGACTTCATCTTGCCAAAAATACTCAAAATCACAGCGCCAGCCATAGGCGCGCCTCAGGAAGGAACGACAATGACCATCAAACTTTATTGCTTCGGCGAAAGCGGCAATGCCTACAAGGCGGCGCTGACGCTGGAACTGTCCGGGCTGGAATGGGAGCCGGTCTTCGTTGATTTCTTCAACGGCGGCACCCGCACGCCGGAATTCCGCGCCATCAATTCGATGGGCGAAGTGCCCGTCATGGTGGATGGCGAGCTGACCCTGTCGCAATCGGGCGCGATACAGGATTACATCAGCACCAAGGGCGGCAAGCTGGGCGGGCGCAGCGCCAACGAGCGGCGCGAGATCATGCGCTGGGTGCTCTGGGACAATCACAAACTCTCAAGCCAGGCGGGCATGACCCGATTCCTGATGAACTTCCTGCCCGAAGACAAGCGCCCCGCCGAAGTGATCGCCTTCATGCAGGGCCGGCTCAAATCAGCCTACAAGGTGCTGAACGACGAGTTGGCGGACAAGGACTGGCTGGTCGGTGACCGGCTGACCATCGCCGATATCGCCTGCTGCGGCTATCTCTTCTACCCGGAACCCTTCGGGTTTGACCGCAAGGAATGGCCCCATATCGACGCATGGCTGACCCGGATCGAACAGACCCCCGGCTGGAAACACCCCTATGACCTGATGCCCGGCAGCCCCGCTGACCGCGCCTGACCCAAGATCGGCCCCAGAGGGGCCACGACAAGGAGACGACCATGACAGATGCCTATATCTATGACGCCATCCGCACCCCGCGCGGCAAGGGCCGCGCCGACGGATCGCTGCACGAAGTCACTTCGGCCCGCATCAGCGCGCAGGTGCTGAACGCGCTGAAAGAGCGTAATGGTTTCGAAGGCCACGCGGTCGAGGATGTGATCTGGGGCAACGTCACGCAGGTGATGGAACAGGGCGCCTGCCTCGCCCGCACCGCCGTCCTCGCCTCTGATCTTGACGAACGCATCCCCGGCCTTGCCATCAACCGCTTCTGCGCCTCCGGCATGGAAGCCGTGAACCTTGCCGCCAATCAGGTGCGCGGCGGCGCGGGCATGGCCTATATCGCCGGCGGGGTCGAGATGATGTCCCGCGTCCCCATGGGCAGCGACGGGGCCGCCATCGCAGTGGACCCCTCCATCGCCATGGACAGCTATTTCGTCCCCCAAGGCATCAGCGCCGATATCATCGCCACGGAATATGGCTTTTCCCGTGACGAGGCCGATGCCCTCGCCGTCGAATCCCAGCGCCGCGCCAAGGCCGCATGGGACGACAAGCGCTTCGCGCGCTCCATCGTGCCGGTCGTCGATCAGAACGGCCTCACCATCCTTGGCCATGACGAATTCATGCGCCCCCAGACCGACATGCAAAGCCTCGGCGCGCTCAAGCCCAGCTTCAAGGACATGGGCGAGGTGATGCCCGGTTTCGACAAGGTCGCGCTGATGAAATACCCGCATCTGGAGCGGATCAACCACATCCACCACGCCGGCAATTCCAGCGGCATCGTGGACGGGGCCGCAGGCGTGCTGATCGGCAACAAGGAATTCGGCGAGAAATGGGGCATCAAGCCCCGCGCGCGGATCAAGGCGACCTGCAAGATCGGCACCGATCCGACGATCATGCTGACCGGCCCCGTGCCCGCCACGCAGAAGATCCTCGCCGACAGCGGCATGAGCATCAGCGACATCGACCTGTTCGAAGTCAACGAGGCCTTCGCCTCGGTCGTGCTGCGCTTCATGCAGGCCTTCGATGTCGACAGCAGCAAGGTCAACGTCAACGGCGGCTCCATCGCCATGGGCCACCCCTTGGGTGCGACAGGCGCCATGATCATCGGCACGCTGCTGGACGAGCTGGAGCGCACCGGCAAGGGCACCGGCCTTGCCACGCTCTGCATCGCCTCCGGCATGGGTGCCGCCACGATCATCGAGCGGGTCTGATGCAGATGACACCCCATCCCCTGCGCACCGTGGCCGAACTGGCCGCGGACCGCAGCGATCTGCGTCTGGTGACCGAGAATGACGGCACATATGTCCGCATCGTCTGCGACAGCCCCGCGCTGATCTTCAAGCACAAGGCCGACCCGCGCGACAGCCTCGACCGCACCGATTTCAGCGGTCACAAGCGCATCGTGCTGGAGGAGGATGATTTCGCCAACGGCCCCGCCGCCACGCTGCAAACCATCCTCAGCTACCTGAAACATTACGAGGGCCGTGACCTGCACGCCCCCACCGCGAAACCCCGTTCGGGAGAAAAGACATGACCGATTTCACCATGCAGAAAGATGCCGAAGGCATCGCCACCATCACCTGGGATTGTCCCGGCAAATCCATGAACGTGCTGAACACCGAGGCGCTGATCCATCTGGACAGCCTCATTGACGACGCGCTGGCCGATGCCGCCGTCAAAGGCATCGTGATCACTTCTGGCAAGAAAGACTTCGCCGGCGGCATGGACCTGAACGTGCTGGCCAAGATGCGCGACGACGCAGGCGACGAGCCCGCGCGCGGCCTGTTCGAGGGTATCATGCAGATGCACGCCGCCCTGCGCAAAATCGAACGCGCGGGCATGGACCCCAAGACGCTGAAGGGCGGCAAACCCATCGCCGCCGCCCTGCCCGGCACCGCCGTGGGCATCGGCCTTGAACTTCCGCTGGCCACCCATCGCATCTTTGCCGCCAATAACCCCAAGGCCAAGATCGGCCTGCCCGAAATCATGGTCGGCATCTTCCCCGGCGCAGGCGGCACCACGCGTCTTGTGCGCAAGCTGGGGGCCATGGGGGCCTCGCCCTACCTGCTGGAAGGCAAGCTGCTGGACCCCGCCAAGGCGAAATCCGCGGGCATCATCGACGAGGTGGTCGATGATCCCGTCGCCGCCGCCCGCGCCTGGGTGCTGCAAGCCAAGGACGCCGATATCGTCAAGCCATGGGATGCCAAAGGCTACAAGATGCCCGGCGGCACGCCCTATAATCCGGCCGGTTTCCCCACCTTCGTGGGCGCGTCCGCCATGGTGAACGGCAAGACCCAAGGCGCCTTCCCCGCTGCCAAGGCGCTGCTCTCGGCCGTCTATGAAGGCGCGCTTGTCCCCTTCGACACCGCCCTCAAGATCGAGGCGCGCTGGTTCGTCAACGTGCTGATGAACCCCTCCTCCGCCGCGATGATCCGCTCGCTCTTCCTGAACAAGGAAGCGCTGGAAAAAGGGGCCGTGCGCCCACAGGACGTGCCGGATCAGCGCGTCAGGAAACTGGGCGTGCTGGGCGCGGGCATGATGGGCGCGGGCATCGCGCTGGTCTCCGCCCAAGCCGGGATCGAGGTTGTGCTGATCGACGCCACCCAGGAAAGCGCCGACAAGGGCAAAGCCTATACCGAGTCCTATCTCGACAGCGGCATCAAACGCGGCAAGGTCACCGCCGACAAGAAAGCCGCGATGCTGGACCTGATCACCGCCACCACCGATTATGACGCGCTGAAAGGCTGCGATCTGATCATCGAAGCCGTGTTCGAGGACATGAAGGTGAAAGCCGAGGTTACGAAAAAGGCCGAAGCCGTGATCCCCGCAGATTGCATCTATGCGTCGAACACTTCGACCCTGCCGATCTCGGAACTGGCCAAAGCCTCCGCGCGCCCCGGCCAATTCATCGGTATCCACTTCTTCTCGCCGGTCGAGAAAATGCTGCTGGTGGAAATCATCAAGGGCGAGGCCACAGGTGACGTGGCCGTGGCCAAGGCGCTGGATTACGTCCGCCAGATCCGCAAAACGCCCATCGTGGTCAATGACGCGCGCTTCTTCTATGCCAACCGCTGCATCATTCCCTACATCAACGAAGGGATGCGGATGGTGAAGGAAGGCGTTGCGCCCGCATTGATCGACAATGCCGCGCGGATGCTGGGCTTCCCCGTCGGTCCGCTGCAACTGGTGGACGAGACCTCGATTGATCTGGGCGCGAAAATCGCCCGCGCCACCAAGGCGGCGATGGGCAATGCCTATCCCGATGGCGAAGTCGATGAGATCATCTTCTGGATGGAAGGTCAGGGCCGCATGGGCCGCAAGGCCAAGGCAGGCTTCTTCACCTATGACGAGGCGGGCAAGCGTCAGGGCTACTGGCCGGGTCTTGCCGATCAATACCCGCGTCTGGACGAACAGCCCAGCCTGACCGAAGTGCAGCACCGCCTGATGTTCGCCCAAGTGCTGGAAGCCGTCCGCGCGCTGGAAGAAGGCGTTCTGGAGGACATCCGCGAAGGTGATGTCGGCGCCATCCTCGGCTGGGGCTTCGCCCCGTGGTCCGGTGGCCCCTTCAGCTGGCTCGACATCATCGGCACACCCTATGCGGCCGAACGTTGCGATCAGTTGCAAGCCGCTTACGGCGACCGCTTCGCCTGCCCGCCCCTGCTGCGCGAGATGGCCGACAAGACCCAAAGCTTCTATGGCCGCTTCGGCAAGGACAAAAAGGCCGCCTGATCCGCGCGAGCCCTTCTGAAAATACAAACGGCGCGGTCAGTAATGATCCGCGCCGTTTGCACTTGGGGGTCGTGCTGCTCGGCCATATTATTTCCAAATCGGAAACAGTAAACAAAAAATGTCATGTATCCCTAGGAATAGGCAACAATCAGCCAAACCACCCTTAGCGCTTCAGAACACATACCCGAACCGGGCAATATCCTCGGCGCACAGATCGGCCAACACTTCCGCATCCGCATCGCTGAAATACCCACGGTAATCCGCGTCGCGGTCCGATGTGTTGACCCGGTCCAATGTCAGCCGGAATCCCAGATGCGCCCAAAGTGGGGCAGCATCCTCCTCAAAATTTTCCAGCCGTATAAAGGCTTTGCAGCGCTCGATCCCGGTCGCGTCCCGCATATAGCGCGCATAGGGCCATGCCGTGATACTGGCCCGCGTCTGCGGATGGCTCAGGAATTCCGAAAACGTCAGAGCCTTGGACAAACCCACGGCCGGATGATCGAACCGCTGCCCGCGCAGCCAATGGAAATAGCTGACCATCCGGTCCCAGGGATTGCGCACCAGCGTGAAACAGAAGCTCTCGGCAATCTGATCATGGCTGACCAGCCCGTCGATATCGGCCAGCGTCGCATGTTTCCACAACCGCCCCCGCGCCTGCAAGCCCTTCACCCGGTGTCTGCGCCGCTGCGCCTTGGGGGTATCGCCCAACAGGATATCGTCAGGCCGCGCCCGCCCCTCCAGCGCCAGCGCCAGCGCCGTCCCCCCGGTCTTGGGGATATGGACAAAGATATAGCGGCGACTGGCGGAAATGATCATCCCGCCACGCTACCCCATCGGCGCGAAGGCGCAAGCCGCGTCAACTCGGGATGATCTCGCGCCGCTGCGCCTCACCGGACCGCAGCGCGATGATGATCCCCGCCGCTGCGATCAAGGCGATCCCCACCGCCTGCCACAGCCCCACGGGCTGCCCGAACAGATACCACGCGAAGAACGGCCCGAAGATCATCACCGAGTATTCAAACACCGACACGAACCCCGCCTCACCCAGCTGATACGCCTTGATGATGCACCACACCCCCGCCAGCGAGCCGATCCCCTGCAACCAGATCAGCGGCCAGACCTCGACAATCGGCCAGACCCAGCGCTGGCTCAGAAACCCTGTCTCGGGGATGTCGAACACCACCAACCCCACCGCCGCCAGCGCGGAAAACCCGCCCTGAAACATCATGACGCCGACCAGCAGACTCATCGTGCTTTCGCCCTCGCACCATTCCCGCGTGGCGACGATCGCGATGGCATAGAAAAACCCGCCCAGAACCGGCAGCAGCGTCCAGACCGAAAACGCCCCCGTATCCGGCTGCAACACCAGAAGGATACCCAGAAACCCAAGGCACACCGCCAGCACCCGCCACGGCCCGATGCTCTGGCCCATCAGCCCCCATGTGATCAGCAGGATGAAGATGGGCGAGGTGAACAGCCCCGCCAAAGCCTGCGCCAAGGGCATGAACCCCAGCCCCGCGAAATAGCACAGCATCGCGATCGCCGCCAAAGCCGACCGCCCGCCGACGCGCAGCCACGACCTTGGCCACACCGTCCCCATCCCGATCCACGACATCGCAAAGGCCATCGGCAACATCATCGCCGTGCGCAGCACAAAGAACTGCCACAGCCCGATCTCCTCGGAAATCGCGGCCACGTAATTGTCGATGAAGCCGATGATCAGCATCGCCACCAGCATCACACCGGCAGCGGCCAGCGGTTTGTTCGGTCGTTCCAGTGTCATGCCTCTTCCCTTGGGCCAAGTTCAGGTCATACTCTGTCCCCGAAGCGACATGACACGCCGCAAAAAAGGGAGAGGGAAACCAATGGGCTGGATGGCAGATGAAACGGGTCTCGGCAAGACGGCGGCGAATTATACGCCCCTCACCCCGCTCTCCTTCCTCAAACGCGCGGCACGCGTCTTTCCCGACCACCCGGCGGTGATCTACGGGTCCCACCGCAAGACCTATGCCCAATACCACGCCCGCGTCACCCGCCTCGCCTCGGCGCTGACCAAACTGGGCATCCAGCCGGGTGATGTCGTGGCCACCCTCATCCCCAACCTGCCCGCGCAGGCCGAGGCGCATTTCGCCGTCCCCGCCTGTGGCGCGATCCTGAACACGATCAACACCCGCCTCGAACCCGACACCGTCGCCTATATCCTCGACCATGGCGGCGCGAAGGTCCTGCTTGTCGATCCGCAATTCCTGCCCATGGCAGCCGAAGCGATGGAGCGGATGGAGGGCCCCGCCCCCACGGTGATCGAGGTCGCGGACACCCACGCCGGCGTCCATGCCCATGGCCACTACATGGAATACGAAGACCTGCTCGCCACGGGTGATCCCGATTTCCCATGGATCATGCCGCAGGACGAATGGGAATCCATCGCCCTCAACTACACCTCCGGCACCACGGGGCGGCCGAAAGGCGTCGTCTACCACCATCGCGGCGCCTATCTGAACGCCATGGGACAGGTGATCAGCTGGCGCATGACGCTCCACCCGCGCTACCTCACCATCGTGCCGCTCTTCCATTGCAACGGCTGGTGCCACACCTGGATGATGCCCGTCCTCGGCGGCACCATCATCTGCTGCCGCGACATCACCGCCCCCGCCATCTTCAACGCCATCGCCGATGAGGGGGTCACCCATTTCGGCGGCGCGCCCATCGTGCTCAACACCCTCGTGAACGCGCCCGCCGCCCAACGCCGCGACTTCTCCCAAACGGTTGAGGTCTTTACCGCAGGCGCCCCCGTCGCCCCCGCGACGCTGGCCAAGATCGAACCGATGGGCTTCAACGTCACGCAGGTCTATGGGCTGACCGAGACCTACGGGCCGGGCACCGAATGCACATGGAACGCCGCATGGGACGAGCTGCAAGGCGACGACCGCGCCGCCGTCAAGGCCCGCCAGGGCGTCGCCATGCCGTTTCTGGAGGATGTGACCGTCATGACAGACGACATGCACCAGATCCCGATGGACGGTGTGACACAGGGCGAAATCATGTTCCGCGGCAATGGCGTGATGAAAGGCTACCTCAAAAACCCGAAAGCCACCGAAGAGGCGTTTCGCGGCGGCTGGTTCCACTCCGGCGATATCGCCGTGCAACACCCCAACGGCTATATGCAGATCAGCGACCGCGCCAAGGACATCATCATCTCTGGCGGCGAGAACATCTCCTCGGTCGAGGTCGAAGGCGTCCTCATGGCCCATCCCGATGTGCTCCTCTGCGCCGTGGTCGCCAAACCCGACGAGAAATGGGGCGAGGTGCCCTGCGCCTTCGTCGAGTTGAAAGAGGGCGTCACCGGGGACGAAGCCGCCCTCATCGCCTTCGCCCGCGAAAAACTCGCAGGCTTCAAGACGCCGAAAAAGGTCGTGTTTCAGGAATTGCCCAAAACCTCGACAGGCAAGATCCAGAAATTCGAACTGCGGGCCATCGCGAAGGGCTTGTGAGGGGCCGCGCGGTCGCCGACACGCGGGGCGGCGATGCAACGCCCGTTCGGGTCACTTTATGGTTGCCCAGTCATCGAACCGCAGTTCGTGCCGCACCCTCGCAAAATCGCCGCCCTCCCCACCTCGCCCCAAACCCCGCGCTCGCCGACACGCGGGGTGGCGATACAACGGCTGTTCGGGGCAGTTTATCCCGCCCAGTCATCGAACCCCAGTTCGTGCCGCACCCTCGCAAAATCGCCGCCCCGGGGGGCGTGTCGGCGATCGCGCGGCGGTGCTGCGCACCTTGATTCCGCGCGGGGGGGCATTAAACGGTAGCACCACTTTATAAATTAGTAGAAGCGCAAAAGACCAAACTTATCATTCGTTTGCTGACCAATCCGGCAGGGAACCGATTAAATAAAATTAGACTTGAATAACCAGCATGCAACCTACTAAACTTTGTAGAAACTACGAAACCTGCCTCTTTTGTGAATTAGTAAGGAATTTTAAATGACATTTAAAGTTTCAGACTCCGCGGAGGTTCCAGAAGACCTTTTTGAATGTGCAATATATCTAAGGAACACCTTGCTTGGCTTAACTACGGAAGGAGGATCTGAATCTGACTACAAGATTGCACGGAAAAAGTTGATGAACGATGTTTCCCTAAAAACACTTATACCCGATTTTGTTCGTTTTTCTCCGGACGCAGTTTCAGTCAGGGCGGCGCTTTCAGTTATTGCAAGTGGAACTGGGTCATGGGCGCTACGTCGAGCGCATGTGAACGACGCTTTTAATCCGCTCTTAAAGTATCTAGAAAATGGTCAGGCAGCGGCTGACACTGTGATTAGCGAGGGGTTAAAAAATTATGATGCTCCGGCGGTTCAAGCATTTTGGAGCAAAGCTTTAGAAAGACGTTTGACTGATCCAGAAGGTGCCGTAACCGCGGCCAGCACACTGCTAGAAGAGGTTTGCAAACACATACTTGAGGATAGTGGCTTAGAATGGGATAAAAAATGGAATATCCCCAAGCTCTATTTAGAGGTATCGAAAACTTTAAATCTCGCCCCTTCTCAACATCAAGAGGAAATCTTTAAAACTATTTTAGGAAATTGCCAGAGCGTTGTTCAAAGTATTGGATCACTGCGAAATATTGGCGGCGATGCCCACGCAGGCGGAAGATCAAGGATAACATTCAAACCTCGACATGCTGCTCTGAGCGTTAATCTGGCGGGATCAATGGCTTTATTCCTGATCGAAACTTGGCAAGCCAAAAATGAAGAAAAACAAAAATTACTGAAGTGAATGGCGAGGTTCTCCAGCATAGCGTAACCTTCCGTCATCCCCCCAACCGTTAAAATTCCCCTAACACGCCCCCGTAACCCCTTGATTCCAAAGAACCCGAAAAATGTCCCACGGTGGGACAGCCCCACACGGCCCGCCTTGCGGCCCCGGCAAGCCTGCCCCCTACCACCCCGCCGCACCTCATGCTAAACTTGGGAAAACAGAGGCAGGGCAGCCCCATCCATGACCGCATTGCAGGAGTATCAACGGCTCGAGGCTTCCGCCCTCTGGCGCCCCTCCCCCGAGGAGCAGCGGCGCGAGGTCATCGTCTCGATCGGCGAGGCGACGCTGGTGATCGCGGACCTGACCGACCGCCCCCTCACCCATTGGTCGCTGGCCGCCATCGCGCGGGCCAACCCCGGCGAAAGCCCCGCCCTCTATCACCCCGAAGGTGATCCGTCCGAGTCCCTCGAACTCCCCGA
>Ga0209347_1004942_pt1 | contig 13233 bp, 10 predicted proteins | sample AutmiccommuBRH23_FD_187382 | JGI IMG/M metagenome (GOLD analysis project Ga0209347, IMG submission 187382) | Deep subsurface microbial communities from Mt. Terri, Switzerland - Autotrophic microbial communities BRH/23 (SPAdes) (version 2) | ecosystem: Environmental > Aquatic > Deep subsurface >... | reverse complement strand
GGCGGAACTGACGGCGCTGGAGGCGGAGTTGACCAAGCTTCTGGCCCCTATGGCCGAGACAGAGTTTGTCGTGTTCCACGACGCCTATCAGTATTTCGAGCGGCGCTTCGGGTTGGCCGCGGCGGGGGCCATCTCGTTCAGCGATGCGAGCGCGCCCAGCGCGGGCCGAATCGCGGAGCTGCGCGAGGCGGTGGCCGACCTTGGGGCTGCCTGTGTTTTCGCAGAGCCGCAGTTCAGCACCGGGCTGGTCGAGACCGTGTTCGGCGATAGCGCGCGGGTCGGATTGCTGGACCCGCTGGGGCAGGACATGGCCCCCGGTGCCGACCTTTATCCGCAGGTGTTGCGCAGCATGGCAGGCGCCTTCACGACCTGTCTGGGCGGCTGATCCTGTCCGGCCGGGCGCCCTGCGCCGGGCCACGCATCGCACGCAGGCGAAAAAGATCGAACATTCGCCTGCGCCTTCATGGGTTCGTTACATTGCGCCTCTAGCCAGCGGCTGATGATACGGGATGACGCGACCCTTCTGGTTGCCCTTGCGGCTGGCAGGCCAAAATTGCTTGACTTGCTCGGGGGCTTCGGACCAATCCTTTCGTATCGTTTCAGAAATGTTCGCTTCGGCTCGCACCTTTTGGCGCTGGATCGGGGCAGGCAATCCACGAAGCATGAAACGTCTGGGAGGACGACATGAACATCAAGACTTTGAACCTGGCCCTGGCCATGTCCATGGCATGGGGCACCGCCGCTTCGGCACAGAACGAGATCCAGTGGTGGCACGCCTTTACCGGCCGTCTGGGCGAATTGCTGGACGCGCAGGTCGCGCAGTTCAACGCCAGCCAGTCCGACTACAAGGTCGTGGCGACGCACAAGGGCAACTATTCCGAGGCGCTGAACGCCGGGATCGCCGCCTTCCGTGCTGGCGAGCAGCCGCATCTGTTGCAGGTGTTCGAGGTCGGCACCGCCACGATGATGGCCGCCACCGGCGCGATCAAGCCGGTCTATGAGGTGATGGAGGAATCCGGCCTTCCTTTCGATCCGAATGCCTATATCCCGGCCGTCACCGGCTATTACACCACCGCGGACGGGCAGATGCTGTCCTATCCCTATAACTCGTCCACGCAGGTGCTGTATGTGAACCGCGACAAGCTGTCCGAGGCGGGGATCGACCCCGATGTAGACCTGTCCACATGGGAAGCATGGGATGCGGTGCTGACGCAGCTCAAGGATGCCGGGGTCACCTGCCCCTATACGACCTCGTGGCAGAGCTGGGTGCATCTGGAAAGCTTCTCGGCCTATCATGACGTGCCTTTCGCCACCAAATCCAACGGCTTTGAAGGGTTTGACGCCGAGCTGGTCTTCAATGGCCCGTTGCAGGTGGCCCATATCGAACAGCTGGGCAAATGGGCGCAGGAGGGCAAGTTCATCTACAACGGTCGCCGCAACGAGGCGGGCGCCAATTTCCGCGGCGGCGAATGCGCGCTGTTCACCGAAAGCTCTGCGGGTTACGCCGGTGTGAAGGCCGAGGCGCAGTTCGATTTCGATATCCGCCACCTGCCCTACTGGGATTCGGTCGAGGCCGCACCGCAGAACACGATCATCGGCGGTGCGTCCGTCTGGATCATGGCAGGCAAGCCAGCAGAGGAATACAAGGGTGTGGCCGCCTTCCTGAACTTCCTGTCCTCGCCCGAGGTGCAGGCCAAGTGGCATCAGGATACCGGCTATCTGCCGATCACGACAGCAGCGGGTGAGTTGACCGAAAGCCAGGGGTTCTATGCTGCGAATCCGGGCACCGAGATCGCCGGGTTGCAGATGACCCGCAACGCGCCGACCGCGAATTCCAAAGGTCTGCGTCTGGGCAGCTATGACCAGATCCGCACGATCATCGACGAGGAGCTGGAAGGTGTGTGGTCCGGTCAGAAAACCGCAGAAGCCGCGCTGAACAGCGCCGTGGAGCGTGGCAACCAGTTGCTGCGCCGCTTTGAGCAGGCCAACCGCTGAGGCATCAGCCATCACAACGGCCCCCGGCATGATCGGGGGCCGTTTTCTTTCGCCACGGCCTGTCCCATGATACCCTCCCCGTTGACCTGAACCGGATATCTCCGCATGGAAAAGCGCGTCATCTTCAAGGGCTGGATGCTGCCCGCCCTGCTGCTTCTGCCGCAGATCGTGATCACCGCGATCTTTTTCTTCTATCCGGCGGGGCAGGCGATCTGGCAGTCGATGTTCGTGCCCGATCCTTTCGGGTTGAAGACGCAGTTCGTGGGTCTGGGCAATTTCGAATATCTGCTGGGCGATCCCTATTACCGCGCGTCCTTTGTGACGACGGCCATCTTCTCGGGGCTGGTCACGGTGGTGTCGATGGGCGTGGCCCTCTATCTGGCCATTCTGGCGGATCGGCTGATCAAGGGGTCGGGCACCTATCGCACCCTGCTGATCTGGCCCTATGCCGTGGCCCCGGCTGTGGCGGGTGTGCTGTGGATGTTCATGTTCAACACGCGCGTGGGGGTGGTGGCATGGTATCTGGGTCTGCTGGGCTATGACTGGAACCATGTCCTTGACGAGGCCGAGGCCATGGGATTGGTCGTGGTCGCGTCAAGCTGGGGGCGGATCAGCTATAACTTCTTGTTTTTCCTGGCCGGGTTGCAGGCGATCCCGCGTTCGGTGATCGAGGCGGCGGCGATCGACGGGGCGAAGTTCTGGACACGGTTCCGCACCATCGTCTGGCCGCTCTTGTCGCCCACCACGTTTTTCCTGCTGGTCGTCAATGTGGTCTATGCGTTTTTCGAGACCTTCGGCGTGATCCACACGATCACGGCGGGCGGGCCGCAGCAGGCGACGACGATCCTTGTCTACAAGGTCTATTCCGACGGCTTCGTCGGGCAGGATCTGGGGTCAAGCGCGGCGCAGTCGGTGATCCTGCTGCTGCTGGTGGGGATACTGACCGTGATCCAGTTCAAATTCATCGAACGCAGGGTGCATTACTGATGTCTGATCAACGCGGCATGGTGCAACGACGCGGCCTTGGCCATTGGTTCACCCATCTGGGTCTGATCATCGGCGTCCTGTTCATCTTCTTTCCGATCTGGCTGGCCTTTGTCGCCTCGACAGTGACGCAGCCCGAGATCGTGCGTCCGCCGATGCCGCTGCTGCCGGGCGGGCATTTCATCGAGAATTACAGCAAGGCGCTGTTTTCGGGCGTGAATGCGCCGGTGGCGACGATGATGCTGAATTCACTGATCATGGCGCTGGGGATTACCATCGGGAAGATCGTGATCTCGCTGACATCCGCCTTTGCCATCGTCTATTTCCGCTTTCCGGGGCGGACGGTATTCTTCTGGCTGATCTTTCTGACGCTGATGCTGCCGGTCGAGGTGCGGATCGTGCCGACCTATGAGGTGATCGCGAATTTCGGGATGCTGAACAGTTATTCGGGGCTGATCTTTCCGTTGATCGCTTCGGCCACGGCGACGTTCCTGTTCCGGCAGTTCTTCCTGACCGTGCCGGACGAGTTGACGGAAGCCGCGCGTGTGGACGGGGCGAGCCCCATGCAGTTCTTCTGGCATATCCTTTTGCCGATGAGCCGCACCAATATCGCGGCGCTGTTCGTGATCCTGTTCATCTATGGCTGGAACCAGTATCTCTGGCCGCTGCTCATCACCACCGATCCGTCGATGAACACCATCGTCATGGGCATCAAGCAGATGTTCCCATCAGGTGACGATCTGGCCGATTGGCCGGTGATCATGGCGACATCCATTCTGGCCATGGTGCCGCCTGTGATCGTGGTGATCTCGATGCAGAAGCTTTTCATCCGTGGCCTAGTCGATAGCGAGAAATAAATGGCGACCTTGACCCTTGATAACGTGCGCAAATCCTTTGGCGCGACGGATGTGATCCACGGTGTGAATATCGACGTGGCCGATGGCGAGTTCATCGTGATCGTCGGGCCGTCCGGCTGTGGCAAGTCCACGCTTTTGCGGATGGTGGCGGGGCTGGAGGGCATCACCAGCGGCGAGATCCGCATTGGCGATAAGCGCGTCAATGAGGCCGAGCCGATGGAGCGCAATATCGCGATGGTGTTCCAGAACTATGCGCTTTACCCGCATATGTCGGTGTTTGATAACATGGCCTACGGGTTGAAGATCGCCAAGACACCCAAGGATGAGATCGCCGCGCGGGTCGCGGTGGCGGCCAAGCTGTTGCAGCTGGAGCCGTATCTGGACCGCAAGCCGCGTGAATTGTCGGGCGGGCAGCGGCAGCGGGTGGCCATGGGCCGCGCGATTGTGCGCAAGCCTGCGGTGTTCCTGTTCGACGAGCCCTTGTCGAACCTCGACGCCAAGCTGCGCGTGCAGATGCGGCTGGAGATCAAGCAGTTGCAGCGGGAATTGGGGGTCACATCGCTTTATGTGACGCATGATCAGGTCGAGGCGATGACGCTGGCCGACCGGATGATCGTGATGAACGCGGGCAAGGCCGACCAGATCGGCAAACCGCTGGAGGTTTATGAGAATCCGCAGACCGAATTCGTGGCAGGCTTCATCGGATCACCGGCCACGAATTTCATGCCGGCGGGCAGCGTGGGGGTGAATGTCGGCAAGACCGTGGGTATCCGGCCCGAGCATATCCAGCTGACCGACAGCCCGACGCGGTTGCAGGCGCGTGTCGCCTATTGCGAGGCGCTGGGGGCCGAGACTTTGGTGCATCTGCGCCTGCCGCATGGGCAGTTGATCACCGTGCGGCAGGGCGGGCATCTGCCCTTGCCAAGCGAGGGGACGGATTTGTGGCTGGGCTGGCACGATGCCGCGATGATGGTCTTTGGCGAGGATGGAAAGCGGATCTAGTCCGGCTTGAAAGCCTGCCATCCCTGCCACCAGCGGGTCAGGGTCGTGAGCGCGCAGGCTGCGGCGAAGCCATAGGCGAGCACGGGGAACAGTGCGGGCATGAGGCACATGGCGACAAATAGCGCGATCGTCTCGAACCCTTCGGTCAGGCCGCCAAGATAGAAGATGCCTTTGGTGGGGTAATCCTGCGCCCGCAGGTCGCGTTTGGCGGCGATGACGGCAAAGGCCAGAAAGCTGGACCCGGTGCCGACAAAAGCCGTGATCAACACGGCGGCGGGCAGCGCGTTTGTCGCGGGATCGGCCATCGCGAAGCCCAGAGGGATGAGCGCGTAAAAGACGAAATCCAGCGCAATATCAAGGAAAGCGCCGCGATCCGTCGGGGCGCTGAGCCGCGCCACGGCGCCGTCCAGACCATCGGCCAGCCGATTGAGCAGGATCAGCGCCAGTGCCAGCCAGACCCAGCCCATGGCCAGTGCGGGCACGGCCAGTATCCCGATCGCAAAGCCCGACAGCGAGATACTGTCCGCCGTCACGCCACGCCGGTGCAGGGCCAGCGCCAGCGGGTGCAGGGCGCGGCGTTGTGCGGGCAGGATCAGGGCGTCGATCATCAGGGCCATCCTTGGGGCTTTTCAGCCTTCTACACGCTGGCCCTGTCGCCTGTCTTGCACCCTTGCACACATTTGCGTCACCGATGGGTCGTATGCGCCCTATACAAGCGCGAAAGCTGCGGCTAGCGTCGCGGCATGGGCATTGACGCACTCGACAGTCGCTATTCCTGGACACGGTTGGCCGTGTCGCTGCTGATCGCCACGATCGGCAATGTCGGCATGTGGGCGATCATCGTGATCATGCCCGCGATGCAGGCCGAGTTTCAGACGGCGCGGGCGGATGCGTCCTTGCCCTATACGCTGACAATGATCGGCTTTGCCTTGGGCAATCTGGTGATCGGGCGGGCGGTGGATCGGTTCGGGATCTCCTTCGCCCTGTCGGCGGCGGCGCTGACGATCGGGGGCGGATTCGCGCTGGCCTCGGTCGCGGGATCAGTCTGGACGCTGACATTCCTGCAATTCGTGATCGGCTTCGGCACGGCGGCCAGCTTTGGCCCGCTGATCGCCGATATCTCGCTGTGGTTCCTGAAGCGGCGCGGCATCGCCGTGGCGATTGCGGCCAGCGGGAATTACCTGTCGGGCGCGATCTGGCCCATGCTTCTGGCCGGCGTGCTGGAAGAAAGCGGCTGGCGCACGGTGTATATGGTGCTGGCTGTTGCAGTGGTGGTGGGGGTGATCCCGCTGTCGCTGTTCCTGCGCGCCCGCGTGCCGCTGGAGGCCAGCGCGCATTCCGACAGCATCACAGCCGCGCGGGCTAAATCGGCGGGGTTTTCGCCGCGTGCCCTGATGTGGCTGCTGGGGCTGGCGGGGATCGGCTGCTGTGTCGCCATGTCGATGCCGCAGGTGCATATCGTGGCCTATTGCGTGGATCTGGGCTATGGCCCTGCGGTCGGGGCCGAGATGCTGTCGCTGATGCTGCTGGGCGGTGTGGTGTCGCGGCTGATTTCCGGCCTTTTGGCGGATCGGTTGGGCGGCGTGATGACGCTCTTGATCGGGTCGGCGCTGCAATGTCTGGCGCTGTTTCTCTATCTGCCTGCGGGGGGCCTCGTGTCGCTTTATGTGGTCAGCCTGATTTTCGGCCTGAGCCAGGGCGGGATCGTGCCCAGCTATGCGGTGATCGTGCGCGAATACATGCCCGCGCGGGAAGCCGGCGCACGGGTCGGCTTTGTGATCATGGCCACCATCGTGGGCATGGCGATTGGCGGCTGGATGTCGGGCTGGATCTATGACGTGACGGGCAGCTATGAGATGGCCTTCATCAACGGGATCGCGTGGAATTTCCTGAATATCGGGATCATGCTCTTGATCCTGACCCGCGCGCGCCGCGCCATGCGGTTGGCGGCCGCCTGAGCGCGCGCCTGCCGCTTCGTCGTTCTTCAAATACTCGAAAAATCCGGCGTCAAAGTCCGGTGATACCGCCCAGATGCGCCTCTCCGCGTGCGCGGGCCAGAGCGATCTGCTTCTGACGTTCGCGGAAGCGGGCCTTGTCCTCGGCGCTTGTCTCGTCCACGCAGTGATGGCAGGCGACGCCTTCCTCGAAAGCAGGGTGGCTGCGGTCTTGCGGAAGGATCGGGCGGCGGCAGGCGTGGCACAGAAGATGCGGGCCTTCGGTCAACCCGTGGCCCACGGACACGCGGCGGTCAAAGACGAAACATTCGCCCTGCCATGTGCTTTGATCCTCGGGCACTTCCTCCAGATATTTCAGGATGCCGCCCTTGAGGTGATAGACCTGATCCACCCCCTGCCCCAGCAGGTAATTCGTGCTTTTCTCGCAGCGGATGCCGCCGGTGCAGAACATGGCGATGCGCTTGTTGTGAAAGCGGTGCTTGTTCGCCTCCCACCATGCGGGGAAGTCGCGGAAGCTGGCGGTCTGCGGATCGACGGCGCCTTGAAAGGTGCCGATGGCCACCTCATAGTCATTGCGGGTGTCGATCACGGCCACATCGGGCGCGGTGATGAGCGCGTTCCAGTCGGCGGGATCGACATAATGGCCGACACGGGCGCGCGGATCGACATCGGGCTGGCCCATCGTCACGATCTCGCGCTTCAGCCGCACTTTCATGCGGGCGAAAGGCGGCTGGCTGGCGGTGCTTTCCTTCCAGTCGAGGTCGGCACAACCCGGCAGGGCGCGGATATGGGACAGAACGGCGTCGATGGCGTCACGACTGCCGGCGATGGTGCCGTTGATCCCCTCGCGCGCCAGCAGCAGCGTGCCGGTCACGCCACGCGCACAGCACAGTTGCGCCAGCCCCGGCTTGATCGCGGCGGGATCATCGAAGCGCGTGAAGTGATAGAGGGCGGCGACGGTATACATGGGGCGCGATTTACGCCCGGCGCGGGTTTGGCGCAAGCCCGGCTGACATGTCAGATTGACGCGCGCCGCCCCAGCCCCTACCCCTTTTACGCAAAGAAGGAGGCCCGCCCATGACCCAAGCTCTGATCGTGATCGATGTGCAGAACGATTTCTGCCCCGGCGGTGCGCTGGCCGTGACGGATGGCAATGCGATTGTGCCCGGGATCAACGCCCTGATGCAGGAGGTGCCTTGCGTGGTGCTGACGCAGGACTGGCATCCGGCGGATCATTCGTCCTTCGCGTCCGAGCATCCGGGGGCCGCGGCCTATGACCTGACCGAGATGCCCTATGGCCCGCAGGTTCTGTGGCCGGATCATTGCGTGCAGGGCAGCACAGGTGCGGACTTCCACGCCGCGCTGCACACCGATCCGGCGGACCTGATCATCCGCAAGGGGTTTCGCCGCGCCATCGACAGCTATTCCGCGTTCTTCGAGAATGACAAGACCACCCCCACCGGGCTGGAGGGGTATCTGCGCACGCGCGGGATCACGGATCTGGTGCTGGTGGGATTGGCGACCGATTTCTGCGTCGCCTATTCGGCGCAGGATGCGGCGCGGCTGGGGTTCGACGTAACCGTGCGACTGGACCTGTGCCGGGGGATCGACCTGAACGGATCGCTGGAGGCGGCGCTGGGTGCGATGCGGGCGGCGGGTGTGCGGCTGGTCTGACGCGGCTTGCACGCGGGACCTGCCTTTGCTTTAACCGCAAGGCACATTGACGGAGCCATCCCATGGTCGATATCGCCACCCGCGTCTGGAATCATCGCTGGAAGATCGACCCGATCGTGCGGTCTCTGATCGATACGGATTTCTATAAACTGCTGATGTGCCAGTCGGTGTTCCGCAACAAGCCGGACACGCAGGTGACGTTCAGCCTGATCAACCGGTCCGCGCATGTGCCGCTGGCCAAGCTGATCGACGAAGGCGAGTTGCGCGAGCAGTTGGATCACATCCGCTCGTTGTCGCTGACGCGGGGAGAAAGCACCTATCTGCGCGGGAACACGTTTTACGGCAAGCGGCAGATGTTCCGCCCCGATTTCATGGAGTGGTTCGAGGCGCTGCGCCTGCCGCCCTATCATCTGGAGCGCAAGGGCGACCAGTATGAGCTGACCTTCGAGGGCAGCTGGCCCGAGGTGATGATGTGGGAGATCCCGGCGCTGGCCGTGCTGATGGAGTTGCGCGGGCGGGCGGTGCTGAACACGATGGGGCGGTTCGAGTTGCAGGTGCTCTATGCCCGCGCGATGACGAAGCTGTGGGAGAAGGTCGAGGCGCTGCGCGAGGTGGATGGCCTGCGACTGGCGGATTTCGGGACGCGGCGGCGGCATTCCTATCTGTGGCAGGATCGTTGCGTGCAGGCCTTGATCGAGGGCTTGGGCGAGAAATTCGTGGGCACGTCCAACTGCCATATCGCGATGAAGCGGGATATCGAGGCGATCGGCACCAATGCCCATGAGCTGCCCATGGTCTATGCCGCCTTGGCCGAGGATGATGATGCCCTGCGCGAGGCGCCCTACAAGGTGCTGGCCGACTGGCATGAGGAACATGACGGCAATCTGCGGATCATCCTGCCCGACACCTATGGCACCAAGGGGTTCTTGCAGAATGCGCCCGACTGGCTGGCAGGCTGGACCGGCATCCGCATCGACAGCGGCGATCCGGCGACGGGCGCGGAGGTGGCGATTGACTGGTGGAAAAGCCGGGGCGAGGACCCGCGGCAGAAACTGGTGATCTTCTCGGACGGGCTGGACGTGGCCAAGATCGCCGAATTGCAAAAGCAGTTTGCAGGGCGGGTGCGGCCATCCTTTGGCTGGGGCACGCTGTTGACCAATGACTTCCGCGGGTTGGTGGCAGGGGATGCCTTGGCGCCGTTCAGCCTTGTGTGCAAGGCGGTGTCGGCGGATGGGCGACCCACTGTCAAGCTGTCGGACAACCCCAACAAGGCGATGGGACCCGAGGCCGAGATTGCGCGCTACAAGCGTGTGTTCGGCGTGGGCGACCAGACGGCGATGGATGTGGTGGTCTGACGGACGGGGTCAGGGCGCGGCGGCGATCACCTCGATCTCGACCTTGAATTCGGGGCGGGTGAAGCCTGACACGATGATCAGCGTCGATGTGGGCAGGCGGGTGACATCGGCCAGAAATGCGTCGCGCGCCTGCATGTAACCCGCCATATGGGCGCGATCCGTGACATAGGCGGCCAGATGCATGACATCGGCCGGGCCCATCCCCGCCTCGGCCAGAATGGCGGTGATATTGGCGAAGCAGATCCGCGCCTGATCATGGGCGTTGTCCGGCACGGTGCCATCCGCCGCCAGCCCCAATTGGCCAGAGGTGCGCGCGATGCGCCACCCGGCGGGCAGTTCGACGCCGTGGGCATAGCGGGCAAAGGGCGGGGCGATGCTGGCGGGGGAAAGCTGGCGCATGGGGACCTTTGCGATGTCGGATTGGGGAAAGCCTAGCCAGCCACGTGGCGCGCCCGCAAGATCCAAGGCAGCCCGACAGGGCGGATCGTGGGGCCTTGGCTGCGGACTGCTCAACAGACAGGCAAAGGTCACAGATCGACGGTGATGACCCCGTCCGGTTCCGCCGCACGACTTTGGCACAGGATGATCGCGCCGTCGCGTTGGGCGCGTGACAGCACGAAGTCGCGATGTTCGACAGCGCCCGCGACCAGCCCGCATTTGCAAACGCCACAGATGCCATCGGCGCATTTCACATCGACGTGGATGCCCGCGTCGGCCAGAACGTCGGTGGCGCTGCGGTCGGCGGGGATCAGCAGGTCGCGCCCCGTGCGGGCCAGTCGCAGGGTGAAAGGGTGGTTGACGTAATCGGGCATGTCAGGGACGGCGAAATATTCCAGATGCCGGGCGTCATCCGGGTAGCCCTGCCGTTCCGCGGCGGCGATGACGGCGTTCATGTAGCGGGTGGGCCCGCATGTATAGACATGCCAGCCGTCTCGGTAGCCTGCGAGGATCGCGTCCAGATCGGCGCGGGTGCCTTCGTCGGAAAAGTGCAGGTGCACGCGGTCGGCCCAGGGAAAGGCTGCCAGATCGTCAAGATAGCCCGCCGCTGCGCGGCTGGCGCAGGAATAGTGCAGCGTGAAATCCCGGCCCAGCGCGTGCAGGCGGTGGGCGAAGGCGATCATCGGGGTGACGCCGATCCCGCCGCCCATCAGAAGAATCCGCGTCGCGTCCTCGACCAGATCGAAATGGTTGATGGGTTTCGAGATGAACACCCGCCGCCCCGGTGTGAAGATACGGTGCATCAGCTTTGATCCGCCGCGTCCGGTATCCTCGCGCAGCACGCCGATCTGGTATCTGGACCGGTCCGCCGGATCGCCGGACATCGAATATTGCCGCAGGTATTCGGGGGCGACGACGATATCCAGATGCGCGCCTGCGGTCCATGCGGGGAGATCACCGCCATCGGGGGCGGTGAATTCGAATTTGGTCACATCGGGCGTCATGCGATCCACTTTGGACACGCGGACCTCGATCACAGGGGCGTCCTGCGGGACGGTGTAGCGGTGGATATGGCTCACGTCGCCTTGTGCCAGCCTTGCGCGGTGCTCGTCTGCGGGGATCATCGCCTGATAGGCGGCAATCCCGGCCTCTCGGTCCATCGGCGCGGGATAGGGCCAGGGATGCGGCGCCAAGGGCGCGGGATAGACGGCCAGCGTCTGATCCGCATAGCGCAGGTGCAGGTCTTTTTGCAGATCGCGGCGGTTGACCGGGTGACGGGTCGGGCGATAGCCGCCATCCTCCTCGATCTCAAGGTCCCACCACCATGTCTTGACCGGGTTCAGACCGCCTTTGTCCAGCGCATCGTCCAGCCGTGCCAGAACCGGGGCCGCGCCGGGCAGGTTCATCGCGGCCCAGCGGAAGGGTTTTTCGGCGAAAAGCCCTTCAAGGTTCCACGGGCAGGTTTTCATGCAGCGGCCGCACATCGCGCCGCCCGGTGTGGTGATGCGGTAGGTCGCGCATTTCTGGCTATCGGATTTCCAGATCTCGTAGCCGTTGAACATCAGCTTTGGACCGGCGGTGATTGCGCCGGAGGGGCATTCGCGCGCGCATTTGTTGCAGGATTCACAAAAACGCTGCAATCCAAAGTCGATCGGGCGGTCATGTGCCATCGGCAGATCGGTGGTCACCACACCCGATTTCAGGCGCGGGCCGAGGAAAGGGTTGAGGATCACTTCGCCGATCCGGCTGACCTCTCCCAGCCCCGACAGCAGTAGAAGGGGTGGCTGCAAGACCTCTCCATCCATGACGCTATGGGCCTTGGCCTTGTAGCCGAGATTGCGGATCTGCCGCGCGATCACACCGCCCAGCAGCGAGAAACGCAGGTAAGCGCGCATGGACTGGGCGACGCTGATCCAGTCGTCGCCGGAGGCGCCTGCCATCGTCTCGAACCCCTGGTCGATGATCATGCTGATCGCCTGATCATGGGGCGGGTCGATGGGGGTGCCTGTGGCGTCATGGGAATACCACGCCCAATCCGGGCAGCGCGAGATGCCCACGGCATCGACGCCAAGGAAATAGGCGGAGGCCTTGACCAGATCGGCGGCCCGTGCCGGATCGAGCGGAGTTTTGGCGGGTGCGGGATCGCCGTCCTGTAGCAGCACGAAAGCCCCGAGGACGCGGCGTTGTGCGGTGCTGGGGGCTGATTTGCGGACATAATGCCCACCCGTCGCCCCCTTTTGCGCGGCCTTGCCCAGATCGCCGAATTGCGCGCGGGCGAAAAGATCGGCGCGCTTGGGAACGCGGGCGACGCGCGGCTCGTCAATATAGGTGGTGGGACTGTCCACGCGTTTCAGCGTCTCGAACGGATGCGCGCCCATCGCATAGGCGCGGCGGCGGAAGGGGTCGCGGTTCAGCGCGGATTTGGCGAACCCCTTGCCCAGCCACCACGCGGGGCCTTGGGTGCGGAACCACGGTTGCTGCGCCATGGGCGCAAGCGGGCGGTCATGGGTCAGGTCCAGATCCGTGGTCACGGCGGCCAGCCCGAAGCGGGGCCCCAGCCACGGGGCCACAAGCGTGCCGTCCTCGACCGTGGCGAGGCCAGCGGCCACGGCCAGACGGTGCAGGTCCACATCCGACGTCGTATAGCTGTGCGCGCAGGCATCGAAGCCCAGAAGGCGGATGTAATTGGCCAGAACCACGGCGGTTTCGGACCCGCGCAGGCAGGCGCGATGGGCTTGCGCGTCGATGATCCAGTCCGCCCCGGCCTCATCCGGTTTGGGATCGCGGTGATGCTCATAAAGAAAAATCAGCGCGGTGTGATGGCCGTGGATGCCGCGCGGCGGGGCCTCCATCGACTCCTTGAGATCGGCCATGATCATGTCGATACCTGACGCCAGCGTCTTGGTCTGACGGGTCCGCAGATCATGGGCCAGGCGGTCGATATCGGGGTTCCGGCGAGGCTGGTCCAGCATC